>ERZ1292640.2733-Hain-H43-02um-R1-2733-length-14012-cov-6_pt1 | contig 14012 bp, 17 predicted proteins | sample MGYA00564404_ERZ1292640 | MGnify/ENA primary metagenome ERZ1292640 (study PRJEB36523, sample SAMEA6512636) | groundwater metagenome | collected 2019-01-08 | study: AquaDiva: Metagenomics assemblies of 32 groundwater samples
TTGAAATGACAACGAGCATGGCGTATTCTTCACTAACAGTAGTGGCGTGTTATACGGATAGAAAATGGCAGATCGAGCTCTTATGCGGATCGGCCTAAACATAGTTGGCGTCATGTCGACCGTTCAACAGGATCTAGGTCTCAGTGACGAGCAGTTAGGCAAGCTCCGACTGTTCAACCGCATCCTGATCTCGTACAACGACTTTAAGCAGGCGCACGAGATTGCGTCTCTCCTCGTCGCCGGCGATCTCTACCGTAACTATCCGAGAGAGAATCGGCATCTCGTCATTGCACTAAACATGGCAGCTGTCGTCGCCTATTCCCGGCCCTTCCTCAACAGCGAGAGTGATCTCGCTCATAGTCGATTACCAGGTCGGGTGCTTCGCAATCTCAACGCGGAGGAGCTCGCATTGCACAAGACGGTGATCGAGAATCGCAACACAATGATGGCCCACTCGGATGCCGATGCGAATGTAGCAATACCCCTCGTCATGGAGACGGATCGCGGTCCTATGGTGATTCCCAAGAACGCAAGCCCATACGCAACCCCTCTGCTGCCGAAAGCAATGCAGCTCCTGAGCGTGATGGCGCTCAAACTCCAAGAGCACTGCTTCGCTCTACGGCAGGAGATGGAGCCGGAGGTGATTTCCTTTCTTCCCAGAGTTCATGCCGAAATGCCAGATGATGCCTAACAACTGTGTCGAGTAGGACGCCGGGGACAATGGGTCATGTTTCCTAATACTTTTGTGATCGGCACCCCTCACGCGGGGCCACTAGGCTGAAGCAAGGGAGTTCATGCCACGAGCAAACGGAATCAATAGCCATCTTGCTGGCGAGTACTTCGTCGCGGCTGAACTCTATCGGCGTGGCTACACCGTCGCAATGACGCTCGGTAATACGAAGGCCATCGATCTGTTCGCGGAGCGGGACGGTCGCACGGTCAATGTGCAGGTGAAGGCAATCGCGAAGCGTCAGAACGTCGGTTGGCCGATGATGCGGGATAAGGTTATCCCGGGCATCGTTTACGTGTTCGTATGCCTAAACGAAGCTCTGGCGCCGCCGAGCTATTTCATCGCGACTTCAGACGAGGCACGCAAAAAGGTCAAGCAGTACGCCACGCGTGGCATCGTTGATCTGACAAGTGTTCGCTCCGCGGAGTTCATCGATCGCTGGGACAAGATCGAGGCCGGGCTGACCTCGCCAAATGCGCCCAAGCGTCGGCGCAGCTCAGCCTAACGGCGGTTGGTGACCGATGGCTGGCTAGAGTAGCGAGGCGGCGGCCCCACCGTATCGTACTACATGGGTCAGCATGGCCTCCCACCAGCAATTATATAAAGTGCCACGGCACAACCTGACGTTGGAGCGCAAACTATGGTCACCGAAGGTCCCACTCAAGCAGCGTCCGGTCAGGTCGAACAATTACTCGACCGTCTGAAACGTTGCTTCGTCAATGAGCTCGAAGAGGTCGGTCCGGATGCTGGTGCGCGGTCGTTGCGGCTCTTCGACGTATGGCGGCAAGTCTCGTTGCGCCGGATCGTTGATCTCGCGGAGAGTGCCGAGGCATCCTTCCTCCAGGGACGCCTGTTGCCCGGGTGTACGCTTACTCGCTCTGCGGTAGAAACGGTTGCCATCCAATACGCGGTCTGGAAAAGGCTTGGCGCACTCACAGACGCGTCGGACCATCGAGGCATTCACACTCTATTGATGTCTGTCGTTTTTGGACGCAGGGACAAAGGTGACGACTGGCCCAACAAGTCAATGAGCGTACTGACGGCGATTAACCACTTGGACAAGCAGTTCCCCGGATTTCGGAGTGAGTACGACCGGTTGTCTGAGTACGTGCATCCTGGATTGGCTGGTGGCTTTGGGATGTACGTCCGCACGGAAGGTAAGAGGTTGCGGTCGTACTTCGGCCAAAATCCGCTCCGCCTTGAGATGGGCCCATGGGGCCGGTCAGAGCTTAAGCGCGCGCTGCTGGTGGCGGTAACGTTCAACGACCTTCTGAATGACGTGCGTCCCCGCATTCAAGCTCTGGTGGGATGCCATGGCTAACACAGCTCTCTTCGGCGAAGCACGCTCTAACCCGACGTTGCAGTGGGCGTTGCGCGATAAAGCATCGCGCAGCGCCCCTGAACTTGAACGTTGTTAATGCAACAGGGCTGAGGACCGCTTTATAGCGGTGCGATCTTGGCGCCGAACTTCCGCTCTGGGCCGGATGCAGTCCTCGACCCAAAGCGGACTTGTCTGTCACGATCATTGAAGGTGTGTTACGCAGACAGAAAATGGCAGATCCGGCTTTTATGCGGATCGGCCTAAACATAGTTAGGCATTCAAGTATCCAGAAGGAGGGATCCATGACCACTGACAACTGGGTAACCATCGCTGGCTTCGCCACGGCTGGTATCTTCGTCGCGATTGGTTGGTTTGTTACGGGCCATCTCAATCGCGCAAAGGACGTCGCATTGAAACGACTGGAGTATCGCCTGGGAGCCCTCCAGGGGTGTTTGCCAATTCTGTTCGCGACCGGCGCGCCATTCACTCACCCAGCGTTTGCTGAGCAATTGGCAGACGTGAGAAGCAAGCTTCAACTCTACGGGTTCGCCGACGAAATCGAGGGGATGGAACGGTTCATTTCAGCGGTTGAACGGAAAGACTTGCAGGGTGCGAACAAGGCTCTAAATGATCTGAAGCCACTGGTACGTACGCACATACGAAGGGAACTAAAACTGGATGCCTAACTCGGCTTGCAGCCGACGGCGGCCGGTGCGAATCGTGGGCCGCCGCGGCTGAAGCCGCGCGTTCGGGCGACAAGGCTGAGGACCGCTTTACGGCGGTGCGACCTCGGTGCCGAACTTCCGCTCTTGGCCGACACTTGTCTGATGCCCTGACAGGGAAATCACGACCCAAAGCCGACGTCCACGACCGACCGCTATCTGGGCTGCTGTCGGTTTCATTCATGCACCTAACTCGGTGTCTTTGAAACCGGCAGCAGCCCAGTCTCATCGAACCAGACTTATCTTTGCTCCCATGGCAGGCCCGGCTTGCCAAAGTGCCCATAGTTCGTGGTCTGCCGGTAAATCGGTCGTTTGAGGTCAAACCGTTCGATGATGGCGCCAGGCCTGAAATCGAATCCTTGCACGAAGTCTGCCGCGACATTGTCATCCCCGGTTCCGAAGGTGTCGACCTTGACTGAGACTGGCTGCGCGACTCCGATGGCATACGCCACTTGTACTTCGGCTTTTCGTGCCAAGCCTTCCAGGACGACCTGACGAGCTACATAGCGGCAGAAATAGGCCCCACTGCGGTCAACCTTCGACGAATCTTTCCCACTGAAGGCGCCTCCCCCGTGCCGGCCCGCGCCCCCATAGGTGTCCACGATGATTTTTCTGCCTGTGACGCCACAGTCCGCGGAGGGTCCGCCTAGGACGAAGCTGCCGGTAGGATTAACGAGCACCACGGTGTTAGGCGTGAGCCATTTACCGAGCACGCGAGGCACGAGCTGCTCGTTGACATAAGCACGAATGGCCTCCTGACCGATGGCGGTAGTGTGTTGCGTCGACACCAGAACGGTCGAGACTGAGATCGGCGTGTTCCCTTGATAGAGGACAGAGACCTGAGTCTTGGCATCAGAGCGGAGCCAGGCCACCGTGCCCCCATGGCGATCATCGGCCAATCCTCGTGCCAAGCGGTGAGCGAGCAGAATAGGCAGTGGCATCAACTCCGGCGTCTCGTCGGTGGCGAAGCCGAACATGATGCCTTGATCGCCCGCGCCTTGCGCGCCCTTGTCCTTGGTCACTCCCTGCGCGATCTCTGGCGACTGTTTGGAGATAATTTGCAGGACACGAACCGTGTCCGCGTTGAACGGTTCAGTGGTATCCGTATAGCCGATCGCTCGAATGGCCTGGCGGGCGATTTTCTCGTGATCCACGGTGGCCCGCGAAGTGATCTCGCCCGCCAGCACGACGACATCGCTCTTGCAGAGCACCTCGCAGGCCACGCGGCTGGCGGGATCCTCCGTGAGGTAGGCGTCCAGGATCGAGTCTGCGATAAAATCGCAGACCTTGTCAGGATGGCCTTCGGCAACTGATTCTGACGTGAAGATCGTGGGTCTGTCGTTGCTGATTCTAGACGCCACGCACTCAATCGACATCGTGTAACCCCCTTGTGAATGAATTCTGTTCAACTAATGACTAAGCATGCAACGCCTCTTGAACTGCCTCGCTCAACTCCTGAGGAGGAAATGGTTTTCGAAAGACTGCTAGAGCCCCCAATCGAAGGGCTCGCTCAAGTTTGTCGGGGTGGGCAGACAGCGCAATGATTTTGGCCCCCCAAAAATTCTCGTGCAGGTCCATGATGGTTTCAAGCCCATCTTTCTCGGACATCACGATGTCGGTCACGACAAGATCCGGAAGCAGGAGACGGGCGAGCATCATGCCAACCACTCCATTGGCAGCTTCCCAGACCTCATGCCCACGCTCTTCGATGATCATCCGGATCAGTCGCCGCGTCGTGGAGTCATCCTCAATTACCAGAACGGTTGCCATTATCTTTCCTCCGGCGTGAATATCGACCGGCAGATGCCCCTCGGCACAACGGAACCTGTTGTGCCGAGATTTTCCTGGCTAGCTGGATCTTGGAGAAATTCACTAGTGGCGCGACATCGCGGGAGACCTTAGCTGTCTGGCCGGTGACGACAGCTTTCAGACGCCCGACTTTTCCTGGTAACGGGAATCCGTCTAGGTCGTCGAAGTTGATCAGGCTCGCGTTGTAGTGTCGGAATTTCAGCCCCAGGGCGGCCGCGACACTGGTGAGCAGTAGGCTCTTAGCGGTGCCATGCGGGCCGATTAACAGTAGGGGTTCTTCGATGGCAAGAGCCACCACCAGAATCGGGGCAATCCCTTCGAGTCCCTGCACACCGAGGCGCTTGAACGGACTGACCAACGCGCGGGGTGGCGCCTCCGCCAGCCCGGCCCTCACCTCATCGGTGAGCACCACGCGAGTGGCCTTGGGGGCCTTAGCCATGGGTCACCTCCTGTTCTGCAACGGAGGCCCATAGGCCGAGCCTGGCATGAATCCACATTCTCGATCTCCTCTTTAGCCGCGTTGGCAAGGTGCCGGGGGCGGCAAGCTGGAATCAAATCCCCCCAGCCCATGAGGTGGGCCAGCCCGTTCAATCAGCGCAACAGGACCAGGATTGGGATCGCGTCTCTCCCTACCCACACAATGGCGTCTTGGTGATACCGAATGCCGAGCGTCCGCGCCGCCTCGAGTTCCACCCCGAGCGCGAACACACTCTTCTCCTCCGGCCACGTGCCGGTCGGATCAGCCCCCGCCCCCTCCATCACCTCGATCGCCAACGCGTGCAGTTCCGCACCCAGACGCGCGTGCGCGGCCTCGTTGACCGCGTGGCTGCGGACTTGGCCCAACGGGTTGTAGGCGGTGATGAACACGCCGCACGCGTAACCCGACGAGGCGTACAACCGCGCTAGGGCGTCCGATCGCGTACCGATGCGTAAGGTGATGCGGTCAAGACCGTGACCGAGACGATAGTCGGTCGCGCGATACGCGGTGATCTTGTCGGTTGGAATGTGAGAGTGCGCCAACAAAAAACCCTCCTAGTGGAGGGTTGACGCTTCCCGCTTGGTTGCTCACAAGGAGCCACATTCGCTTGCGCGATCCACCTTGCCCGGGAAGGGCAGGTTGGCTTGGGCGTCAACCCAACTCTGAATGCATAACGAATAATACAGGAGCGCGACGCCAAAAGCTACTGTTTCTGTGTAGGGTTTACTGCGGTAACCGGCCTGCCGGTGGTTATCCGCGAGATAGAAGGGTCAGGGGCGGCCATGGGGCATGAAGTGGAACATGACATACGCACAGAGAGGCCACCCAATAAATGCGCTTGCGCTAAGGGCCATTGGACCAACGATCCGTTCTACGAAAAATCCGAGCATGGACGCCAAGATGCCAATGATAAAAATGACGATGGGTGCCCACCAGACAACATGCCAACCGTAGGAGACCAAATACGCGAGACCTGTAAGCATGCCAAGAAACGCCGAGAGGTTAAGCGCCAAAGCGAAACCCTGACTCGAACCGCGGAAGTTCTTGGCGTGTAACTGCTGGAAGAACACGAAGATGCCAAAGAGACAGAAGAATCCGATGGATGGCCAGGACAGTGCTTGCATGGGTGGTTGGTCTCCTCATGATGGCACCTAACAAAGAGGTGAACAGGCTCGACGTTCTGGGCTCGTCCCATTCGAACGTAGTGTTAAACATGCGCGCGAAGTAACGCAAGCCCGTTCATCATAATAAAGCCAGCTCGTGCAGTTCTTGCCGGTGCAGAACAAGCATGATCATTGGCATCCTGAAGCGGATAAGACAACGCTTTGCCAGTTAAATTGCACGATCGTAGTTCCATACGCCCAAGTGTTGCCCTTCTCCATACTATAACCCTTCTTTTCACCATCCGGGTCTCCCAGAAGGCGTTTCACTTCCGCTGGATTCATCCCAGGCGTGACATACCGGCAAGCCATCTGAGAACGAGATTGTACTCGCTCCTGAACTTGGCGGGCGAGACGGCTCAATTCCTGCTCGCTTGCGTCGAGCTTGGCGTCTGTCTCTTTGAGGCGGTCTACTAATGATCCACTTCGCTCTGACCGATTGGTGGACGTATTGCTCGCCTGGAGTTTAGCATTGATCTGCTGCAACATCTGCTCGACTTGCCGTTGCTGCTGATCTAATTTCGTTGCCTTCTCGCCAAATGCCTGCTGGATCACTGCCAGTTCCTTCCGTGACTGCTCTAGGGCCTGCTCCTGGACCTGACTCTGTGCTTTCAGACGGCCTTGTATGCCCACCAGCTTAGATGCGGGGACCCGCAAGAGTCGATACACCGTCACGGTGCCATCCGCGTTCGGCTCCTCAAATGTCATTTGCGTCTCAATCACGAGCCCTTGAGCTTCGAGGCTGGTGATCTGAGCGAAGTTCATCAGTTCAACCTTGCCTTGCTCAAACGCCTGCCGTCGTCCTTCTTCAACCGTCCGTGCCTTTGACGCTACCCCAACCACAAACAGCTCTTCTCCTTCGATAAAGGATGATTTCTCAGTCCAAAAAGGACGAGCATCTTTGACGGCCCACGCAAGAGAAGTGGACAAGAGAATCCCTGTTAGGGCAAATCCTACAACGGAAATGGCTCGCCGCATCTCGTGCTGACTCATAGAGTGAATTCTCCGAATTGTTGAGAGATTAGGCTACTCCTTCAATTCTGCACCTTCAACGCACCTCGGAAATTGTGCGCTTCTATCACTCAGCCCTAAATCGTTCCAATAACTCCACGACTTCTGGCTGATTGGTTTCTCTCGCCATATCAAGGGGGGTCTTGCCCTGAGAGTCTCGTGCCTGGATATTTGCACCTTGCTCAACAAGATACTCAATCATCTTCTTGTCCTTGGACAGCACAGCGATGTGCAAGCCCGTGTATCCCTCGTCTAATGTCGTGTGGTCTAAAACAAAAGGGTTTGCCTCGAGAGCCCCTTGAACATCGCTAACAAACCACTTTCCTAGTCCGCAGAGATACAGAAAATTACTCCCCGTGTGACTGGCTGCTAAGCTTTTCAATTCAACGGACTTGCCGGCTGTTTCTATCTGTTCTATCCTGCTTTGCTGATTTGCTCGTATCGAACGGACGCGTGCAAGACGTGCCGCTTCTTCCTGGTCATATTCTTGCTTTCGCCTGATCGCATCACGCTGAGTATTCTCTATCGCAAGCAATCGGGCGAATCGTGCCTGGATGTAGAGCACGCGGGTTTGTCTCTCATCGCCTCCGGCTTGTGCGAAAACCTTCGTCCAGAGGCCTTTATCAACCGTATTGGTCTCCAGCTCCTGTGCAATCTGCTCATAGAGGCGATCCTCCTGTGCGTCAGAGCTGTTTTGGTTTGGCTCAGCTGAGGTGGAAACGGGAGCAATTGGATCTGCGGTTGGTTGAGGGGGAGAAATTGTTTTCGGCAGTTCTGATGTAGTTGCCTGCACACGTGTTCCAGGCGAGTTGTCGTTGGACTGCCGATCCCAGACAGGCTCCCTAGTTATGGCAGGCTTGGGGTCGTCTACGCTTTTGTCGATTGTCTTAGACCTTGTATCAGAAATTGGGGCGACAGTAACTTGAGAAGCTAGTTTTCCGCCTTCCAGTTTCACGGAGACAGGAAAGTTACGGAGTGCCCCCGAACATTTCGGACATTGTCCAGAATCGCTTGCAGTATCCCATGCTTTGTCAGCTTCGGAAATATGGAACTTGCAGGACGGGCAAGTATACGACTGCATCAGACCTCTCGATGCCGCTCCCCCTAAGCTCCCTGCAATAAATGTAAACCCCTTAGGAGCTTTCCTGGAATTACGTTTGTGATATGGGCAAATGAAAATTGTTCCCAAAGACTCACCATCACACGAAATTTGATAGATGTCAGTCTGTCCTGGTGTAACCTCGGAATGTTTTGACCCAAAGCGATCATGGGTAATCGCCTTGCCATTAAACCGGAGACGATTCAGATAATCTGTGGAACACCATACTGATACTGTCAAAACAGGATTTGATATTGTTGTTCCGTAAGCCCCATACCCATTGGGTAATTCATCGGCGTCGACAGCACTTTCATAGACCGTGGAAGAATGTTTCATTCCGTCTTCGAAAATCTTCCTCCCCTCTGGCTTTAAATTCTTTCCTGCTGTAGCTGTGTTAATTGTCTTGTTCATCCGATCAAGATATGTAGCCTCCCCCAGCAAATATGCATAGGCGCTGTAAGCCTCGGCCTCGGTGATCTTGTTTCCTGCCCGCACCATAATGCTTGGAATGATCCGGTCGGAGGACTTATCCTCGGAGATCAAAAGAAGCGCCTTGGTGCCGCTGACACATTCTAAGCATTCATTCTCACCGAGCTTGCCGTGAAAAAGAGCAAGGACACGAGTAACATCTCTGGCCGCGTCAGTAGGACCATTTGGAAATATGTCAGCTTGAAGAGCCGCCATTTCTTTATCTAATGCAGAACTGTCTGTGACCCCAAATCCTTTGGCCTCGAATCGCGTTTGCCAGGCTTCTTCAGCTTTATATGCATTGCGTTGTTTGTCATCCTCGATCTTTAGAATCCGCTTAACAGTGAAGAAAGCAGCCTGGCTTAAAGCCCATTTCTCGCCTTCGTTTTTTGGCGGTCGCAACTCAGCCATGAGCACGTTGAGCATTTTGAGCAAACTGGCTTTGGCTATCGGCTGTAACGGACAGTTGGCATTATCAACGAGAGCAGGCACTACCGTGTCAGCTATCACCTTTGCCAATGCCCTTCTTTCTCCTACCTCCGAGGCTGACAACCCATCGATCAATAATTTTAGATATTTGCCCTGTGCTTGGTCGAATTGCACCGCAAGCTTTTCAAGATCGGCCGTCTTGGCTTTTTTTGGTTCCCCGAATAAACTATTCAGAAAGCTCATGCTATTTCCTCCACTTCTTGGGAAACGGTCCTTCGTGGCGGCTGCTAGGTAGTCTCTCTAGACCGTACGGGAATAGCAGCCGCGCACTCTGCTGAAACTTTCTGCTTGCGGCAACTACATACAAAGGTTTTTTCTACTCCCCTTTCAACAGGATACCCTTCCGCTTCAAATGCCTACATAATTGTCGCCATCTCCCACATATTGGAGATGGTCGCTTCTTCGATGTTCATGGTTTCACGTTTAGGGCGATCGTTGGAAATGTTGGAATAAAGCTCCTAGCGAACAGATGCTGCCTCCAATATGTGAACCAGCCAATTACCGTACCGACAGCCATTGCATAAATTGCGCGTCTATACCAAGTCGTTACTGTGGGGGAATCCTTTGGGGTAAGACCACCAAGAGAGATCCCGAAAAGAACAGAAGTGAAAAATGGAGGGTTGATAGTGCTGACCAACGCACGACCATGTTGGCAACCGCTAGAGCGCCTACCAATGCCACCCACCCCCGCCAGAACGTTAACAAATAAATCCGCAGGTAGTCATCGCCACTGTAAAGAGAACAAAGGTTCCTGCCAAAACTTTGATGGCCCCAAGTAACAAGCATATATGGAGACTCTCCTGTACTGGCTGGAATAGTGGAGGCGGCAGAAGGCACGAATCGAGAAGGGCATGGGGGCCTCCAGAGCGAGGCTGATTCTAGGCGGGGATTGAGGCAACTGCAAGGCGGATGCAATGAAGATGGTATTCAGAACTGCACCGGCCTTGGGGTAAGACCTTCCAGACAGACCGTAAGGAGGTATCAACTGTACGTAGGAGATGTCGTAATTTTTGCTGTGCTAAATTTGTGCTGAAAATCAGCATAATGGATCGCATTCTACAGAATCAACAGAATGCATAGAATCATCTCAAGTCCTTGTTAGGAAACGGGAAACCTTCGCAACATCGAGCTGTTCGAACAATTGGCCTTCTGCTACTCTTAATCAGCGGGCCTCGCTATTCACAGTCGGGACTAGAGTGTTAGCCGCCTACCGCCGGCACCGAGAATGCTGTTCTGTACTCATCTGATTTCTGAAAGGTGGACGCCGAGTTCTTGGTCACATGAGTTTGAGGACGTACGGGAAGACAGGGGGGCAGGTGTTGTGGACACCGACACGTGTGTTAGGTACCTGTTCTCCGACCCTCCCCCAGCCGACTCAGACCCACTTCAGCCAAGCGTAGCGCGAAGCGAGCACCATCTCGAATGAACGACAGCTTTCTGGTGCGGAGATTGCGTTGGCGACTGTCGCAAAATGGCCGATAGCGGCATTTGAATCTGATAAGCACATCGCGGACACTCCTTTCTCAATGGATCTCGCCAAAGTTAGTGCGTCGCACTGACGGGTCGCGAACGCGGCGGCGCTAGTCACGCCGCCCTCTTTCTACGAAAGGAGTCCATCATGGAAATGATCAGCACGTCTCAACACCGCGAACCGTGGAACAAAGGCAAACTTGTCGGCCAAAAAGCACCGTTCAAGCTGAAGGAGATTTGGGCGATACGGACCCGTTTGCAAATGGCCGGTCGTTCCCGCGACCTCGCGCTCTTTGATTTAGGGATCGACAGCAAACTGCGGGGCTGCGACCTGGTCAAGCTGCGCGTGCGCGATATTTGCCACGGCGATCAGATCGCCCCGCGTGCGATCATCATGCAACAGAAGACCCAACGACCAGTTCAGTTCGAGATCACGCCTTCAACGCGTGAAGCCGTAGGGGCGTGGATCAAGCAGGCCAAGCTGAGGTCAGAGGACTATCTCTTTCCCAGCCGCACCCACAACTCACCCCACTTGGGCACCCGGCAGTACGCGCGAGTGCTGGAGGGATGGGTGAATGCCATCGGCCTCGATGCATCAGCCTACGGTACGCATTCCATGCGGCGCACCAAAGCCTCGCTGATCTATCGGCGGACGAAGAACTTGAGAGCAGTGCAGCTATTGCTTGGGCACACCAAGATTGAGAGCACCGTACGCTACCTCGGCATCGAGGTAGATGACGCCTTGGAGTTGGCCGAGCAGACGGAGGTGTAACGGTCTAACATGAGGTAGCGGGTCGGGCAGCGCCCACGGCTGACGGGCGCTGTCGACCCGTTGCCCCGTCTTCGAGGAATCTGGAGAACGAATGACCGGTTACGCGACAAACCAGTTCTGATTGATGCAGGCTCTCGACGTCCGTTCACGCCGGGTCACCACCGATACCCGCATGCGAAATCCACGCGGGTTGTTGTCCCGTACCCTCAACCGTTGAGCCGTTACGCAGGTCCTCACGTGAAGGCAGTATGATTCATATATAGAGCCAGCGACGTCACGCGATTGCTAGCATCAAATGCCCGACAGTATCGGAGGCGGGCTTTACCTTGATTTCGATGTCATAGCCGAGCCGATTCAGGCAATCCATCAGTTTGCGTTCGGATAGGTTGGAGAAGTCGCCACGCATCATGCCAGAGACCTTGGGTTGGGTGATCCCCATGCGCGTTGCTGCTTCGTGCTGGGTCAGCCCTTGCTGGCGAATAGCCTTCCTGATCTCAATCACCAACCCCGTCTTGATCTTGAGCTTGTCGGCATCGGGCAGGCCCAAGTCGGCGAAGATATTGCCAGAACTGCGTTGCACTTCGACTCCATCAATGACTCGTTTTTTCATGTCGTAGATCCTTTGCAAGCGCCTCGGCCACTTTGAGCCTGGCGTGAATGATGGCTCTATCCTCTTTCGGCGTTGCGATGCCACGCTTACTCTTTTTTTGGAAGCAATGCAGAACAAAGACTGCTTCTTCGAACTTCACGGTATATACAGCACGATAGGTGCCGCTCCTATCGTATTCGACAACCTCAAGCACTCCGGCGCTGCCAAAGCCCGTGAGCACCTTCGCCGCATCGTGTTGATCACCGGCTTGAGCAAGCGAAAGAGCGTACCCGAAGAATCGCCTGACGGCGGCGGGTAATGCCATCAGATCTTTGTAGCTACTGCCTATCCATTCGAGAGGCCTTTCGGGAGGAACCATGTTCCAATTATAGCTGAACAGGTATATTCCGCAAGTACCCGATCAGTTCAAATGCAGGTTTTCTCGGGCTTCGGTGACCGCACTTGGCCGGATGGCAGCCTTAGGCGACCCATAGCAGAAGTACACGACCGACCGCTACCAGAAGGGGGGGGTACACCGATCCGCATAAGAACCCGTGATAAATGGTCCCACCGTCGCAACTTATTGAAACGACAATGAGCATGGCGTATTCTTCACGAACAGTAGTGGCGTGTTATACGGACAGAAATGGTCGGATCCAGCTCTTACGCGGATCCGTCTAAACATTGTTAGGCCTCAGAAACCCGTCTTTGCTTCGGCAACCGAAGATGACCATCGCGAAAGTTCAACACTACGTACCTCAGTTCCTCTTGCGGAACTTCGGCCATGGGAAGAAGGATCAATTGTGGGCGTACGACAAGACGTCGGACCGTGCATTTCTTACCAATGCGAAGAATGTCGCGAGCGAAAGCAGGTTTTATGACTTTGAGGTCGCTGGTGAGCCAATCACACTCGAGCCATTCCTTTCTAACCTTGAAGGACAAGCGAAGGCAGTCATAGACAGCATCCTCGATGCAGACTCGTTGACCGGCGTCGCGGACGAAGGAAAGGCAGTAATGGCTGCCTTCCTATCGGTTCAACTTACGCGCACGCGCACGTTCCGAGAAGAGTGGAACGCGTTCCCACGCATGCTGCGAGAACACTTCTCGAAGACTGGTGAGGAGGTGGCACTTGACTCCCAAGCAGAGCAACTCTTGCGAGACTCGACTGAGAATGAGTCAAAGCAACAAACCGGCAGGATCATGATGGAGGCTCCTCAGACCTACGGGCATCACTTCCTCAGTAAGCAGTGGGTGCTCGCCGCAACCACCCGCGATCATCCGTTCATCCTCAGCGACAACCCGCTCACTCGGCAGAACTTGAATGACCTATCACCGCGCGGCAACCTTGGGTTGCAGACCCCAGGAATCGAAATCTATCTCCCTCTATCGCCTACGCGCGCGCTCGCAATGTGGTGCACAACCCTCACGGAACTGGTTCATCGCGGCGCCATATCGATCATGAGCAATGCAGCTCACACGGGCTCGGACGCAGCGAAAGACCCGGAAGGCATTTTGGCCCTCAGTGAGGCAATCATGACCGGCCGCCCTGTCAACTACTCAAAACAGAATGTGGAGAACTTCAACTCACTTCAGGTAGGTTGGAGCGAACGGTACGTCTTCTCGTCGATCAATGACTTTCACTTGACCAAGGAGATGCTGCAATCGGACCCAAAGCTCAAGGGTGGCCCACGTTCACAGGTTGCATAGTGCAGCACTCCGCACTGAGGCCAACCCTTCGTTCAAGCGGACGCCTTGCGGCGCCGCTTAACTCAAACGTTAATGCGGCAGGGCTGAGGACCGCTTTATGGCGGTGCGATCTGGGTGCCGAACTTCCGCACTTGGCCGGATGCCGCCGGTCGCAAATCGCCATTTGCCGTTTGATTTGCGGACAGGG
>ERZ1292640.2734-Hain-H43-02um-R1-2734-length-14009-cov-14_pt1 | contig 14009 bp, 5 predicted proteins | sample MGYA00564404_ERZ1292640 | MGnify/ENA primary metagenome ERZ1292640 (study PRJEB36523, sample SAMEA6512636) | groundwater metagenome | collected 2019-01-08 | study: AquaDiva: Metagenomics assemblies of 32 groundwater samples
GTGCCGTTGCCTTGGAGGAGGCCGGTGAGAGTGGAGGCGCCAGTGCCACCGTTCCCAACGGTGAGGGCGTTCGTTAGATTGAGGGTGCCAATCCACGCAGTCGTGGAAGTGAAGAGGGTTGATGTGGCGTTTGCGAATGAGTTAAGGCCTGTCCATGTGTTGTTGTTGGAGAGAAGCGTTGAAGAAGCGGCTGTGATGGTGATGTCTGCCGAGCCGTTGAAGGAAGTGCCGTTGATGTTTCTCGCAGTGGCGAGGATAGTGGCGGCTCCTGCGGTGAAGCTAGCTCCCGTGCCTGTGATGTTGGTGCCGACCAAGGCAGAGGGAGTGCCGAGGGCTGGAGTGACGAGAGTTGGCGAAGTCGCTCTGACGACATCGCCGGTGCCCGTCCATGTAAATAGAGATGAGGTGGCGATGTTCGTCGGAACGGCCGAGGCTCCTGTCGTGTTCGCCCAGAGCGAGTTGGCCGCTATTGCGGCGAAGCTGATGGAGGCGTTTGCTCCGCCGACCTGCGCTCCGAGGGTGCCGGAGTTGGTGAGACCGGTGCCGACTGCGAGAGAGGATGTGGCGACCGACTGCACGGCGCCCGTGCCTGCGCCATACAGGAGCTGTGATGAAGCGAGGGTGTTCTGCCCCGTGCCGCCGCTTGCGACCAGAAGAGGCGTGATGAGCGTGAGGGCGCCGGTTGAATCAAAGGTGGAGGTGGCAGTGGCGCCGAAGTACGCTTTCTGGAATATCGAGAATTGTGAGGTGGAGGCGTTGGTGAATGAAAGCAGACTCGGGAGCGAGAATGTCGGGTTCCCTGCCGTGCCGTCGCCGTTGGTTATGGTGATTTGGTTGGCGGTGCCTGTTAATGTGCGCGCGGAGACGCCTGACGTGCCATTTGAAGAGAGAATGCCGGTGAAATTAGAGAAGATAAGTGAGGAGGTCGCGGTCAGGGCGCCGCCGAAGAAGCTCGTACCGGAGACGTAACTGTTTCCATGCACGGAGAGGAGATTGCTTGGGGTGGTGGTGCCGATTCCGAGATTGCCGCCGGCGGAGAAGTTCAAAAGATTCGCGCCGGAAGAAGAGGCGATGCGGAAGAGGTCGGCGGTCTGGCCCTCCACAGCCTTGATGTCCAGCGTGGTCGTAGCGAGGCCGCCCGAAGCGTTTTCAATGTAGAGCGGCTGGTTGAACTCAAATCGCCTGCTACTCACATTCCAGGTCAGAAGCGCGTTCGGCGACACGCTGCCTCGTTCAAACGCCAGATACGAATTTTCCGCATCCGCGGTGGCGTTGTCCGAATTGATGCTGAATGTCTCCGCGGTCAGGTTGCCGCCGGTCAAGGTGCCGACGAGCGTGGTGGCGTTGACCTCATTTGCATAAATTTTGTCAAAGCGCGTGGCGGACGTGCCGATGTCCACTGTGTCATCCAGCGCCCCTACGTTCCCGATAATGGTGTTGCTTCCGATGCGGAGCGTCCCGCCAGAGGCGGCGATGTCGTGGTTGCCGGTGCCGATGAAGGTGATGCCGGCGCCCGCTCCGGAGAGGGTGATGCCGGTCGTGCCGGAGAGGAGCGCGTTGCCCGAGACGGAGAGCGCCGCGGAGGGCGAGGTGGTGGCTATGCCGACGTTGCCGTTCGCCAGGACAGTCATAAGCGTGGAAGTGGAAGTGCCGCCGGTTGTGCTCGCGATTGTGAAAAGCGGCGTGTTCGCGGCGGTGGATGCGGAGTTAGAAATTGAAAGCAAAGAATACGGCGATGTCGTCCCGATGCCGACGAGGCCTGATGGAGTTAACGTCATCCTCTGCGTGCCGAAAGTGAAGAATCGCAAAGTGTCTTCGTCGGCATTGTTGGTATCAGCGGTGACGTACGTATCTTGGTCTGCGTCAATCACTCCGCCCAAGCCCTGCCAGACGGAGTTGTCGCCGTAACCTTCAAACTGGTGAGTGGTCATGTTGAAGCGGATATAGCCGACATCGCCAGTGCCGGGCCTCTGCGCGCTTGTGCCTACTGGGATTCGAATTGCGCTCGTTGAATAAATATCAAACGCCACGGACGGAGAGGATGTTCCCACGCCTATGCGGCCGCTGTTGCTGGAGATATATAAGAGCGGCGTAGTAGTGCCGGCGGTAAAGAGACCGTCGCCCCACGGCGTCGTTGTTCCGATGGCGAGACGACCTGCGAATGTGGAGGTCGCAGTCGTTGAAGTTGCGACAAAGTACGGCGCCTTTATATAATCTGACGCCGATACGATGCCCGACGTGAGCGTGCCGGAGACGGAGAGGTCGCCGGTGATAGTGGTGCCGGCGAGAGACGTCGCGCCGCCGTTAAGATTTGTGAATGTTCCTGTCTTCGCAGAAATTCTTTCGCCGTTGTCAAAAACTCCTCCGCGGAAGTCGCCGTTCCTGACGATGAGATTGGAGAGGTCTTCTATCTTGTTTACCATCTGCGTCGTCGCGGCGTTCGTCACCGTCTGCGTGTAGACGGGACGAATCAGTCCTGCAGTCGTCGCCAGAATATCCGCGCGAAGCGACGCGATGGATTGATTCACGAAGTCCTGCGAGACGCCTTGCACAATCGTATTTGTGTTGTATGTCGGATATGAGTTGGTTGCTGGTTGCTGGTTGCTGGTTGCTGGTCGTGCTGTAGTTTTTGTGTGTTGGAAGTCGGGAGTCGGGAGCACGATAGATGGCGGCGGACCGAAGAGGACGGCGAGCGCTTGATTCGCGGAGTTAAATAATCCGCGAATTGTTTTGTATGTCGCGAACGCCACTTGTTCGCCCGCGTTCAGAGCCGGTTCAACTGCGGCAACAATTGGCGCGGAGGTGCTTTGTATAACAGACAGGACCGCCGCGACTTTCGGCGCTTTTGCAAAAGAATCCAAGGCAAGGGCGCTTTTGCCGAGCGCCGCCAAATATGCGTCCTTAATCGCAGGCGGCGCACTCTCTCCGATACCGCGCAGGGCGAGCGAACCGTCGCTGTAGAGGCGTCCCGCCGTCTTAACAGCGCCTAGATAAATGCCGGATACCGACTGTATGTCCTTAACGAATCGCGCAGATGCGCCATATTCTGCATTAAAGACAGAGCTGGCTATAGCCGGCCCCGCTTCGCTAAAGCTACGCAGGGCAAGAGCGATACGGATTGGTGTTTCCACCGTAGTTCGTACCGTAACGCCGGCGAGAGTGCCGCCGACTTCACCAATAAACGCGACCGCGGCGCGGGAGCTCTTGGGAGCCATTTCTGCGAGGCCGTATGCGAGCAGGGTGTCGGCGCGTATTGCCGAATGCGCAATTTTAATTATCGCGTTCCCGAATGCGAGATTGATGTCTGAAATTATCCGCGGAGCTGTAGCGATAGCGTCGCGTGCGGATACGGAGAGTGTGAGAGTTTTTATTCCGGAATTTTCTACGAGAAATTCGTATGAAGAAAATATTTCAGAAATCGCGTCGTATGAAATCGTTCCAATCTTGTTATGCGCGCCTGTGAGAAAATTTGTGATGCGCGAAGCCGATGTGAAAAATCCGTACGCGTTAAGCGCGGACATTTGCAAATTCTCAAATGTAATCGGCGCAGTTGAAAAAGAAATTATTTGTTTAGAAGATACGAAGCGAGGCTCGCGCCCGCCTTCGGTAACAGCCATTTGCAAAGAAGATAAATCTAAGTTCGCAAAAGGATTTGATATTGATGCGTTTGCAACTTTCAGAGCCGGCGAGACGGAGCGCATATCACTGCCAGCTTTTTCAATTCTCGCTGCGATGCGCGAAGGAATATTTCCGAATGTTTCGCCGAAACCGTAATGCGCTTCGTTGGCAACCTGCGCGACGAGCCCAGCACCAAATATGATTTGGTGCTGGGCGAGCGCTCCTGAGACGACTACCGCAAGCGACAGAGACACTGCGAGAGCGTGGGTACGAAAAGCGGTAACGGCGATGCCAAGTTTCTCCGGCATCGGTAGAGGCTTTGTCAAGGTGCCTGTAACCTTTTGGACAGGCGAGTTGAGCGCTCTATATTCTTCTTCACGCGCGCGCGCGAGCGCGCGCGCGTAATCAATCTTGCGATCCCCTTGTTTGTTTAAAAAATGCGTGAGAGATTCCACATCAACCAGCCACGTGTGTCCAACTCGGCAAGCAGAGATTTTCCCGGAGCGTGCGAGACGCGAGAGATAATCGGAAGTGTATCCGGATAATTCTGCGGCTTCTTTCGTCGGTATTAAATTTTTTTCAAAGTGTGGATACATGTCGTATAACGTGTTGATAGATGTCGGATATCCGAATTAGCTAAATAATAACTCACTATTTCGGCGGCTCCTATAAAAAATCTGTGGATAAGTTTCAAGCTGTTTTGAACCGATGCTCAACCATCAAAACTTGGACATCCGATGTCCAAGTTTTTAAAGTCAAGATTGAGCTAAAACGCCCATAAAATGCGATTTACAAGAAATTCAGCGGGATCGGACGGCATAAATGCGGACAAAGTATTCAAATCAGCTCTTCCAGTGCAGTGGCAAGCCTGAACGTAGGCTAAAATTAATACGATAAAATACGATAATCCGTATAGGCGAACTATATAGTAATAATATAGATATTTCGGACTATTTGAATGGACTAGTTAAACATATAATATATATGTATACTCATTTATTTATTTATAAATATGGAATGTAATCTATTTATCACAGGTAAAAATATAAATCTAATATTTAATCCGTTTAAATAAGATAACCTTATTATGCTCATCATTAGTAAAAACGTCTGTAATGGCCTTATATTGAGCCACAGAGCATCAAAAATGTTTATTATTTACTGTTTATTTTTATAATATCTCATCTTGTTTATCCAAGACGAGATAATAAGTAAATGGACTATTTATTATAGAGTCCTACTCCGGCCATTATTCTAACTTGGCTAATAGAGATTACATACTTATCTAAATATCCACTTCCAATTACTGCTAGTGATGCCACGATTATGGAGACCAGTACACTACATACCTGTATTGTCATAATTGATGTCCTGCTCCATATTTTATTCTCTTTTGGCTCTAGCTCGATTTCCTCCTCATTCTTGCTCCTGTGCGGCAGAAATTCTTCAGGTGGCTGTCTGTATACGGCGTGTACCGGAACATCAATCGGTTTTTCTTCTTCCATTTTCTCCTCTACCGCATCAACTATCTCTGTTGCGCCTAGTTCCTGAACCTCGTCGGTTTTTTTAATGACCGGCACAACGGTCTCCGTGTCCGCGATTCGGTCAAACCAAGTTTTCCAGGTATCTTGAAGTCGTTCTGAATCCGTGATTTCTTCGTTATTCTCATCTATCCCGTCTGTTCGCAAGCGGTTTACAGAGGGTAAAAGCTCGTCTGTGGAGAGTTCATAGCGAGGAGACTCCCATGTAGGAGAAATTGTCGGTTCCGGAGCCGTTTTAATGCTTTCTTCCGGTTGAATATCGCTCACGCCGAAACGATGGTCCTGTATGGCCGTTTCCAGCACATACCAACTGCGTCCGACTAGTCTTGCGGGTACTCTGCCCTCTCTGCAGAGCTGACCGATATAGTCCTTAGCATATCCGGTCATCTTCGCAGCTCGCTTTGACGATATATATTTCTTATCCTCTATAAGTAGTTCATCCATGCACGTATTATATGCATATCTCGGCTAGTATGGAAGAGCTCTGTGTATAACTCTAGATTAACTTCTCTATTATCAATTTACGTAAAGTCTCCGGATTGCCGGCTCCGCCGCATTCCCTCATAGCCTTCCCTACTAGAAATTGGAGCACTGCTTGCTTGCCGCTTTTGTATTCTAGAACCGCTTTTTCTTCTTTCGCTAAAACTGCGTCCACAGCCGCCGTTAACGCGCCTGTGTCATGTATCTGTATAATGCCCAGTTCTTCCGCGATACTCTCCGGGTCGCCTCCTTCAACCTTCATTGTTGCCAATACATCTTTGGCTCCGCGAGAAGAGAGTGTCTTGTCTACAAACATGCGCACGAGCTTGGCGAAGGATTCAGGCGAGGCGGAGCCCGGTTCGCTCGCAAGGTCGCTGACGAGAAAGTTAACTGCAATCCTAATCTGGTCTTGGTTTGTGAGCTCCTGTATGACTTTGTCAAAAAAAGATGCAACCTCAAAATTTTCCGTTATGATAATGCTGTCTGAAACTCTAATTTTCAGCTTTTTCTGATAGCGTTCTCGGCGCTCGGATGGCAGTTCCGGTAAAGATGCTTTAAGCGCATCTCGCGAGAATTCCGGAATTTCGGAAATAAAAAGTTTAGGAAGGTCAGGCTCCGGGAAATAGCGGTAGTCTGCGCTACCCTCCTTGAAGCGCTGGTGGAAAGTCTCCTGCTTGGCCTCGTCCCATCCGCGCGTCTCCTGCACAACATTCTCTCCATTTTCAATAAGAACCGTTTGGCGTTTTATTTCATATGCGATAGCGCGTTCAACGGAGCGAAACGAGTTAAGATTCTTCACTTCTACCTTCGTACCCAAGATACAAGGTTCAACCTTGTAGGATTCTGATTTAAGGTTGAACCTTGTATCTTGCGAGACTGAGATATTTGCCTCTATTCGCATCTCTCCCTTTTCCAAATTCGCTTCGGATGCGCCAAGTGTCCGCAGAAGAAGTTGCAACTCGCGCGCGAAGCGGCCTGCAGTCTCGGCATCGTGTATGACCGGCTCGGTCACCAGCTCCATTAGAGGAATGCCTGCACGGTTGAAGTCAACAAGCGACTTGCCGTGAGCATGAGTCGAACGGGCGGTGTCTTCTTCAAGATGCACTCGCGTAATGGCGACTCCGGCGAGAGAACCGCTTTTAACAAGCGGGTTGATGTACTGGCTTATCTGATAACCCTTCGGTATGTCGGGATAGAAATAACTCTTGCGGTCAAACTCGCTAAAGTCTGCGAGCTCCCCGCCGACTGCCACGCCGACGCGCAGTACGTGCCGGACCGCCTCGCGGTTAATAACAGGCAGTGTGCCGGGATGAGCCATACAGACCGGACAAACATTTACATTCGGCCGAGTCTCGTCAGGGTTATTTGCCGAGTCGCAGAACATCTTCGTTTTGGTCTTCAGCTCTGCGTGTATTTCAAGCCCGACAGTAGGACGATACTGCATAGTAGGCAGTATGCAGCAAGAAGTATGCAGAATCAACCAGTGCTCAATATATTCGTGAATTGGTCTGAGAATTTTTTAAGTGCTTTTTGGTCTTCAACCGACACCGTTAGTACTTCCCTGCCAGTGCTGGAGGCTAGAAGCTTGGTCCTGGTTTCTTGTTCAGCGGGAGAGATTAAGTCTATTTTAGACAGGACTATGACCTCTCGTTTATCGGAGATGCCGTGTCCGAACGACTCTATCTCTTTACGTACTTCCCTATATGCCGAGAGGGTGTCATCTGTGCTAGCAGAGACGAGATGCAGAAGTATTCCGGTACGTTCAACATGCTTAAGAAATTTTATACCGAGACCTCGTCCAGACGAGGCTCCTTCTATAAGTCCCGGGATATCCGCGAGTATACGACCGTGAAAGTCGCCGAGGTTCGGCGCGAGCGTGGTAAACGGATAATTGCCGACCTTGCTCTTGGAGCGCGTTAGTGCGTTCAATAGAGAGGACTTGCCCGCGTTAGGCAGACCTATCAGGCCTGCGTCAGCAATAAGCTTAAGTGTTAATTCAATATCCCCGCCCTTACCTTCTCTGCCGAGAGTACGCTCAAACGGATTCTGATGCGTGGAGCTCTTGAATCGCGCATTGCCCAGTCCTCCTTTCCCTCCGCGGAATAGAACTATCTTCTCATCTTCTTTTGTAATTTCATATTCTTCGTCAGTCTGGACGATACGCGCTACCGTACCGATTGGAACTTTAAGAATCGTATCCGCGCCGTTGGCTCCATGTTTCAATTCGCTTTTACCCGCTTCACCGTCCTGCGCATGAAATTTTTTCTCATACCGATAATGCGCGAGCGCCGCGATATCGCGGACGCCCGCAAGAATTACGTCCCCGCCTTTCCCGCCGTCGCCGCCGGACGGTCCGCCTCTTGCAGACTCTTTGGTGCGCAACCAACGGATAACTCCGTCTCCGCCCCGACCGGCCATTACGTGTATTACTACGTGGTCTACAAACGCCATGTCTTCACAATACGCTAAAACGTAGATAGAACCAAGCTCGATAATTTTCAATTCTCAATTTTCAATTTACACTGAATTTTCAATGCATTAATTTTCAAACATTTAATTCATTGCTTCATTGGACCTTGATTGAAAATTGTAAATTTTAAATTGAAAATTATTCAACAAGAGTCCACCCGTCGGCGAGGAGCGGTTCGGCTTTTTTATATTTGAGCTGTTTTGTCTCATTGCCTTTTTTTATGGTGACGAGCTCGTTACGGCCGTGCTGGCCGACTTTCTTAATCGGCGTCTGGACGCTTCCGTTATCTTCTTTACCGGCGGCAATGAGCGCAGAGCGAGTCTTCGCTTCTTCTTCGCGAATACGAGCATCATCTGCTCGAATCAGACGAGGCAAAGCTTCAGAAACAGCAACCCTGATGTTTTCTTCAAGACTCCGAAAACGCGCGAGCCCTTCACGGCGGTATTCAATGAGAGGATCCCTCTGGCCGTATGCTCGCAGAGATACCGAACGGCGCAGGTAGTCCATTGTCTCCAGATGTTCAAGCCAGAATGTGTCAATAACCTGCAGTAATAACCGGCGCAGATGCGCGACGAAATCATTTCCAAACTCTGCCTTCTTTGCATCAAAAGTATCCTGCTGTATGTCTCCCAGAAGCGCCTTTATAAGCGATTCCACCTCCTCGTCAGTCCCGAGAAGCGCGGCGCGCCTGCGGGAGTAGATAGCGAGGCGCTGGGTGTTCATCACGTCGTCATAGGCGAGAACCTGCTTGCGCGAATCAAAGTTAAATCCTTCAATGCGCCCTTGCGCCGTTTCCAGAGACTTCGTTATCATAGCGCTCTCTATCGGTTCGTCCTCGGGAATGCCGAAGCTGCCCATCACCTTCTTTAGAGTCTCTGAAGCGAATACGCGCATGAGCTTGTCTTCCAGAGATACGTAAAATTTCGTCTCGCCGGGATCGCCCTGCCGGCCCGCGCGTCCTCGAAGCTGGTTGTCTATTCTGCGAGCGTCGTGGCGCTCCGTGCCGACGACCATCAGCCCGCCCTTCTCCAGAACGGACGCGCGCATCTCCGGCGCCGCTAGCGCTCCGCCGAGCTTAATATCAACGCCTCTTCCAGCAAGATTGGTCGCCACTGTCACTCTACCCTCCTTCCCCGCCTCTGCGATAATCTCTCCCTCGCGTTCGTGATTTTTAGCATTCAGCACCTCATGCGGGACTCCCGCGTCGGCGAGATATGAGCTCACAGTCTCGTTGTCTTCAATAGATACTGTGCCGACAAGCACCGGCTGTCCTTTCAGGTGGCGCTCTTTCACGGCGCGCGCGACTGCGCGATACTTGCCGGCGCTTGTCTGGAATATCAGGTCGTCGAAGTCTTTTCTCGCAGATGGCTTATTGGTCGGCACCACTACTACGTCAAGCCCGTAAACCGTATAAAACTCTTCTTCGGAAGAGAGCGCGGTACCTGTCATGCCGGAGAGGCGCTCATACATGCGGAAGAGATTTTGGAACGTAACGGTCGCGTAGGTGCGCGTCTCCTCTTTAATCTTCACTCCTTCTTTGGCTTCTATCGCCTGATGCAGGCCCTCTGACCAGCGTCTTCCGGGCTGCATTCTGCCTGTGAATTCATCAACTATAATAATTTCCCCATCACGAACGACATATTCCTTATCTTTCTGGAATAGCGCTTGCGCGCGAACCGCGGTCTCCAAGTGATGCGCATATTTAACGCCCCCCTCGGTGTAGAGGTTTTCTAGACCGAGAGCGGATTCAGCTTTACGCATTCCTTCTTCCGTAATCTGTATCGCCTTCTGCTTTTCATCAACTGAATAATCTTCTTTCGATTTCATCCCTCTGACAATCCCCGCGAAGCGCTCATACAGGCCCTGCGAATCGCCTGACGGACCGGAGATGATAAGGGGAGTGCGCGCCTCGTCTATTAAAATAGAGTCAACCTCGTCGACGATCGCGTAGTGAAATGGGCGCTGGACAATCTGTCCCGCATCATACGCCGTGTTGTCGCGCAGGTAATCAAAGCCGAGTTCATTGTTAGTAATGTATGTGATGTCGCAGGCGTATGCCTCTTTTTTAGTCGCCGGCCGCAGATAATCGTAAAAGACCTTGAAAGAGCCTTCGGCGTCGCGCTCTTTATCTTCTTCATCAGAGACGTGTGACGAGTCGTAACGATATGCTCCGCTTGAAGTAACGGTGCCTACTGTCAGACCGAGATAATCATAAACCTGGCCCATCCATGTAGTGTCTCTGCGCGCGAGATAATCGTTTACTGTAATAATCTGCACTCCCTTCCCTGCGAGCGCGTGGAAGGCCGCCGGCAGAGTGGCGACAAGAGTCTTGCCCTCTCCGGTACGCATCTCTGCTATCTTGCCTCGCAATAGCGCGAGGCCTCCCATAAGCTGTACGTCAAAGTGGCGCTCGTCCCGCGTGCGATGCGCAGCCTCGCGCACAAGCGCGAACACGAGCGGAATGTCATTCTCGCTCGCTTCACCGGCATCTTTCGAGCGTTCGCGCACTTCAGAAAACTTGGCTCGTACTGACTCGTCTGAAAGCCCGGAAAGCGCCTCCGAATGCTTATTGGCGGACGCAATGATAGGCGCCGCGTCCTTTAAGAAGGACGCGGATTGGTTCTTTGAGAAAAAACTGGAGAGCCCCAACATTACTGCGCATTATAACATTAAAACGAAAAACGCGTCCCGCCCCTTCTTTGGAAGGGGCGGGACGCGTTTTTCAGAAAACTATTTGCGCCTCTTAGCGGCCTTTCGCTTCTTAGCCGGCTTGCGCTTTGCGGCCTTTCGCTTTTTTGCCATGGTATTTACGAATTAAAATTAATGGTTGATATGTCGACCCATTGCATTATTATCGCGCGTAAATAAATTTTTGTGTGAGAATTTTTAGACACATGTGGATAACTCGCGAAATATTTTGTTAAAATTATTTTCCGAATGTTTCAACCTCGCGTTCAATCTTTATTCCGGTTGCATCAAAAACTTTTTCAGAAACTTCAAGCGCGAGCGCATCAACGTCTTTCGCAGTTGCGCCGCGCCGCGCGGATACAACGAGAGGCTGGCTCTCGTAGAGGCGCGCTCCGCCTACCGAAAAACCTTTGAGCGAGAGCTCTTTGTCCAGAATCCACGCGAGAGATATTTTAACCATGCCGTTCTCCTGCGGAAAGAGCGGTAAGCCGACGAAACGTTTTGCGAGCGAGTCCGCGAGCTCGCGAGAGACGAGCGGATTTTTGAAAAATGAGCCGGCCGTTCCCTCTTCGGCGATTCTCGGGAACTTTTTTGCGCGAATGGCGCGCACAGCGCCGGCTACTTCTGCCGGCGTGGCGAGCGGCACTCCGGAGGCGCGAGCTCTCTCCAGATCAGGATATGAAGTATTCGCCGCCGCGTCATGCCCCATGCGCAGGACGGCTCGCGTGATGACGAACTCGCGATGTTTTTTAAAAAAGCTGTCGCGATATGCAAACTCGGCTTCGCGAAGTGTGACACGGCTTGTTTCCCCTGTTTTTTTATTAATTACATCCGCGTATTCAAACACATTGGAGAGTTCGGCGCCATAGGCGCCGATATTCTGGACGACGGCTCCGCCGACTGTGCCAGGAATGCCGGCGAGGTTCTCAATGCCGAAAATTCCTTTCTCTCCCATGGCGTCTATAACGCCGTCCCAGCCGGCTCCCGCGCCTGTTATGAGCAATGTATCGGCGCCGTCGCTTTCAAAATTTATATCGCACATTGCCATCTTCAGCACAACGCCGTCAACTCCGCCGTCCGGCACAAGCAGATTGCTCCCGCCCCCAAGCGTGAACACCGGCAGAGAATTGGCGCGAGCGAATGCGAGCGCCTCTTTTACTTCTTCAACAGACTGCGCCTCTGTAAAGTAACGCGCCGGCCCGCCGATATGAAATGTTGTAAATGGCGCGAGCGATATGTGTTCATTCATTTCCCTTCTTGTATCTGCTTAATGGCCGCGGCGCCGGCGGCTGCGGAGTCCGGATACTTCTCAATCGCCGTATTAATCGCTCTTATTGCGTTCACCTTGTCGCCGGCCGTATAGTAGGCGGCCGCCAGAGAGAACCACGCCGGAGCTCCGGCATCCGGCTTATCGGTGCGCAACTTGAGCATTTTAATCAAGCTCTGCCAATCGCCAATGCGATAGTATGCGACCGCCAGTACATTGCTGTCCACGACGGTTGTGCCAAAAACGTCAGTAAGAATTTTATTCGCTTCCGCCTTGTTTCCGGCGGCGATGTTGCCTGCGACGGCATAGATAGCCAGATCGGTGAACTGCGGACCGAGCGAATACGCAGCATTAAAATCTTTCTGCGCCGACTTCACATCACCGGTGTCCCACTCCACAGTGCCCTTCTCAATATAGAATCCAACTTTCTTCGGCGAGAGTCGGATTGCCGATTTAATCTCTTTGAGTGCGTTCTCCGCATCTCCGACTATGCGGTATGCATATGAGAGTTGTAGATGCCCGCGCGCGTCGGAGGGATAATCGGCGACATGTTTTTGCATCTCCGTTACGGCGAGCGAGGCCGCCCGCTGTTTCTGCTCGTTCGTTACGGACGAGCTCTGCACGACTGCTCCGGCGAAAGAGACCATTTGTTCGCGTACTTCCTGCATAGCGAAGCTCGGATGCTCCGCAAGATATTCAAATGCGGCGAAATTTTTTGATAAATCTGCGGACGGCGATATGGCGGTAATAAGTTTGGACGCCGTTTGCATTCCGGAAATGTTTACGAACCAAATAAGCGCGAACGCCGTAACGGCGGCTATCGGAAGCGCGTATGTTGTGCCGTCCTCCGCAGAGATTTCCGGAGCATTTTCAAATCGTTCAATAGGTTGCGAAACCTGCGAGTCAATGAGCGCGAGTATGGCGAAGAAATATATGTACGAGTACAGATTGTCAAATACGAATAGGTTGTGTACGGCGTAGCCGACGAGCGCGGCCGTGAGCACAATGCGCTCCGGCCGAGATAATTCCGAACTCTTCCAGAGCAGAACGACCGCAGAGCCGAAGAGAGAGATGTAGAGCAAGAATGCCGGCAGGCCCCCGGCGGAGAGCCAATCAATAAAAGAGTTGTGAGCGCGGTCAAACCACTGTTCCTGCGCATACAGCGATGGGTCGTAATATTTATTGAACACATAATTGAACCCCTCTTGGCCGTAGCCGGTAAGCGGGCGTTCCAAGACGCCCTTAAACGCCATTTTCCAGATGGTGAAGCGCGTTTCTCCGTCGGCGAGAGAGATTGAAGCGATGCGCTGTAAGGCGCGATTGTTCTGCACGAAGCCCGAGTCGCGCGCGAGATAGAAACCGCCGACAAGAATCAGAATGAGAACAAGCGCGGCGGCTCCGAGCCGCCGCGCTTTATGTTCCGCCGTAATTGTAGTGAGAAACGCGGCGAGCGAGAGCGCGAGGACGAGGCCGATAATAGTCCCGCGAGTCTCTGTAAAAAATATAAGCGCGCCTTCAACTGCGGCGAGTGCGAGCAGCGACCATTTCAGCCAAGCGTATTTCTCTGTAAGCGCGAGCCAGAGCGCGACGAACACGCTGAAAAGAAGATATATCGCGAGATATGCGGAATTGCCAAGCGTCGCGTCAATGCGCACCGAGCCCTGATGTATGGCGAACGTTCCGTTCAGCTGGAGCAGAGCATATCCGACAATTATTACAGAGATTCCGAGCGAGGTGAGAAACCACGCGCGCCACTTTTTCTCCACGCGCAATACCGCACTCGCAGAAAAGAACAGCCCGAGTAGGTGTACTAGAAGCACCCAACCCTCCATCCGCTCAAAGTTGCTCCAGAATGCTTTCGCCGCGTTTAGCGCGAACGCGTCCGCGACGAACATCCAGACTACAAATCCGACAACCGCCGCGCCAATCCAAGAAAATCTCGGCC
>ERZ1292640.2735-Hain-H43-02um-R1-2735-length-14009-cov-10_pt1 | contig 14009 bp, 15 predicted proteins | sample MGYA00564404_ERZ1292640 | MGnify/ENA primary metagenome ERZ1292640 (study PRJEB36523, sample SAMEA6512636) | groundwater metagenome | collected 2019-01-08 | study: AquaDiva: Metagenomics assemblies of 32 groundwater samples
CTTCTCGAGTCTTTTCAGTTCGTCTACGGCCCGCAGGTGGCCAACGGGCTGGCGATCGGCGTGGCCGTGATCCTGATGGCGCTCGGCCTCACGATCATTTTCGGTTTGCTCGACGTGATCAACATGGCGCACGGCGAGTTCTACGCGCTCGGCGCCTATCTGGGCATCACGCTGGTGGCCAAGGGCGCGAGCTTCTGGCTGTGCCTGGCGCTGGTGCCCCTGATCATGGCTGCGATCGGTTACGCCACCGAGCGCGCGTTGATCCAGCGTGTGTTTCACAGCGGCGACCGGCATACGCTCACCCTGTTGCTCACTTTCGGCCTCGCGATCATCGCCGAGGACGCATTCAAGCTTGCCTATGGCCCCAATCCGTACAAGCCCGATGCGCCCATCCCCGGCGCAAGCGAGCTTCTCGGCATAGTCCTGCCGAATTACCGCCTGTTCCTGATCGTCGCCGGGGCGGGGATCATCCTCGCGGTCTGGCTGGTGGTCTACCGCACCAGCCTCGGCGCGATGGTGCGCGCCTCGGCGTTCGACCGGAACATGGCCTCCTCGCTCGGCGTCCCCGTGGACAAGGTCTACGCCGGCACCTTCGCCTTCGGCGTGGCCCTCGCGGGCTTGTCCGGGGTGTTGCTTGCACCGGTCTATTCGGTGTTTCCGACAATGGGCAAGGATTTCATCCTGCTGGCGTTCTCGGTGGTGATCGTCGGCGGCATGGGCTCGATCAAGGGCGCGGTGATCGCCGGCCTCGTGCTCACACAGGTCCAGTCGATCTCCAGCTTGTTCATTTCGCCGGTGTGGAGCGACCCGCTGGTGTTCGGCATCATGGTGCTGTTCCTGATGGTGCGACCACAGGGTCTCGCGGGGCGCCTCGGACATGGCTGAAGCCGCGTTGTTGCGCGCGCAAGTCGAAGCGAAAGAGCGCATCCAGTTTGGCGGCCAGAACCTGTTCGCCGGCCTGTTCGTCGCCCTGGCCCTGGCCTTCGCGGTTCTCGCCGGCGCGAGCGGCGACACCTTCTTCTTCAGGCTCGCGACCGAAGCGCTGATCCTGGCCGGCCTGGCGATGGCGGTCGACGTGCTGCTCGGATACACCGGGCTGCTGTCGCTCGGGCACGCGCTGTTCTTCGGTTTCGGCGCTTACGTGTCCGCGCTGGTGCTGAAGAATCTCGCGCCTTCGTTCTGGGCCGCGACCGGCATCACCTTGCTCGCGACGACCATGCTCGGGTTCGTCGCCGGGTTCGTGTCGATCCGCGCACGCGGGGTGTATTTCGCCCTGATTACCTTCGGCATGGCGCAGGTCGTTTTCAAAGCGGTCTATAACACGCGTGAGGTCGGCGGCTCGGACGGCATCATCGGCATCCCGCAAATACAAGTGGAGTTTGGACTATTTTCGGTCGACGCACAGTCGCCTGCAGGCTTCTTCCTGCTTACGCTCGCCGTGGTGATGTTGCTCTATGCGGCGCTCACCTACCTGATGCGCACGCCCTTCGGCCGCGTGCTGGTGGCGATCCGGACCAACGAGTCGCGCGTGGCCTTCCTCGGCTTTTCGCCCTGGCGCGCCAAGCTGACCGCCTTCGTCGTGGCTGCCGACGTCGCCGCCCTGGCCGGCAGCCTCTATCCGATGCTGCGCGGCTTCGTCTCGCCGGAGCTGTTCGCCTTCCAGGCCTCGGGCAATGCGGTGATCATGGTCATTCTTGGCGGTACCGGGACACTGGCGGGCGCGTTGTATGGCGCGGCGATCCTGACCGCGCTCAAGTCCGTGATCGGCACCTGGTCGGAGTATCACCTGATCATCATCGGCGCATTGTTCATGCTGTCCGTAATCTTCCTGCCCAAGGGGCTGGCGGGCTACGCACTGCCGCGCATCCAGCGCTGGCTCGCGCGCCGCCGAGGCGGGCAATGAGCGACGCGGCACTGCTCGAGGTGCGCGACCTGGCGATCAGCTTTGGCGCCCTGACCGCGGTGAGCGATTTGTCATTCCGCGCCGCACGCGGGCACATCACCTCGGTCATCGGGCCCAACGGCGCGGGCAAGAGCACGCTTTTCAATCTCGTTTCCGGCGCGCTCAGGCCGCAGCACGGCAGCGTCGCCTTCGCCGGCGCGGATGTGACCGGCTGGTCCACGTCCCGGCTGCTGAAGGCGGGCCTGGCGCGTTCGTTTCAAATCACCAATCTGTTTTTCGAACTCTCGGTGTACGAGAATCTGCGCCTTGCCGCTCAGGTGCTGGAGCCGGGCCTGCACGCGCTTCTGCCGGCCGCGCGCAGCGCGCTGGCGCGCGAGCGGGCCGAAGAGCTGATCGAACGCTTCGGCCTCGCCGCGAAAGCGACCGGGCTCGCCGGGCACCTGTCGCACGGCGAGCAACGGCGGCTGGAGATCGCCGTGGCGCTCGCCTGCCGGCCGCGGTTGCTGCTGCTCGACGAACCCACGCAGGGGATGTCGCACGGAGACACGCAGGCGACGGCGGACATGATCAAGGCGCTGGCCGGGGAACTGACGATCCTGCTGATCGAGCACGACATCGACGTGGTGATGAATCTCTCCGACCATGTCATCGTCATGCACCAGGGGGCGAAGCTCGCCGAAGGCACGCCGCGCGAGGTGCGCGACAACGCCGACGTGCAAAAAGCCTATCTCGGCGGAGTGCACTGATGCTCGCGCTCGACGCGGTAAATGCGCACTATGGACTTTCGCACGTGCTGCAGGGCGTCTCCCTCTCGATCGCCAAGGGCGAAGTCGTGGGCGTGTTCGGCCGCAACGGGGTGGGCAAGACCACGCTGATCAAGACCGTGGCCGGCTGGGTCAAGCCCTCGTCGGGTTCGATCCAATTCGACGGCGGGGAGATCGCAGGCTTGCCCGCGGACCGGATCTGCCGTCTCGGCATCGGTCTGGTCCCCGAGGACAGGCGCGTCTTTCCCGGTCTCACCGTCGAGGAGAACCTGCGCCTGGGCCTGATGCAGGCGCCCCGCCGCGCGAAAGCCGACGCGGAACGCGCGATCGAGCGTGCGTTCGAGCGCTTCCCGCGTCTCGCCGGGCGCCGGCGGCAGATGGGCATCACGCTGTCCGGGGGCGAGCAGCAGATGCTGGCGATCGCGCGCGTGCTGGTCGGTGCGCCGCGGCTGCTGCTCATCGACGAGCCGACCGAGGGCCTGGCGCCGATGGTCGTGGACGAGATCTTCGCCTTGATCGCGGAACTGCGCGCCGACGGCATCCCGATTCTGCTGGTGGAGCAGAACGTGATGCGGGCGCTGGAAGTCTGCGACCGCTTCTTCGCGTTCGAGCGCGGCGCGGTGGTGTTCGAGGGCCGGGCGGACGTAGCCGCGGACCGCCTCCGGCTGATCGAGGTGATAGCGGTATGAGCTATAAAGCAGTTGCAAAGCTAGTTTTTTGCAACTGCCAAGCTAGGGGAGCACGAGGGGACGTGTCCCCTCGTATCGTTAGAAACTGGAGGGGATGACACATGCTTGACCTCGGACGCACATTCCTGCAAAGCGTGGAACGGCGGCCGCAGCGCCTCGCCATAGTCGACGCGGAGGTGAGGCTCAGCTACGCGCAATGGTTCGAGCACATCCGCAGCGTTGCCGGCGCGCTCGCCGGGCTGGGACTCGAGCCCGGCCACCATCTTGCCGTCGTGCTGCAAAACCGCTGGGAGATGGCCACGCTGCACTGGGCTTGCCAGTTCCTCGGAGTGATCATCACGCCGCTCAATTGGCGCGCCAAGGCGGACGAGATCGAGTATTGCGTTGCGGACGCCAACGCGCGCGCCATCGTGTTCGAGCCGGTGAGCGCCGGGGCCGTGACGGCTGCGCCGGCCTGCCGCATGATCCCGCGCATTGCCGTCGGCGGCGCAGAGGGCGGAACGCATGCCTTCGGGCAACTGCTCGAAGGCGCGCCGCCGGCGCAGATGCTGCGCGCGGCGGCAGAGGACTTCTCGCTGATGCTCTATACCTCCGGCACTACGGGGCGACCCAAAGGCGTGCCGCGCCGGCATCGCGCCGAGCGTGCCGCCGCTCTCGCGCACGTGGCGCAGAACCAGTACCGGGTAGGCGAGGTGACGCTCGGGGTGATGCCGCTCTACCACACGATGGGCGTGCGCTCGCTGCTGTCGATGGCGCTGGTCGACGGCACATTCGCGTGTATGCCGCGTTTCGACGCGGGCGAGGCGCTGCGCCTCATAGCGGACGAGAAGGTGACCAACCTCTATCTGGTGCCGACGCTGTATCACGACCTGCTCGCGCACCCGGATTTTGCCGGGGCCGATGTTTCGACGGTGAAGCGCATCGGTTTCGCCGGGGCGCCGATGAACGACGCGCTGCTCAAGCGCCTCGCGCAGGCGTTCAAACCGCAGCTGTTCGTCAATCACTATGGCTCGTCGGAGATCTATACCTTTACCATCGATCAGCAAGCGCCGGCGAAGCCCGGCAGCGCCGGTCGCGCCGGCTTCAATACCCGCATCCGCGTGGCCAAGCTGGACGCCGGCGGCGAGAAAAGCGCTCCCGAGGCGCTGGCAAAGCCGGGCGAAGAGGGGCAGATCATCGCGGACCTGTCCGGCGACGAAGCCTTCGAGGGCTACTGGAAGCGGCCCGATGCCGACGCCAAGGCGCTGCGCGCCGGCTGGTACTTCACCGGGGACACCGGGTACATCGACCCGGATGGCGATCTGTACGTTACCGGGCGTGTCGACGACATGATCATCTGCGGCGGAGAGAATATCTCGCCGGTCGACATCGAGTCGGTGCTGTCGTTTCATCCGGCGGTGGACGAGGTCGCCGTGGCGGGCATGCCCGACGCGCGCTGGGGTCAGAAGGTCGTGGCCTTCGTGAAGGCGAAAGGGCCGGTGGATGCGCAAGGCCTGGATGACTATTGCCGGGATTCGGTCCTGCCCAACTACAAGCGGCCGCGCGAATACGTATTCGTGAAGGCCGTGCCCAAGTCGCCGGTGGGCAAGATCCTGCGGCGCAAGCTGATATCCGGCGAATACGACAAGGCCTGAAGCGGGCGCGTCAAACATCCCCGATTTTGCCCACCGCGATCAGGTCCTTTGAGCGCGGGGTGCCCGCGCGGCGCGACCGAAAGGTTGTGGAAATTGAACTACTGTTCCCTCGCCAGCCTGTAGCGCATGCGCGCTGCCTGTTCCTTCGCCACATCGTCGATCTCGCGCATCACGCCGCCCACGTCGGCGGGTTTTTCGATGCGCTCGAAGCAGCCGGTCAGGGTGATGTCGGGATGCAGCTTGCCGCTCTCGTAGATCGACCAGATCTCGCGGCCGTAGTCCGTGCTTCGAAGCGCGGGGGCGAAGCGGCTGAAGTAGGCAGTCAGGTTGTCGACGTCGCGCTCGAGCATGACGCCGGCGCTGTTGTTGCCTGCGGCGTCGACGGCTTGGGGCAGGTCGATGATGACGGGGCCGTCGCTGTCCACAAGCACGTTGTATTCGGATAGATCCCCGTGGACGATGCCGGCGCAAAGCATGCGCACCACTTGCGTCATCAGCGCGTGATGGTATGCGCGAGCCTGCGCTTCGCTCAGGACCAGATCGTTGAGTCTCGGTGCCGCATTGCCGTCGTCGCCGGTCACCAGTTCCATCAGCAGAACACCCGCGAGGAAGTTGTACGGCCGCGGAACGCGCACCCCGGCGGCCGCAAGACGGTGCAGGGCGTCCACTTCGGCGTTCTGCCATGCCTGCTCCTGCTCCTGGCGCCCGTAACGGGAACCCTTTTCCATCGCGCGGGCGCGGCGGCTGTTCTTTACCTTGCGGCCTTCCGTATATTGGACGTTCTGGCGGAAGCTGCGTTTGCTGGCCTCCTTGTATACCTTGGCGCAACGCGTGTCTTCCCCGCAGCGCACCACGTACACCTCGGCTTCCTTGCCGCTCATGAGCTGGCGCATGACTTCGTCGACGAGACCCTCGTCGACCAACGGTTGGATTCTTTTCGGAGTTTTCACGGGCGGCCTTCCGCGCTGCGCTGGCGCTCAACAATCATTTGCCGGGACGCAATGTTACGCTATCCGTTGCCCGCATCGTCGAGCATGCGAGGCGCGCGGCGCGGTTCGTGCGCGCGACCGGGAAGATCATGCAAACCGACATCGCCAACGTGTGCGTGCTCAAAGTCGGGCATGTCAGGCAACCGCGCATTGCGCATCTGTTGAAGGCGTACATGAAATGGCAGGACCTTCTGCACCCCGGCGGAAGGCCGGGCCAGCCAATCGAAGCGTCAAAAAAAAACCGGTGGCGCTCGTTAAAACGCCACCGGCTCAAAGACGGGATTCCAAAGGAGGAGGAGGAGAAACCCCGCAAACAAATACTACAATAATCGATGGTGCAACGCAATAGATATTTTCTTGTATCAGGCCGGATAAAGACATTTTTCAATCTGTTTTTATGATGTTATCGATCAGTTTATGCGTTATGGCGCATCGCATCAATATGATATAAATGGCGCGCAGGGAGGATTTGCCGCGGAAGATTGATTCGATGATTATCAGGCCATTGACAGTATTCGAGCGGGAGGCCGTCAGAACCTTCTATCTCGCCCTTTCGGCAGACGACCGCCGCAAGCGCTTCTGCTGTTCGCTATCCGATGCAACCATCTCCGGCTACGTCGACGGGTTGAACTTTACCCGGGACACGATTTTGGGTGCGTATGACGAACAGGCGCGGATAATCGGATTGGCCGAACTCGTGCGCGGCCCGAAAGCAGGTGAAATGGCGTTTTCCGTGCGTCCCGACAAGCGCGGCCAGAAGATTGGGACTCTGCTCATGGAAAGGCTTGTTTCCCGCGCCAGGATGTGCGGCGCGAACAAAGTGTTCGTCATGTTCCTCTCGGACAATACACCCATGCGCAGGATGGCCTTGCGCGCCGGCATGTCGGTGCAGACTGCCGACGGTGAATCCCACGCCGAGCGGGAGCTGTCGCCCGCGAGCGCGCAAGAGCTGATCCGTCTTTTGTTCGAGGAAGGACTTGCGCACAGCGGGTATTTCAGCACGCTCGGAATGGCTCAGCTGGGTTCGCTGGCGGAGCGCTCGGCTTCCGCGACGCGCAAGCGGGTCAAAGCACTGGTTTCGACCGTCTGACCGCGGGCGCTGTCCCGTCCGCCGCTACGCCGGCCGAACCGGGCGCAGGCGCCATTGCGCGAAGGGCAGAATTGCGCCGGACATTGCGCAATATCAAGCTCCCGCGACTCGTACCTCCGCACAATATCCAGAGATTCCGGAAAGCATTGCGGTACGGAGGAACAGATCGTGGCCCCGACCAAGACGCAACTCTCCAAGCTCGAGCGCCAGCTCGGCCGGCAATACGAATCGCTGCTGGAAGAAGTGCGTGACGCGCTGGAAAAGAGTGAAAACCAGCAGTATGTGGAACTGATCGACCGGGCACCCGCCGACAGCGGCGACCAGGCGACCGGCGATGCGCTGGCGGACCTCAATCTCGCGATCATCGACCGGCACGTGAGGGAAATCCGCGACATCGAGGCCGCCAGGGTGCGGATCCGGGAGGGCGGCTTCGGCACCTGCACCGACTGCGGCGACAACATCGAATTTGAACGGCTGCTCGCCTATCCCACGGCGATGCGCTGCTACACCTGCCAGCGACAGCACGAAAAAACCTATACCCACGAGGCAAACCCGAAGCTCTGAGGCCGCGCGGCCGCAGGGCGCTGATGAACGCATAGCGACGAGAGGTCAGGTATGAAAAGCCAACGCAGGGAATTCGAGCCGATCGGCCGGGAGCAATTGTTGCAGGAACTGGTGCATGACAGCTACAAGGCGGGGCGCAAGCTGGTGGAACCGACGCGCTGCCCCGACTGCGGCGCCGTGTTTCTGGGCGGCCGCTGGACCTGGGGTGCCGCGCCCGCGGGCGCGCGCGAAGAGCGCTGCCCGGCGTGCCATCGGATTCAGGACAAGTTTCCCGCCGGATACGTGACGCTCAAGGGGGAGTTCCTGCAGACGCATCGCGACGAGATACTGCATCTGATCAGGCACCACGAGGCGAAGGAAAAAACGGAACATCCGCTGCAGCGGATCATGGCGATCGTCGAGGGCGCCGACGGCATCCTGGTCACGACCACCGATACCCATCTTGCGCGCGACATCGCGCAGGCGCTGCACCGCGCGTACAAGGGCGGGCTCGAGTTCCATTACAACAAGGAAGAGAATCTGCTGCGCGCGGCCTGGAGCCGGTGACCGCGGGCAGGCGAGCGAAGGCGGGCGGGCCGACGCGGGAATGCGGCCCCAGCCCGGTTAGCGTTCGAGACGGGTGATCTTCGCGCCTTCAAACGTCAGGTTGTACATCAGGCCTTTGTTCGAAAAGATAAAGCCGATGATGGGTTGCTTGATCGTATCGGTGCTGAGTTCGCCGCCTGCGCCCAGCGTCGCCAGCGCGACGCTTCCGTCCACGCCCGCTTTCCAGCCTTCGCTTTTGCGAAAATTTTCCAGCACTTTGGGGTTCATGAACAATATGATCTGCGACTTTATCTGCGCGCCGAGCTGGAAGCCGATCGAGGCGGCCGCGGTGCTGTAGTACGCGGCCGTCTTTCCCTTCACTATCAGCGCGCCTTCGCCGTATTCGCCGCCAATGCCGATGCCCGCCTTGATCACCTCCGGAAACACCAGCATGCCGGAGGCCTTCTGCGCCAGCTGCTTGCCGGCGCTCGTTTGCTTGTAGAAATTCCCGATCGCCTCCTGCACCTTGGCGTCGATCTCGGCCTTGGAGGCGGCGAACGCCGCCGACGGCTGACTCAAGCCGAGCATGGTGCATATAACAAACGCCACAACCGTTCTGCCGATCATTTTCTGTCCTCCACGATGTATTGCGGCATCAGCTTACCCCGAATGTCGCGATGACGCGAGATCCCCCGGTGTTTCTCCCCTATTCCTCCCCGTTTCTGGCAATCCCCGGCGCTTTGCCTTAGAGTAGTGAACAATGGAACAATACGAGCGGGGACGTCCTCTCGTGCTTCCCTAAGATAGCCGCCTAAGGACAATTCCGGCAGGCGGTCTTGGGATATCCGCAATTTTCCATTTATGCCCGGAGACAGCATGCCCAATGTGATTACCTGCGTCGAAGACTTGCGTATTCTGGCTGAAAAGCGCGTGCCGCGGATGTTCTACGACTACGCCGATTCGGGTTCGTGGACCGAAGGCACCTACCGCGCCAACGAAAGCGACTTCGCCGCGATCAAACTGCGCCAGCGTGTCGCGGTCAATATGGAAAACCGCAGCCTGAGGAGCACGATGGCGGGCCAGGAGGTGACCATGCCCGTGGCGCTCGCGCCGGTCGGGTTGGTCGGGATGCAGCATGCCGATGGCGAGATCCTGGCCGCGCGCGCCGCTGAAAAATTCGGCGTGCCGTTCACGCTGTCCACCATGAGCATCTGCTCCATCGAAGACGTGGCCGAGAGCGTCAGCAAGCCCTTCTGGTTTCAACTGTACGTCATGCGCGACCGCGATTTCATCAGGCGCCTGATCGACCGCGCCAAGTCGGCCGGGTGTTCCGCGCTGGTGCTCACGCTCGACCTGCAGATCATGGGGCAGCGCAACAAGGACATCAGGAACGGCCTGTCCGTCCCACCCAAAATCACCTTGCGCAGCCTGCTGAACATGAGCACCAAACCGCGCTGGGGGCTGGGCATGCTGGGCACCGGACGCCATACCTTTCGCAATGTGGTGGGCCATATAGACGGGGTCGAATCGCTGAGTTCGCTCTCGGCATGGAGTGCGAGCCAGCTCGATCCCACGCTGAACTGGGACGACGTGCAGTGGATCAAGGAGCGCTGGGGCGGCAAGCTGATCCTCAAAGGCATCATGGACGCCGAGGACGCCGAGATTGCCGCCCGCTCCGGCGCAGACTCGATCATTGTTTCCAATCACGGCGGGCGCCAGCTTGACGGCGCGCCTTCGTCGATTGCCGCGTTGCCGTCTATCGTGCGCGCCGTGGGCGACAAGATCGAGGTGCTGATGGACGGGGGCATCCGCTCCGGGCAGGACGTGATCAAGGCTATCGCCCTGGGGGCCAAGGGGGTGTTTATCGGCCGCGCGTTTGTCTATGGCCTGGGCGCGATGGGCGAGGCCGGCGTGACCAAGTGCCTGGAGATCATCCAAAAGGAACTCGACGTCACCATGGCTTTCTGCGGCCTGCGCGACGTGAGGCGGGTGGACAGGACGATCCTGGTGCCAGGAACCTATTGAGGGCGCTGTCCTTTATAATCCGACGCACATGCGCATCCTGCTCAGCAACGACGACGGTTATTTCTCCCCCGGACTGGCCTGTCTCGCCGAAGTCCTTGCCCGCGTCGCCGAAATCACCGTGGTGGCGCCGGAGCGCGACCGCAGCGGCGCCTCCAACTCGCTCACCCTGGACCGGCCGCTGTCGGTCAAGCGCTCGGCCAACGATTTCCTGTTCGTCAACGGCACCCCGACCGACTGCGTGCACCTGGCCGTCACCGGCCTGCTCGATCATCTGCCCGACATGGTGGTGTCCGGCATCAATCTCGGCGCCAACATGGGCGACGACACCATCTATTCGGGCACTGTAGCCGCCGCCACCGAGGGCTACCTGCTTGGTGTCCCGTCGCTCGCGGTATCGCTCGTGGGCAAGACCGGCAAGCATTTCGAAACCGCGGCGCGGGTGGCGCTGGAAATGGTCGAGCGCTTGCAGCGCGATCCCATGTCAGGGCCGGTGCTGCTCAATCTCAACGTTCCCGATCTGGCTTACGACGAACTGCGCGGCATCGAAATCACGCGCCTGGGCAAACGCCACAAGGCCGAACCGGTGATCAAGGAAGTCAGTCCGCGCAATGAAACCGTATATTGGATCGGTCCCGCCGGCACCGCGCAGGACGCGGGCGAGGGCACGGACTTTTATGCGGTTGCGGCGCAGCGCGTGTCGGTGACCCCGTTGCAGGTCGATCTTACGCACATGAACCAGATACCGCCCATGCGCGACTGGCTGAAGCGATGAGCCCACGCGGCCACGCGCAGACGCAGGGCATCGGCATGACTTCGCAGCGCACCCGCGCGCGCATGGTCGAACGCCTGCGCAAGGAGGGCATCGAGGACGAGACGGTTCTGGCGGCGATAAACGCGGTGCCGCGCCACCTGTTTGTCGAGGAAGCGCTGGCGACGCGGGCCTACGAGGATACCGCGCTGCCGATCGGCTTTTCGCAAACCATATCCCAACCCTATGTCGTGGCGCTGATGATTCAGGCGCTGCGCGCCGGGCGCGAACTGGGCAGGGTGCTGGAGATCGGCACCGGTTGCGGCTACCAGGCGGCGGTGCTGGCGCAGCTGGCGAGCGAAGTGTATTCGGTCGAGCGCATCGCGCCGCTGCTGGCGAAGGCGCGCGCCAATCTGCGCGCGTTGCGCCTGCCCAATCTGCGCCTGAAACATGGCGACGGCAACCTCGGCCTGCCCGAAGCCGCGCCTTTCGATTCCATTATTCTCGCCGCCGCCAGCGCGCGCCTGCCGCAGACCCTGTTGCAGCAGCTCGCGCCGGGCGGCAGAATGATTCTGCCGTTCGGCAGTTCCGAACAGGTGTTGCGGCTGGTGGAGCGCACGCGTTCAGGGTTCAGCGAAACTACGTTGGATGTGGTCCGCTTCGTGCCCATGCTGACGGGGGTTGAGTGAAACGCGCATCGGGTTTGCCGTGGATTGCAGTCGCGGCGGCGCTGACGCTCGCCGCATGTGCCGGCCGGCCGGTGCAGGCGCCGGTGATCGAGCGCGCGCCGCCGCGCGCGGCGGCGCCGGCCGCCCAGGTTCCGGGGGCCGCGGCGCAGGCGGGCGCGCGACCGGACGCTTACACGGTGCGGCGCGGCGACACGCTGTTCAGCATCGCGCTCGACCACGGACTCGATTACAAGGAACTCGCCGCCTGGAATAACATGGATGACGCGAACCGTATCCGCCCCGGCCAGCAGCTGCGCTTGAAGCCGCCGGCAGGCGTGCAGGAAGCGCCGGTGACAGTGAATCCGGTGACGACCTCGGGGCGGGTCGAGACGCGCCCGCTCGGCATGCAGGGTCCGGTGAAAGCGGAAGCGGCCACGCGCCCGGCCAACGCAGGGGAGCCGGTCAAGTCCGAACCTTTGGCGCGCAAACTCCCATACTCGCCTGAGAATGTGGCCTTGCTCCAGCGCGGCGAGGCGCAGGCGAAGCCGCCACCCGGCCCTGCCGAGCCGGCGCCTGCCCCCGCGGCCGCGCCAAGACCGGAGCCTGCTGGCAAGACCGATTCCGATATCGAAGACGAGGACAAGGTCGAATGGGGCTGGCCGGTGCGCGGCAAGATCCTTGCCGGATTTTCCGAGGCGAGCAACAAGGGCCTGGACATCGCCGGCAAGCGGGGCGACCCGGTGATCGCTTCCGCCCCGGGGCGCGTGGTCTATAGTGGCAGCGGTCTGCGCGGCTACGGCAAGCTCGTGATCATCAAACACAACAAGACCTACCTGTCGGCCTATGCCCATAACAAGGACATATTGGTGAAGGAGGGGCAGAACGTGGTCAAGGGCGAGAAGATCGCGGAAATAGGCAATACCGACACCGACGTGCCCAAGCTGCATTTCGAGATCCGCAAGCTCGGCAAGCCGGTCGATCCGGCCAAGTACCTGCCGCCGTCGTGACCGCGCAATCCTCCCCTCCGGACGAGGATATCGAGGGTGACGCGGCGCCCGCGGCCGAGGCGCAGCCCGAATCGGGTGATGCGGAAACCGAATACCTGTCCGACGTCACCCAGATCTACCTGCACCAGATCGGGCTCAATCCGCTGCTCTCGCCAGAGGAGGAGTTGCATTATGCGCGCCGCGCCGCCGGGGGGGATTTCGCCGCGCGGCAGAAGATGATCGAGCGCAATCTGCGCCTGGTGGTGAACATCGCCAAGCATTATCTCAACCGCAACGTGCCGCTCCTGGACCTGGTGGAGGAGGGCAATCTGGGGTTGATGCACGCGCTGGAAAAATTCGATCCGGAGCGCGGCTTCCGCTTCTCCACCTACGCCACCTGGTGGATACGCCAGAACATCGAGCGCGCCATCATGAACCAGTCGCGCACGATCCGGCTGCCGGTGCATGTGATCAAGGAGCTGAATCTGGTGCTGCGCGCCAAGCGCCATCTGGAGGCGCACGGCGAGCGCGAAGCGGGCGTCGATGACATTGCCCATCTGCTGGGCAAGCCGGTGGAGGAGATACGCAGCGTGCTCGCGCACAACGAGCACATGACGTCGCTCGACGCGCCGCTGGACATCGATCCGCTGCTGTCGATCGGCGAATCCATCTCCGACGAGCAAAGCGTGAATCCCGAGGCCGGTTTGCAGACCCAGGAAATCGAGTCGCTGGTGAAGCAATGGCTGGAACAGCTGAACGTCAAACAGCGCACCGTAATCGAGCGCCGCTTCGGTCTGAACAGCCAGGAAGTCCGCACGCTGGAGGAGCTGGCCCGGCATCTCGGCCTGACGCGCGAGCGCGTCAGGCAGATTCAGCTTGAAGCGCTGGTGCAGCTGCGCCGCATTTTGCGCCGGCGCGGGCTGTCCAAGGACGTACTGTTGTAGCGGGCTGCGAAGGCCGGCTGTCCAGGCACGGCCGGGACGGCCTCATGTTTTCAGGGTGAACGGATTGAAGTCGGTATTGCGGTCGTAGTAGTCCTCGTGCTCGGCCCGCTTGAGCGCGTTGACGACCTTGTACGTAACCGGGGTGAATACGACTTCGACGCCGACCTTGATCAGGAACTGCGACAGCATCACCAGCGGCAGCTTGTCGTCAGGGATGATGCCGGTGCCGTAGAAGGCGAGCGGATAGAACAGCGCCGAGTCCACCGCCTCGCCGAAAATGGTCGAGCCGATGGTGCGGGTCCACAGCCATTTGCCCGCGGTGATGAGTTTCATCTTCGCCAGCACGTAGGAGTTGACGAATTCGCCGCAGAAATAGGCGCACATCGAGGCAAGGACGATGCGCCAGGTCGAGCCGAACGCGATCTCGTAGGCCGCCTGGTTGTTCCAGAACGGCGCCGGCGGCAGCGCCACCACCACCGC
>ERZ1292640.2737-Hain-H43-02um-R1-2737-length-14005-cov-8_pt1 | contig 14005 bp, 7 predicted proteins | sample MGYA00564404_ERZ1292640 | MGnify/ENA primary metagenome ERZ1292640 (study PRJEB36523, sample SAMEA6512636) | groundwater metagenome | collected 2019-01-08 | study: AquaDiva: Metagenomics assemblies of 32 groundwater samples
GCTCAAACCCACATTCAGAACCAAAAACTACCCACTCGACTTCCAGAAGACCCTATCTTTTTAACCGCGAGCAGCGGCATAATTTTCAATTGGAGACCCCCTCTGCGGTGGGGGCCACGCGCGGCACCGATGTGCTGGTGACGGTGGCTCCCAATGGTGACAGCACTTTTCTGGTGCTGGATGGTGAGGTGGATGTCACCAATGATCTCGGCCAGATAACCCTCAAGCCGGGAGAGGAAGGCACGGCCTCGCCCAACCAGGCGCCGGTCAGAAGCGCCGTCGTGCAGACCAAACGCCTGGTCCAGTGGTGGCTCTATTATCCCGGCATTCTTCCCGCCGAGGAACTCGCCTTTGCCGAAGAGGAGAAAAACCTCTTGGCCGGCTCCCTGGAAGCGTACCGGACAGGTGACATTCTCAACGCCTTGTTCCTGTGTTCCAAGGATGTGGCGGGCGGAAGTGATTCGCGCAAAGTATATCTCGCGGCGCTGCTTCTTTCTGTAGGCCAGGCAAGCCAGGCCAATGCGTTGTTAAAGGATGTCACTGGCTTGCAACCGCAAATCGCCGCGTTGTCAGAACTTATCTCCGTTGTGGAATCGAACGGCTCAGCGAACCAAGGCGCGGCCAGCAAGCCTGGAGAGCCGCAGCCTGCTTCGATGCTTTTGGCGGAATCCTACCGTCTCCAGGCGAGATTCAATCTGGCGGCCGCTCTGGCATCAGCCCGGCGCGCCGCCCAGACGGCGCCTGCGTTTGGTTTTGCCTGGGCGCGTGTGGCCGAGTTGGAATTCTCTTTTGGCCGGGTGGGCGCAGCCAAAGAGGCCTTGGACCAGGCCGTGCGTTTAAGCCCCAGGAACGCCGAGGCTTTGGCTTTGCAGGGATTCATGCTGGCGGCAGAAAACCAAATCACCGGGGCGATGGACTCCTTTAACCAAGCCATTTCCGTGGATAGCGCCTTGGGCAATGCCTGGCTGGGACGCGGCCTGTGCAAGTTTCGCCAGCATGATATTCAAGGTGAGTTGAGTGATTTGGAAACCGCCGCGGCCCTGGAACCCAGCCGTTCTCTTTTGCGCAGTTACCTGGGCAAGGGGTTCGGCATGGCGAGGCAACCGGAGCAGGCGCGAAAAGAACTAAGTCTGGCGGCCGGACTTGATGGTGCCGATCCCACCCCATGGCTTTATAGCGCCATGGTCAACTACCAGGAACACCGCAAGAACCAGGCGGTGGAAGACCTGGAAAAATCGCTGTCATTGAACGACAACCGCCGGGTGTATCGCTCCCGTCTGCTGCTCGACCAGGATCGCTCCGTGCGCAGCGCCAGCCTGGCCAATATTTACCAGGGCGCGGGATTGACGGATGCCAGCCTGCGGGAAGCAACCCGGGCGGTGGCTTATGATTACGCCAATTTTTCCGCCCACCGTTTTTTGGCGGACAGTTTCAATGCCCTGCGCGATCCGACCCGGTTTAACCTCCGCCATGAGTCCGCCTGGTTTAATGAGACGTTGCTGGCCGATTTGTTGGCACCGGCGGGGATGGGCACGTTCTCCCAGCAAATCTCCCAGCAGGAGTATTTCAGCTTGTTTGAAACGAATCCCTTGGGGTTGAATTCTGTGACTGAGGCGCGCTCGGACAAGCAGGTGACCCAGATCGCCTCCCAATACGGCACGGTGGGCGGTGCCAGTTATTCGCTTGATTTGGAGTACCGGTACAATTCTGGTGTCCGGCCCAACAACGACCTTTCCCGCGTCGAGTGGTATAGCAAGATCAAACAGCGGCTTTCCCCGCAAGACGCCTTATATTTCCTGGCCAAATACCAGGACTACGAATCGGGCGACAATTTTCAGTATTACAATCCCCAGGCCAGCTATCGCCCCAATTTCCGATACGAAGAGATGGAGTCGCCATACCTCGCGGCCGGTTACCATCGGGAATGGCAGCCCGGCGTGCATACCCTTTTCTTGGGCGGATATTTCACCGTTGACCAAACCTTTACGGATAAAAAAGCGCCGGTGGATGTGTTTTTTCGCAGCAGCCAGGGGAGTGTGACCAATGTCCAAACCCAGTCCTTTGATGTGGATTATTCAAATGCCTTCGCGTTCTACTCGGCGGAGATCAATCAAATCTTTCAACGGGAGGAGAACACGATCGTGCTGGGCGCTCGTTACCAGCAAGGAGAATTCGAAACTGCCAATCGTTTAACCCTTCCTGCGGGCAGCGCGGGCTTGGCCTTCTCGTATCGCAAGCCTCCCGCTTCGGCGCAATTGCAAACCGCGTTTGAACGCATCACCGGTTATGGTTACTACACCCGGGAACTGTGGCCTAATTTCTTTCCCACCCTCGGGCTGGCCTATGAGGATATGACTTACCCCTTGAACCACCGGCTCGTGCCCATTTCACCCGATGAAGCCCGCCAGGACAGTTTCAATTTTAAAGGAGGTTTGGTCTGGATGCCTGCCAAAGCCATCACGCTGCGGGGTGTTTACAGCCGGTTCCTGGGCGGGGTGAGTTTCGATGAAAGTTACCGGCTGGAGCCTGCACAGTTGGCCGGTTTCAGCCAGTCCTATCGCAGTGTCATTTCGGAATCTGCGGTGGGTTCGGTCTCCGGGCCGGTTTACGATATTTTTGGCGCGGGCCTGGATGTGAAGCTGAACACGCGCACGTATTTGAGTTTTGAAGCGGAAAAGCTCACCACGCACGTCAATCAAGAGGCGGGGGTCTTCAATTTTCAAAGCCTTCCCATCGTTCCCATGGGGACGCCGCGCACCCTGGATTATGAGGAAGATTCCCTCACCGTTTCCTCCGAACAATTGCTGGGTAAAGAATGGTCGCTGGGCGCGCACTACAAGCTGACGCAAGCGACCCTGCAAACGGTATATCCCGCTATTTCGACTGCCGTAGTAGCCGGTGCGGACCGGACTGTGCGCACCGTTTTGCATCAATGGACTCCTTTTGTTTTGTTTAACCACCCTTCGGGCTTGTTCGCCCGGCTTGAGTCGCAATTTTACTTTCAGAGCAACCGCGGCTATTCGCCGGATATCCCAGGAGACAATTTCCAACAGCTTAATCTTTCCATCGGCTACAGGCTTCCCAAACAGCGCGGACACGTGATGCTCAGTTTGCTAAACATGACTGGAGAAGATTACCGGTTGAACCCTTTGGCACCTTATTCCGAGATGCCGCGGGACTTTGTTTTGTTGGGGCGTGTCAAACTGCAATTTTAAGAAGGTTCATCCCCTGCGCCAGTGTTGACATGAAACGACTCAAAACAGGGGGGCCCTGCCTCGCCAGCATGGCGGCATGCTCCTTGACAGGCTTGGTCTTTCTGTCGCTGCCCGTGCAGGATAACCTGGCCCGTTTGAGTTATGATCTTCCTTTCCTGTTGCGCAAATCCGTCCCCAAGGAACTGGTCATGGTTTACATTGATTCCAGTGTGAAGATGAACCTGAACCAGCCCAAGGATAAGCCCTTGGACCGCTCTTTTCACGCCCAACTTGTTAAGCGCCTGACCGCCGAGAAAGCCAGCTTGGTTTACTTTGATGTCATTTTTGATGAGCCTGGCGCCAATCCTCAAACGGACCTGGAATTTGCCCAGGCCATCAAGGAGAATGGCCGCGTGATCCTGGCCGGGGATTTTGTGAGAAGCGTGCAAGCATCGATGATCATGGAAGTGCCCATTCCCCCGGTTCCTGTTTTGCGCGAAGCCGCCGCCGCCTGGGGGCTTGTCAAGATCACCTACGATCCGGATTTCGGCATTCGGCTCATTGATCCCGGCACCGCCGACCTGCCCAGCGCGACCTGGAAGGCGGCCGAGCTGCTCTTAGGCGCCAAGGCAGAAGACCTGGGCGACCGAATGAAAGAGCGATGGATGAATTACTATTGCTCCCCCAATTCCATCCGTGCGGTTAATTTCGATCAGGCGTTGGAGAGTGGCGGACTTTTGCCGGACTTTTTCAAAAACAAAATTGTGGTCATTGGCTCGCGCCCTTCGCCCGGGATTGCCGGGGCGGCGCGCGATGAATTTGCCACCCCTTACAACCGTGTGACGCACGGATTTTCCTCCGGCGGAGCCATTCACGCCATTATCCTGGTAAACCTGGTTCGTGGAGATTCGCTGAGCAGAATCCCTATTGCTCTTGAGGCATTGCTGTTGCTGGCTTTTGGATGCGCTTTGGGGGCGGCGGTCCACTGGTGCAAGCCCATTCACCTGGTTTATCTGCTGCCTGGCGTTGGGCTCGCCACGGCCTTCGGCGCCGCATGGCTGCAACTGGCCGGGCGTCTTTGGTTTACGTGGATCATTCCCGCCGTCGTGCAGACAGGCATCTTGTTTTTGTGGGCCATGACTTATCATTACTGGGTCGAGTTCCGCAAACGGCAAAAATTGCAGCACGCCTTTGATAAATACCTTTCCCCGGCCATGTCCGAGCGCATTGTCAGCACCGATTACAATCTTGAACCTGGAGGGGACGCCTGCGAGGTGGCTGTCATGTTTACCGATATGGCCAATTTCACCGACCTTTCCGAGCATTTGCGCAGCCCGCGGCTTCTGTCCCTGGTGCTCAGCTCCTACTTCGAGGAGGTCAGCCATCACATTCTCCAGCAGAATGGCACCATTATTAAATATATCGGCGATGCCGTCCTGGCGGTTTGGGGCGCACCCGTTCCGGACCCTCAAAAGGAGCTCAACTCCGTTTTGGCGGCTTGCGAAATCATGCGCATCAGTGAAAAACCGATCGAAGGTTGCACGCTGGAAACCCGCATTGGCATTCATACGGGCACTGTGGTCGCCGGCAACCTTGGCTGCAAATTCCGCTTTGATTACAGTGTCATCGGGGACAACGTCAATTTCGCCTCGCGCTTGGAAAACCTCAACAAATATTTCGGCACCCGCATCCTCATCTCCGACCCCGTCCGCAAACAGATGACGGCACCCGCTGTGCTGTTGCGGAAATTGGGGGCGGTCATCGTCAAAGGCAAATCCGAAGCCATGAGCGTTTATGAAGTCATTGGCAGAGCTGACCTGCATGCTGGCGATGCCTCCTGGGTCAAGGAATTTGAATCTGGGATGCATTTTCTCGAAGAAAACAATCATCAGGCAGCCGGGCCATGCTTTGAACGCACCATTCAATTGCGAGGCAAACCGGATAAACCCTCCTCCTTCTACCTGGACCTGATTAACCGGCCCGGGGAAAACTCCGAGGCCGCTTTGCTGGATAACGGCGTGGTTAAGTTCCTGGCCAAGTGAACCTGCGGCATGACTAAGCCGTTCATTTATTGATATGAAAGCAAGGACCATCAGAATCATTCTGGGAAGCCTCGCCATTCTGGCTTCCGTATGGATTTGGAGGGCCCACCGACCCCAGGCACCACTCAGTTCTGATTCCACATTGCCAGCCGATGGTCCGGACAGCGAAAAAATTGGGCCAACCTCAAAAACCGTGGAACCGCATGATAACAAGACAGAGGCCGAAGCCGCTTCTCCCGGTTTGACGGTGATTCAATCATGCCTCAACAAGCTGCGGGGAATGTCCCAGTCATCCAATTCTAGAATAGCTCTGCTGGAATTGCGGGCTAGCCTTTCGCAATTGCCTCTCACCAACCGAGTCAACGCCATCCAAGCGTTTTTGGAGGGCAAAGCGGACGCCGGGACAGGCTTGCCCTTCACCGTGGAGAAGAATGGGCTTTTAAGCGAGCATCCCACGCTCAGAACATTCCTGCTGGATTATTTGGGGCAAGTCGCCCCCGAAGCGGCGGCACAAACTTCGCTCAAAATCCTTGAAACAATGGAATCCCCCGACGAATGGGCTTTAAGTTTGCGCAATTACGCCCGGTTCGATTCCTCCACGGACGGCAAGCAATTGCTGGCCGCTAAACTGAATCAAATGCTCAATTACGGGCCTTGGCGGGAAAAGCCCAGTAATGGATTTCTGGAATCATTTGATGTCGCGGTTCACTTGGGCAACACCGTCTTGATCCCGCTGCTCGATTCCATCATGCACGCCGGGGATGAAACGTTGAGGCACGCCGCGAATCTGGCGCTGGATAGAATGGTTATCAAAGACACTGCCGCCTCCCTGACATTGTTGCTTGAAAAACCGGCTCTAATTGCAGGTATGGAGGGGTTCAGAGCCAATCTCTTTGCGCGGGCCGATATGCGCGAGCCCAAAATGAAAGAGTTGATCGAACAATATCTCCTTACCCCATCCTTCAACTCGCAGGAGATCAAGGTCTTTGTCGAGTCCTTTCCCAATGACAACTTCAGGATAGGCAACAACCTGTTAACCACGGATCAAACTCCTGCGGGAGATGAATTGGTTAAAAAAGACGCGGCTTCGCTCATGATCATTGAAGATTGGCTTGGCCAGGAACGATTCAGGCCAGTCCGAGGGCATTTGCTCGCCATGAGGAGCCGTCTCCTGCAATTTGTGGCTCAAGCCTCCAATAAGGAATCGCAGTCAGGGGAGAGAACTGCCCTCCCTTCCAACCAGTAAATCAGGCTTGGGGTCCATGTCCGGCCACCGCTATTCAGACTGAAAAGCCGATGCTCTATCGTCAGTCCATTCCCGATGACGGCCAAAAGAAATCGTGTGACAATCGTGACACACCTCCCTCGTTACCGTCTATTCAGGACGGTTTTAATCCCTAACTTAACTTGTCACCCTGCTCAAGAATTCTGACGGATTCGGGAGGATTCATGCTGCGGTGGTAACTACCTTTATATCATTACATTTGGTGATTAGATTATGGCCAAGGTCCAAATCGTTCAATTGGATCGCGGTGCTCAGTCCGTCCAAATTCGCAAGGCCACTCCAAGAGGCATAAAGATTGGTCAAACTCAAAAGATCAATCGTGGTCAAATCTCCGGCCGGCTGGTTGAGGCTGCGGCGGATGGATGCTTCCAATTGGGGATCAGGGATGTTGACACTTGGATTGCCATCGAGAGCCGTTATTTCCCATTTGCCTGCCATCACACTGGAAAGCTCTGCCGCGCCCGTTGGCCAGCCGGCCGTTCCGGCCAACCACAAAGCAACGAGCAAACAACGGAAAACTCCTGATCGAAGATAAGACCGCTTTATTTTCATGGAAAAGTCTGATTCTGGTTGAGCCTTGTATTCATTTGTCAGTCTTGTGTTCGCCACTGCGGCCCGGCAGACCCGCCCGTAAAGCAAATGCCCCCTTGCATCCTCGCGCTCAAAACCGGCTCTTAACCGCCAGGAAGATCCTGATGCCGCATGCCAGAAGCCCAACATAGCCGCGCAAGCTCATACCAGCCTCCAAACTCAAAGGCAAACGCGAAAATCGCCAACTCGTCCATCGCCGTGGAATCCAATCCCGATGGCGGCGCCGCCAAGACAACGAGTGCCGTGAGAGTGAACTCTGAGCGCCGAGTTCCAAGGCCGGCCGCTACTCTCTGGCCATGATTGGCCTTTGCTCATATCGTCAAATCAAGATACGTTGATTTTTATGTTGAATTTGAGAGGCTGGACCTCTACTTTTTAGCAACTTTGGGCATGGTTGGCCCAGCCAGGCACGGAATTGTGCTGAACCCAACCGGCCTTGAAACGAGCTTAGAGACTGGAAAAAACGTGAACGAACCGACGCATCGCGGCCATCAGTTGGAAGCGCTGTTGCGAGAGCGCATCGCCATCATCGATGGCGCCATGGGCACCATGATCCAGACCTGCAAGCTGGACGAAGCCGCGTATCGAGGCGAACGATTCAAAAACCATACCCATGATTTGCAGGGGAATAACGATCTCCTCTGCCTCACGCAGCCTCAGATCATTGAGACCATTCACCGCCAGTACCTCGAAGCAGGCGCGGATATCATCGAGACCAACACCTTCAATTCCAACGCCATTTCCATGGCGGATTACAGGTTGGAGCGTCTGGTTCATGAGTTGAACGTGGCGGGAGCGCAGGCCGCCCGCCGTGCAGCCGACCACGTCATGGCCTTGAATCCCGGTCGCGTTTGCTTCGTGGCCGGGGCGCTCGGACCCACCACCCGGACCTCTTCCATCTCCACGGACGTGAACAGCTCGGCGGCGCGAGGCGTGACGTTCGATGAGTTGGCGGCGGCCTATTACGAGCAGGCCCGGGGGCTCGTCGATGGCGGCGTGGACCTGCTGCTGGTGGAGACCATTTTCGACACGCTCAACGCCAAAGCGGCCTTCTTCGCCATCGAGCAGTTGTTCGATGAACGCAAGGCACGGCTTCCCCTCATGGCTTCCGTAACGTTCATTCAGGCCGGCGGCAGCCGCGGTGTCACCGGGCAGACGCTGGAAGCGTTTTGGATTTCCATTTCCCACGTGCCGCTGCTGAGCGTAGGGATCAATTGCGGGCTCGGCCCCAAGGAAATGCGGGCCTATGTGGAAGAGCTCTCCCAAATCGCTCCCGTCTATACGAGTTGTTACCCGAATGCCGGCCTGCCCGATCCAATGTCGCCGACGGGCTTTCCCGAAACTCCGGAATCGATGGCGCCGCAATTGCGCGAATTCGCCGCCAACGGCTGGCTGAACATCGTGGGGGGCTGTTGCGGCACGACACCGGCGCACATCAAACTGATTGCGGAGGCCGTGCGCGATTTGCCGCCACGCGTGCCGCCCGCCGTGGAACCCTGCACGCGCCTGAGCGGCCTGGAAGCGCTCATCATTCGGCCTGACACCAATTTCGTGAACATTGGCGAACGCACCAATGTGACCGGCTCGCCCAAGTTCTCCAAATTGATCCTGGACGGGAAGTTCGAGGAAGCGCTGGCGATTGCGCGCCAACAAGTCGAAGGCGGCGCCCAGATGATCGACGTGAACATGGACGAAGGCATGCTCGATTCCGAGAAAGCCATGGTCACCTTCCTCCATCTCATCGGGTCTGAGCCGGATATCGTGCGCGTGCCGATCATGATCGACAGCTCGAAATGGTCGGTGATCGAAGCCGGCTTGAAATGCATCCAGGGCAAAGGCGTCGTGAATTCAATCAGCCTGAAGGAAGGCGAAGCGAAATTTAAGGAGCAAGCGCGGCGGCTGCGGCGCTATGGCGCGGCGGCTGTCGTCATGGCCTTCGATGAAAAGGGGCAAGCCGACACCACCGAGCGCAAAGTCGAGATTTGCGCGCGCTGCTACCGGATTCTCACCGAAGAAATCGGTTTCCCGCCGCAAGACATCATCTTTGATCCCAACATTCTGACGGTGGCGACCGGCCTGGAGGAGCACAACCCTTACGCGGTGGCCTTTCTCGAAGCGACACGCCGGATCAAAGCGACCCTGCCGCATTGCAGGGTCAGCGGCGGCCTGAGCAATATTTCGTTTTCTTTCCGGGGCAACAATCCGGTGCGGGAAGCGATGCACTCGGCTTTTCTCTACCACGCGATTCGCGCCGGGCTGGACATGGGCATTGTCAATGCCGGGCAATTGGCCGTCTATGAGGAGATTCCCAAGGACCTGCTGGCCTTGGTCGAAGACGTTTTGTTGAATCGGCGTCCGGATGCCACTGAGCGGCTGCTCCAGTTCGCCAACTCGGTCAAGGAACACGGCAAAAGTGAGGTCGAGGAAGCGAGTTGGCGCCAGGGCGCGGTCGAAGAGCGCCTGAGCCATGCGCTGGTGAAGGGCGTCGTGGATTTCATTGAAGCCGACGTGGAGGAAGCGCGCCGCAAATTTCTCAAGCCCCTCGCGGTCATTGAAGGCCCGCTCATGGCGGGGATGAACGTCGTGGGCGACCTGTTCGGTTCCGGAAAGATGTTCCTGCCCCAAGTCGTGAAAAGCGCGCGCGTCATGAAAAAGGCCGTGGCATACCTGCTGCCGTTCATGGAAGCAGAGAAGCTGGCCTCCGGCGTCACGCGGGCGCAGGCGAAGGTCCTGCTGGCCACCGTCAAAGGCGATGTTCATGACATCGGCAAGAACATCGTCGGCGTCGTGCTTGCCTGTAACAATTATGAAATCATCGATCTGGGAGTGATGGTGCCGTGCGATCAAATCCTCCAGACGGCCCGTGAACGAAAGGTGGACCTGATCGGTCTCAGCGGCCTGATCACCCCGTCGTTGGATGAAATGGCGCATGTGGCCAGGGAATTGGCTCGGGAAGGCTTTACAGTGCCGCTCTTGATTGGCGGCGCCACGACCAGCAAAGTGCATACGGCGGTGAAAATTGCTCCTGCCTATGCGCACCCGGTCGTTTATGTCCTGGATGCTTCTCGCGCGGTCGGCGTGGCGGGAAGCCTGATCAACGCCGATCAGAAGGCGGAGTTCTTCGAGAAAACCCGGTCGGAATACGAGCAACTGCGCCAGGCCCATCAGAGCGCCACCAGCAAGCCGCTGCTGCCTATCCGGCAGGCGCGCGAACGGCGCACGCGGATCGACTGGACGCAGTCCACGCCGCCGAAGCCTTCCTTTACCGGCCTTCGCATCCTGGACTCCAATCCGCAATCCGCAATCCGCAATCCGCAATCGGTTCGGCCGGTTTCACTGGCCGAGATTGTTCCCTTCATTGATTGGTCGCCTTTCTTTCATACCTGGGAATTGCGCGGGCGGTACCCCGGCATTTTTGAGGACGCGCAAGTTCGCAGCAAAGCACAAGAGCTTTTCGATGACGCGCAAAAGCTGCTCCAGGACATAGTCAGCCAAAAACTGCTGGCCGCCCGCGCGGTTTACGGGTTCTTCCCGGCCAACAGCGCCGGCGACGACGTGGAGGTTTACACGGACGAATCACGCGCGCAGGTCTTGACGGTTTTCCATTTCCTGCGCCAGCAGATGGACAAGCCCGCCGGGCAATATAATCATTGTCTGGCCGATTTCATCGCTCCGAAAGACGCTCGGTTGCCGGATTGCAATCCGCAATCCGCAATCCGCAATCCGCAATTGGCAGATTACCTGGGAGCTTTTGCCGTGACGGTCGGCCACGGTGTGGACGAGCTCTGCAAACAATTTGAGCGCGACCACGACGATTACAATTCGATCATGACCAAAGCGCTCGCGGACCGTTTGGCCGAAGCGTTGGCCGAGTATTTGCACAGAACAGCCCGCGCAGATTGGGGCTACGGCCAGGAGGAGACGTTGACCGTGGACGATTTAATCCGGGAACGGTACCGCGGCATCCGGCCGGCGGCCGGCTATCCGGCTTGTCCGGACCACACCGAAAAGTTCATTCTGTGGACCTTGTTGGAAGCGGAAAAGAATGCCGGCATCAAGCTGACCGAAAGCGGCGCCATGTGGCCGGCCAGTTCGGTGAGCGGCCTCTATTTCTCCCATCCTGAATCCAAGTATTTCGCGGTGGGCAAGCTGGGGCGCGACCAGGTGCTGGATTATCACTTGCGCAAAGGAATGACGGTGCAGGAAGTCGAGAAATGGCTCGGACCATACTTGAATTATGAGCCGGCGAGAATCACAGCGCCGGTCCCTTCGGCCGGCTGCACTTGCGGCTTGCCGCATTAACCGCCAAGGAGTAAATTCCCGCCATGGTCATCATTCGATTCGACGACAGCGAGACTGAGCACCGAGCACTGGGATGGCTGGCTGGGCGATTTTCATTCAAAACTTGGGCCAACGGCGATTTGATGCTGCACGAGGAGGCGTTGCCGTATCTCGCCCGCGAAGGAATCCCGTTCAGAGTCCAAGGCCCGGCTACCTATGAGCACTCCATACCGACGGTTCGAAATCCTGCTGCCGCTTCGGTTCAATGACGGCCTTCTCGTTCCAGACGCTCTCTTCGGAGATACGTTTCTGGAGTTGAGAGAAAGGTGGAGATCTGCCCAGCAGACCAAGCAGCGAGCCTGAACTTTACTCCCGCCGCAACCAACCGCCATTCCGCATCCAATCCGCGGCCCGTTGCGGCCAGGTCGTGACCAGATGCTCGGATGGGCGCAAGCCGTAACCGTGTCCCCCGCTCGGATACACATGGAGTTCAACCGGCACCTTCGCATTCTTCAACGCGAGCGCATAGAAGATCGCATTCTCCACGCGAACCGGGTCGTCCTGAGCCATGGCCACGAACGACGGCGGCGTGTTGGTCGTGATCTTCAGGTCCGGCGCGATCTTATCGCCATCCTCCTTCACCGTGAGGTAACCGGGATAAATGATGATGGCAAAGTCCGGCCGGCAGCTCGCGGAATCCGCGTCGTCCACAAGCGGATAGCTGCGTTGTTCGTTATTGTTGCTCAGCGCCGCCGCCAGATGACCGCCGGCAGAGAAACCAAGAACACCGATCCGCTGCGGGTCAAAGCCCCATTCCTTGGCGTGCAGCCGTGCCAGGCCGAGGGCCCGCTGGGCGTCCTGCAACGCCGCGGTGTGCTTCTCCAATCCCGACCGCTTCGGGACGCGATATCTTAACAGCACACCGGTGACCCCAATGGAATTGAGCCAATCGCACACCTCCGTGCCTTCGAGGTCCAGGGCGAGAATATGATAGCCGCCCCCCGGGCACACGACCACCGCCGCGCCGGTGTCCTTGTCTGCCGGCGGACGATAGATGCTGATGGCCGGCTTCGACACGTTGCCGAGCCGGATGACCGGGCGGCCGGCGATCAGGCCATCCGTCGGTTTGGTCATATCCCGCTCCTCGCCGAGGCCGCCTTTTTCGCCCGGCGCGCCGTTTGGCCAGAGTTCGATGGTCTTGGATGGCTCAGCCGCGAGGCAGTTTGAGAGTGCAAGTACTGCGAAGCACAAGGAAGCAGCAAATCGAGTCACGTTGCCGGGATGCCGCTGGCCGGGTGCGAGATTCACTTGCGAAGCGCGCTCCACTCGCTCGTGGCTTCCTGACCATCGGTCTCAGTTCTGGCCTTGGCGGTGATCTTGTCGCCTTCGACTTTGCCGGACATTCGGTAGGTCATGATACTGCCGTCTGGCCGGTCCCGCTTCACGGTCCAAGAAAACTCGCTGCCGTTCACTTTGCCATTCTCGATTTCCAGCCATCGGTCCTCACCGCGGGCGAATTTGCCGGTCACCTTGTCGCCTTCGACTTTCAGGATCAGCGCTGCTGACACCGGCCCGTTTGGGGTGTCCATCGTCCAGGTCCACTCGCCGCTCAGGCTTGCACTTGCTGAATTTGCCGGCTTCACGCGCGTATCGCCGAGGATGGAAGAGAGTTTGTCCTCGATTGCCTCTGCCCAAATCTCGTAACCTTGGGGAGAAAGGTGCAGGTAATCGGGCATCAGGTCGTGCGGGATGGTGCCATCCAGGTTCAGGAACTGGTGGCCAAAATCGACGCAAAAGACATTTCGCTCGTCCGCGAGCTTGTGGAGGACTTGATTGATCATCGCCAACTTGCCGCGGTGGGCGCTGTAATTCTCACTGCGCGGGAAGACCGCCAGCAACAGCACCTTTGTCGCGGGCAGCTTCTCACGGAGCTTTTTCACGATGGCCGCGACGCCCTCGACAATCTGATCGGGCGTGTTGTCTTCGCCGTTGGAGTTGTTGGTGCCGATCATGACAACGGCGGCTTTGGGCTTGAGACTGTTGAGGTTGCCGTTGTCGAGGCGCCAGAGCACGTGCTGGGTGCGGTCGCCGCCGATGCCGAGGTTGACGGCATTGCGGTGAGCGTAATAGCGGGTCCAGACTTCCTTCCCACCCCCTTCCCAGCCGTGCGTGATGGAGTCGCCGATGAAGATGACCTGCGCTTTTTCGCCGGCTTCCGCAGCGCGTTTGTTCAACGAATCCTGGCGGTCTTTCCATCCTTGATCGCTGCGCGGCACAGGCTCGATGGCGGAATGAGCGAGGGCAGCGGATGAGAAGGGGGTCGTAACCAGTAGGATCAAAGTGAGCAAAGAAATGGTGCTTTTCATGGGGTGAGCTTGTCCGTTCCGGAAAAAAGATGCAAGCTCCAGCCAGCCCCTGCCTGCACGGCATTCCCACGCCCAGCCGCCACCCCCGCCAAAACCCGGCCCGTGCAAGTTTTTCGCCCCTACGCACGCTTGCCGGAGCAACACCTGTCTGCCAAAGTTAGCTCGTGACGCTGGTCATCACGACGTTTTTCGTTATGTGGGTATCCTGTTGACTCCACCTGCCACAACCAGTAGTGTATTGGCGTG
>ERZ1292640.2738-Hain-H43-02um-R1-2738-length-14005-cov-7_pt1 | contig 14005 bp, 22 predicted proteins | sample MGYA00564404_ERZ1292640 | MGnify/ENA primary metagenome ERZ1292640 (study PRJEB36523, sample SAMEA6512636) | groundwater metagenome | collected 2019-01-08 | study: AquaDiva: Metagenomics assemblies of 32 groundwater samples
ATTCCCTTTTTCTGAGGACTCCAAAGTCTTTGAAAAATAAAAAACTTTGGAGGTTTATAAAAATGAAAATGATGTTTGATAATAGCAAGATTCAGTTTAGTAAGATAGATATTGGTAGGGAGATAACTCTTCCAGTGGAACTTGACAAGGATTTGGCATATCTTATGGGTTTCCACCTAGGGGATGGGCATATGAGGCAGTATAAGAGATTATTTGGAGTAGAATCGACTATTTTCTATGATGGGCACTCAATCAATGAATATTCTCATTATGAACAAAATATTTGCCCATTAATAAAAAGGTTATTTAACTACAAATGTAAAATCAATATAAGGAAGGACAGTAATAATTTAAACATAATAATTGGATCAAGAGCTATTGTAGATTTCATGCACTTGCAATGCAAGCTTCCTCTTGGACCAAAGACCAATGCTAACATTCCAGACATAATAAAAAGTGCAAGTGTAAAAATAAAATGCGTATTTTTGAGAGGTCTTGCAGATACAGATTTTAGTTTGACTTTCAAAAAAAGAACAAAAACAGATGATTATCCTGTGATTAATTTCCAGACTGGATGTAAATCGTTATATGAAGATGCAAAAAATCTTTTAACTGAACTTGGCTTTAAAATAGTGCATAACTACAGGAAAAGCTACAGATATGACAAAGTTCATGACTCATATTATATTCAAATTTCAGGAAGAAATCAGCTCAAAAAATGGATGAATGAAGTGGGATTTACATCCCAAAACCACATCACAAGATATCTTGTATGGAAAAAATTGGGCTATTTGCCTGCTGGAACAAATATATTGAAAAGGCTGGAAATTTTAGGAGAAAGCGCCCTCGACCAGACTCGAACTGGTGATCTTCTGATAGATGCCAACATTCCGAACTAAGTGAAAGGTGGTTAACAGTCAGACGCTTTACCTGCTAAGCTACGAGGGCATTGTGCAGAAGGATAAAAGTTTGATTTAAATACCTTTAGGTTAAACTTACTGTATTTTAGAATTATACTTAACAGAAAGCAGTATGAAAAATCAACAATTATCTTTTACCATTTCTCGTTTCTTATTTTGAGATAGAAAGCAGCATGATTGACTAAAATGTCAAGCACGAAGCTCAAAACCAAAGAAGTTAAAAATATCTTCCACGTCAATGTAAAAACTGGCATTATGAATATTGAAGCACCTATAACAAAATCGCTCTGGTCGAACGGAATAAATTTGTTGCCGGGATTTATGCCTGCCCGCCTCTTGAAAAAACTTTTAATCATGTCCCCAACCAAAGCCCCGGTTCCCATCAAAAATCCAAATATCAGCCAATTATCGTAGCCGAAAAAAGAGATGCTCCTTAAAAACTCCGCATTATAGCCCACGAACTGCAAATAAGAGATTATAACTGCAAACAAAACCCCAAAAAACAGCCCCCTGAAGGTCTTGTTCTTTCCAAAAATAGGCTTGTTACCCAGTTTTTTATCAAAATCAACGGGGTAAACCAGAAAGTTCACTCTTTTAACTATAACCGGCGCCATGTTGGCAAAGTATGCAGGCAGCATAAAATACATACATTTCATTAAAAACAAAATAATTTCATTCATGGCAAAAGCTTTTTAAATATGGTTTAAATAGTTTTGCATAACTATGCTGAGCATAATAATACCGACATGGAATGAAGAAAAATACCTTCCAAAGTTATTAGGTTGCATCAAACAGCAAACGTATATTAATTATGAGATTATTGTAGCAGATGCAGATTCTACAGACAAAACAAGGCTGATAGCAAAAAAATATGGCTGCAGGATCGTCAAGGGGGGCTTTCCAGCCGCGGGCAGAAACAAGGGGGCAGAAATAGCAAAAGGCGAAATCCTGGCATTTTTTGATGCTGATGTGCAGTTTGGCCCGGATTTTTTAAGAAATGTGACTGATGAACTCAAACACAGAAAATTAGATGTCGCGGGATGCCTGATAAATCCCATGAGCAATGAGACGGCTTACAGGATTTTTTTTGTGATTTATAATTTTACCATTTTTTTAATTCAGTTTTTTTATCCCAATGCCGCGGGATGCTCTATATTTTGCAAGAAATCACTGTACAAAAAAATGAATGGGTTTGATGAAACCATAAAACTCGGTGAGGATCTTGACTACGTGAACAGATGCTCAAAGCACGGAAAATTCAGAATTATCAAAAGTGAAAAAGTATCTTTGTCCATGCGCAGATTTGACCATGAAGGAAAATTTAAAGTTGCATTCAGGCACATAGCGTCGGCCTTATACAGGATAGCCTTCGGGCAAATCAGAAAAGACACCTTCAGATATAATTTAAGATATAAAAAGTAACATATATACTGAGGCAAGCGACAAATGGCTTATCCGATATCAAAACTGTGGATTTATCCTCTCTGCTGGATATTAACAAAAAAAATCAAAGGCATTGAGAATATCCCTGACAAGAAAACATTCATAGTAGCTGCAAACCATGAAACCAACCGCGATCATTTGTTGGTACTATACCCCATAATTAAGAAATTAAATAAAAAAGTTCATTTTATAGCGACGCCGGTATGGTGGTTTAATATAATCCCAAAGCAATGGGCAGTGGTCATTCCAATGCGCAGCCCCAGGCAGGCTTATAGGGAAGCAAAAGAAGTTATAAAGTCTGGCGAAATAGTCGGAATTTTCCCCGAGGGCAGGCTGGAAAGAAAAAAACGAACAGAAAAACCAAAAACAGGCGCGGTCAGGCTTGCTCTGGAAACCTGCACCCCGATACTGCCGATCGGCATAAAATTTTCATATGCCCCTTTCAGTTCTACAATAAATATTGGAAAATTGATTTATTTAAACAAAAATAAAGGTATAAAAAAACAGTCATCTGATGTGATGAAATATTTGTACAAATTAAAGAATAACCCTGTTTAAATAATCTTTTAGAAAATTATTTAAGCAGCCGTAAAATTACCGGATTATGAAGTTTAAATTCAATATCCCAAACAAGATAACTCTCATAAGAATCGGCTTAATCCCCCTGTTTGTTGTGATACTTCTCGCAAACATCCCTTACAGAAATCTTTTCGCCGCTTTCATTTTCGGCATGCTCTCAATTTCAGATTTCTTTGACGGCTACATCGCAAGAAAGAAAAGGCAAGTGACTGATTTCGGCAAGCTGATTGACCCTATTGCCGACAAGTTTTTGATTTCAACCGCCCTTATTTTTCTGGTTGGGAGAGGGGTTGAATTATGGATGGCCGCGGTCATAATATCGAGAGAAGTTGTTTTGACTGCAATCCGCATTTATCTTCTGCCGTCAAAATTAATTGTCCCTGCAAGCAGTTTCGGCAAGGCAAAGACCGTTGTGCAGAGCATTGCGATTGTAGCAGTTCTGCTGGAGCTGAAATTTAGCTATTATATAATGCTGGCAGCGGTTTTACTGACTGTGATTTCCGGAATAGAATATTTGTTCAGAATTAAAAAGCTGACTGGCAACAAAATCGTAAATCTGCCCAATCTCATCACGCTTGCAAGATTTCTGCTTATCATTCCTTTTATTTACTATGTGCTCAAATCAAAAATTTATGTTGCTATAATCCTATTTGCAATAATAACCCTGAGCGACAAGCTGGACGGCATTTCTGCCAGGCTAATGAACCAGAAGACCGAGATTGGAAGCGCTTTTGACTCTTTTACCGACTGGACTTTGATTATATGCACGTTTGTGCTTTTTGTCATAAAAAATAAAATAGAATTATTCTGGGTTATCCTGCTGGTTGTGCCGTCAATAATCAGCGGCCTGATTAAAATGATTTATGCAAAAAAGCTAAAGGTCGTGCCTGTGACACTGATGGCAAGGCTAAGCGTCGTGCTTGTTTATGTAACCATTATAGCAATCTTGGTAAACATTGAATATAAAATAAGTTTTATTTATGGCGTGTCCCTCCTGACAGCCGCAGTTGTAATGGTTTACCTGACTATGTTTGGATATATAATCAAAGCCGCCAGCATTCCAAAAAAATCTTCTAAAGCTAAATCGTCAAGAAAAAAGGCCTAAGACAGCTTCTTTATTTTTAACGAGGACACCATCAATATTCCCAGCAGAAGATAGATGTAAGGGAAAAATTTTACGTAAGCCAAAGGATAAAATCTTGAGCCGACGAAATAAACAGCAGGTATTATTATCCCATTCAATGTTATCGGCATTCCCTGGTATATCCCTTTCATATCCATTATGTTGTACCTTGCAAGCCTCAAAACCCCGCAGGATAGAAAAATAGCAAATGCTATTATGCCAAATGTCAGCTGAAAATGCTTGAGGTCGGCCATGTACTGCATAAGGCTAAACCCGAATATTGCAGGCGCAACCCCGAAGGAAACCGTGTCGGAAAGCGAATCCAGCTCTTTTCCAAATGAGTTCTGCTGCTGCATCGTCACGGCTATTTTTCCGTCCAGATAATCAAATGCAACAGCAACCAAAAGCACATAGGCGGCGTAGTCAAAATTATTGCTCATCGCAAAAACTATGCTTATCAGCCCAAGCGCCACATTAAACAAAGTAAATATATCAGCCAATTTCAAAAGTGAAAAAATCCTGTAATCATCAGCTTCCCTTTTCTTTCTTATCAGCCGGAATTCGGATTTTATTAATGCATATATTCCCGATATCACGGTGAACGCAAGAGCCGTGCCCATCATGTACCAGTCAATCTGCAGGCTTATTATCGGCTGCACCAAAGCCATCAGCTGGAAGAAATAGCTTATTTTGCCGAGCACAGTAGGCTTGAATTGGTTTCTTAAGTCCTTGTAAATCAGAATTGTCCCTATTATTATTGTAATCAAATCCCTTGCCAGTATTATCAGGGCAACCCATATTGGGATTGCGCCCTTAACGGCCAAAATTATTGCAGTGAGATTTACAAGAATCTTGTCTGCAAAAAAATCAATCACCGAGCGCAGCGCAGACGGATGCTTTCTTGCTGCCAGGCTCTCGAGAAAACCTATGAATGCTGTCAGTATAAACAGGAGCAATGCCGTATTCCTTCTGTCCAGCAGAAGCGACAATCCCACAATCAGCGCAAGAATGCACCTAAGCAAGGTTACAGTAAAAAATATTTTTTCTTTTTTAATTCTTAGTTTCATTTCAATCTTTTCCCGCAGATATACACGAACGCAGGCGGTATGTTCAGCGGAACAAATCTCCTGCTTACATTTCCGAAATGTGATTTCAGCATTTTGCTTAAATTATTTGTATACTGGAAAAGTACAAACCTGCCTTTAGGGCTTAACGAATTCTTTATTTCTTTTAATATTTTTTTCTTGTCTTTGTCCGGAAAGTTCCTGAAAGGAAGCCCGGATATTATGCAGTCCGCCTCTTTTATATTAAATTTTTTGAGATTCTCTTTTATTTTGTCAGCGCCGGCATTAACCACTATCAGGCGCTTATCCTTAAAATTCCTGTTAAGGTGGCTGCAGAATGTCTTGTTTAATTCAAAGCAGACAATCTTGGTGTCAGGCCCGGCTTTTTCAAGTACGGCTTTTGTGAAAGTCCCTATTCCCGGACCCAATTCAACTATGCATTTTGAGCTTTTGAAATCCACATTTTTTACTATTTCCCGTGTGAGAAATTTTGAGCTTTGCGCTATGGACCCGGTTTGCTTTGGGTTCTTCAGGAAATTTGCCAGCATCATAAGCGAATCTTTCATTTTAAATCAGCAATAACGCTTTCTCCTGCCCTGACCTTGTCATTTATTTTTATTTTTAAATTCACTTTTTTTGGAATAATTATTGTTGCCTGGCTTCCCAATGCTATCATGCCTATTTTATCGCCTTTATTAACTTTTTTGTTGATGCTGGTGTAGCATAAAATCCTTCTTGCCAGGAAGCCTGCAATCTGGATTACTTTAACTTTAATAGTTTTATTTTCTATAACTATCTCGTTCTTTTCGTTTTCAAAGCTTTTGCTTAAGTCGTACGCCTTGAAAAATTTTCCTTTTGTGTGTTTTATTGATGCTATTCTTCCTTCTATCGGCGCCCGGTTGATATGAACGTCCAACGGCGACATGAAAATTGAGATGACGTAGCAGTTGTCTGCAATATCTTTAGTCATTGTTTTTATTTTTCCTAATATTCCCTTGCTTACTTTTATTTCATCATCTGATGTGTCAATAATGCTGATTACCCTTCCGTCCGCCGGTGAAACAATATTATTTCCTTTTGGAATTATTCTTTTTGGATCTCTGTAGAAGTTAAGGAGAAAAAGGGCTGCTAATGTGACTAAAGCTAATATGGCTGTGAATAATAGTATGGGCATACTCTCAGAGGGTTGCTATAAGAGTTTAAATGCTTTACTTAAAAAAGATTTCACAAAACATTTTTAATACGCTGATGTATGCTTACTAGCTATGACTTATACTATAATAGACTGCTACACAGACGAGCCTGCAGGGCTTGGAGTTCCGCCTTATCTTGGAACTTATCCAAGGTATATTACTGGATATTTAGGTGAAGAAGTCAATTACCTTACTATAGACGATTTGAGATTGTGGAAGAAGTTTAACGGCATAATTCATGAAACCCGAAAGTCGCAGAAAACTGATATTACAACTTACAATTTAACAGCGAATTACAAAAATGTTCACGAAATATTACAGGAAACAGATACTTTGATTGTTGTTCTTGGAGTCCATGTTCCAGGAAAATATCTTTCTGCGATACCTGGGACCCTAAATGAAATAATACCCATGATTCAGGACTTAAACTGCAGGAAAATATTAACGGGGCCTGCTGTTTTTGGAACGCAGCTGTTTGGGGGTCGCTTTTATGAGAAAGCTGATTTATCTGCATTTGATAAAGTTTCGTATGAAATGTTTAATTTTCTTTACAAAGATGTAAAAGAGTATTCTATCAGAGGCGCTTCTATAATTAAACAAATCCCCAATATTCGGATGATTGAAATTGAAACCGGGCACGGATGTGATATCGGAAAATGCTCCTTTTGCACAGAGCCTCTTAAGAATAAAGTTGAGTTTCGCGAGAAAGAAGATGTTTTGGATGAGATTAAGGAGTTTTATAAGTTAGGCGCCCGCTATTTTAGATTGGGAAAGCAAACGTGCTTCTATACTTTGCCTTATGCTGTTTCATTATTGGAAGATATTCGTTCCAATTGCCCTGAAATAAAAGTTTTGCATATAGATAATGTAAATCCTGTGAAGGTGGTGTTAGATAAGAAAAATGATTTTAAGATTACTAAGGCAATTGTTAAGTATTGCACATCCGGCAATATAGCTGCTTTAGGCGTTGAATCTTTTGACATGGAAGTTGTAAAGGCAAATACTCTGAATACTTCCCCTACTGTCGCTTATGAAGCAATTAAGATTTTAAATCAGTTTGGAGCTGAACGCGGTTCTGACGGAATGCCTAAATTCCTTCCCGGCATCAATATAATATTTGGCTTGAGAAATGAAACCAAAAAAACGCATGAAGAAAATATGAAATGGCTTTCTAAAGTTTATGATGAAGGATTAATGCTGCGGCGTATTAACATTCGTCAAGTTGCAATATTTGAAGGAACTTCTTTGTTTGCTGAAGGAAAAGATAAATTTCTTAGGAAGAATAAAAAATATTATTGGAAATGGCGAAACGAGATTAGGCAGAAAATAGACTGGCCAATGCTGCAGAGAGTAGTCCCATCCGGCACAGTATTAACCAATTGCTATGCTGAGATTTATGACGGCAACACAACATTCTGCAGGCAGTTCGGAACCTATCCATTGATTGTCGGCGTGAAAGGAAGGTTGGAACTAAAGAAGTTTTATGATTTAGAGATTATTGGGCATATGTTAAGGTCAATTACTGGGAAAGTGGTTGTAGGGGGGAAGGAAGTTTTAAAAGAAAGTGATAATATTAGGTAAAAAATGGAAGCTTTTATAGGATTGACCTCAGATGATTGGTTTGATTATCACATTGATAAAAAACATGATAAAGTAGTTTTCTGGACAAATAGATTGATACATTTACAAAATGATTCAAAGTTTTTGTTCTTATGCGGCATTGGACAAAAAGATAGATACATTAGTGGTTATGGGGTCGTTGAAGAAGTAAGAACATGTACAGTAAATGATTTATGGAATAAATTTGGTAATTTATGCGGGGCAGATTCGATTGAAGAATTAGCCATAAAAATATCTGGGGCAACTACAAATAAATTGATAGGTAAGGATGATAAAATATCTTATTATTTTATTGCTAATTTTAAACCTTTTACTAATTGGATTTATACATCGTCAATAGAAGGTGAAGGAAAAAATCAAAAAGAAGTTTTTGCTGATGTAATTCGTTTTCCAAAGATGGAAAGAAATGGTAAAAGAATTTCTGAGGAAGCAGCGGATGAAATAATAAAACAAGGATTATTCAAAAAAGGAGAATTTTTATGAAATATTGGTGTTTAGTAACATCTAAAGAAAATTGGAAAGTTTGCAAAGACAATAATGTATTTGGTTTTGATTATAGGTACTTTATCACATTAAAAAATTTTATTAAAAAAGGAGATAAAGCAATGGTTTATTCTCATGGTGGAGATTTTGTAGCAGAAGTTGAGATTGATAGTGATTTTTATTACGATGAAAAAAATATAAATTGGACTAAAAATGGAAAGCCTTTCTTATTCCCTTACAGGATAAAATTGAAAATAATAAAAGAAGGAAGGTTACATATAACCTTTTCAACAGAAGTAAAAAATGGGAAAGCTGAACATAATCATCCAAATCCCATAGATAATATAATTTTTATTGCTGATAAAGGAAGAACATGGAACATATACTTCCAAGTTTCTATTCTTCCAATACCAAAGGAAGATTTTGATTATATTTCTAATAATTTGTAACCCGCAACCCTTAAATACCTAAATTAATTTTCTTCCTGAAAAATTATCACGAGGTCAATCAATATGAAACAAGGAGATAAAGTAAAAGTCCATTACACAGGAACATTGGATGACGGAACAATCTTTGACTCAAGCGAAGGAAAGGAACCGTTGGAATTCACAATAGGGGAAGGCGGAATAATCAAAGGATTTGAAGAGGGAGTTAAGGAAATGAAGTTAGATGAAGAAAAAACATTCAAAATCAAGCCCGAAGACGCTTATGGATTGCAGCAAAAGGAACTCATGCTTGAGTTTCCAAGGGACAAATTTCCTGCTGAAATGAAAATAGAAGCAGGAGGAAGATTAATCCTGAAAGGGCCGGATAATCAAACCATACCGGCTGTTGTCAGCGAAGTGAAGAGTGATGTTGTTGTGATAGACTTAAATCACCCATTAGCCGGAAAAGAACTTACGTTCAAGATAAAAGTAATCGGAGTGAATTAAAGAAAATAAAGAGTATTCGCAATTATCAGGAATCCAAAATTATAAAATAATAAGTTAAAATAGTTTTTTAATTTCCTGTCATAAAGGAGTGATGCTGTCAATATTCCATACAATAAAATCAGGCTTGATTCTATAACAAACAAGTTAATATTATTTTGGCTGACATAAAACAGTATCCCAAGAAGTATGTAGTTTAACATTGATTTTCTGAATAAATCCTTAATCCTATATTCTATAACAGCCGCAAAAATAAGATATAAAAATAGTATCAAAAGATAAAATGCCCTGTTGAAAAAATAAAACATCAAAAAAACAAAAATAAGCAATAATAAAAGTTTCCTTATCAAATCAAAGTATTTTGACAGCGGCTTCTGCTCTTCTGGGGCAATGCTGATTAAAATAATTCCGATTAACAATCCAAAAAACGACACCAAAGAAGCAAAAAAATAATTTATGAATTCCATCTTATCTAAATAATTTCTTCTCCAAATCTTCTATCTTCTTTAATCTTCTTTTATGGCGGGGTTCGCTGCTGAAATCCGTATCAAGCCATAATTTTACCGCCTTGAACACGGTTTCCTTGGAAACAAACCTTGCGCCGATTGAAAGAATGTTTGCATCGTTATGCAGCCTTGACAATTTCGCAATCTCCGGATTGTCGCTGTTAAAAACTGCCGCCCTTATTCCTTTTATCTTGTTGGCGACAATGGCTTCGCCCTGGCCCGAGCCCCCGAATATTATTCCTTTATTCAATGGATTTTTTGCAACTTCCATTGCTGCGGCGGAAATAAAATCCAGATAGTCATCTTCGGGATCAAGCTTGAAAGCGCCACGGTCCTCAACTTCGTAGCCGAGCTTTCTAAGGTATGACTTAACCTCTTCCTTCAGCTCAAAACCCGCGTGGTCCGTGCCTAAAAATATTTTCGGTTTTGCCATATTAGTTAATCTAATCCCAGAACTTTTAAATCTTTCTTTAATCCCGGGACTGTGTCATATTTTTTTATGTCCTTGAAGTCTATCCATCTGAATTCAGTATTTTCATGGTCGAGTTTTACTTTATCTGAATTTACCTTGCAAAGGAAAGGTGTTACTACCCATATTTTTCCCTTTTTATTGTCTTTAATCTCAAATAGGGTTCCTTTCCTGAGGATTTTTGCACTTAACCCAGTTTCTTCCTTTATTTCCCTTAAAGCAGTGTCTTCCGCAGCCTCAAATTCCTTCACATAGCCGGAGCAGAAGCTCCACTTGTTCGGATAGTTCCAATCTTTAGGGGATTTTTTAAGAATCAGGATTTTATTCTTGTGCCTTACAATTCCGGTAACTGCAAAATAAGTTTTCATAAAATGAAGAGAAATTTATTGGTTTATATTAGTTTTGTTGAAATTTTATATTATAATAATTTTAAGGGAGGGAATGGCTAATTGCACTAAAAGTGCATCAGATAGCCCTCCACCCACCTATGAATATTATTTTAGAAAGTGCGAAGTAGAATGTAAATATAAAAAATAAGTTAATGCCAGGTGCCTCTCCAAGTTGAGTGGCCCCACTGAATCAATAAATCTACGCCAATTCTTTCAACCTGCAAAGGAACATCACAAGCTCCGTAACAGGAGCCCATCCAGATGATTGCGGAAGCTTTTGTATTTTTTTCTATGGCTTCCTGTATTTCTTTTGCACGCGGTTTCAGCCCATCAGGCAGCTGGACGCAAACCATTTTAGAATTGTCTTTGTTGATTCTTTCAATTACTTTGCTTAACTCGAGGTCGTATGGATCCATATTCTATAAAGTTAATTAGCCTTAGATTTTAAATCTATTGCGCTTTTCTGCGAATATCTGCCAAGACAGATTGTATATCCTCTCTTGAAGGCATCTGACGGGGAACTCCTTTCAAACTGACAAAAAATGATTCCGGCTTAAAGCCCCTCTTCTGCATTTCGCTGTACAGCTCCAAAGACTGATTGTAATGAGATGTTGCCAGCTCCAAATTATTAGTTACCCCCTTATTATCAAATAGATTAACTCCAAATTGAACTGCATACTTAGACAGATAACCTGCCCTTGCCTGAGAGTAAGCTGCATAATCCAGGAATGCTCCTGTCCAATCATCCATTTTCTTTGATGTTGCATCTTCCGCGAGGCTTAATGAAGCCCGATTTGCTTCCAGGAGATTTTGGTATGCATGCCTAAACTGATTAGCTGTTCTTGGGTCAACAGAATCATCAAACAAGGTTTTTATTCCAGATAGTCTTGATGAATATTCATTTGAAACTTTTTTGCCTTCCCTTGACTGAGCCAGAAGCGTATTGTATTCACTTCCATAAGCCTGCATTATAAATGGATTTCCTGCAATCATTGAAATGACTCTCTTCGCCTTGTCATTTGGAGATTTGTCCAATAGAACTTCTCCTCCAGAATATCCATTTGCAACTTGTAAAAGAGCTATGGGATTGATAGGCGCCTCTTCTTTGGTTATACTAACCCCCCCATTCAAATTTTTGTCATTCCATGCAACAAATGATTTCATTAAATCTTCAGCATACATCGCGGCAATTGATAGGTTATTGCGTGGCACCATCAGAAAATCTGAAATTTCCTTTTTTTCTGCTGCGGATAATCTGTTAAATGCTTCGTTTGAAGGCTTGCCTATTTTTTTCAAATAATAAGCTGCTGTGCTTAATTTTACATTTGCAATCCCGAGAGATGTGTCTCCACCTAATTTTAACTTGAATCTTTCACCAATCCCATGAAGAAGCCCATAAACTGCCCCAGCATGGGTATTTTCTTCTGCGATTATCGCGGCTAAAAGATAGGCAGGGACATTATTCTGCTTTGAAAAAAAGGATATATAGTTTCTAATGTCTTCTCTTTGAAGCAACTCAGAAATATCCTTGCCTGCACTTACCGGAGAAATTCCCTCCCTGGGTGAGTATTCACTTATTGAAGGGTAAGTTTCAATGCGCCTAAACTCCCTTATTCTTTCCACTAGGGACTTTGGCTTGCTGGAATTACATGCTGTAAGAGAACCTAAAGCTAAGGCTGCAGTTCCAACGGCAGCAGCCTGGCCAAATTGCCTTCTGCTCAGCCTTGTATCCGGTGTGTTTTGCATTGCCATTGAAAATAATTACTCGCAGAATATCTCGTCCATTTCAAACGTAGAAAGGTCTTTCTTATTTAATAATTTAGCAAAGTCTTTTTCTTTCATTTTCTTCCTTGAATCCCTCATAGATTCAATCTGTTCCATGTCCTCGTCCAAAAATAGTTCATCTGCTTCCATAAAAAAATCACCATAATTAATAGTTTATATTTGAACTGTATGATGAAGCGGCATTGCTGTTATAACTGTCATTAACATTTTCATAAGGCGCTGCCCCTTCAAGCTTTCCGGTTAATCCTGAATCACAAAATACACACATATTATACTCCACCCCAAACTTGTTATTACTTTGCAGTGATATAACTAATATATAAGGCTTTCGCCCAGTAAAGTATCAGTGATTTATTTTCATTATAGAAAGTAATGTTTACTTTATGGGATGCCTATTATAGTTGTTACAGCTAAGGCAGTAGTATATTACTCTGCTTTTATGGATTCTAACCCTGCAATTAACTCCGGGAATAAGGTAAGAATTGCAGCTCTTGCAGAATCTTTTCTTCAGCTCTGAAGGCAGCTTTATCTTGTATTTCATCGCCAGCCTTCTGGCCAATTTAACATATTTGGCTGAAAGCTTCGCATCTTTTTTCAAAGATTCTTTGGCTTCGTTAAACAGAAATCTGATTCGCCTCTTTGCAATCTGGACCTGCTTTGCGGGTTTTTTGAAATATTTCTTTTTGGGCATTGTGATTAAAAATTTGTTATAAGAATTTAAAGGTTTGCCACCCAAATCATTCTCCGCGTACATTTGGCAGAACCAAGAGAAAGATATTTAAAGAAGTTAGTCTTTAAAGTCATTAAAATGGCAAAAGAAACAATAACAATACCTAAGGAAGAATATGAACTTTTAGTTAAATGTAAACATATCATTGAGTCTGATTTTGAAGAAAAATTCTCTGAGCAGTTCATTAAGGAAATTAAAGAAAGTGAAGAAGCTTACAAGAGAGGAGATTTTGTAAGAGTTGAGAGTTCTGAAGAAAGAAGGAAACTTTTTGATTCTTTGTAATAAAGATGGCTTATAAGGAAATATCAACTAAACCTTTCTTAAATGATGTTAAAGATATCAAAAAGGATAAAGTTCTGCTGGAAAGGCTGCACAAAAAAATTGACGAAATTTTGGAAAATCCGGAGCATTATCCTATCAAAAAGTATGAGTTGAAAGGGAAGAGATCTGCTCATGTTGGTTCTTTTGTAATAGTTTTTGAGATTAAAGGTGATGAAGTTATCTTCTGGAAATTTAAGCATCATGATTTCGCTTACGAGTAGGGTTTTACCAAAAGTTTGTATAATAATTTTTCATGAATTCCTAAGAAATATTTCTTCTCAAAGAAACAACGGCACCAAAACTAAAGTGATAGTGCTCAATAATTTAATCAAAACGTGCAATGACGGCCCCGCAGTATCTTTGGTTGGGTCGCCAACTGTGTCTCCGGTAACAGCCGCTTTGTGGGCTTCAGAGCCTTTTCCGCCTAAATTTCCGTCTTCAATGTATTTCT
>ERZ1292640.2739-Hain-H43-02um-R1-2739-length-14003-cov-43_pt1 | contig 14003 bp, 8 predicted proteins | sample MGYA00564404_ERZ1292640 | MGnify/ENA primary metagenome ERZ1292640 (study PRJEB36523, sample SAMEA6512636) | groundwater metagenome | collected 2019-01-08 | study: AquaDiva: Metagenomics assemblies of 32 groundwater samples
TCCCCGGACGGCAACGCCTTCGTCTATGCAAGTCGCGCCGGCGGCAATTGGGACATCTACTTTCAGCGGGTCGGCGGGAAGAATCCCGTGAACTTGACCAAGGACCACACGGGCGATGACACGCAACCTGCCTTCTCCCCTGACGGCCAGCTCATCGCCTTCCGCTCGGAAAGGGGCGGGGGCGGAATTTTCCTGATGGGCGCAACGGGTGAGTCCGTCAGACGCCTCACAGATTTCGGCTACCACCCGGCCTGGTCGCCCGATGGGCGGCAAATCGTTTTGAGCACTGCGACGTTCATGGAACGTCCCGATGTCCGGATCGACATTCGCAGCCAGCTCTCGATCATCGATGTTTCCACAGGCCGGAGGCGTATGCTGACCGCGGGAATCGAGGATGCCATCCAACCGCACTGGTCTCCGCACGGGCACCGGATTGCCTGGTGGGGCTTGCGGCGAAGATGGCAACGGGACATCTGGACCGTGTCGGCCGCGGGAGGGGATCCCGTTCCGGTCACTGACGACGCCCATATGGACTGGAACCCTGTCTGGTCGCCGGACGGGAAGTATCTGTACTTCTCCAGCGACCGGAGCGGCAGCGTCAACCTGTGGCGGATACCGATCGATGAAAAATCCGGGAAACTTCTCGGGTCCCCCGAGCCGGTCACGACGCCGTCGCCCTACAGCGGGTACATCAGCTTCTCGCGGGACGGGAAACGAATGTCCTACGTTCAGCAGGTACGGACCTCGAATCTCCAAAAAGTGCGCTTCGATCCCTCGGGCGAAAAAGCCGTGGGCGAACCGATCCCGGTGACGCAAGGTTCCAGGGAGGCTTACTTTCCCGATCTCTCCCCGGATGGCCGGTTGCTGGTCTTTGCTGCGTTCGGCAAACAGGAGGACATTTTCATCGTCGGAGCGGACGGGACGGGCCTGCATCACCTCACCGACGATAGTTACAAGGAGCGCGCGCCGCAGTGGTCGCCGGATGGGAGACAAATCGCTTTTATGTCAAACCGGAGCGGCAAATTCGAAGTCTGGACCATTCATCCCGACGGCAGCGGGCTCCAGCAGCTCACCGACTATCCCGTTCATAGCGTCCTCGGTCCTGTCTGGTCGCCCGACGGCGCCCGCCTGGCCGCTACCCCCATGGGTCTCAACTCCTTCATCATGGACCTCGCCAGGCCTTGGAACCAACAGACGCCGCACACGTTGCCTCCGTTGCCCGAACCCAATGAGTCGTTCATGGTCTTGTCTTGGTCTCCTGACGGCCGGCAACTGGCCGGGGACCGCGTGAGCGCCGGTGGCACTGTGGCCGGGATCTCCACCTATTCGCTGGAATCCCAGAAGTACCAGACACTGAGCACATTCGGAACCCGCCCCCACTGGTTGAGCGACAGCCGTCGGCTCCTGTTCCACCACAAGGACAAAATCTACCTCGCCGATACCAGGTCCCGGAGAACTCACGAGGTGCTCTCCGTAGCGCCCCACGAGGTCCGGGCGTACAATCTCCCGCTGTCCGCGGACGACCGCGCGATCTATTTCAGCGTTGAAACTTCCGAAGCCGACGTCTGGCTGATGAGCCTCCAGTAAACCAGGTTTTACCTGACGCAGGTCCCCGCCGGGCAGGGCTCCCGCTAATCTGTTGGAAACAAGCGGCTTATTGTTCTGCGTGATCGCCGGGCCGAATCGGAGTACAATACAGAGGCGGCCGTATCCTAAGGCTGAATTTCTATGGCACTCATTCCCGCGCCGGCGCTGTTGTTGCTGGCCGTCTCCCGCTGGCAGCAGTTCAAGCGCGCCTTCTTCGACGAGACTTTCACCGGCATCCACCAGTTGAGCTGGTTCGATTGGGCGCTGCTGGCGCCGTACTTCACCCTGCTGATAATCCTGTCGATTTACGGCCTGCACCGCTACGTGGTGGTGCGCACTTACTTCAAGCACCGCCAGAAGCTGCCCCAGGGGCCGTCGGGCCGCTTCGAGCAACTGCCGCCGGTCACCATCCAGCTTCCGATCTATAACGAGCGGTACGTAGTGGAGCGGCTGATCGACGAAGTGCTGAAGATCGACTACCCGCGGGAGCTTCTCCAGGTCCAGGTGCTGGACGATTCCACCGATGACACGCACCCGTTCACCGAGGCGCTGGTTGCCCGGCGCCAGGCGCTGGGCTTCCCCATCGAGTATCATCACCGGCCCAACCGCGAGGGTTTCAAAGCCGGGGCTTTGCAGGCCGGCCTGAAGACAGCCACCGGCGAGTTCATCGCCATCTTCGACGCCGATTTCGTGCCGCCGCCCGATTTCCTGCTCCGCACGGTTCACTTCTTCACCGATCCGCGGATCGGGCTGGTGCAGACGCGGTGGAGCTACTTCAACCGCGACTACAGCGTGCTGACCGAAGTGGAGGCCATGATCCTGGACGGCCACTTTGTGCTCGAGCAGGGCGCCCGCTGCGGCCGCGGGCTGTTTTTCAACTTCAACGGCACCGCGGGCATCCTGCGGCAAAGCATGATTGAGGATGCCGGCGGCTGGCAGCACGACACGCTGGTGGAGGACTGCGACCTCAGCTACCGGGCCCAGCTCAAGGGCTGGAAGTTCGTCTACCTGCCGGCGCTGGACTGCCCTTCGGAACTGCCGGTGGAGATGCACGGTTTCCAGATGCAGCAATCGCGCTGGGCCAAGGGGCTGACCCAGTGCGCCCGCAAGCTGCTGCCGGTGATCCTGCGAGCCAGGATCCCCTGGCGGCACAAATTGGAGGCGTTCTGCCACCTGACGCCCAACATCAGCTACCCCTTCATCATGGTGGTCTGGGCCCTGATGCTGCCGGTGATGATCGTCCGCTTCTATGTGGGCTGGCTGCAGATGCTCCTGGTCGATCTGCCGCTCATCGTGGCCTGCTTTATCTCGATCGGCGTATTCTACGTTGCCGCCCAGCGGGAGCTCGATCCGCGGGGCTGGAAGCGTTCGCTGTTCCTGCTCCCGGCCCTGATGGCGGCCGGCATGGCCCTGACGGTCATCAACACCCGTGGGGTGCTGGAGGCGTTGCTGGGCTCGCCTAACGAGTGGTCGCGGACGGCCAAGTACGCGATCGCGGGACGACACCACCAACCGCTGACCGCCAAGTACCGCCGCCGCAGCGGCTGGCTGCCCTGGATCGAGCTGGCGGTCGGCACGTACTTCCTAGGCATGGTAGCCTTCTCCATCGAAACGTACAACTTCTTCGCTCTGCCGTTTCTGCTGCTGGCGGTGACCGGCTACTTCTGGGCGGGGCTGGCCACGCTGTTCCAGGAGTACCGCGACCGGCGGCAGGCTTCGCGCCGCCGGCGGCTGGAGCTGGAAACGGCGCGGTGATGCGTTTCTTCCTCGGACTGCTGGCGGCGGCCGCGCTGGCCGCCCAAACGCAAGAACAGCACGGCAAGCGCGTCGTCGATGAGGCGCTGGCGGCGCTCGGCGGCGAGCGGTTCCTGGCGATGGCAGACCGGGTGGAGGCGGGCCGCGCCTATTCCTTCTACCGCGAGGCGCTGTCGGGTCTGTCGCGGACCACCATTTCCACCCGCTACCTGCGGCGGCCCGAGCCGCCGGTGGCGGGGAAGCTGGCGGTGCGCGAGCGGCAGTCGTTCGGCGACAACGAGGACCGCGGCGCGGTGCTGTTCACCGACGGCCAGGGCTACGAGATCACTTTCCGCGGCGCGCGGCCGCTGGCGAAAGAGACGCTGGAACGCTACCGCGAGAGCACGCTGCACAACTTCCTCTACATTCTGCGGCAGCGGCTGGGGGAACCGGGGCTGATCTTCGAGTCGCGCGGCTCGGAGCTCCGCGAGGGCCAGCGGGTGGAGGTGGTCGATATCACCGACGCCGATAACCGGGTGGTGACGGTGTATTTCCACGCCTTGACCAAGCTGCCGGTCCGCCAGGTCTTCTACCGCCGCGACCCCAAGACGCGCGAGCGCATCGAGGAGGTAACCATCTTCTCCAAGTACCGCGACGTGGGCGGCGTCCAGTGGCCCTTTGTGATCCAGCGCGAGCGCAACGGCGAGAAGATCTTCGAGATGTACTCGGAGACGGTGCGCGTCAATCAGGGGCTGACCGACGAGCTGTTCCTGCTGCCGGCGGACATGAAGATCCTCAAGCCGCTGCGCTGAGGCCGCGCCGCCGCGCGCCGGCCCGGCTTAGCGAATCCGAACCGCGACGCAGCCAATGGTGGCAGCGACGGAGCGGGCAGCGCAGAAGCCGGTGCCAAGCAGGAGAAGGAAGACCGGTTCGGAGGCGGCGCCGAGCTCGATGGGAACGGGTTCGCACGGGCCGGAAGGTGACGGCGAGGGGCGAGGCCGTCACCGCCGCCGTGTCCACGCTGGCGGCGCCTTCCTCCATGAGGATGTCGGGCGCATCCCAGGATTTCCACCTGGCGAGGGCCTCGAAGGCGCGGCGGAAGACGAGTCGCGCGGTCACCTTGTCGATGCGGGCGAAGCGCGTGGCGGAGGCCATCCGGCAGCACCAGTGACCTGCGTCTCCCAGCGGCCGCGCCACCTGCAGCTCAGTCCACATCCGGCCGGCAGCCGGCGTGGTGGGGCACGCGCGGGTAGGGCGTGTTCCAGCCGCGGGCGGCGTGCCAGAGGATGCGGTTGAGTTTGCCCTCGGGAGCGGCGTCGGGCTGGGAGAAGTTCATGGCGAGGGAATCGAGCGCCGCCTGGCGCGCGGGTCCGCGGAGACCGGTGAGCGGCGGGTTCATCGTATCGAGCGGGGTCTGGTTGGGGACAGCGAGGAACGGCCGCACGTCGGGCGCGGTGACGAACACCGAGCGCATCGGCAGGGCGGCGGCGTCGAACTTGTTCATCGGCGGCAGGCCGAGCAGCTCCTCTATGGTGCGCAGCACGCTGGTCTGGTTGTAGTGCCGGGGATCGACCGCGCCGCGGCGGGCGTACGGACTGGCCACCAGGCAGACGGTGCGGTGGCCATCCACGTGATCGACGCCGTTCTGCGCGTCGTCCTCGGTGACGAAGATCGCGCTCTGGGACCAGTAGGGGCTGGCCGCGATGGCCTCGACGATGCGCCCGGTGGCGAGGTCGTTGTCGGCCACCATCGACGCCGGAGTGGGTTCGCCGGCGGCCGTCCCCGAGGTGTGGTCGGTCGGCAACTGGATGACCGTCAGGTTGGGGAGATTGCCCTGCCGCACGTACTCGTTGAGCTTCTCGATGAACACGCGCGCGCGCCAGACATCGGGGATGTTCAGAGTGAAGCTGGGGTAGTCGGGCTCGATCACCGCTTGCAGGGCGGCCACCGGGCTGCGGCTGCGCACGCTGAGCTGGCGCTGCGGCGCCTGCGCGTCCTGGAGAAAGTCGAGCCACTTGCGCGACGAACCGCCGCCGCCGGTGAACTCGCCGTAGACGCGCACCGACAGGCCGTGCTTCTGGGCGTGCTCCCAGATGAAGCCGGTGGGCGCCAGCACCAGCGGGTCGCTGCCGTCGTAGCCGTAGGAGCGCGGCCAACTGGCGGCGTGCCCGCGTTCGACGTAGTCGGTAGTGATCCCCTGGGTCATCCACTGGTGGCCGTCGGCGCTGACGATGCCGCTGCAATAGAAGTTATCCAGGGTGACGAACTGCACGGCGAGCTCGTGCTGGTTGGGCGTCACCTTCCAGCCGTAGAAGGTGAGGCTGGGATCCCCGTTGCCGCGGCCGAGGTCGCCGAAGAGCTGGTCGTAAGTGCGGTTCTCCTTGATGAGCAGGAAAACGTGGCGGATGCCGAGCCGGCCCAGGTTGTCGGGCGAGCCGGGCGCGGGCAGCGCGTTGCGGAAGGGATCGTTGGCGGCGGCGACCGCCTTTAGTGAGGCCTCATCCGAGGCCGTGCTGGAGAAGATGTTGATGGTGCCGGACACCTGATAGACGCTGTAGGGGCCGGTCGATGCGCGCGAGCCGACGCCCTTGGAGTTGACGACGAAGACGGTGTCGCCGCCGGCGGCGGCGGGCGCAACGGCGACCGCAACCGGGTACCAGTCGGTGGGCACGAAACCCTGGAACCGGTAGCGGCCGCCCTCGAGTTCCAGCACCGCGACAGCGTTGTTGCCGCCGCAGGCGACGTAGAGGCGCCGGCCCGACGGGCTGAAGGCCACCGCGGTGGGGCTGCTGCCGAGGTAATCCAGCGGGAAGGCGGTGACGTTGACGGTGTAGGCGACCGCGAGCGAGGCGGTCTCGATGATACTCACGCTGTCGCTGTTGGCGTTGGCCACAGCCACGAGGGTTTCGTCGGGGCTCATCTGGATCCCGCTGGGGTGCAGCTCGGTGGGGATCTCCTTGATCACCCGGAAGCTCACGGTGTCGATGACCGACACGGTGCCGCTGGAGGCGACGCCGCCGCTGTCCGCCAGCGTCGCAGTGCCAACCGATGGCAGCGTAGCCTCGCCGGCGACGGGGCGGCGCCCGCCCCAGTTGGTGACGAACAGGCGGTCGCCGGCGGCGGTGATGGCCAGACCCAGCGGGGCGACGCCGACGTCCACCGTGGCCGTCACCTGCCTTTGGGCCACGTCGATGCGCACGACCTGGTTGCGGCGGTTGAGCGCCGCATAGAGAACGGCGCCGGCCGGGTCGAAGGCCAGCCCGGCGGGCGTGGACTGAGCGGGCAGGGAGATGGTGGTAGCGGTCCCGCCGCTCACCGGCAGGACGGTGACCGAGGCCGCCTGCGAGATGGCAACGTTCGCCCCGTCGGGAGAGAAGGCCAGGCCGAGGAACGACGAGGCGGTCGCAGTGCTGACGCTGCGCAGGCTCTGGCCGGCGGGCGTATAGAAGCGGACGGCGCGGGGCAGCAGCACCGCCAGCACGTCGCCGCGCGGGCTGAGGGCCATGTCCACCGGGCGCTGCGAGAACTCGATGCGCCGGCCGGCGGGATTCAGAAGCTGGTTGCTGGGGACCAGCACCTCGTTGCCGTAGCGGTCGCCCACCTTGCGGTACTCCGGGTGCTGCCAGGCGAGGTAGAGCGCAAGCAGGGCGATGACCTTTGCGACGAGTTCGAACCAGGGAGACATCTCGCCTCATCCTCGCAAACCCGGTGGCGTGGCGCAAAGCGGCGGATAGAGGTTAAATTAGTGAAAGCGTAGCCTGTCACCGAAATTATGGTCACACTACTCGCGGTCGCCCTGGCTGGCGTCATCACGTTTAACGACGACGGGGCGTGGTCGTGGTTTGAGGATGAGCGGGCCATCATTCACCGCGGGAAGCTGATCGTCGGCTCGGTGGCCTCCGGCGGGGACATCGAGGTGGTGACCTACGACCTCGCGACCGGAAAGAAGACGCTCTCGGAGCTGCACGAGCGGCTCCAGTACGACGATCACAACTCGCCGGCGCTGGTGGTGCGGCCCGACGGGCGGATTCTCGCGGTGTATGCGAAGCACGGGCCCGAGAACCGCTTCTACTACCGCGTCTCCGCGCGGCCCCACGATTCGACCGAGTGGGGGCCGGAGCGGACGTTCACGCCGAGCGAGACGTCGCGGATCACTTACTCGAACCTGCACTTCCTCAGGAAGGAGGGCCGCCTCTACAACTTCTACCGGGGCCTGGACAACAGCTTCAAGCCGTCCTACGCCTGGTCGGATGACGCGGGCGAGACCTGGCGTTCGGGCAGCGTGTACATCCAGGTTCCGGCCGAGTTCCGGCACCGGCCCTACGTGAAGTACGCGTCGAACGGCGTGGACACCGTCCACATCTTCTACACCGAGGGCCACCCGCGCAACTACGACAACAGCACGTATCACGTCTTCTACCGGGGCGGGAAGCTGCACCGCTCCGATGGCACGACGATCCGCAGCCTGGCCGAAGGGCTGAAAGAGCCGGCGGAGGGGACGCGCATCTTCAAGGGCGACGCCGCCAACGTCGCCTGGGTGAGCGACATTCATCTAGACAGGCGCGGAAGGCCTTACGTTGCCTACTCGGTGCAGAGGGACCCTGGCGGGCAGGACCACCGCTACCGTTACGCGCGCTGGACGGGCAACGAGTGGCAGGACCACGAGATCGCCTACGCCGGCAGCAGGCTCTATCCGGGCGAAGACGACTACACCGGCAACATCACGCTCGATCCGGACGACCCCGGCACAGTGTACATCTCAACCAACGTCGATCCGTTGACGGGCAAAGCCGACGGGCGGCGCCACTGGGAGATCTTCAAGGGCGCGACCCGCGACGGCGGCAAGACGTGGCGGTGGACGCCGGTGACGCAAGACTCGGCGGCGGACAACATCCGCCCGATCGTGCCCAAGGCGGAGGGCAGGCACAAGGTCCTGCTCTGGCTGCGAGGGACCTACACGGCGTACACGAAATACGACCTAGCCGTCGTCGGCATCATCGAACGGCGTTGAGCCGACGTTCAGAAGTGGATGCGGCCGGTGTACTGAACTTCGCGGCCGTAGTTGCCGCCCGAGATCCAGGTGCTCTTGCCGAAGTTGGCGCTGGTGACGCCCATGGTCGGCTGGCTGGGCATGAAGACGTTCGGGAAGTTGTAGAACTCCATGCGCAGCTCGAACCGGACGCGCTCGGTAATGTTGAAGTACTTCACGGCGGTGCTGTCCCACTGCCAGAAGCCCGGCCCGCGCAAACCGTTGTAGTACCACGGATTGACCCGCGGCGTGTACGGCTCCGACTGCCTGAACTTCGAGGTATCGAACCAGCGGCCGAGGGTCGGGTTCGAGAGCTTCGGGTCGCCCTCGGCGATCATCCCGCCGAAGGTCAGCAGCGGACCGCCGTTCCACATGAAGATGTGGCTGGTGGCCCAGCCACCGATGAGCGCGTCCACCACGCGGTTGACATCCGTACCGTACTTGCGGCCCCGGCCGAACGGCAGCTCGTAGGTACCCGCCAGCCGGACATAGTGCCTGGCGTCGCGGGTGTCGATCATGCTGAACTCCTTCTTGTAGGTGGCGATGTCGTTGAAAAACTCGCTGCGGGTTTCGTGGCTGTAGTTATACCCGAAGGTGAAAGTCATGCCTTGGGCCATGGGACGCTCGGCCTTGAACTGGAGCGAGTAGTAGCGGCTGTCCTTGTCCCGCAGGAACCGTTCGGTCATGCTGCCGTAATGAGGATAGGGCCTCAGCAGGCTGCCCACGGTGACCGTCCTCTGGGTCCTCATTACGCCCGGCATCTTGTTGGCGGGCAGGAGCTGATAGAACGGGTTCGGCACCGCCACCGAGGTAGCACCCTTGTAGGTGTAGCCGTAGTTGGGGTCCACCATGTTGAGGTTGTAGGTGTAATCCCCGCCCCACATGCTGGCGTCCTGAACGTCGCGCCCCATGTTCATGAAGAAGGTGGTGTCGGTGAGGACCCGGAACGGCATCTGCCGCTGCAAGGACACGTTGTAGCGGTCGTTGATGGGATGGATCATGTCCTGCGGGAACCAGGTCGGGCTGCCCCCCAGGTTGGTGTACCGCCCCAGGGACTTGCCCACCGGCAACTGCAATGGGTTGGTGGAGGGGAACGGATCGCTGATGGCGGTGCGCGGCACGCCCTCCAGGGATCCCAGGGCGGAGGTGCTCTGCGAGAAGCCATCCTTGGGCCAGCGGGTGGTCTCGGGGAAGATGGTCACCCAGGGAACCGCGTAGCGCGCAAAGCCGATGCGCAGAGCGGTGACGTCGTTGATCCGGATGGCTGCCCCGATGCGAGGCAGGAACAACTTCTTCTGCGAATTAAACACCCCCGGATGTTTGTCGTCGGTGAAGACCCAGGCGCCGGTCCACTTGTACGGAATCCGGGCGATGGCCGTCACCTCGGCCGGCATGGCCGGCGGACTGGCGAACTCCGGAATAGGGTTGTTCAGATCCAGGTAGCGCGAGTACATCCGGCTGTACTCGGAGGGCGCCGTCTCCAGCTCGTAGCGCAGCCCAAGGTTCAGCGTGATCCGCCGCGTCAGCTTCACGTCGTCGTGGAAGAAGAAGCTCCACATCTGCTGGCGGGAGTCCACCATGGGCGTGAAGTTGGCATTGCCCGAACTGACGACACCCAGAAGCCCGGAGGCGAACGCGCTGCCGGTCAACCGGGCGTCGTGCTTCAGGAAGCTGTCGCCCGTATCCACCGAGCTGAAGCTGAATCCGCCGGGCCCGGGCGATCCGTTCTGGTCGTACTGATAGCGCAACTGCCAGCCGGCCTTGATGTGGTGGATGCCGCGATCGTGCGTGGCGGTCAGGTTCGAGTTGTGGGACCGGCCGCGCACCAGCCACCAGCCGCTGAGCCCCGTGGCGACGCTGCCATTCCCGGAGAAGTTGAAGTTGGGGTAGTACACGCCCGGCAGGAACCCGATCACCGGCTTGTACCAGCCGTTGGGCCACAGGCCCGCCCAGACCGACTCCGGCACCTTGGCCCAGGCGGAATCGTAGTCGTCTTCGACGTAGGTGGCGCCGTAGCGCATGTTGATGGTCGTTCGCGGGTTCATCATGTAGAGGACGTCCACAGCCGCGTTGAGGGCGTCCATCAACCCGCCATTGTCCGACCGCACCGCGATGGTGCCGCCGTGGTTGGGGTTGTCGAGCCGGGTCTCGTACCGGGAGTAGCGCGTGTACATGCGCCACTGGTCGTTGATGTTGAAGTCCACGCGGTTGGAGAGGTTCCAATACTTCAGCCACCAGGGGTAGGAGGTCCGGTAGTTGTCCACGCCTGTCAAACCGATACCCGGATTATTGGGCTTCCACAGGTCATTGAGAGCCTTCTGACCGGTCGGATCGATCCGCTGCTTGGGGAGAATGTTGCCCGGGAACGGCGTGCGGGTCACGGTGGCGGTGGCGGCGTCGAATTGTGTAGTGAAAGGATCGTAGATGGTGCGGACGCCGCCGGTCGGGTTCAGCGTGCGCGAGAAGTCGCCGGTGCGCTCCAGATCGGTGGGAAGCGTGGAAACCATCTCCCGCGGCTGCGTGTTCTTCCACCGCTCGTAGGTCTGGTAGAAGAAGAGGCGGTTCTTGAGGACGGGGCCGCCAACCGTGCCGCCTCCGATGTGGTTCTTGACCAGGCTGATGCCGCCCGGAACCAGCCGGTTGGTCACGGCGTTGAGCTTTGGAACGCGGCCGAAGTAGTAGGCGGTGCCGTGGTAGTCGTTGGTGCCCGACTTCATCGACACGTTCAAGGTGCCGCCGGCGCTGAAGCCGAACTCGGCGTCCAGCGCGTTCTGCTGCACGGCCACTTCCTGCACGCCATCCATGGAAGGCATGTAGGAACCGCGGGCCGAAACGCCCAGCGCCACGCCGTCCAGCAGCATGTCGTTCTTGCCGCCGGTGCGGCCGCCCACGTCCAGCCCGTTCGACGACCACATGTAGAACGGGTTGCGGTGGGCGACGTCCCAGTAGCGGTTGATGACCGCCGGGTTGAGCAGGGCCAGGGTGAAGGGATTCCGCGCCAGAATCGGGATGTCCCGCAGCATGTTGCCCTGCACCGTGGTGGTCATGGTCGAGGTGTTGAACTGCACCGTGGCCACCTCGGCGGTGATGGTGACCGTCTCGGCCACCGCTCCCACGGTGAGCTGCGCGTTCACGGTGACATCGCCGCGGGTGAGCACGGCGACCCTTTCCTGTACAAACTTTTGGAATCCGGCCGCCTCGATGGAAACCGTGTAGCTGCCCGGCTGCACGAAGTCGAACAGGTAGCGCCCGGTGGCATCGGATTCCTTCTGGTTCTCAATGCCCATGTTGACGTTTTTCAGGGTTACCTTGGCGCCCACGACGGCCGCCTGGCTCGGGTCCGTGACCAGGCCCTGTACCCTGGCTCGATATTCCTGCGCACTCGCCATCCCCGTCACGAGCAGGAAAGCGAAGCCACACACCAGTCCTTTTTTCATGGTTCGGGTATCCCTCCTTGGGTTCGATCGCACTCCGTTCCTCCGGCAATCCGTCGGTCCCATTCGGAGCATCCGTGCCGACTCTATCACCGGAGGCAGGCCCGGGTCAACAGCGCTTTAATGCCATGTGAGATGCCATCGAGTCATGGCATACTATGGACAAGGAGCGGATACATGAGGAACTTCCACCTGCCGCTGCCGGAGCAGACCTACAGCCAACTCAGGGCAGAGGCCGAACGGACACGGGTACCGGCGACCGCCCTTGCGCGCCAGGCCATCGATTTGTGGTTGCGGCATCAGGCGCGTAAGGCGAGACACGATGCCATCGCGGCGTACGCGGCCGAAATGGCAGGCACGGATCTCGACCTTGACCGTGATTTGGAGTCGGCCGGAATCGACCATCTGCTGAAATCCTCCCGGGAGCGGAAATGACGCGGGGCGAGGTCTACTGGGCCGATCTTGTCCCCCGCTCGGGATCCGAACAGACGGGCCGGCGTCCCGTCGTATTGGTGTCGCACGACGGTTTCAACCAGACTCCTGGCTGGAGGTCGATCATCGTAGTCCCGCTATCGACATCCGGTTCGCAGGCCAAACGCGGACCCTCGGTCGTCGCGATCCCGGCTGGCGCCGCGGGTTTGCGGAAAGCGAGCCTCGCGCTTTGCCATCAGGTGACCACGCTCGACCGCGCGAAACTCACTGAAAAGATCGGCGCTCTCTCGCCCGAGTTCCTCAGAGAAGTGGAGGGAGGCCTGAAAGCTGCGCTGGATCTTGATTGATGGCCTCCTGAGCGGCAGCCGGCAATGCCGAAGCACGACTCGGTGTTGCCAGCCCTTACGGCCAGAGCTAAATCGTCGATTTCGACCTGGTCCGCCAGGGCGGACATTGAGGTGCTTTCCGTGGTTGCGTTGCTGGAGGGCTTGCCCGACGCGGGATTGGCCCGCGGCCAGGTCGGCACCGTGGCCGGGAGCGGCGAACGTTCTATTTTCCGGACCTTACACGTAAGTTCGCCTGCATCTGTTCGGCCTCTGCCGGTGTGAAGAGAAGCAGACCTTCCATCGCGCGGGTCAGGTGCGTTTTCTCCCAAGGGACATACATGATGCCCGCGGCCGAGTGCATCGAGGTGTTCAGCAACAGATGGCCGATTTCGTGGGCCACCGCGTGACCGAGAATAACCTCGTCGTCCCCGGTGTGGCGCTCGACGAGCTGGACCAGTTTCTGGATGCGGTGGAAATAAATGTACGCCACCGAGCCAAATCCCTGTTCCCCGCCAGGCAACGCCATGCCCAGCGAGAAATCGTCCCCGTGGCCGTCAGGCTGTAGCCGCTGGGCCATTCGGCGCGAGAGGATTCTCAGCGTGACGTCGGGACTGTCGAAACGCCTCCCTTCCCCCTTGGGCGCTTCCTGATCCGTCCCGGTCCCGGAACGGGAACGGTTCTGCCAGACGATCTCGATCCCAGCCCGGTGGAGGATCCTGGCGGCCACTTTCTCCGCCCGGCCGAGTGCGCCGGGCGTGAGACCGGCATAATCGTCCACCAGCACGGTGACTCGGGTCTCAGCCTCGCAGTGAACTGCCAGGCACAGGGGCAAAAACGCTGCCCAAACGATCTTTCCGCCGATTCCCATGTTCCCTCCTGCCACACCCGGGAAGGCGGGAATCGAGCCGGAAAACGACAAAGGTGGAAGGGAAAAATCGGGGTCCGCGTGCTATACTCAGGCGAATCGACGGAAGCGCTGAGTCGAGGGGGCGTCGGTGAGTTCGCCTGGACAGGAAGTGACAGGGCTGTTGATGGCCTGGGGCCAGGGGGACCAAGAGGCGTTGAATCGGCTGATTCCGGTGGTCTACCAGGAGTTGCGGCGGCTGGCCCACTGCTACATGGCCGGCGAGCGCACCGGCCACACCCTTCAGACCACAGCGCTGGCCAACGAAGCCTATATGCGGCTGGTGGATTGCCAGCAGGTGCGCTGGCAGGACCGGGCCCACTTCTTCGCTGTTTCTGCCGGGTTGATGCGGCGGATTTTGGTGGACTTCGCCCGGTCGCGCCACTACCAGAAGCGGGGGGCCGGGGCACGGCCCGTGTCCTTGAACGAGAACCTGGACCTGGGCCAGCCGGAATGCCCCAACCTGGTGGCGCTGGATGAGGCACTGGAGGCGCTGGCCGCGGTGGACCCCCGCAAAAGCCGGGTGGTGGAGCTGAAGTTCTTCGTGGATCTCACGG
>ERZ1292640.2742-Hain-H43-02um-R1-2742-length-13993-cov-5_pt1 | contig 13993 bp, 10 predicted proteins | sample MGYA00564404_ERZ1292640 | MGnify/ENA primary metagenome ERZ1292640 (study PRJEB36523, sample SAMEA6512636) | groundwater metagenome | collected 2019-01-08 | study: AquaDiva: Metagenomics assemblies of 32 groundwater samples
TATGTCGTAAGGTATGGCCACATTCGTGGGTATCAGTGCGAATGAAACTGAAAAAAAGTTACTGGCCACAGAGGCGTCCTCTAAATGAACTTATCGGAGCGTCAATTAGAAAGGGTAAGGCAAAACGAGAAACCTTGTGCTAAAGTCTTGTTACAAGTATGTCGCAGACCAATGAATTGCCGCAACAAAAGCTGGCTAAAGCATATGAGCCGGAAAACTTTGAAAAAAAGTGGTACGAGTTTTGGGAGTCAAACGACTGTTTTAGCGCATCCGATAAGAATGCTACGGGACAACAGGCTTTTTCAATGGTCATCCCCCCACCGAACGTCACTGGAGCGCTACATATAGGGCATGCACTTACCTGCACAATCCAAGATATTCTTATTAGGTGGAGGCGCATGCATGGTGACAACACGCTTTGGTTGCCTGGAACGGATCATGCCGGCATAGCCACACAGGCACAGGTTGAAAAAGCTATCGCCAACGAAGGCAAGAGTTCGACCGGCAAACCTTTGACACGTCATGATCTCGGCCGTGACGCTTTTTTGGCGCGCGCCTGGCGGTGGAAAGAAGAGCACAGCCGTGAAATAACAAATCAGCTCAAACGGCTCGGATCCTCGCTTGATTGGAAGCGCGAGCGCTTCACCATGGACGAAGGCTTGTCCGCCGCGGTTAGGGAGGTATTCGTAAGGTTATACGAGGACGGCCTTGTTTACCGTGGTGAGCGGATAACAAATTGGTGCCCGCGCTGTCACACAGCGCTTTCGGATTTAGAAGTGATTCCAAAGGAGCGTAAAGGGCATCTTTGGTACATAAGCTATAAGATTGTCGATGATGCAGGAGCACCTGTTTGTGGAACCAATGGCGAGCCCATTGATTTAGTGATAGCAACCACAAGACCTGAAACAATGCTTGGCGATACCGCGGTCGCTGTTCATCCTGATGACGAACGTTACAAAACCTTCCACGGAAAAAAAGTAAAACTGCCGATAATCGGAAGGTTAATTCCAATCATATGTGATCCATACGTGGATAGAGAATTTGGTACAGGTGCCCTCAAGATAACTCCCGCCCATGATTTTAACGATTATGAACTTGGTTGCCGGCATGGTTTGACGGTTGTTTCAGTAATGGGTAAGGATGGGCGGATTACACCAGCCGGTGGTCCATTTTCCGGGATGAGATTCGCCGAGGCCAGGGAACTTGTACTGCAGCAGCTTCGGGAATCAAGGCTACTGATTAAAACCGAGGATCATGTACACAAAGTCGGTCTTTGCCAGCGATGTGAGAATGTTGCTGAACCAATTATTTCAAAACAATGGTTTGTAAAGATTGAGTCGCTCGCCAAGCCGGCGATCGAAGCGGTAAAGGACGGAAGAATATCTTTTGCTCCTAAGAATTGGGAAAAGACTTATTTTGAATGGATGTACAATATTCGCGATTGGTGTATCTCACGGCAGCTTTGGTGGGGGCACCAAATTCCCGCATGGTACTGTGGCCGCTGCCAGGAAACCACTGTTGCCAGTCACGCGCCTGCCGAGTGCACCTCCTGCAAGGCTCCAGCAAGTGAACTCAAGCAGGATGAGGATGTGCTGGACACGTGGTTTAGTTCGGCTCTTTGGCCGTTTTCAACGCTTGGATGGCCAGAAAAAACACAAGCGCTCGAGACTTTCTACCCTACTTCAATTCTCGAAACTGGTTTTGACATAATCTTTTTCTGGGTCGCGCGCATGATAATGATGGGCCTTCGTTTTATGGGCGATGTCCCGTTCAGGAAAGTTTATCTGCATGCCATGGTGCGGGACGAAAAAGGCGAAAAAATGTCAAAGTCCAAGGGCAATGTCATTGATCCGCTTGTTGTTATGAACAAGTATGGCACCGATTCGCTTAGGTTCACTCTAGCCGCGATGGCAGGGCAGGGCAGGGATATCAAACTTTCTGTGGGAAGAGTTGATGGTTACAAAGCATTTTGCAACAAGCTTTGGAATGCTACAAAGTTTTTCCATCTTCAATTTGAACAACAAGGTTTTCCAGCGCCGCCGACTGATTTAGATAAGTGGGTTCAGGATCATTATACCGAACTTTCTATGTCATCTAGGTGGATCATCTCGCGGCTGCAGGCGACAATCGCGACTGTTGAGCAGGGTTTGCGTGATTTTGAACTTAATAACTCGGCCCAGGCGCTTTACGATTTCACGTGGTACGAGTTCTGTGACTGGTATATCGAGCTTTCAAAACTGTCATTTAAAAAACAGGGTGCGGACCAAGTTGCGACTGCTTATGCGTTCCATTATGTCCTGGAAACATTGTTGAAACTGCTACATCCGTTTATACCATTTGTCAGCGAAGAGCTGTGGCAATCCCTCCCATGGATTAGCGTAGGGATCAGGGCTGGAGAAAAACCACCGGTACTTACGATAATGCTCAAAAGGTTCCCGGTTTATTCGGATTCAATGACTGATAGGAAAGCAGAATTGGAAGTCACGGCACTCAAAAGAGTTGTGGAGGTGATCAGGAATTTCCGCGGGGAAAACAATATTTCACAAAAGGTGGTGTTCCCGGTTGCATACGTGGCTTCATCAGCGGCTGGGGAGGCGTTTCTCAAGCATTGTGAATCTGAAATACTTTCGTTGGCCAACATCGCGCGACTGCAAAAAGCAGCCGATGGCGCGGAGGTTGGAAATATTCAGTCCGTGATACCGCTCCATGATCTTTCACTTGAACTAAGAATAACTCTTGATGGCCTGGTCGATGTCGCCGAAGAGAGTAAGCGATTGAAAAAAGAAATCGAGAAGGTTGATTCGGACATAGCTCACATTAAAAAGAAGCTATCACAGGAGAGTTTTGTCTCAAAAGCTCCACAGGAGCTGGTCGCAAAAGAAAGGGAAAGGGAAAAAGAGTTTTCCAACAAACGCATAGAATTACAGGCGTCGCTTGAGAGGATTTTAACCATGGCTCAAGTAACGCGCAAACAGGATGGGTTGAATTAATATGGCAGTAAAAAGTGGCAGGGCTGTTTTAGTTGGCCCTATGTTTAAGTCTGAAGAGGATTTGTCGGGAGTAATTAAGTCGATTAGTTTTTCATCTAAGGATTACGTGGTTGCCATAGACCGAGGGGTTGAGATTTGCGCTAAGGCTGGTTTGCGCCCAGACATGGCAGTTGGTGATTGGGATAGTATTATAAGCCGACAATCACTTATTAAAGTGCCGCATATCACTCTGCCGCGCGACAAAGACAGAAGTGATACGTTTTACGCCGCGTGTGCCGCAACTAATCTTCGTTGCAATCTGGTTAAGGAACTTGTCTGCATCGGAGTCACCGGCGGCCGTGGGGATCATCATCTGGCGACGTTGTTTGACTTGTCGGAACTTTCATCGAGCGGTCATTTCAAGAGGGTTTGCGCAATTGACAATGATTGCGAATATCATTTCCTTTCCGATAAAATTAAATCCTGGGATGCACGGCTCAAGGTCGGACAAATCGTATCTGTGTTCGCGTTTGGTGGGCAGACGAAGGGTGTTTTGCTCAGCGGTTTTAAGTATCAGGTCAGGGGAAGGACGTTATCGCCTTCGTCTCACGGCCTAAGCAACCTGGCCACTGGTAAACGATGCCATGTAAAACTCAAAGAGGGGCGGCTTGTCGTTTTAATGCCGAAGAACCTTTACGCATAAAGTGGATAAGAAAAAAATATGCCGCCGGGCGGAAGTCATCCTGTAATTCGTTTTGAGCGCCTTCCCGTGACAGACGGGCCGTTGCTGCGGTTTGAAAAAAACCGTAATGCCATGTTATCGGATGTGGTGGAGCGCACGGTTCATGATTTTATCGGTGGCAGCAACATTGATCTCTTGATCGGTGAGGCGCTGTATTCAGAGCGCTTCAGAATGAAGCGTGTTAAACCCGGTTTTTTCATGCGCAACCGCCGTAAGCTCGATGAACAGCTTTGGGGTTATGTCCAAGGGCTTATCCGCAATACTGGAGAAATTGACCGCAAGGCGTTGCTTGATCGGATACTTTGGCATTATGCAGGAGAAGTCGGCGGCCATTTCAACCCGAGGATATATCGTTTTGCATGTAGCGCTGTTCCGTGGGGTTTTAGCTGGCTTTTAAATGCCGCCAGTGTAAGACGATTTCTGCCATGGGGGATGACCCAATCACTTCAGTCCCGTCTTAATATAGTAGGCGAGGTGCCGCTTCTGCAGAAGCTTGCGGGCCATGGCACTATACTGCTGGTGCCAACGCATCAAAGCAATATTGATAGTGTGCTTATAGGCTACGTGATTTATTTAATGTCATTGCCGCCGTTCGCATACGGCGCGGGGCTGAACTTGTTTTCAAACCCGGCGCTAAGTTTTTTCATGAGCAATCTTGGCGCTTACACGGTGGATAGGCAGAAGACAAATGCACTGTATAAGCAATTTCTGAAGAACTACAGTACGAAGATCCTCATGGACGGGATTCACTCAGTTTTCTTTCCCGGTGGTGGCCGTTCACGCAGTGGGGCTATTGAGAGCAGGATCAAGCTTGGTCTTCTTGGCACCGGTATCGAGGCACAGACTGAAAATCTGATAAAAGATAAAGAGAAGGCCAGAGTTTTTATCGTGCCCATGGTGACAAGCTATCACTTTGTTCTGGAGGCATCTTCGCTGATAGAGGACCACCTGGCCGAAGCCGGCAAGCACAGATATATCATCACTGATGATGAATCGTGGCAGCCCCGGAAGGTGCTTAGTTTTTTCTGGAAGCTTTTCTCCTCTCAAAGCAGCATAACGGTTCGTATCGGAAAGCCGCTTGACGTCTTTGGTAATTTTGTCGACGAGGAAGGGCGCTCACAAGGGCCTAATGGTACGGTGGTTGATCCCGTGCATTGGCTCACCACATGCGGTGAACTGCGTAAGGAAAGCCAGCGTGACCAGGAATATACAAGGATTCTTGCGGCCAAACTCGTGCAGAGATTTTACCGTGAGAACACGGTGCTCAGCTCACATCTGGTGGCGTTTTCTTTTTTTGAGGCGCTAAGGAAAAAATATCCCGATCTTGACCTGTACCGCTTCTTGCGATTGTCGCTTGAACAGCGATCTCTGCCATATGCTGAATTTTTAAAATCAGCAGGGCAATATTATGACCAAGTGTCGGTTTTGGTGGATCGTGGTGAGTTGTACTTGAGCGAGGACTTACGCCGGTTGGCAAAATTGTCCACAGATACCTGGGTTCAGGATGGAATTAGGCAGCTTGGCTGCCTTCACGAAGCACGCGTGATTCGGGTGGCAGATGGCACGCTTTGGACTGAGGACATGAATCTTCTTTATTATTACCGAAACAGGTTATCCGGGTACGGTCTATCTTTTCATGCGGGAAGGGGATGGACGAGAAAGGGTCCAGGACAGAATGACGAACTCGGATTTTTGGCGTAATTCAAAAGTAGCTGTGATCGGTGGAGGCTCGTGGGGGACGGTGCTAGCGAATCTTTTATCCGAGAACTGTCTTGAAGTGCGTCTTTGGCTCAGGGACAGTGAACTGGCTAGGGCCATTAATGCTACAAAGACTAATGAGCGCTACCTTCCCGGTTACAGATTAAGTCATAAAATCAGTGCATATTCCGAAATTAGCCGAGTGCTTGATGGCGACGTCAATGCGGTGGTGCTTGCGCTCCCTTCGTCCGCGTGTAGGCATGAAGCCAGGAATATGGCTGCCCTGCTGGGCGGGCACGAATTTATCTTTCATGCCACCAAGGGGGTTGAGGCTGATACTTTGAAAAGAATGTCAGAAGTTTTATCAGAAGAACTGCCATGCAGGCGCATAGGAGTGATCAGCGGTCCCAATCTCGCTCAGGAAATAGCCCGCGGCGAGCCTGCAGCTACGGTTGTTGCGTCGGGTTTTGATGAGGTCCTTGACGCTGGCCAAGCACTGTTTGGAAGTGCGTTGTTCCGTATCTACCGCTCCTGCGACATGATTGGCGTGGAATGGGCAGGCACGCTTAAAAATATTCTTGCGATAGCCTCAGGTGCATTGGATGCAATGAAATTCGGATGGAATTCTCGCGCAATGCTCATCACAAGAGGGCTTGCTGAAATAGTGCGCTTCGGGGTGGCTATGGGGGCGAAGGAAGGGACGTTCCTTGGTCTTGCGGGGCTGGGGGATATGCTGGCAACTTGTGGCAGCCCGCTGAGCAGGAATTATCGTGTAGGTATGCGCATGGCGAAAGGCGACAGGCTTTCTGATATAATCAAAGATCTTGGCGGTACTGCGGAAGGCATAATGACCACGCGGACCGTCTGGCGTTACTCTAAAGCCAGGGGGATTTCCATGCCGATAACAGAAAGTGTTTTTCAGCTTCTCGAGGAGAATGTCTCTGTGAAGGAGGCCATACAAATTCTCATGACCCGCCCGTCTGGGTCGGAATAGGCTTACTTCAGGATGAAATCCTCGTAATACTCCACAGCCTTTATCCATTCTTCATCTACAGCGCCAGGATCCGTTAGAAAGAAAAAATCTTGCTCCGGAATGGCCCTTTTGTCAGTCGGCGTTTCCATGTAGGCGAGTAACTCACGCGCGCTTTCTTGCTTTTTATTTGTTTGCCGGATGAATTTATCGACTTCGTCTTGTATGTCGGTGAGGTCGGTGCTTTTGGCCTTATCCATTATTTCCCAAAGCTCGATGAGCTCCGCTTCAAATGATGTCAAAACGCCGTCAGGTTCGCTCAAAACCGCTCTCAGTTCCTTTTCAATCAGGTTCTCGTAAAAATGCAAGCGCTCCATCCGCATGGGATGGGTTGCTTCAAGCAGTTTCGCATGTGCTTTGATTAATTCTATTTTATACTCGCCGTTTGTGTTCCCGGTTACGATCGCGCGCTTTAAATCATCATGACTTTTACGGCACATATCAGGATTTGATATGACTTGGAATGGTTCCACCGAAATATTAAAGCGCCCTGGTACAGGCACGCCGTGCAGGTCAACAGGTTTACGGAAAGAATGAGAAGGATCTTTTCCACAGAAAAAGCCGCGCAGATGTTTTTCTATCTCTTTCTTGATATCTGAGGGCTTTGTTTTATCGGAGTACCAGAGGGTCTGGATAGATTGCCATGTCGGATGGTTCTCATTGAATCCACTTAGAAACCATTGGTAGAAAGAATATGGTTTTGCTACAGCCTGGTCGAATCTGGTCATTTCATCAAGGTGTCTGTTTCTTACAGCTTCAACCGATAACATCTTGTGGTGGCGTTTTCGGTCGTGCAATGAAGCGCGCTCTTTTAATGTTTTTACAAACAACGTCATTTTTTCAGGCGATGGGTTGGCAATGTAATCTTCCAGCTCTTTAGTCAGTTGCAAACGCGATTTAGACAGCTTGCGCGATATTTTAGATGAGTCCCATAAATCACTGATCGGGCTATCAAGAACCCCGGCCCAGCCGAGAAAAATTAGTAGATCCAGCATTCTTTCTCCACGCCTTAAGAAAAATCCAGGCGGGTCTGAAAGCGGCATGCCTGCTGCTGTTCGTAAAAAAAGTTCCCTGCAGCTTTTGACTCGAGGCCTGAGTAAAGGGATTTTGGCGCGGCTCTTTGTCGCCGCCAATCTCAGTGCTGAACTCGTGGCATGTGACAATCCAGCTGCTGCAAGCAGTGAAGCTATGCTCGGAATTTTGTCCAGCGCCCACTCTTTGTTGCCGAAAGTCTCGGCAAAGAGCTTTTTAAGAAGTTCAGAGCGTTTTTTCTTCCGTTCCAGCGGGTCAGTGATTTTTGAAGTCTCTAGAAGCTGCTCTGTCAGCGGATGGTTGGCGAAATCCGCAAACACATCGTTGACCAGTGCGCCGGCGCTCATCCCCAGGAAGCTTGCGGCCATTTTACCGCCGGCCCTGTGTCCTATGAGCGGCAGAAGCTTTTTTGACGTGTACCCGGATGCAAGCATGAATAGCACGAACCCAACATGGCCGGATGGCTCCTTCAATTCTTCGATATATTGTTTGCAATATGTTGGATCACGCGATGAAAAACATTTCCACGCCTCGGTAACCCCGACCGCGAGATAAAAATTAGCCATGTCGTCAGCCATGCGCGCCGTCTGAAGCCCGGCTCTTCCGATTTTGGAAGATGGCTTGCGGTTGAGCGGTTCCGCAAGTTGGTTTAAGAATTCAGTGCCTTCGTCTATCTCTTCTGGCCCATCTGAGCGCGCTGGAGAAGCGCTGTTTGCGAGCAGGCATAAGGCAAGCGGGATTATTATGTGTCGTGAGATCATTGCCTTTATCCTTATCGGCCAAAAAACCTCGGTTATTTAAAAAAGATTATTTATTTAACGCCAAGCAAAAATTATTTGACCTCACGCATTAAATAATATAAAGCCTCGTGTCATAGATTACCAAGGGGGTTAAACAATGGTAAAATTAAAAAGTCAGATAATGTTCTTAACATTAGTTTCAATGATCGCAGTATCTTCGCTTGAGACTGCTCCTGCTGCAGGCACGGCTGGGCGAAGACCGGTTGATTCAAGAGGCGGGAAGAAAGAGATCGGCCGTGACGCTGAGAGGCGTCAGAAGATCAGAGAGTTGTTAAAAAATGATGGAAATTTATCTGAAATCTCACGGCTGACTAAGCTTAGTAAGAGGGATGTCGTTGATTTCTTCGAGCGTGAAGCTGAGGTGGGGCGTCTTGAAGGCGAGGCGCTTGGCGGTTGGCGAGTGCTTCTTGGCACAATGGTAACGGCTCGTACCAGCGCTACAATCGCGTGGGAGTTCGCAAGCGCTGAGTTGATCGCAGACAGCGTTGGCTCATTCATGCGCCTAAGGAAAGCTGGAATGCAAGAGGCGTTTCATATCAATGAGAGATCATTGTTGGATGTTCAAAGTACGTGGACTTTTGAGCAGCGTTCAAATTTCTCAAGAGTGCTTGAGCGTGCCGCTGATATCGCTGAAAAAAGCGTAAAAGAAAACAGGCCACTCACAAATGAAGAGGCTTTCGAAAAAGCCTTGGATGAGCTTGGTTATCTAGAAAAATATCGCAAAGGTTGTCAGCGCTAATAGGTGTTGAGCCATGTTCCTGATAAAACGAAGTGTTAGCATGATAGGGCTGAGAACGGTAATTGGTTTGTTGGGCACCTTTCCCGCAATTGCTTATGCGGGGAACAATCCGCCGCCACGACAAAATTTCTGGGGTGGTTACACCACATATGCGTCAACTGATATCAACAAGCCAGTACCGGACCGTAGTTACTTTGTTACGACAGTTACCCCGGAGCCCGGTGGAGCAAAACTTGTTGTAGAAATGTTTCATGGTCAAAAAGACGCTCCTGTTTCGCTTACAATCCAGGTCGCCATAAATGATGGCAGTGGGAATTTAGAAGTTATTCCAATTAAGAAATTGCAAGATAAAGTGGCTGATAATCCAAATAATTATTACAGCCGCAGGGAATTCGTGATCACCCACGCGGAACTAAACACTCTGCTTGCACAATTACTACCTGCCGGGGCAAATCACATAGTAATTGGCTCAGGCACGCCTCTTTTTTTGCTTGCGGAATGGAGTGGTAATTATACGCACCAATGGGGCAGTGTTGCTCGCGGCGGTATTTTCTTTATGCCTGAGGATCCCAATGCATCAGTAGTGAATGCCAACTCAAGTGCTAATACCCGCCGGCCGACCGAACTTGATCTTGGTTACGTTATTACAAGAAACATGATCTTTAAGTACCCTGGATTAAAAGAATACGGACAGATTCGTAGCCGCCTTGAGTCCGAAGGTAAATATCAAATTCCGCTTGAAGAGATGCTTCGGATTAAACAGCGATTATTGGATCTATCACAAAAACCAGGCGAAGTTACTCGAATACTTGGTGCGGATTGGAGCTTAGAGCTTCAAACAAGGTATCTGAAGAAAGATAAAAATAATAAACTAATTTTAGATAAAGATGGCAACCCAATCCCTGATCCCATGGTGGATACTTATTACGATAATAGTAAGCTTGAAGCCGCGAAAAATGATATGGCCCTTCGTTATAGGTGGACAGAAGGGAATGCAACAGGATCGTGGAATTTCAAGCCTGGTCTTACAAGCGTATCCACGGATGGTATTGCGGATAGAATCGAGTTCGGCGTTGATACCATCGATGACAAACCTGAAACCATCAAGAAGTTTGCAGATAGCGTAGATCCGCTTAATCCATTTAAGCTGATCAGGAAAATAGCGCCAGGGTCGACTCCGTCTGAGTTTTTTAATCCAGCTGTAAAAATCACTGATACCCGCTTTAAATATAAATTGAGAAATAAAACTGGGCTGGTCATCGAAGTTTCATTAGATGATGTTACGGCAGAATCTCTCATCGGAGAAAAGCGGTCTATACGGTATGGCCAAGTTGAAATGGATATTGATCATCTGGCTGTAGCTAGCCAGAATGTCGCTCAAGGGCCTACTAACATAGGTACTTCAAATAATTCAATATCTGTGGTTCTGAAAAGGTTTCTCGGAAAATTAGGGAATGGCGCCTTTTTAGATGGCAGACCGGTAATGCACACTGTTGACGACCTGGATCCACGTAGCGCTGTTAAAACAACACATGCATCAGATTTTAGTGGAGCTGGAAAAGCAGTAGTTGCCATCAGAGAAGATTTGCTGGGTGCAGACTGGATACCAGGTGCACAGAAGTATGCTTTTGCGGCAGCAGGTCTTGGGATTTTAAAAGAATCGGAAGTTAGTCCTTCGGTAAAGGCTGTGATCAATGCTTTCAAGAAGAGTGCTCAGAGCGGTAAAACCAAGCAAACTTTGGTTGAGCATACCCTGGGCTTAGCTAACTGCGGAGCTGCATTTAACTGAGAAAGGTTGGAGAGCTTATGCTTCGGCAGAGATTCTCGATAATAATTCTGATAGGAATTCTGTGGTCAGCTAGTGCCGCTGCTCTACCGTCACTAGATAAAATCCCAAATGGATATACAGATGGTCGCATTGGGGCAAAATACGGAACATACAGCTCTACAGTAGGTCCCACAGCAAGGCCATTTCAAATGCGTCTGATAGAATTGGAAAACAAGGCATATGGTTTGTCACTGCTTGCCAAGCTTGATCCAGCAGAGCAGGCGGAACTGGTATTTGTGTTGGAGAATGAGATCATCCGGCTTCATCGAGATATTGCCGAGCTTCCTAAAGAAGCAATAACTGATTTTGATAGGCATGCCCTGCTTTATGGGACTGTAAGAACATATGAAAACATTCGTCATCACGGTGAGCGTTTGTTCGAAGATGTGATCAGATTTATTGATATACAGCTACCCGGTCCTAATGGTCAGCAAATCAGGACTGAACTTCGTGATGTGCTTGGGTCTATATACGAGCCAAATTATCGTTGCGATGAGGATCTGACCCAGGAAGAGCGCAGTGAGCGTTACAATAAGAGGCTAGATGAGTTTCTAAAGGGTGGCGGCTCACTTGGTGAGATCAAGGTCATGGATAACCGGTATCTCGAGGAACTAAGCGGGTATATGAGAGTTGAATATGTTGAGATGGAAAGCGGTGAGGTACGTGCTACCACGGGCAGCGCTGGACATATCTTGTTAGCTCAAGGTGGCAAAGTAAAATCCGCGGGACAGTTGATCCTTGTTAAAGACAGCGGCGGAAATTTTACATTCTTGATAGTTTCGAATGCGTCTGGCAGCTACAAGCCGGATTTGCTTAGCGCAAGATTGTTGGCCGATAAACTGACTACCCGCCTTGGGCTGAGGCAAGAGCAAGTTATCGTGGTCAAGGGAGAACCGGTCAGCTCACAGACCGTGAAGCTTTATTTGAAGGGCCGTCATGAAGATCCGGCAGCCACAAAGAGAAGAATTTCTGAGTTAGAAAAATATGGGAAAGAAATCTTGAATCGGAAACCGCTGTCGGGTGAGTGTGGAAAAATGTTTTCTGCTTTAATCCCTGCAGGTTTTTGTGCTTAGACTCAAGCCGGTCTTGATAGCTGTTTTCGCATTGATTGGAGTCAGTGCCGCGCCATTTTCAGCATGGGCTGATCTTTGCCCTGAAGTATTCACTGGCAAACCTTCTTCCACTATTGCCAGGCAACCAAGACTGATAATCCTGTCTGCACCATCCGGTGGCGGAAAAACAACATTAGCAAACATGCTGATAAAGGATTTTCCGGATATTATTCTTTCGGTCTCTTCTACGACCAGGGCACCCCGGGGTCAGGAGAGGAACGGTGTTGATTACCATTTTCTCAGTGTAGAGGAATTTAAGTCAAAGATCGCTCAGGGTGGTTTTGCAGAATGGGCGCAAGTCCACGGAAACTATTATGGCACGGAGATTAGAACTATTAAGAATGCGTTTGCCAAAGGTCAGTCTGTTTTAGCGCTTGTTGATGTCCACGGCGCGGACAAGCTACGCCGGAGTTTTCCAGGGGAGATTTTTACGATTTTTATCAGCCCTCCTGATCTAGCAACCCTGGAAAAACGACTTCGGGCCCGCGGCACTGATTCCGACGAAACGATCCAGCTTCGTTTATCAAACGCCAAGAAGGAAATGGACGAGGCTCGACGTTTTGACAAGATGATCATTAATGATGATTTAAGACGTGCTTATTTAGAGCTTAAAGAATTAATTCAAGGCCAACAGTCGGCGTATTAATAACCAGCCAAAAACAAGAGCATTATAGTTAATTATTAATTTTATACTTAGCGTTAAATTTTATTGCGCATCGCGATAAAGTAATATATATGCCCATCTGTCATTAACAATAAAGGGGGTTAGCAATGATTAAACTGTATAAGTCAAGAATCGTATACATAGCAGGTGGGTTAGGTGTTGTGGCTTTAATAGGCTTCGACATCTTTTCAAATTCTTTTGCGGCTCCAGTTCCTAGAGCTAGGAGCATCAGAGCCGGACGTCAAGAAATCAGAAAAGAAGAAAGGAAAAGGGCGAGCGAGTCCTTACGTGGAGAAGCTCGAATGGTTGAAGCAGCGAGTAAGCTTGGGTTGCATGAGCGTGAGTTGTCCGAGTTTTTCAAAGATTCACGTTTAGGGCTGGAAGCTAAAGCAGTGTGGTCGAAACTTCTTCGAGAGATATCTGTCACCAAAACTAGCGCGAAAGCCATCGATTTTCATAGTGCCGAATTACTTGCAGATACACTGAGCTCATTTATTCAACTTCGTCGCTCCGGACTTGTAGGTGATTTTCATATTGAAGCCACAGATCTCTTGGCAATGCATAAGAGCTGGACATTAGAGCAGCGAACCAACTTTGGCCGCGCTTTGCGTAGAAGCGTTGAAATCTCACGCGAGGGCAGAGCGGTTTCACTTGAAGAGGCTTTTGAAAAGGCACTCGATGAACTGGGTTATCTTGAAGAATATCGTTTAGGTTGTGGCCGGTAGAACTTCATTGCTTAAGAGGGAAAATATATGAAATCAAAAAATAATAAATTGTTTTCAAAGAACCTGGGGATAATAGCGATCGTTCCTGCAGTGATTTTATTCTCTAGCGTTAGTTTAGGGGCACCCTGTGGCGCTGCCGCATTTTCATCAAAACAACTGTCAAAAGATGCGGACTGGCGAAAGCAAGTCACGCAACCATCACAATCTGGAGACTTTGCCAAAACCTCCGCTGCAAGGGAATCGAATATCGCCAGTGTGAAGAGAAGTATGGAGGACTTTATTCTCCACTTTAAGGGAGAATGGGGCCTTGGCGATACTCCTCCCATGGAATTTGTAGCAGCAGATGGGGTTAGTACATCTTATCTGTCGCAATCGAATGGATTAGGCGGTGTGATCACGCGTATTAGCGTAAGCAATCTCGGTCCTAGCGGCGTGATCAAAGGTACATTGCTCCTGCCAGTCTCTGGACACCTGGGCAATGCTAAAGCAAAAGAATGGGCCAAGCAAGACACCTATACCATTCGCACTGACCTTAACCCAAACAATACAAAATCAACGCACGGCTCTTGGGGTGGGACTGGAAATGAAACGGACCTGATTACTGACGTTAAGTCCCTGGATCTTGTGACAGCCCAAGAAATAGAGATTCCACTT
>ERZ1292640.2743-Hain-H43-02um-R1-2743-length-13992-cov-6_pt1 | contig 13992 bp, 12 predicted proteins | sample MGYA00564404_ERZ1292640 | MGnify/ENA primary metagenome ERZ1292640 (study PRJEB36523, sample SAMEA6512636) | groundwater metagenome | collected 2019-01-08 | study: AquaDiva: Metagenomics assemblies of 32 groundwater samples
ATTCTGGATTCTGGATTCTGGATTCTGGATTCTGGATTCTGGATTCTGGATTCTGACTTCTCTCTCCTCATCCCCCTATCCCTTCCTCCCGCCAAACACATACCCCGCCGCTTCCTCAATCGTCTCAACCGGAATAATTTTCAGGCCTTCCGTTACTTTTGCGGGAATCTCCGTTAAGTCTTTCAGATTTTCTTTGGGGATAATGACCGTCTTGATGCCGCTCCGCCGCGCGGCCAGGAGCTTCTCATTGAGACCGCCGATCGGCAGCACATTACCGCGAAGCGTGATCTCGCCGGTCATTGCAACATCGTTGCGGGCGGGGCGATTGCTCGCCGCTGAAACGATCGCCATCGCCATGGTAATGCCGGCCGACGGACCGTCTTTCGGGATTGCCCCCTCCGGCAGATGTATGTGGATCTCTTTCCCTTTGGTGAAATCCGGGTCAACCTTGAACTTCTTTGCATTTGAACGAATATAGCTCAACGCTGCCTGCGCAGATTCCTTCATTACCTCTCCCAGTTGTCCCGTGAGCGTCAGCTTCTGCGCGCCTTTCATGATCGTCACGTCGACATTCAAAATGTCGCCGCCGACGCTCGTCCACGCCAGACCCGTGACTGACCCAACTCGTCGTTCGCGCTCCGCTTCTTTCTTGCGGAACTTTGGCACACCTAGATAATGCTCGATCCTTTCTTTCGTGACAACAATGGCCTTATGGCCTCTTCGCTTCGCGGATGAGCCGTTCTTTCGTTTGCCGAGAACAATTTCCTTTGCGGCCTTCCGGCAAATTGAGGCAATCTCCCGCTCCAGATTTCTCACGCCCGCTTCACGCGTGTACTCCTGAATGATCCGATCAATGGCCGCGTCCTCAAATTTAAGCTCTTTGTCACTCAGACCGTGAGCTTTCAACTCCTTCGCTATGATGTGGCGGTTGGCAATCTCCCGTTTGTCATAGTCGAGGTATCCGGGCAGTTCGATGATCTCCATGCGATCCTGCAGCGGCAGCGGAATGCCATATCTCACGTTTGCCGTGGTAATGAACATCACTTTCGAAAGATCGTAGTCCACGTCGAGGTAATGGTCGTTGAAGGTGTTGTTCTGTTCCGGATCCAGAACTTCAAGCAGCGCCGCCGACGGGTCACCGCGGAAATCCATGCTCATTTTGTCGACCTCATCCATCAACATCAAGGGGTTGACCACGCCTGCCCGTTTCATCGACTGGATGATCTTACCCGGCATGGAACCAATGTACGTGCGTCGGTGACCTCGAATCTCTGCCTCGTCGCGCACGCCACCAAGCGAAATGCGCACCAGCCTTCTGCCTAGCGCCCGTGCAATGGATTTCGCGAGCGATGTCTTCCCGACACCCGGCGGACCCACAAAGCAGAGGATCTGCCCTTTCATCTCCTTGACAAGGTTGAGCACCGCAATGTGCTCGAGGATCCTCTCTTTTGGCTTCTCTAATCCGAAGTGATCCTCGTCCAGAATCTTTCTCACGTGCTCGACGTCAAGGTTATCTTTCGTTCTTTTTGCCCAAGGAACAGCAACAATCCAGTCAAGGAAGTTGCGGATAACGCTGAACTCGGGCGACATGGGCGGAGTCTTCTTGAGCTTGTTGAATTCCTCCATCGCCTTTTCCTCGACCTCTTTCGGCATCTTCCCCTTCAGGATCTGCTCCTTCAGCTTTGCCAGCTCCGGGGATGCCTCATCTTCGCCAAGCTCGTCCTGCAAGATTCGGATTTGTTCCTGAATGAAAAACTTCCGCTGCGATTTCTGAATGTTGTCCTGAACTTTGGTATCAATTTCCCGTTCAATCTTCAGAATATCGATCTCTGTCGTCAGGATTTTCGACAGCTCGTAGAGCTGTTCCCGCAGGTGCTGCGTTTGCAGAATACGCTGCTTGACATCGACGTTCTGCACAAGGTTTGCCGCCATATAATAGAGCTTCCGGTGTGGCTCTTTGACGCCCTCAAAGGCCATCAAAACCTCGGGCGGCACATTGCGACTCAGCTTGACATACTCCTGAAACAGCGCTGTAGTATGACGCACGAGCGCATCGAGTTCGTGACCCGTGGTCGCTTCTGCTCTGTTGAGGATGATCTCAGCCTCAAGAAATGCGGGATTGGGTATGAACTTCTTGATGCTCGCCTGCACAACTCCGTCCACCAAAATCTTCATCAGTCCGTTGGGGAGCTTCAGCATCCGAATGATCTTTGCAACGGTGCCATGCTGGTATACATCGTCGGGCGTCGGCTCGTCCGTCGCGGCGTTCTTCTGCGCAACGAGAAAGATGTTCTTACCGCGCTCTAACGCTTCGTTCGCTGCCTTGAGAGAGCTCTCCCTTCCCACAAGCACCGGAAAAATCATATACGGAAAGAGCACGACGTCCCTCAACGGCAACACGGGTAGCGTCGTCGGGATGTTGTCGATCGTCTCAACGGCTGAATCGCCTAGTTTGATTGGAATTTCACTCATGGTTCTCTAAATAGCTCAACCGCGTATCTAAAACAAAAAACGTCCCGCTCTATGGGGACACTTGAATCTTTCGGCTAATATACCCACAAAAGCCAGCAGAAGCAAGGTGGCGCGTCTCGTCGCTCCGGCGGCTATATTCAACGGGCTTGCGGTTGATTCATCCTGCAAAAATACTTATCGTGAAAAACAATTATCCTTCCTATGCTCTCCGAGAAACTCTGGTATCCGCGACTGCAGCTTGCAAGTGATTGCTCGCTGTTGGTGACGTTTGGGGATGCAATTTCGCGACAGCATCATCTCGACGTTCTTCGCTTGTTCTTGCTGCTGCGCTCCGAAGCGCGTCCTGCGATTCGGAATATTCATCCGGCTTACAGCTCACTGCTCATCTCTTTTGACAGCCTCGTCGTTGGCACAGCGGCGTTCGAAACTTATGTCCACGATCTCATCGGCCGTATCGATTCAGTCGCGATATCACCATCGCGGACTGTTGAAATTCCCGTTTGCTACGATAAGGAGTTTGGACCCGACCTGGAATTCGTCGCAGCTCATAACGACATCCGCGTAGATGAGGCGATACACTACCATACCTCGATAGATTTTCTTGTGTACTTTCTCGGGTTTTCTCCTGGGTTTCCGTACCTTGGCGATCTTCCGAAACAACTTGTGACACCACGGCTTTCTACTCCGCGTGTAAAGGTGCCCGCGGGAAGCGTTGCAATTGGCGGCAGCCAGACGGGCATCTATCCTGTCGATTCGCCGGGTGGCTGGCGCATCATTGGGAGAACGCCGACAAGGCTGTTTCAATCAGGCAACGCATCGCCGACTTTGCTTCAAATGGGAGACGTAGTCCGATTCAAGCTCATTACAAGGAAACAGTTTGAGCAGATGGTGGAAAAGGAACAGATGGGTGGGTGGGGATGAAGAGCCTGGGTTCGATCAAGGTCATATCGTCCGGTTTTCAGACCACCATCCAGGATCTCGGCCGGTATGGATATGCACACCTCGGTGTTTCGCCATCGGGCGCGGCTGATTCAGTGTCACTTCGGCTGGCGAATTTGCTTGTGGGAAATCGCCAGGACGCGGCTGGTCTGGAGATGACTCTAGTTGGGGGCGCATTTGAGTTCGAATCGAGTTGTGTCGTTGCGCTGGCGGGGTCTGATTTCGGGGCAACACTTGATGGTCAGCGGTTGCCGCTCTGGACCTCTGCTCTCGTCAAAGCGGGACAAGTCCTTCGGTGTGGCTCAACGCAATCCGGAGCACGATCCTATCTTTGCATACGGGGTGGGGTTAGCGTTCCACACGTGCTTGGAAGCGCCTCAACACACGTTATGACGTCGCTGGGTGGCTTCCAGGGCCGGCCGCTTAGGGCCGGTGATGTCATCTCGTACCAAGAGCCGCCGGGCGGGGCTTCGTTCCGGCCTCAACGTGTCAAAGAGACCGCCCTTCAGCAGCTTGTGAAGAGGGAAGCTGTAAGGGTTACGCTCGGCCCTCAGGCCGACTTATTTTCCGATGAAGTCCGCTCCCTCTTTGCTTCATCGGTTTACCATGTAGCCGAGCAGGCAAATCGCATGGGCCTCCGCCTTTCGGGCCCACCCCTTAAACGACGGGTAGCTGCAGACCTTGTGACTGAGGGTGTTCCGCTGGGCGCTGTTCAGGTGCCTCACGATGGGGAGCCGATCATCCTGTTTGTTGAGCATCAAACGACGGGCGGCTACCCGAAAATTGCCAGCGTGGTCTCCGCTGATATCCATCTCGTTGGGCAACTGCGCCCGCGTGATGTTGTTCGATTTGAGTTCATCTCGGTTGAACGCGCGGTCGAGCTTTTAGGCAAACAGGAAGACCTGATATCAACTCAATCGCTTGAGTCCCTATGAGTTCCTCCCCCTGGTACCACCTGATCACTCGTGAGCAATGGAGGGCGCTCGTCGCCGCTCAACTGGGCTGGATGCTGGATGCCATGGACGTGATGCTCTATGCGTTCGCTTTGACAACTATCCAGCAGGAATTTGGCCTCTCGTCCGGCGAGGCTGGGGCGCTTGCCTCGGTAACACTCATTGCTTCCGCTTTTGGTGGCGTCTTGTTTGGAGTGCTCGCTGATAAGATCGGACGAGCAACCTCACTGATGTTTTCTATCCTTGTCTACTCGGTTTTCACCGCGCTAACTGCAACCGCGGGCTCGGTTGCTGAACTCATTCTGTGGAGATCACTGGTCGGACTTGGCATGGGTGGTGAATGGTCTGCCGGTTCTGTCCTCGTTTCGGAGACATGGCCTGCAGAGCATCGGGGGAAAGCGATTGGACTGATGCAGGCGGGTTGGGCAATTGGGTACATGCTCGCAGCAGTGCTGGCAGCGGCGATTTTGCCTCAGCTTGGATGGCGGGTGTTGTTTCTGCTCGGCATTCTGCCGGCATTTCTCACGCTGTGGATTCGTCGGCGCGTGCAGGAACCCCAGATTTGGAGAGAGCGCAAAGAAACCGAGGTCGTTGGTGGGCAATGCTACCTCTTACGATTTTCCGGACTCCGCTACTGAGAAAGACGCTGCTTAGTTCCTTCATAACGATGTCTGTCCTTTTTGCCTATTGGGGCTTGTTTACATGGATGCCATCGTTTCTCGCCCGGCCGATTGAACAAGGGGGAGCTGGCCTAGGTATTGTGAGAAGCTCAGCCTGGATCATTCCTATGCAGATTGGCGCTTTCTTCGGCTATACCTCATTTGGTTTCTTCGCCGATCGATTTGGACGAAGACCTGTATTTGTTTTCTTTTTAGCTTGCGCAGCTTTGTTGGTCCCCGTCTACGGTCAGCTTGCGCGCCACGAGTTGGTATTGTTGGTTCTGGGTCCTTGCCTCGGCTTCTTCGGCCACGGTTACTTTAGTGTGTTCGTTGCTATGCTCTCTGAACTTTTTCCTACTCGTGTTCGAGGAACGGCACAGGGGTTGGTCTATAACGTCGGTCGCGCGTTTAGTGCGCTTGCGCCATATACGGTGGGAGCGCTCGCTGATCGCTCTGGCATTGGAAGCGCTCTTGCTGTCACATCAGCGTTTTTCCTTGCGGGCGCAGGCTTGATGTTTCTTTTACCCGAGACGCGTGCAAAGACGCTGGAGTAGGCTGCGCGGGGCAGGCGACTCCTAAAGCGAAATAACGAATTTGCCTTTGTCAAAAGAACGTCAACCATGCAAACGACAATCGATCTGAATTCAGATGTTGGCGAACGACCCGAAGCTCTTGTTGACGGAAGAGAAGAAGAGCTGATTAGAAATATCACATCTGCGAACATCGCCTGTGGGGGACATGCTGGTGACACCGTTACCATCTCAAAGGTTATTGAGCTCTGCAAAAACTATGGCGTAGGAATAGGCGCACATCCGAGTTACCCGGATCGAACAAACTTCGGCCGGATCGAAATGAACCTGTCTCCAGAAGAGATTGTCCGTTGCGTATCTGAACAAGTGGGTGTACTCGTGCGGCTTGTCAGCAAGGCCGGGTGCAGAGCACGACATGTCAAGCCACATGGAGCCCTTTACAACGCCGCGGCGAAGAATCCGGCTATCGCAGCAGCAATTGCCCGGGGCGTGCGGAATGTTGATAATGCGTTGATTTTATTGGGCTTAGCGGGCTCAACCATGCTGGATGTTTGGAGAGCGGAAGGATTTACGGTTGTGGGGGAGGCCTTTGCAGACCGACGTTACGAACCCGATGGAACTTTACGCTCACGCAGGTTTCCCGATGCCCTGATTACGGATCCGGAAGAAGCTGCGCAACAAGCCCTGAGAATGGTGAGAGATGGGACCGTCACCGCGGTGGACGGAACTCGGCTGAGCCTCAACGCTCAAACTTTATGCATTCATAGTGATACGCACAATGCGGTCGCGATTGCTCGGGCGGTGCGCGCGCGGTTACTCAAGCGGGGTTTTTTGATCAAACCGCTTTAACTCATGGCTTGGTTCAGGAAGCGAACCAGGGGTGTTGCATCCTCAAACGCCTTCGCGATCTCATTCACAAACGCTTGACGGTGACACCTCGCCTCTGGCCATCCGCTCCCTACGAAAAACTGCTTGTACTTCAACCACTCCGCCATTGGATGGTCGGCCTCATATCCTTGTGGAACCCGCTGCAGCTTTTCTCCTTCGATCTTCCCGAATCTCCTCTTGAACTTCCTGTCTTCCACAATTAACAGAAATCGTCTTGATTGATCAGCAATTACCCGACGGATTTTCTTAAGCTGGTCACTGTCGGGCATGTAAATTCCTCCACCTAGAAATACTTCGCCCGGCTCGATGTGCAAGTAATAGCCCGAGCCTTCAACGCCTTTTGGTTTTCCGCGCAGTACGAAGTGCGCCGCAACGTGCGTCTTGTACGGGGTCTTATCTTTGCTAAAACGTACGTCTCGATAGACGCGAAACATGGAGCGCTTTGGGTTCACATCGAACTCTGGCGCGAACTTTTCAAAATGAGGTTTGAGCGCCGCGATCAACGATTGCATCGGCAACTTCACGAACGATTCGTACTCGCCCTTGTGCTCTTCAAACCATGACCGGTTGTTGTTACGCTTCAGTCGGTTGAGGAACTTAATCCCTTCTCTGGGAAAGCCCTCAAACGGGGGAAAGAAGTCGAGGTCGGTGGGTGGTATCGTTGGTGGGGGCATAAGTTACCGGCGGTTGGTTTACAGTGCGCGGTATTTTCTTCCTTCAATGGCTGCTCTGACGAATCCATCGGCTCTTTCAAGACGCTCTTGCGCCTCTTCCTTGTCGACTCCCGCCTTGATCATCACAAGCGCTGTCTTCACGTGGCCCCCTGCGCGTTCGAGATAGTCGGCCGCTTCCTCGTACCCTACACCGGTAATCGTCATCACCACACGCTTTGCCCGCTCCCGCAGCTTTTGATTTGTCATCTGCAGATCAATCATCATATTCTCGTACACCTTCCCCAGACGAACCATTGCTGTCGTGCTAATCATATTGAGCACAAGTTTCTGGGCGGTGCCCGACTTCATTCGGGTCGACCCCATAATAACCTCGGGTCCGACATTTGGGCAAATTGCCACATCAATGGCTTTGGCGAGTTCCGCAAACTCCAGCGAATATAGCTTGTCCCGGGGATTTGTTGTAACATAAATGGTTTTTGCACCTAACTCTTTCGCTCGTTTCACCGCACCAACGACATATGGCGTTCTCGTGCTCGCGGCAATTCCACATACGACATCTTTGTTGCTTACATTTTTCCCGCTAATGTCCCGCGCACCGTTCTCTTCCTTGTCCTCAGCCCCCTCCTGCGCTCTGAACATGGCCTTTTCCCCTCCGGCAATCATCCCCTGAACCATCTCATGCGGAGTGCCATATGTTGGAGGACACTCGACCGCGTCCAAAATCCCCAGCCTTCCGCTCGTTCCAGCTCCAACATAAAGAAGTCGACCTCCCTGCTTAAACGACCTCACAACGAACTCCACAGCTTCGACAATCTGGGGGATTTCCTCCTCAATGGCTACTGCAACCTGTTTGTCCTCGCTGTTGATGATCCTCAAGATTTCTTCCACAGAGCGAGCATCAATATCCGTACTTGCCGGGTTTCGCTGCTCAGTGCTGAGGCGGGTTAGTTGATCGAATAGTTTCTTCTGATCGCTCATTATCCACTCGCTCATACATACGTGCGGTTATTCTAGAAATTCACAAGCACGATCTTCTTGTCGCTCTGTTCAAACTGGATTGACCCTTTGAGCGTAAGATCAATAATCCTTATTGACCGCACGCACTTATTGTGAGCCACAGATCTAATCTCCTGACTGAGATCTCCGCCTTTCCATGCAATGAGTGCCGGGGTCTCGACATCGATGCGGTCCGCTCCCTGCGCGTGAATTTGACGTTTGGGTTGTTCACCCCCTTGTCCGCGGCCCTCTTTCAGCAAAGGCCACGACCACCGTGCAAGATCCCCCAACGAACCTACGCCGCGCGCAACAATCATATCGTAATGCTTCTGGTGGACGGGCTGCTTGCTAATCTCCTCCGCTCTTCCCCACACCGCTATGGTACTTTTCAGCGAGAGTACCTCGAGAATGTTTTGTACAACTTTGATTTTTTTTTGAGTAGAGTCAAGAAGAGTCAGTGAGATTCCGGGAAGCAGAATCTTCAAGGGGATTCCCGGGAGGCCGCCGCCCGTCCCAAGATCGAGGACAGATCCCCTTGGTGGAATATTCAACTTGAAAAGAACGGAGACGGAGTGTAGCAGATGGCTTGACCAGAGGTTCCCTTCGTCTTTTCGCGAGATGAGGTTCACCTGCTTGTTCCATTCGAGCAGCAGTTTTGCATAGCTCTTGATCTTCTCAAGTTGTTCGTCCGTCAGCTCAACCCCATTTTGCTTGCAGGCGGTTTTGAACCAGACTTTGGATTCCAAGGCGCGCTTCTAAGTTGTTGATTTTCAATGCGTTGCCCGATTCGTTCCACGTGGAACGGGCTAGGTTTTCAGGTAGACCATAAGAACAGAGATGTCGGAGGGTGTAACGCCGCTAATGCGCGAGGCTTGACCAATCGACTCGGGCTTCACCTTATGGAGCTTCTCCCTCCCCTCGTTGGAAAGGGACTTGATCCTGGAGTAATCGAAGTCAATCGGAATTCGCTGCTCCTCAAACTTATCAAACCGCTCGATCTGTTCCACCTGCCGCTGTACGTATCCCTCGTACTTTGCTTCAATCTCGATTTGCTCCAGTATTTCCCTCTTAAGCTTTTCATCAGAAAGGCTCAGGATGGATTCCATGACCGGTTGTGCGCGAAGGGAGTCCACGTTTATCAGCTCTACCAAGCTTACCCCTGGCCTCTTTAACAGCTTCGCGAGTTTTTCCTTCTCGTCAACTCTTTCGCTTGAAATTTTCTCCAGATACGGATTCACGATTTCAGGTGAGAGGGAGTACTGATTCGCGAATCGCACCCCATCGGTGACAAGATTCTCTTTCATCTTCAGTCTGTCCGACATGCTGTTTGTGATCAGACCAAGAGCATGACCTCTTGCCATCAGTCTCCGATCAGCATTGTCCTGCCGTAACAGCAATCTGTGCTCGGCGCGGGAAGTGAACATACGGTACGGCTCGTCCGTGCTCTTGTTTACTAGATCGTCGATTAACACGCCAATGTACGCTTCTGACCTCCTAAGTGTAAATGGCTCCTTGCCCTGGACCTTCCGGGCCGCGTTGATGCCCGCAATGAGTCCTTGTGCTGCTGCCTCTTCGTAGCCAGACGTACCGTTGATCTGTCCCGCAAAGAAGAGCCCATCGATGAGCTTTGTCTCAAGGCTCAGTTTCACTTGGTGCGGTGGAAAGAAGTCGTACTCTACCGCATACCCCGGCCTCAACATCTTTACCTTTTCCAGCCCCTCAATCGTTCTCAGCCCCTCGTACTGGATTTCTTCGGGAAGGCTCGTCGAAAATCCGTTGACATACACAATGTTCGTGTCATATCCCTCGGGCTCCAGGAATATCTGATGGCGCTCTTTGTCTTCAAACCTGACAATCTTGTCCTCAATCGATGGGCAGTATCGGGGACCAACACCCTTGATCACTCCGGTGAACAGCGGAGAGCGATCAAAGCCTTTTCTGAGGGTTGTGTGGGTGTGCTGATTCGTGTGGGTAAGATACATCGGAATCAGCTTGTTGGTGATTTGCGGGGTTGAGAAGGAGAATGGTTGGGGCGGCTTGTCGCTATGTTGTTCCTCGAACCTGTTAAGGTCGATACTTGAAATGTCAATCCTCGGCGGCGTGCCCGTTTTCAGTCTCCCACTTACAAATCCTAGCTTTTCAAGGTTTTCGGTTAGGCCTTTTGCCGCTGGCTCGCCATACCTCCCACCCTCTCGATTCTTTAATCCGGTGTGCATAAGACCTCGGAGGAATGTCCCTGCGCTAAGCACAACACATTTGCAGTGAATCCGTGCCCCGGATTTCGCCACAATCCCAACCACGCGTCTTCGGCTTGAGTTCTTCATCTGCTCTGTCTCGATGTCAACGATTGAATCTTCAACGACCGTTACTCCCGGCTCACCCTCAATGCGCCGCCTAGCCTCCTTGGAGTACCACTCACGATCATTCTGACATCGCGGTGACCATACTGCTGGTCCTTTGGATCTGTTAAGGATGCGGAACTGAATACCCGTCGTATCCGCTACTTTCCCCATCTCACCACCGAGAGCATCAATTTCCCGAACGAGATGACCTTTGGCGGTGCCTCCAACCGCCGGGTTACAGGACATCCTCCCTATCGCCTTCTTGTCAATCGTGACCATCAGAACGCTGCACCCAATCCTGGCGGCAGCGAGCGTTGCCTCTACCCCGGCATGCCCGCCACCCAAAATAACTACATCGTAATATGCTCCGATATTGGCCATCGTATTAAGACCGCGGCTGTTTCACGTGAAACACTAAACTGTCTACTTTCCTATACAGAATCGGCTGAATATGTTGTTGAGAATATCGTCCGTCGTCACCACCCCGACAATCGCGCCGAGCGAGTCTAGAGCTGCCCTTAAGTCAACAACCACGAACTCCACGCTCTGCTTGTTTGTCACCGATTGAAGTGCAAGCATTAGGCTTTCTTTCGCCTTTGTCAGAGCGCTCTGGTGTCGCGCACTGGTGATTGTTGGGCTGCTCTCCTCCGATATCTGCTTACCCGTTAGCACGGTATTGACAAGAAGCGACTTGAGTTCATCAAGCCCCTCGGCTGTTCTTGCTGAAATCCTGACGATTGGGTATCCGTCGGCCGGGACTCCTGCCTCCGCCAGAAATTTCTCATCTGGCCTTCTCAGGTCGATTTTGTTAATGACTTCTATGCAGGCCTTCCTGTTTGCTCTTACGTCTTTCAGGAGTCTCCTAGCGTAAGCAACCTCTCTCTCAGTAAGATCACGGGAACAATCGAACATCAAAAGCAATAGATCAGAGTTAAAAAGTTGCTCCTCCGCTCGCCTAACTCCCTCCAGTTCGATGGGATCGGTTGCCTCCCTCAAACCCGCCGTATCCGTCACCGTGAACAGTAATCCACCTATCGTCAGAGATTCTTCAATGGTGTCCCGCGTTGTTCCGGGGATGTCGGTGACAATTGCCCGGTTTTGCTTCAGAAGCGCGTTGAGGAGGCTTGATTTTCCAACATTAGGGGCTCCTGCAAGCACAACTTTGACACCCTCTCTGTAAAGTTTACCGATTTGGTATGATGAAAGAAGCTCGTCGATTTGGTTGAGGATGCTTTTAATGTGCGATGAGACATCCGACTTATTGGCAAACTCATATCCCTCTTCTGCGAAGTCAAGCTCCAGCTCCAGAAGACTAATTGCATTAATCAGTTGATCCCGAATCGAGTTGATTTTGTCAGAAAGGCCCCCCTTCAACTGGAAGAGTGATGATCGGTGTGCTGTTTGTGATCGGGCGTGTATGAGGTCCGCGACAGCCTCAGCCTGCGCCAGATCCATTCTCCCATTCAGGAAGGCACGTTTTGTGAACTCACCGGGCTGAGCTAGCCGGGCGCCAAATCCAATCATCGTCTCAAGAAGCTTCCTTGTGACAAACATCCCGCCGTGGCAACTGAGTTCGACCACGTCTTCGCCCGTATACGAGTGCGGTTTCCTGAAGACAAGGGCAACGACGTCGTCGATGGTTTCGCCGGTGTTATCAATGAGGCTACCGAAGTGAGCCGTGTGTGATGGAACGGCGGCAAGTTCGACTTTGCCTTTGAAGCCCTTTTGGGCGATCGAGAGTGCGCCTGGGCCGCTCACCCGGACTACAGAAATGCCCCCCTCACCTATCGGCGTAGCAATTGCGGTAATCGTATCAGATTCGTGCACGAGCACTACTATCGCATCCCTCCGTCCTTACTGAGGTGAGAATTAAATGTACAAAAACGCGCGCCGATTTACAAACCAGGCGCAGCAACAAAAAACCCCGCTCAAAATGAGCGGGGTCTCCAGATTTCTGGTTCTTGGGGTCGGCTTACTTCTTCAACCGCGACAGGTCCTTCGCCAGCCTTCCAAATATTCCCCCCTGCTTTCTCTTCTTTGGCTCTGCCTTGCGAAGCGGTTCTTGCTCAGCCTGACGGTTGATGAGCATCTGCTGACCAATTGAGAGGAGGTTAAACACAAAATAATACAGATTCAGACCCGAAGGAAACCCGTTGAACAGGAGCGTCATAAGCACGGGCATCATCCAGACCATCGCCTTTTGGCGTGGATCTTTCACGGTCATCTTTTGCTGGATGAATGTTGTAATACCCATCAGCAACGCCAAGCCGCTAATGTCTCGGACACCAAAAAACGGGATCTCAAATGGAAGGCTAAATATATTGTCTGGAATTGACAGGTCGGTAATCCACCAAACGAAGTTGGCTTGTCGCAGCTCGATGGTTGCTCGGAAAACATTGTACAGCGCGATAAGAATCGGCAATTGAAGGAGCATTGGCAAACATCCGCCTGCTGGATTGACCCCGTATTCTTTGTACAGATTCAAGACCTGCTGGTTCATCTTCTGGGGGTCGTCTTTGTACTTCTCCCGTATTTCATTCATCATCGGCTGCAATGCTTGCATTTTCTTCATCGATCGCATGCTGCTTCTCGTCAGCGGGTGCAGGGCGATCTTGATGATGATAGAGAAAAGGATAATCACAACTCCCCAGTTCGGTATGATGTAGTGCAGCACGCTCATGAGGGGCAGCATCACGTACTCAGAGATCGGCCTGATCAGCCATGCCCATCCGAGGCTGACGATGTTCTCAAGCCCTATGCCGTATGATTTCAGGAGGCCGTAGTCCACCGGCCCAAAATACACCCTAAAGATACCCGTTTCTTCAGCCCCACCCTTAAACGGCATCTTTACAGCGATGCTATATGATTCGATGGCTCCCTTGTCGGGTGCGACCCGGTGGCTCCCCTCAAGATAGCCCCCCTCGCTTGTTCCCTCCCTCGGTATCAGCGCGAGCGCGAAGTACTTCGTTCGCATCGCTACCCAATCAACGACTCCCGAGAGATTTTTCTGCGGATGATCATCAACGCCCGGTGCGTCGATCTCTATGAGTTCTTTCCCCGCGTACGCGTATGCAGCGGCAAAGCCTGATTCGTCAACGCTGTTGTGTTCCGCATACCGAAGCCCGCTCTCCCACACTAGCTGATACTCAAAGTTTGCGATGACGTCACCCACCCGAACAAGCTTGAGTTCGGCGTCGAACCCGTACTCGCCGTTCTTGAATCGAAGGCGCTTGACAATCCGACCACCGCTTGTCGTCGGCAAGGTGAGATCAACCGTGAGCTCTTCGTCTCGCTCAAGCTTCACCCGTCTACCGCCGGTATGTGTCAAATCAAAGTAGAGGTCTCGAGTGTTGATGAGCCGTCCATCTGATGTTGTAAATAAAAGACTAAAATCTCCTTTTTTCTCGTAATCCACCAACTGAACCGGATGTCCGTCCCACGTTGAGTACTTTTTCAGCTCCCACTTTTTCACCAAACCGCCCCGCGTCGTTATCTCGGCCGAATAGAGATCGGTCTCGATGGTAACGACTTACTCGGAT
>ERZ1292640.2744-Hain-H43-02um-R1-2744-length-13987-cov-7_pt1 | contig 13987 bp, 11 predicted proteins | sample MGYA00564404_ERZ1292640 | MGnify/ENA primary metagenome ERZ1292640 (study PRJEB36523, sample SAMEA6512636) | groundwater metagenome | collected 2019-01-08 | study: AquaDiva: Metagenomics assemblies of 32 groundwater samples
CAGGTTTCCAACCGGCTGTATCGCGGATTTCCAATCCGCAGCCCTCACGCCGGTCGAACGGTCTGCCGACTGGAAGTCGGCGAAACAGCAGATTGGAAATCTGCGCTACTTCGGTTGCGGCGAAGCCGCTCTGGGCCGTTTGCACTTTGTTGCGGCCTGTTGTGCTGCCGAATCCAGATTCACCACCCTTCGGCTTGGCCTTTCAGCCTCGGATCATGCGCTCCCACAAATCCCTTGCCGCCGGGCCGTTGCGCAACGGCTTGTGTGGCGCCCAGCGAATTGACGACTTTGAGTTTGTGACCGCGTTTGCTCAGTTCGCGCCGCACCGGCTCCCCCACCCCCTTTTCGACCACCAGCGTGTCCGGGCTCCATTGATGATGAAAGCGCGGTTGCGCAAGCGCCTGCTCCAAGTCCATCCTGAAATCGATCATATTGATGATCGTCAGCAGCGTCTGGCTGATGATGGTGGGACCTCCCGCCGCTCCCAGCGACAAGACCGGCAGGCCCTCTCGCAGCACAACCGTCGGACTCATGCTGGAGAGCGGCCTCTTGCCGGGAGCAATGGCGTTGGCCTCGGCGCCCATCAAACCGAAATAATTGGCCACCCCCGGCTGCACAGAGAAATCATCCATTTGATTGTTCAAAACCACGCCGGTGCCGGGAATGACCACTTTCGAACCGAACGTCGTATTGATTGTCGCGGTGCAGGCCACCCAGTTTCCCTCGGCGTCCGCCGACGAGAAATGAGTGGTATGCTTCGTGAAAACGTCCTCGGTCGCCCGCTCGGGCGTGTTGTGCCCTGCCACCTGGCGTGCGCGGTTGCGATCAATCTGCCGCGCCAGGTTGGCGGCATATTCCTTGGAAAGAAGGCCGCGTGGAACCTTGGCAAAATCGGGATCTCCCAGCCAATAGGCCCGGTCGGCAAAGGCCAGTTTCATCGCTTCGGCAATCACATGAATGACCTCGGCCGATCCGGCGCCCATCGCCTTCAAATCGAAGTTCTCCAGAATATTCAGAATCTGCGCCACATGCACGCCCCCCGAGCTGGGCGGCGGAAAGCCGATAATCTTGAAGCCGCGATAGGTCGTTTCGATGGGCTCGCGCCGTGTCACCGTGTACCGGGCAAAATCAGTTTCATTGAGCAGCCCTCCGTTCTTTCGCATCCATTCGGCGGTCGTTCGGGCAAAAGGTCCTTGGTAAAACCAATCCACACCCCGTCCGGCAATAGCCCGATAGGTCGTCGCCAAGTCGGGTTGTTTTAGGAGGTCCCCTGCTCTCTTGCGTGTGCCGTCCGCGCGCAAAAAAATCTCCCGTGCAGCCGCGAACTTGTTCAACCCCTGAGCCGCCTCTTTCAATCTGGCCGCGTACCCGGCATCAATGAGAAACCCATCCTCGGCAATCTGGGCGGCAGGGAGCAACTGCTGCTGAAACGGCAGCTTCCCATAGTGATCAACGGCATACTGATACGCGGCCAGCGCCCCGGGCACGGCCGCCGCTAACGGACCGGTCTGGCTGAGGCGCACATCCGCCTTGCCCGCGCGCAGGTACATGTTTCGGGATGCGGCCAGTGGCGCCGTTTCACGTCCGTCAATCGCCACGACGGATCCATTGGCCAGGTAGATCACCAGGAAACAGCCACCGCCGATCCCGGAATTGAATCCGTCCACGACGCCCAAGGTCAGACCCGCCGACACCGCGGCATCAATTGCATTCCCGCCTTCTTTCATGGCTCTCAGCCCGGCGGCAGTGGCCTCGCGATGGACTGTGGCCACCATGCCTCGTTCCCCGTCGGCCGCTTCGCCCAGACACATTGCCGTCTGGCAGCACAGTCCGAAGACAATGATGAGAGACGGGCCAAGAATCCATTTTGCGATTTTGTTTGGATGCATGATGTGCGCGCATTGAATCATCAATAGCCGGAAAAGGCCATCCCTGGCTTTCGCAGCAGTTCTCATTTTGACGTCCAACCGCCTGAAGGCGGGACGACGAACCCTGCGCAAACCGCTGTTCAACATCGTGCGTAGTTCCGGCTTCAGCCGGTTCTGGGCATGACCACGGTCAAAATGAGAACTGCTGTGACTTTCGGGGAGCGTTTGACAGGAAGCCCGATTTGTAGTCAGATGCCGGGCACGAATCCGAGGCTAGACGTTTATGAAACCAATACTCTCTTTGTTGAGCAAGGCGGTTACGAAAGGCGGTCCGATTTGCTTTCCTCTGCTCCTGATCTTGTTGGGCGGCAGTTGTTCCACCACGCCGCTCGCGCGGTTGACCCTTGTCTCCCGCTGGGACCGCTTTGAGCGCACTTTCGAAAGCCAGGTCGCCTACGCCAATCCTCTCCAGGACGCGGAATTGCGCGTGGTCTTTACCTCCCCTGCCGGTGACAGCCACCGGGTCTATGGCTTTTGGGATGAGGGCCGCGCCTGGCGAGTGCGCTTTGCTCCCAATGAATTTGGCAAGTGGATTTACTCGACGTCCTGTTCCGACACCAAGAATGGCGGGTTGCACAATCAATCCGGCAGCTTCATCTGCACGGCCCCGACCGGCCGCACGCGCTTTGATCTGCACGGCCCCGTCCAGCTTTCCAGAGATCGCCGCTATCTGGCGCACGAGGATGGCACGCCGTTCTTCTGGCTGGGGGATACGGCCTGGAATGGAGCCTTGCTTTCCACGGACGAGGAATGGGACTTTTACCTTCGCGAGCGCGCCCGCCAGAAGTTCACCGCTGTGCAATGGGTCACCACGCAATGGCGCGCCTCGCCCGCCGGCGACAGGGAAAGGCAACCAGCCTTCACCGGCCAGGGGCGGATCCGCATCAACCCGCGCTTTTTCCAAAGACTCGACGCCAAGGTGGAGGCGTTGAACCGGGCGGGGCTGCTCAGCGCCCCCGTGTTGCTTTGGGCCATCGGCGGCGGCTCCAACCCAAGGATCAATCCCGGCTTTTCGCTTCCGGAAGATCAGGCCATCAAGCTGGCGCGCTACATGGTCGCACGCTGGGGCGCCAATGATGTGCTCTGGATTCTGGCCGGTGACGGCGATTATCGGGGGGAGAAGGCGGACCGATGGAAGCGCATCGGCCGGGCGGTATTTGGCGACGGCCCTCGCGCCCCGGTCGTGCTGCATCCGGGAGGAATGCACTGGGTATTGGGCGAATTCCGGGAGGAACCATGGCTCGATATTCAGGGCTACCAAAGCGGGCACGGCGACGATGACAGGACTTTGCAGTGGATTTTTTCCGGGCCGCCCGCCACCGATTGGATGAAGGAGCCGGCGCGTCCTTTCATCAATCTGGAGCCGCCTTACGAAAACCACATTGCTTACCAATCCAAAACGCGCATCAGCGATTTTACGACGCGCCGGGCGGTCTATTGGAGTCTGCTGGTCGCGCCCACGGCGGGTGTGACCTACGGCGGCCATGGCATCTGGGGATGGGACGATGGCACCAAAGCACCCACAGACCATCCCGGCACTGGCATTCCGCTTCCCTGGCCCAGGGCGCTGGTCATGCCGGGCGCCGAACAAATGACCCATCTGGCAAACTTGCTCACCGGAATTGATTTTTGGCGGTTGCGTCCGGCGCCGGAGATTCTGGCAACACAACCGGGCCATGAGTCTCCGAAGCGTTACACGGCCGCGGCCCGGTCTGAGGCGGGCGATTTAGTGGTCATTTACGTTCCGGAAGATCGCACGGTCGATCTGCTGCAAAAAGCCCTGCCGCAAAACTTCACAGCCTCCTGGTTCAACCCGCGCACCGGCCAGCGCGCGCCCGTTGTGGCGGTGGTGAACGACAAATCAATCCAGTTCGCCACGCCGACGGAGGGCGACTGGGTGCTCGTGCTGGAGACCAAGAAAACGTAATCGGTCGAGCCGCAGCAGTGCTTGGAGTCTTCCATTGAGCCGGTCTGAGAGCGCTTCGTGGGACTCTTGAACAAGCCGCCTGAAGCGAGACTCCAAACCCAGCTTGATATGACTGGCAGTCAATCCCCCACCAGACCAAGAGAACAAACAAGAAATGGAACGCTTCGCCTGCTCCTGTCTGCGTGAGACGCACAGGCCGGGCTGCCGCTCACGGCTGACCTGGAGGCAGGACAGACCGGAACCCGAACCTGCTGTCCCAGTCGGACGGGTGGTAGTAGCGGTAGGTCGTCCGGCAGTAGAACGCGAAGTCGTACCAACTACCCCCGCGAAACACGCGGTAGGAGCCTGAGGCAGGGCCACGAGGATCACTTTGCGAGGAACTGCTGTAACTTCCATACCAGTCCCAGCACCACTCCCACACGTTCCCCGTCATGTCATAAAGGCCGTAGCCGTTGGGCGCAAACGAACCCACCGGACTGGTGTAGGGGAATACCCCGTCATCGTAGGCCGAAGGATAAGCCTCCGTCGAATTAACATCGTAGGAATAAGCAGGACGGCCTCCCTCCCAGCGACTGTAGTAGTTCGCCTGGCTGTGAGTGATGGTGTCGCCCCACGGAAACCGCCTCCCGCTCAGCCCACCGCGCGCCGCCTTCTCCCACTCCGCCTCCGTCGGCAAGCGGTAGCCGGCCTTCCATTTCACCCAGTCATTCCGGACGTCCACTTGACCCGTGCGATACACCGCCGTCTGCGCCGCACTTGTGTAGTACTTTGCACGCCGGTGGTGGCCAAGCCGATGTGCAACCAACTGGCCACTCTGCCCGCCCGTCCAGCGGGAATGGGGACAAGAACGGACAAGTCGCTGTAAAACCCAACGGCGAAGGTCGTGGCGTCGCCTGTCGCGTGGTTAAGCCAAGAGGAAAGTTATGAAACAGCAAATCGCAGTAGAACAGTTCTTGGCGGGCCGCCGCGTGGTGATCGCCAATTCAGTCAGTTGAAGAAGCTGCCAAGGAATGCCCCTGCACGTTCAAGGAGGGGCAGAAGCTGGTGGTGGAATTCGACCTGATGGAGCCGAACGGATTTGACGCCAAGAATGGCGTGCTGATTCGGGCGGTGTCCGCGTTGCCCTTGGAGTAGTGGAAACGTGGTCACGCATGGCGACCCCGTGGATTGGGATTGGCGGCGGATGCGCAAGCGCGCCGCCGCCAATCCATCCTCGTCGCTTCGCGCCTGCTGAGGCCGTTGGGAAATCCGGCGCCCAATGGCCCAAATCCTTTGCTACGGCGGATGTCTTGGAGGAGATCAAGGATCGGTCGTGGCTGGCAAAGGTCACGAACACTGTGAACCAGCATTAGCACAAGAAGAACGCTCAAGCGAAAAGTCGTTCTGTGAATGGCTCGCAAAACGGTTGTGCTTCAGTGCTGGTGCCAGCGGTCAAATGATTCCTTTAGGGAATGGCCGCTGCCATTGGCATGATCGCAGACTCGGCGGTGCCTGCCATCTTTCGCTCGCAATCTACCAAGGTCGGAATCAACAACCTGGGCCTTTCTCGCGTAGGCGCGATGCACGGCCTTGCTGTTGTGCCCCAAAGCCTCTTGGGCGAATCTTTCGGGGTAGCCGCAGGTCTTAGCACGTTCCGCCCACGCGTAGCGGTAGCTGTGCAGTGTCACGCCTTCGATACCGAGTTGTTTGCAGCGCCGACAAAATTCGGCGGACCGAGCCTTGTTTCCGATCTGCAAAATCTTCGGGAAAAGCGGGCCGGTGGTGGGAAGCTGGTTGAGGATGGCGGCCAGATTTTTGCTAATAACCAGGCGCGCCGGCTGTCCGGTTTTCATGCGAGAGTATGAAAGGGTGTTCGTCGTCCAATCAACGTTTTCGGCGATGAGCGCAGCGGCGTCACTCTGTAAAGCGCCGACTTCCCACAGCAGTTGGTAAAACAGATTCCGCTCAGGATTCTTCTCGGCGGATTGTATCCAAGCCGCAATTCTTCTGGCACTTCTTCAGGCAAAAGGACGCTTTTTCGCGACCACCTTGGAAACTCGCCGTTGTCCTCCAACGGCTTAGAAACTGGCTCCAGAGGTAGGGCTCGAACCTACAACCCGCCGGTTAACAGCCGGCTGCTCTACCATTGAGCTACTCTGGAACCCAGGGCGTCGGAATCTACAAATCCACATCCCAGGCGTCAACTGATTTTACCCCGCTTTCCGGCCACTCCCTCAACCGTAGCGGTAGGGCGGCACCATGGCAAAAGTGTTGGGCAAATGCCGAATCTCCCGCGCCTCTCCGTCCTCCAGCAGGACCTCGACAATATCGAAGCGAATCCGCACCTCCGGATTTTTCAGCAATCGGAGATAATCCAAGGCCGTCAGCGAAAGCAACCGGCGTTTGCGGGCGTTCACCGCCGCGGCCGGGCGTGTCCATAATTCCGAGGACCGCGTTTTGACTTCGACGAAGACCAGGCAATCGTGGTCGCGAAAGACCAGGTCGATCTCGCCTCGGGACGAGGAAAAATTGGCGGTCAGAAACTTCAGGCCTAGCCGCTGCAAATGCTTTTTGGCGGCGCGCTCGCCCAGTTGGCCGCGCTGCAAATGAATTGGTTTCCTCGCTTTCTCACGCCAAAGCTGGATGCGTCCCCACAGGTTCATAAGGCCGTTTTTCAAAACAACTCGCGCTGGGCGCACCGCACCGGCGCGAAGCTCCGGCGGTGGATCGGGCAAGGTCCAAATCTCCCCAGGGCCCCCAGATGGCGCGGCGTTCCGTAACCCTTGTGTTCGGCAAATCCATAGGCCGGATAAAGTTGATCGTATTGGATCATCAACCGGTCGCGCGTCACCTTGGCGATGACGCTGGCGGCGGCGATGGAATAACTCCGGACATCCCCTTCCACCAGAGGAGTTTGGGCCAACCGCCGCGAACTGACATGCAGGCCATCCACCAGGGTGTGGTCCGGCGGCGGCTGTAACTGGTCCAGCGCCCGGTTCATGGCGCGGAATGTCGCTTGCAGAATGTTGACAGCATCAATGATTTCGACGTCGGCTTGGCCAATGGCGAATTCGATTTCGGGCTGCGTGGTGAGAGAGGCAAAGTAACGTTCCCGTTCCCTGGCGGTCAATTGCTTGGAATCATTCAATCCTTCCAGTTCCGGCGGCAACCCGGCCCGAATCCATCTCGCGGGAAGCACCACGGCCGCCGCCACGACCGGCCCGGCCAGCGGTCCGCGGCCCGCTTCATCCAGGCCGGCTACGCGAGCCAATCCCTGTTCGAGCAACGCCCGTTCAAACTGGAAGCGGTCGATGGCCATGCAACCGTTTTCTTAACCAAGGCCGGCCTGGGAGTCAATGTCCGGTGAAGACGAGAATGCGGTGCCGCTTTATGGCTGCTCCTGAAACAAGTTGGGAGGGACCGCTTCCACGCGGTCCCTGGAATTCAATGACGCGAGGCCAGCCTGTGTCGCAAGGGGCGCGGCAGGCAGGGAAAGCGTCCCTCGAAGTTCCTTTTCATCTCCGGTGCAGAAATCGGGCCAAAACCAAATTGCCCATTGAAAAAATCCGTTCCCGCCGCAAAGGTTCCCGGTGGCACTTTAGCATGAGCAAAATCGTTGGCATTGATCTCGGCACAACTAATTCCCTGGTGGCCATCGTGGATTCGGGGATTCCCTATGTCATTGCCGATGCGGAGGGACGGCGCTTGACGCCGTCGGTGGTCCATTTTCCCGGGCCGGCGGAAGCCCCCTGGATCGGAGCGAAGGCCAATCGGGTGCGGGTGCTCAAGCCGGGGGAAACAGTCTATTCGATCAAACGCTTCATGGGCCGGCGCGGAAGCGAAATTCAAGAAGGCGAAATGCTCGTCACGTATCCGGTCAAAGGTGAGGGGGCCGGTCCCGTCGCCATTGAAATTCATGGACGCCGGTTCACGCCGGAAGCGGTTTCGGCGGAGATTTTGAAGAAACTGAAGCACGATGCCGAAGCGCATTTGGGCGAGCCGGTGACCCGCGCGGTGATTACGGTGCCGGCCTATTTCAATGATGCCCAGCGGCAGGCCACCAAGAACGCGGGCGAATTAGCCGGCCTGACGGTGGAGCGAATCGTGAACGAGCCGACCGCCGCGGCCCTGGCGTACGGCCTGGATAAGCTGAGCGAGCACGCGCGGATTGCAGTGTATGATTTGGGAGGCGGCACCTTTGACCTGTCGATTCTGGAACTGAATGAAGGGGTGTTTCAAGTTTTGGCGACTCAGGGCAACACCCGCCTGGGCGGCGACGATCTGGACCAGCGCATCGTCGAGTTTCTGATGGAAAGAATTATCTCTTTGGGCGGGCCGGATGCCAGGGAGGATTTGAGTTTAATGTCGCGCCTGCGTGAAGCGGCCGAGCAAGTTAAAATCAAATTGTCGAGTGAGACGGAAGTGGAAGTGGCCCTGCCTTTCCTCACACCGTCCTTCAGCTTCAGTCATCGCCTGACACGGTCCGAGTTGGAGAACCTGACCCGGGATATCATTGTTCGCACGCGCCCCTATTGTCTGCGAGCGCTGGCCGATGCCAAACTGGAAGCCAAAGAACTGGATCAAGTCATCCTGGTCGGCGGCCAAACCCGCATGCCTTTGGTTCGGCAATTGGTGGGAGACGTCTTTGGTTGCGTGGACTTTGAGGCGGTGAGCGGCAGCCTGCGGATCGGGAGTGAGTTCCATCGTCCCTCCGGATCGTTGTTGAACACTTCGCAGAATCCGGAAGAAGCGGTCGCGCTGGGTGCCGCGATCCAGGCCGAAATCTTGGCGGGCGGTTTCAAGAACATGCTGCTGCTCGATGTGACGCCGCTCTCTCTCGGCCTCGAGACTCTTGGCGGATTGATGAACGTGATCATCCCGAGGAACTCGACCATTCCCATCAAGGCCGGCGAAGTCTTTACCACGGCGGTGGACAATCAGTCCAGCATGCTCATCCACGTCTTGCAGGGCGAACGCGAGCGGGCCAAGGACAACTGGAGCCTGGGGCGGTTCACCCTTGATTTCGAGCGCGCGCCCAAAGGAGTGCCCCGGGTGGGAGTCCAATTCGAGATTGATGCCAACGGCATTCTCCATGTGCTGGCCCGTGACATCAAGACCGGCCGGCAAATCATGGTCAAAATGACCTCGACCGTCGATGTGAATGATGCCGCGGTGCAGAAGATGGTGGAAGAATCCGTCGAGCATGCCTTCGACGATTTGAAAGCCAGGCAATGGATCGAGGCGAAGCTGCGGGCCTCCGAAATCGTCCACGCCACACGCCAGGGTCTGGCTGACAAGGGCGCCGAACTGGGTGCTGAAGAAAAAGCGAAGATCGTTTCTGCGCTGGAGCGGGTGGAAGAGATTCTGGCGGCGGAAGATCCCGCCACTCAAACGGGCGATCCCAAACAACTGCAATCCGCCAGCCACATCCTGGACGAAGCGACCCGGCCGCTGGCCGACTTGATGATGGATAAAGCCATGGAAACCATCCTGCGCCGGCGAGGTCTGATCCAGTGAACGGGCCCGCAACATGGGCGGCGTCAAGGCAAGGAGGTTTTCGAGGGTTGCGGCGGCCTGCACCAGCCTGGATATTTCTCACACGCGTGAACTGGCTGCGGCTGAAGCGCAGGTTTCCACCCCGCCGGAGCGCTCGAAGGCTCGGACACCCTGCCGACTGGAAAGACGGCGATACGGAGCAACGCGACGGAGCCGTAACCAGAAATCGAAGCTAAACAAACCGCAGAGACGCGATAGACGCAGAGGAAGCAAATCGAGAATCCCTCTCTGCGTTCATCGCGTCTCTGCGGTTCGCTGCCCGCTGCGAAAATTCGCGCGACCCGCGACGATTTGGCCGGATACTCATAGTTGGGAATCTGCGCTACACGGTTGGTGGCCACCCGCTTGGAGCTTGGCAGTCTGGAGAGGTGTGAGAAATATATGCGGGCGGAAACTTCAGCCCGTTCTACTGCGCCACCTTGATTTCCAGTTCGGCAAAGGGATTGTGGCCAAAGGTGCTGGCGGGCCGTTCGGCGGCATGGATGGGCACGGATCGGACCGGCTCTCTTGCACTGGGATGGACCGCGGCCGGCGGTTCCGGTTCGTCGTTGGATTCCGGTGCATCGAATGATTCGTCGCCCAGCTCGGTCGCGCGGGGATGCTTGGCGCGTTTGTTGCGCGGCAAAGGGCTGAGCATGAGGTTGATGCCTTTTCCGATCAGCTTGGGTGGGGCATCGGGATGCCCATAGGGCGCAACCTCTTTCGTGAATTTTTCCACGGTTTGAAATCCGTACTCCTGGTGGGCCATTTCGCGGCCGCGGAACCGCAGAGTGATTTTCACCTTCATGTCCTCGCACAGGAAATCGATGGCATGGTTCAGCTTGACCCCGAAATCATGCGGATCAATCGTCGCGCTCAGTTGAATTTCCTTCACCTTGTTCGCGTGCTGGTGCTTCTTGCTTTCCTTTTCCTTTTTCGCCTGTTCGTAACGGAACTTGCCAAAATCAACGATCCGGCAAACCGGCGGCGTGGCGTTGGGAGCTATCTCCACCAGGTCCACCCCTTGGGAGCGCGCCAGATTTATGGCGTCGCCCAGCGAGAAAACGCCCAGTTGCTGCTGATTGGCACCAATAACTCGAACCTCGCGGGCACGGATTTTTCCGTTGACTCTGACAAACGAATTAGCGGAGGGAGAATGACGGGGAGTGAAAGGGCGGCTCAAGACACCCTCTTCGGTTGAAGTTTATCCATGGGCTGATTGGTCTAACTTAAACATGTCATCTGACACATTAAACAAGGCTATTTAATCCCTTACCCGAATCTCTGCAAGCCAAAATTACAGCAAAATTACAGCAAAAACGCCTTCCAGGGGCATTTCAGATGAGGTACGTCCAGCGGCCCGTGGGCCAGGTTCCTGGCCGCAAGCCATCTCCCGTCCGTCCGTACCGCGCCGGCCAGCGGACTTTTCGCTGCCGACTTTTCGCGTGCTTTCCAGACGTCGCCTCCGTATCTTCGCCGGCACATTTTTTATGGCGACCATCAGACCCTTTGCTGCGCTCCGGCCCAAACCCGAACTCGCAGCCCGCATTTGTGAACTGCCTTACGATGTTTTGTCATCGGACGAAGCCCGGGAGCTGGCCGCTGGCAACCCTCTGAGTTTCCTGCATGTCAGCAAACCTGAAATCGATCTGCTCCTCGAGACAAACTCCTATGCGCCAGAAGTTTACCGCAAAGGAAAAGAAAACTTCGAGCGGTTGATCGCGGACGGTTTGCTGCAACAAGACCCCCAGCCTTGCTTCTATCTGTACCGTCAAATCATGGGCCGCCACTCTCAAGTCGGCCTGGTCGCCGCTGCCAGTTGCGAGGAGTACCTGCACCATGCCATCAAGAAACACGAACTGACCCGACCGGACAAGGAAGATGACCGGGTCCGCCACATTGAGACCCTTAATGCCCAAACGGGACCGGTCTTTCTTATTCACCGCGCCACCGCCGCCATGGAGGAGTTGGCATCCAGAAAAACCTCGGAGCCGCCCGACATTGATTTTACGGCTCTGGACGGGGTTCGCCATACTTCCTGGACGCTGCGCGGCGCGGCGACGATCCAGTGGATTGAAAGCGCGTTTAACGACATTCCCTTTCTCTACATTGCAGACGGGCACCATCGCTGCGCGGCCGCATCTCGCGTTTATCAAAGTCGAAAGGGCCAAGGCCGCAGCGGCTGTTTCCTCAGCGTTATCTTTCCCCACCACCAGATGCAAATCCTTCCCTATCATCGGGTATTGAAAGGTTTGAACGGCCTGTCCGCAGAGCAATTATTGGAGAAGCTCGACTCGGTTTTCATGGTCAAAAGAGGCGGCGCCGGCCAGCCCAGCAGCCCCCATGAGCTTGGGCTTTATCTCAATGGAACGTGGCATACGCTTCATTTCCGTCCATCCTTCGTGGGGACGGCCGATCCGATGGAAAAGCTGGATGTGACGCTCTTGCAAAAACATGTTCTGGCCCCACTTTTGGGCATTGATGATCCCCGCACCAGCCAACGGATCAATTTCGTGGGTGGAATTCATGGCGCTGCCGAACTTGAAAGGCGGATCCAGAGCGGCCAGTACGCCTGCGCTTTCTCGATGTTTCCCACCCGCATCGAAGATTTGATGGCCATTGCCGATGCCGGCGGCATCATGCCCCCGAAAAGCACCTGGTTCGAGCCTAAGCTGCGCGACGCCATGTTTTGCCACTTGATTTGATTTCGTCAGCCATGCAATCATTTCATTTACTTTCAAAGGTGGATTGTGATAAGTAGTTCTGCTGTGTGAAAAGCAGGCGGCCCGGCGCGCAAAACGACCTTTCGCGCCCTGAGGCCCCACGTTTGAACCATGCGATACGATGTTCAGCCAGCGACAGATCGGAGGCATTCCATTATGCAAACAAACTCGAATCATCACCATTGCCATTGTTGTTTTTGTGCCGGTCATCAGGCCGGCGGCCACTTGGGGAGCGAAGGAACCCGCCGGGAATTCCTTTATCAAATTGGCGCCCTGACCATGGGCGGCTTCATTCTTTCCTCCGTTAACGCCGATGCCTCCGGCTCCAGCCCGGCGGCTCAGCGGCACCCTTTGGCCAGAATGCCGCTGAAAGTCCAGCCCGTCCTGACGTATCATCTGCCCAAGCGCCGGGAAGCGACCAGTTGGCGCGAATGGGGCGGTCTGCAGACGGAAGCGGATGTGGCGGCCGAGAAAGCTCAAATCACGCGTGAGTTAGCCAAGCTGTCCGGCGCGGCGGATTTTCCACTCGAAATCCTGCCGCTGGCCGCCGTGCAAAGCGTCGAACAGGCCGCCCCCATAGCCAAAGGCGGCCACGATGTCTTGCTGATGTACGCCGCCGGCGGCAGCGGACGGGTCCTGGAAACGCTCACCTTGCCCGAGAAGTGGAACCTCATGTTCCTGCGGCATCAGCCGGGTCCGGTCTATTTGTGGTACGAAATCGTGCATCCTCGCTTCCTCCGCAAGACGGTCGATGAATACGGCGAGCCTGGAATGAACCCCCAGGATGTGGTGGTCGATAGCCAGACCGAAATCCTCTATCGGCTCCGCGCCTTGCACGGTTTGAAAAACACCCTCTACAAACGCATCGTCGCTGTCGGCGGCGCGGGTGGCTGGGGCGCCGGAGGCCAAAAAGCTCCGCAGATCGCCCGCGACCTTTGGAAAATGGACCTGCGCGATTATCCCTACAGCGAACTGGCGCCCCGCATCAAACGCGCCCGCCAGGACGGCGCGCTGGCCAAGCGCTGCCAGGACGAGGCCGGGCAGTACCTCCGCCAGGCGGGGGTTTCGCTGCACACCACCCGCCAGTTCGTGAACAACGCCTTCCTCCTGCGGGAAGTCCTCAAAGACATCATGGACGAGGCGCAAACTGACGCCATCACCATCAATTCCTGCATGGGCACCATCATGCCGATGGCGGAGACGACCGCCTGCCTGCCCTTGAGCCTGTTGAATGACGAGGGTTACCTGGCTTTTTGCGAGTCGGATTTTGTGGTCATCCCGTCGGGCATCCTGCTGCATTACATTTCCGGCAAGCCGGTTTTCCTGAACGATCCGACCTACCCGCATGACAACACGGTGACCCTGGCGCATTGCACCGCGCCGCGCAAGATGGATGGCAAACGGCTCGAGAAAGCCAAGATCATGACCCACTTCGAATCCGATTATGGCGCGGCGCCCAAAGTCGAAATGAAGCTGGGCCAGCCGGTCACCAATCTGGTGCCCGATTTTGCCTGCCGCCAGTGGGTCGGCTTTGCCGGAACGATCATCGGCAATCCGTTCCTGGATATCTGCCGGTCACAAATCGACGTGCGGATCAACGGCGACTGTGGCGCGTTGGTGGCGGAAATGAAGGGCTTCCATTGGATGACCTGTTACAGCAATTATCTGCGCGAAACCGGTTACGCTCTGCATAAAATCGGCGTCGGATGGCGCAATCTGAGCGAATCCAAAATGGCCTGACCCTTTGCCTCATGGATACCGCACGACGCGGCCTGACCTTTTAAGAACAAGCGAATTTATGAGCAGCACAGAACCGATGAGAGAGTGCCGTGTTGAAGAAACTGATTCTGCATAGAACGGGTAGGTTTTTCAGCAGGGGGTTTTGGCTGGCGGCG
>ERZ1292640.2260-Hain-H43-02um-R1-2260-length-15457-cov-7_pt2 | contig 13985 bp, 13 predicted proteins | sample MGYA00564404_ERZ1292640 | MGnify/ENA primary metagenome ERZ1292640 (study PRJEB36523, sample SAMEA6512636) | groundwater metagenome | collected 2019-01-08 | study: AquaDiva: Metagenomics assemblies of 32 groundwater samples
AATGTATTTGCCAAAAAATGAATGATGAGCCACGTCATAATCTACGTGAACATCCGACACTGGAATTTTATACTTAGCAGCTATCTCTTTAGCACGCTCCTCTGCTTCTTCTTTATCTTTACAAAATTCTGTTGATGGAAATTCATAAGTTATAGCTCTGATTTCTTGCTCGTATGCGAAACTTGCTCTTTTGCAGAGATATGGGTTGGGCGCATTTTCGGGAATTATGAGATTTTCATCCTCGCCAATATAACCAACGATATGGTGGTCTTCTACAGTATTGTTATGGCTTTGCCCTAAAGAACCAACAGAATGATAATCTACAACTCCTATAAGTATACATTCCTCTGGATCCAGAAAACTCTGTTTTAGATGACCGAAAGTGGATTGAATAGCTATGCCTTCATTGCTTTTTAAATAAACTTTCCACATAGCTGCCGATTCTTGTTGGTTTAAATTCCAGCTATTTATTAGATTATAGTGCTTCGATTCTTCTTGCCAAATGCCCCCCTGTTCTGCAAGTTTCATAATAGTTTCTTCTTTATGTTTTGGAAAAGCATTTCTATAATATCCGACTAAATTAGCCCTTGGGAATTTGCCTTCGCATGGGTCATATTCAGATAAGTTGCTTGCTACCACAAAAAATAAGGCTTTTCTTTCCAATAGCGATATGAATTTTGTAAAGTCCATATATCGCCATATAATTGCACTATCTCCATTGTCGGGATTTCTAAATGAAGGATGTTCTTGATACATAAGGCTATCTCCTTACTAACCATAAAAAATAAAACTAACAGCCTAACCCCGGAGGGGTGATATATTTATAGCGCAAAGCAAGTAAAAAAGATAAGTTCCAGAGGAGCGTCATATAAAGAATACTGATTTATGCGATTTTTATATGTCGCTCCTGACGGAGCTAATAATTCTTCGTTTATACGTTTTCTATAAATATATCACCCCTTCGGGGTTAAAAAATCCTTAACTTATTGGCTATGGGTAATGCCTACCATACATTTTACTTCCCGCTGAAGATTCTATCCATTTGTGCGCTCATGTCATAGATAGCCTGATCCGCATAGCTTGCATAAGGACCCATCTCGGCTGTTATATAATCATTATAGCCTATCTCTTCAAGGGATTTCATAACCGCTTTCCAGTTTATATCGCTGTCTAACAGATAAGTAAACGTCTTTGATCCAACTTTGAATCCTTTGACATGCACCTTCACGATCCTTGAGCCAAGACTCTTGATCCAGTGTTGTGGGAATCCGTAAAGCAATATATTGCCAACGTCAAAGTATGCGGTAACGTATTTGCTACCGATCTCGTCAATGTATTTGCCAAACTCAATCGGGCTAAGCAGGAAGTTATTCCAGACGTTCTCAATGGCGATGTTGACCTTCAGTTCCTCTGCGACTTTAGCAAGCTCTTTAATCTCTTTTTGTGACCTTTCGTAAGCGTCCTCATAGCAAACCTCTGCGTTGACAACCGCCGGCACAAGAAGAACGGTATCAGCACCGACAATTTTCGCGGACTTCAGCGACTTCATCATACCTTCAACGGATTTCTTTCTTACCTCTGGGTCCGGGCTTGACAATGGATACTGCCAATGTGCGCTGTTCATTATGCTTGGTATCTCAAGACCGTATTTATCTGCAAAAGCCTTTAAGTTTTTGCTTTCGTCATCAGTGTCAACAGTTCCAATTTCAACGCCTTGAAATCCTGCTTCCTTCGCCAGCTTAAAGCGATCTTCCGTAGAAGCACCCGGCAAACATCCTAAACAAATTCCTTTTTTCATACAATTCTCCTTTTTGTTAAGCCACTGATGAAACACTGATTTTCACTGATAAAAGAAATGATACAAGATACTGTTTTATTATCTTGTATCCTGCATCTTTTTCTTTTTTTCCGTGTTATTCCGTGTGTTTCCGTGGCTAAATTTCCTCACCAGCGTATCTCAAAATACGGCTAAATGGGGATTTATATTGCCATGAAACTGCGTCTATAATCTCCTTTCGCCTGTTTATTCTCTCCGAAGTGGACAATTCCACAATAATATCGTCTACATCATGCGGACCGATACGCCAATGGCCAATCACAGCCCCTTGAAAAACGCCATCAATCAGCAAATATTGAAGCACTTCATAATCACCAAACCGCCGCTTTAGTTCGCTGACGTATGATCTTGCCAGAATATCTGATTTATGAAGCATAAAAACAGAAGGTGAGACCTCGTTTATGTTTGTAGGATGGGCAATGCCCATCTTGATTAAAGAAAGATCACTCATAAGCACAAAACCTTCGCCAAGTCCTTCAATTGTCTTTGACGCAATAACACCATCTGTTTCCATGTCCTGCAAGGCATCTTTCAGCGATTTTATAGAAAATTGTGACCAATCCCTTAATTGCTCTAAAGTAGCAAAAACCTGTCCTTGAAAGAAATTGGACAATACCTTGATTGCGTTTTCCTTCCATTTATCATTTTCTATTTTTACTTCAGGCAATTCCACTGAAAGCTCATACCAATTGCGTTCCCAATCGCTATCCACCTGATCCTCATATACAAGGAAAGCCTCTTGAAGCCTATGCAAAGCGGGTGCTATTTGCTTTATTAACAGCCCTGTTTCCTCTTTGATCTGGCGTGGAGTAAGGTTTTCTGAGCGTCTTATTGCGTCAAAGACAGTCTGCTGGATTTCATTCATTAATGGCAATGGACGACAGAAGGCATTTGCATAAATATTCAAGTCCTCCGCTAGAACATAACCGATGGTTCCGCCCAAAAAGCGTCCTTTAACAATTATTCGCTCTGCTCTCATGCCATCCGTCACATTGCCATCATCAAAAGTCGTTCTGTGGACTAATTTCGGCGGACTTCCGGGGTATGAAAAAAACGCAGGCGACACCGGCTGTAATAGCTTGAAAAGTTCCTTATATTTCTTTTGGTCATTAAGCGGATCAGAAAGCCTCTGTCTCCGCATCCGTTCTGCAATTATTGTCGCTTTATCCATTATTGATTGCTATTTCATATTGCTGATCTTTGCTTCTAATTCTGTAATCTCTTTAATAGAAGGTAAAACGCCTATCTCAAGCATGTATTCACGTGTTTCGCCGGGTTGTAGAAATTGAAGCGTTCCGTTTTGGCGTTCTTTATCTCTGCCTTCAACTAGGCAATTGGCTGGCTCCATGCCGACAACGTAAGTGCCTTCGCCGTTCATCTTCCATTCAATAAACCTTGGCAATTGACTTTTAAGATATTTGACATAAAATCCAAATCCCTGACCATTATTGAAAGCCTTATTAGCTAATGCAGAATAGGCATATCCATCTTTATCAACTGCCATATCGTGATAATAAACCTTTTCCTTGAATCCCGGAGTTGGCGGCTCAAATATACTATAGCGTTCTGCGCCAATTTTCGCCTCATCATCTCTTGGAGTCGAATTTTTTGATGTTGAGATCAACTGCGAATCAGCATCCACAACTGGAAATCCGCCGTTTATGTGATAAAGATACATGTGCGGAGTCGGATCAAAGCTGAGATTCTCAACGGTATCGTGAAGGAAAAATCTTGATTCACCGAGCTTTGCCGAAATTTTGCGAGTAAGCCTTATATTTTCGCCAAAAACTGATGCTTCACGGATTTTGCCCTGCACCCACACAATATAATCATCATCTTGCCATTCGCTATCTACCCAAACATTCTTGGCGGGAGTATTTGATATTCTCCCATGCAGACCCAATTCCTTGTCTTCGTCAACACAAGGAGCGCCTGCATAAGTCATACCACAGGTAGCAATCAACCCACCATAAAACCCTCTGAGCCAACCTAGTCCTTCTGATTCATAAAATGCGGGATGAACGTCCCCGGTAGACGATCTCCAGCATAAAGGCTGACCGTTGTATTCTGCATAAGTCACGTCCATGCCTCTGTCGGGTATGACTGTAAAGCTGAATCCGCTTCCGGTTTTAATGTCTACTGCATGAACGCCTCTTTCATTGCCGTCATTTAGTATATAGCTTTTTGCGCCAGCAACTTGGGATATATCGCCAATCCTGCGCAACAAATCTAATTTTTTCCATTGTTTTCCATATAATTTTGCCATTTCCCACCACCTCGCTATTAGTTGATTGAATCAATTTTTAGGAATAGAACGCTGATTTAGCGGATTGGGCGGATTTGCGCGGATTTTATGATAAATTAATTTTATCAGCGTTAATCCGCCAAATCCGCGTCATCTGCGTTCTATAAATGATTAATCTGTTAGGCACTATGGAACTTTTATGCCGGGAATGTTAAGTTTAATTTTGTAGACGGAAGATGATGCAGTTATAAATAGGGTTTTCCAGTCATCCTCTCCCCACGCCACGTTAGCGGAAACCTCTGGCATTTCAATAATACCGAGTTTCTTTCCAGCTGGATCAAGTATAGATACTCCGCCCGGACCTGTAACGTAAGCATTTCCCTCAGAGTCAATTTTCATGCCATCAACGCTACCTTCTGCATCGGAATCTAGATCGGCGAAAATCCTTCCGTTTGTTATTGTGCCATCGGGTTGGACGTCAAAGACTCGGATATGCACACGTGCAGTATCGTCAATATATAAAAGCGATTCATCGGGTGAAAAGGCAAGACCATTGGGTTTATCAAAGTCATCTATCAATAGTGTTAGAGTTTTCCCATCAGCGGAAAGACGATAAACGCCTTGAAATGGCTGTTCTTGCTCACCAAGCTTGCCAAATTCTGCGGTTAGGCCATAGGGTGGATCAGTAAAGTATATGCTTCCATCGGATTTGACTATAACATCATTTGGGCTGTTTAGCTTTTTGCCATTATATTTATCAGCAATGGTAACGATTATTCCATCTTTTTCGGTGCGTGATACACGGCGATTTGCATGTTCGCAAGCAATCAGCCTTCCCTGTTTATCAATCGTTAGACCGTTGGATTTTCCGCTAGGTTCTCTGATTAATTCTGCGCCTTTGGCTTTAGTCCATTTACGAATCTTATTTGCGGGAATATCGCTAAAAAACAAACATCCCTGAGACGCATCCCATACAGGACCTTCGGTAAACATAAAACCAGTAGCGATCTTTTCTAGTTTTGAGCTTTTTGGCATTATATCGCCGAATTCTCGTTTCATAGAATTTTCTCCTTTCGAAATTTTTTTACTTCTTTTCCTTTGGGTGGAAACCATAAGCCCACTTATCAATTAAATTCACCTTTTCATGAGAAATTGTTGGAGAATCCAGCAATTCTCCAGCAATTTCCTTGAGCGCTTTGATGAGTATTTGCATCCGCAAATCACTCATAGCAGAGACAAAAAGGATGTTTTTTTTCTTGAGTTCAATGTCACCAAAACAAAGGACACCATATTGATCCTCCAGAGCGGGAACGCCCCAGAAAATCCAAAATCCTTTCTCCTTGCTATTTTCAACGCAATATAGACTCATATCACTCATTAAACGTTCTCGTAAGGCAGTGTTATCTAAAGGATGAAATGTCGCAGATTGCATATCCAACAAGCTATAACTTTTTCCATCAGGATTTAAACATATTGGATGCCAGTAACGTTTTTGCTGACAACAAGAAGCGAATGCTTTGCCACTACCGCATAAGCATCTGTCATTTGCCTGCATTGGAATATAGCTGGACATTGAGAGTTTCTGACCTGGCATATCAGAGTTTGGGGCTTTTGGATTCGGTCTCCAATGACTTGAAAGACTTAAAAATCCCTTGTTTGGATTCAATTTTGATGGATCCAGCAGAAATTTTCCCTTCATTTTATCACCATATTTCCTATTTAGAATTATGATATTGACAAATTCCATTTAGAGAATTGTAGGTTGGGTTGAGGAACGAAACCCAACTACTATCAGCTTGTTGAGTATTTACGACGCCGTATACTAAGACGTATGGTTGGTGTAAAGTGTGGGAATGCGGAGTAGCACAGCTTTAGCTTGCGTTTTTATTGCGTTTATATTTAACGCAGGCTAAAGCCACGCTACTCCGAATATTTTTTGCTGCGCAAGAATCATTCTCACACTTAACACGGAAGAACCAGACGTATTTACAGGCATTTTGTTTCAAAAGTGTTATGATGATTTGATTATAGACTATGTTTATTAAAGTGTCAACCTCAGATGCTTGATATTGGAAAGTTATCCTGCCTCAAGTCTCATGTCTCATCTCAACTATTTCCCTATAATCACCATATATTTTAGTACGCCATCTCCTGAGTTCCTTATGCCGTGCATTTTAGGACCATTGATGAATATTGCACCATAAGCATTAACAGTGAATGCAACATCCTCAATCGTAACTTCCGCTTCGCCTTCTAGGATGAAGTATATCTCCTCGCCATCGTGCTGATGTGGATCATGAGCGCGCATACCGGGCTTGATAACCGATATGTGCATAGTTAAATGCTTGGCGCCCATTTTTTCATTGACGAAAGCCTTTGAATATCCTCTTGGATCGTCAATTTTTCCTCTTAATTCTGCATCATTCCAAGATATTATCCCTGACATTTATACACCTCCAGCGTTAGATAAGGTAATTAGCCACGGATACACACGGATTAACACGGATAGAAAATCGTGATGCGTAATGCGTGATCCGCAAAAAGTCAATCACATCGCATTACGAATTAAATCCGTGTTTCATCAGTGGCTAAATCATTATTGCCCGGATTTTGAATCGCACTCATCTGTATCCTGCATCTTGTATCTTATTTGGCTCCCACAAATGCTTTGAAACGATCAAGCAGGTCATCGGGTGGATCAAAGGGAAAGTCTATTGGACGTGCTTCAACAGTGCTTGCATAACCAGCCAAAATAACCAGCCATTCATCAAGCGATGTTTTTAGATTGGTTGGGCTTACTTTATTGTCATCTTCTAACCAATCAAACAAAGAATTGGTCAATCCCGCTTGCCCCGGCACATCCTCCGTAGCATAATCTTTCTCCAATTTTTCAATCGTTCCATCAGAAAGAGACCTTTCACCACCATACATCCACCAGTGTCGGAATCCATGAGTGCCATACACCGCAATACGCTTATGTCCCCAACTGGGAGCAGACTTTTCAAGCATAGGTGCGCCCTCGCCAGCCTGCAAAGCCGCGCGAATACCGTTCTTGAAAGTGATAAGCGTTTCTGCGGTTCTGGGGCTTGGGTGAGCGCCGCCAATATCATCGTAGCCAGATGATGCCCCAAAGACTGTCTCAACCTGTGCATACCCGGTGAAGGCAAAAATTAGATCAAGAACATGGACGCCCTGACCAGACATAGGAAGAACAGCAGAAGCATCTAAAAAGCGAACCTGCCCAATCTTTCCATCCGCAATATCCTTTAAAAACTCTACTATCAAATGATGATGCCTTAATTGGTGATTAGCGATAAACTTAGTTTTGGTATTTTGCTCCAGTTTTCGTAAAGCCTTATAATCACTAGCACCTATGCAGATAGGTTTCTCAACAATCACGCCCGGAACACCGGCATTGGATAATTTTGTCATTAACTCAACGCGCAGAGTTGGGGGCGTAACCAGATGAACAATATCAGGTTTTTCTTTTTCCAGCATCTCATCCAGTTTTGAGTAGCGACTTGGGATCCCATGCCTTTGGCTATATGCGTTGAGACGCTCTTCATTCATGTCGCAACAAGCAACCATAGTTCCCCTATCTATAAGCTTGTAAGCGTCTGCGTGACCGTTAGAACGAGGTCCACAACCAAGAAATGCGCATTTATACATCGTTTTTCTCTCCTATGTGATGGAATTATACCGGGTCTAAAGCATACAGCGTATATACTTCAATGCGTTCATTACACATCTATGAAATCGTCTTTGGCTGCTCTGAGAATATTGTGCTTTGCTTTCGACATGAGGTATCCATGCAGTTGGGCTTATTTTTTCTGACCTGATCAATCCAACGACCATCCATGCCAGAGTAAACATATGTCGAATATCAAGCCATTTTTTGTGTTGACTTAGGATCTTAATTATTGTAATATAAAGCCGTGATTTTATTTTCATATATAACCTCCCTCGATTGATTTGTTTTTTATCAATATTGTCACAGAAAGGTTATACTATATTTTCGCTCTTATGGAAAGAGTTTTTTTTTACTTTTGTCCGTCAACCAGCTGCAAATGCTTTACCCCTACACCATATTAAACAAGGATAATATTTATGAGGAATGATAAAGTCAATCTCACAAAAGAGCAGATAGCCGATTTTTGCAAAAAAAAATCATATAAAAAAATTTGCATTTTTCGGGTCTATTCTTCGGGCTGATTTCCGACCGGATAGCGATATAGATATATTAATAGACCTTGAACCCGATGCTCCAATAGGTCTGTTTGAAATGGCAGATATGCAATTGGAATTATCTGATATGACTAGAAGGAAAGTTGATTTGAGAACCCCTCAAGATTTGAGCAAATATTTTCGTAACAAGGTTGTAGAAGAAGCAGAGGTATTATATGAACGAAACTGATATAATAAGGCTACAGCATATTCTTGATGCTTCCAAACAAGCTATGGTTTTTGCTCTATTGTCAGAAACATGCAATCCAGTAATTATTATCTTTGATAGACATTAAGCCAATATAGATAAAAAACCATGAACCCATCCTACATTTAATGGCTAGACAAAGGAGATAAATACGAACAATGAAAAATATTACAAAATTTGATCGGCAAGAGAATCATACAGGACGAAGCATTCCATACACAGACCAAGAATTATTTACATATCAACCACAAAAGACTTTAACAGGAGACCATCTCGGTGAGATCGCTTTTCCTTTGGGAGGCATCGGGACAAGCTGTATCTCTATTTCTGGAAATGGACAGTTGATTGATTGGGAGATATTCAATCGCCCAAACAAAGGCTATCGTCCTGATTATACTTTCTTTATGTTATTTGCGCAGGCGGAGAACGAGGACCCAAATTTCAGAATCCTTGAAGGACGTTTGCAACCGCCATATCAAGGCTATGCACACGGAGCGCAGGTATTCAAAGGTTTTGGCTTTGGACCGCCTCGTGAGTTTGGATCAGGGTTTCTGAGAATGTCAGAATGCTCGTTTACTGGATATTTTCCTTTTTGCAGATTGGATTTTTCTGATGAATCGGTGCCTGTTAAAATCTCAACGGAAGCATGGAGTCCATTTATCCCATTAAATGATGAAGATTCTTCATTGCCCGTTGCCATCTTTGACGTGACTTTAACCAACGTAACGGAGAAAAAAGTCAAAACAACGGTTGCTCTTGGGCTTCAAAATATACTTGGGTTACCGGAAATCGGGAAAAGCGAAAATCGCTGGATTGACAAAGGTAGCCATCGTGGTATCGTAATGACTACACAACGGCACGATCAGGATTCGCCTCGTTTTGGCTCAATGGCATTATTAACGCCAAATGATGACGTTACTTACCAGCTTAATTTCGAAGAAACGCATTGGTTTAGAGCAACCGAAAGCCTGATGGACGAATTCGGCACTACCGGCGAATTCATGGGTCCAAAAGATAGCCTTGTTTGTCCTGAAAATCAGGCTTATGTCGCTCATCTTGGCATAAAGGCAGAGCTTGCCCCCGGCGAAAGCGTCACCAAAACGTTTGTGCTTGCGTGGTTGACGCCTAATTTTGAAAAATATTGGGGCGAAAGGCATGTCTGGAAAACTTATCAAGGAACTAAATGGGATAGCGCAGAATCAGTGGCGGAATACGTTCTTGAAAATATGCCTAAATTGGAGGGGCAGACAAGGAAGTTTGCCAATACCTTCTTTTCGTCAACATTGCCGACTTACGTTCTTGACGCAGTATCAAGCCAAATGTCAATACTCCGCACACCAACGGTCACACGCCTGACAGATGGAACCTTCTACGGCTGGGAGGGATGCCACATAAACTCCGGATGCTGTGAAGGCACCTGCACGCATGTATGGACTTATGCGCAGACAATCGCTCATCTTTTCCCAAAGCTTGAACGAGGTATGCGGGAAGCGGACTTCGCCCTCGATCTGCGTGAATCAGACGGACACATGCAATTCCGCATGGAACTACCGCCCGGAACCGCTGCAGGACATGGCTTCCACGCCGCCGCAGATGGTCAGATGGGCAATATACTTCGTGTTTATCGTGAATGGCAGTTATCCGGTGATGACGAATGGCTAAAGAAAATGTGGTCTTCCGTTAAAAAAGCCCTTGAATATGCTTGGGTGGATTGGGATAAGGATAAAGACGGTCTTTTAGAGGGAATTCATCATAACACGCTTGATATAGAGTATCACGGTCCCGAAACGGTTTGCGGAAGCATGTATCTAGCGGCGCTAAAAGCTGGTGAAATCATGGCTCGCTATGTTGGCGATAACGAATCTGCTGACGAGTATCTCAAGGTCTTTGAGTCGGGCAAGAAATTAAGCGATGAAACTCTTTTCAACGGCGAATATTATTATCAGCGAGTGCCTGAGGGATATGAAGTTCCATATCAATATGGTCAAGGCTGTATCTGCGATCAGGTTTTGGGACAGTGGCATGCCCGTATGTATGGGCTAGGCGATATTTATGATCCTGACCATGTAAAAAGCGCAATTGCAAGCGTGTTTAGATACAATTTCCGTGACAATTTTTATAATCATCATAACCCGCATAGAGTCTATGCGATAAATGACGATAAGGGCTTATTAATATGCACATGGCCCAAGGGCGGTCGCCCAAAGAGAAGCGTCACTTATGCCTTTGAGTGCATGATCGGCTTTGAATATCAGGTTGGGGCGCATCTTGTATATGAGGGATTTCTGAGGGAAGGTCTTTCTGTCTGCAAAGCTATCCGTGATCGCCATGATGGTCTGAAACGCAATCCATATAACGAGTTTGAGTGCGGAAGCCATTATGCACGTTCTATGTCAAATTACTCATATCTGTTGGCGCTATCGGGATTTCGCTATTCTGCACCGGAGAAAACCATTTACTTCGATCCTGTGATATGCAAAGACGATTTCCAATGCTTTTTCTCTGTTGAAGGCGCATGGGGAATAATCAAACAGCGCAAAACCAATTATGGCAAATTTATCACAATAAAAGTCGTTGGCGGAGGAATGGAAGTCAACAAGGTCGTTTCGGGAGATAAAGTAATAAACGATGATGATATGATCATAGTCGGCAGTGATACTTTGGAAATCCCGGTTTTCTGATTTTTTTAGCCACGGATGAAACACGGATTTTCACGGAAAATAAAAAGATATTGGATTTTAGATATTAGATATTAGATTACTGTATTGAGTAGGTATGACCCTTATCTAACATCCAACATCTAATATCTAAAATCTTTCCGTGTTATTCCGTGTGTTTCTGTGGCTAAAATTTTCCTTCACTAACCATACCAAAAATTCTCAGAATTTTCTGTCACATTTTAATACTATCGGTGTCTTACTATATGAGGGAGTTAATAATGGGAGCGTTAAAATGCGGACAGAAGACGGAAGCATAATTCGTGAATGTATCAACGGAGACTCAGCATCTTGGGGACTGTTGGTGGATAAGTATAAGGCAAGCATATTCGCCCTTGCTTATTCCAGATTGCGTAACTTTCAAGACGCTGAGGATGTGACGCAGGAAGTTTTTCTAAAAGCCTACACAAGCCTACGCACAATAAGGCATTGGGATAACTTCGTTGTGTGGCTGCGATCTGTTACTATCAATCTGTGCAAAAACAAGATCAGAGAGCAAACGAGAAGGCGTGATATCGTTCCTATTAAACAGGATATGGAAGCATTGGAAAACGCCTCGTTGGATTCTTATCAAGAAGAGCAATTTTTATCATGGCGCAATGAAGCACTGGACTCCCTGGATAAAGCATTGGATTCTTTGCCCGAACAATATCGCCAAATATTGACTTTACATTATCTTGGCGGGATGAAGGGCGAAGAGATTTCTAAGTTTCTCAGTATATCTCACGGGACTGTCAGGCAAAGGCTTAGTAGGGCAAGAGCGATGTTAAAAGAGGAGGTGCTTGTCATGATCAGCACGGATTATGAACAGCGAAAATTATCAGCAAGTTTCACTTTTCGTATTGTGGAGGCGGTAAAAAAGATAAGGATCAATCCGCCGTCTATGATAAAAGGTTTACCTTGGGGGCTTTCAGTAGGCGCAGGCTTTTTAATGATTCTTTTGAGTTTGGGTTCTCATATTCAGATAAATCTGCCAGATATTGCTATGGGATTGCCATTGCCAAACGATATGAAAATACTCAAAGTTGGTGAAATCCCTGTTGATGTGGTGAAGGTTTCAACAATATCATCTATCGGAAACAAAGGAGATGGGAAAGGTTTTGCACCCGATCCCAAAGGTCAGGAAAATGCCTTCCTCATGGCTCCGCAAGGTGAAGGGGAATGGACTAAAATAGCGAATATGCCAACACAAAGATATGGATCAGCTTCATGTGTTGTGAATGGGAAAATATATGTTATCAGTGGAATTAGATCTCAATGGGGAGTCATTACTTCGGTAGAGGAATATGACCCCGTGAAAAATATCTGGATAAAAAAATCTAACATACCAACACCAAGATTTTTTATGCCTGCAAGTGTTGTAAATGGCAAAATATATGTTATAGGTGGTCTATCTTTTAATGGAGTTTGGACAGTTCATTCGGATGTTGAGGAATATGATCCAGTATTAGATAAATGGACCAAAAAAGCCAATATGACTTCACCAAGGGCATGTTTTGCTACTGTTACCGTTAATGATAAGATCTACGCTATAGGCGGAGTTGGGGCTGATTTGGGTTTAGGTATTGCAATTGTCGAAGAATATGATCCGATTGCGGATAAATGGATAAGAAAAGCTGATATGCCAACGTCAAGGTCTGCTCTTTGTGCGAGTGCAATTGGAGATAAAATATACGCTATTGGTGGTCAAATAGGGCAATTTGGTCCATTTGCTGGAGAATGCGTTTCAACAGTTGAGGAATATGATATAATTACAGACAAATGGACAAAAAAATCTAATATGCAATTTACACGAGCTTTACATACTACCGCTTTTCTAAACGGTTATATATATGCAATTGGGGGATCTTCGCAAGATAACCGTAATATTGGGATACCATCAGTGGAAAAATATGAATCAGTTACAGATACTTGGGTAAGATTAGATGACATGCCCAGTAGCAGATTTGGGTGTGTAACCAATGAAGTTAATGGAAAATTATACGTTATGGGTGGAACAGATAACGCAAATAATATTATAGGTCTTGTAACTGTTGAACAATTTGCATTGTTAGGTAAAAATTTTATTGATTCACAGGATAAAATGCTTTATAAATGGGGAAAGATAAAGATATAAAGGACTGGAAAGTATAATAAAAATATTATCGAATTTAAAAGCGTTGACCCAAGCGGAAAACTCCCAAAAACATGGGGAACGATTAAAGCAAAATAGCTGTTGAATGTTGCTCAGTTTTGATATATTATATTGGATGAAATATCTAAGGTTCTTTGGTAAATAGCGAGGAAAAACAGAATTTTGTATGTAGGGGCAAAGCATTTGCAGGCAACGATTTTTCCTAATTCATTGTTTTTAACTGCAAATGCTTTGCCCCTACTTCGACATTGCAATTTTCATTTGATAAACAGTGTCTTTGGAGAAAGATTAAATGGCTATCGCTGAAAAAATTTATAAATATATCGAGGAATTGCCAGAACCTTTTCAAGAGGAAGTTCTTGATTTTATTGAATATCTCTTGATGAAAGCAAAATCTAAGTCTGCACAACAGGAAGATGAAAGCTGGTCATCTCTATCTTTAACATCAGCTATGAGAGGTATGGAAGACGAAGATACGCCTTTATATACAGACGCTGATCTAAAGGTTATGTTCTAATGAAGCAAGCAGGGCAAATTGTATTGTTTAAGTTTCTTCAATCCGATTTGGAACAAGGCAAACTCCGACCTGCTTTGTTAATCAGCAAATTACCCGATGATTA
>ERZ1292640.2746-Hain-H43-02um-R1-2746-length-13985-cov-5_pt1 | contig 13985 bp, 11 predicted proteins | sample MGYA00564404_ERZ1292640 | MGnify/ENA primary metagenome ERZ1292640 (study PRJEB36523, sample SAMEA6512636) | groundwater metagenome | collected 2019-01-08 | study: AquaDiva: Metagenomics assemblies of 32 groundwater samples
GGGCGGATACTCCGGGATTCAGCACTTTTGCAATAGCTGGTAAGAAAGAAACTACGCCGCCAGTGCCTCCTCCGAGTACGACCACAATACCTCCTCCACCAACACAACCTGAACCAAAAGAAGGGCCTACAGAGCCAACTCCACCAGAAAAAGAGCCAAAGCAAACGACACCTCCACCTATCTCACCATTAGTATTCTGGATTGTAACCGGGATAGTTGTGGCTGGAATAGTTGCTGCGTACCTTTTCTTTACTAAACAAAAAGATGAGTTCTAAGCAGCATCATAGTCTTCAAGTATTATTGTGTCAAGCTTTTCAATGTCTCTTATCAGATAAAGCCTGCCACCTCCGAGCTCAACTATTCTTTCTGATAGCTTTCTGCCTTCTTCATTAAGGTTGAGGCCGATAAGGGAGATTGTTATGCCCTGCGCCCTTGCTGATGAAGCCTCGTGCAAAGTTTCTTCTACTGGCTTCTCACCTATTGTTGGAATGCTGTCAGTGAGCAGTATCAAATGTTTTGAGGCGCTTGTTTTTTGGAATAGATTTGCTGCAGAATGAATCGCCTGCGCTATATCGGTTTCTTCTCTTGCTTTTATCGCTGCAAGCGATTTTAGTATGTTGACAAATGAAGAGCCACACGGGACTTCGCTTTTTGTCCTCTTGCTAAATATCAGGAGGCCGACTTTATTTTTCTCCTCAATCGCCCTGTAAGCAAGGGCAATGCCTGCTTTTTTTGCATTCCGAATCTTTTCACCCTTCATGCTGCCGGAAGCGTCTATCGCATAAACGAGGTGGAGTTCGCCTCTTTTTTTTGTTTCAACAACTCGCAAGTCTTCCCGCTGGATTTTTTTGCGGCTTCTTTGAATAGCAGCACGAAGTGTTTTTTTGAGGGAAATGTCCCTGAATCTTTCTCCCTTGAACGGTTTTGCGTATGGCTGCTTCTCCTCCTGCGCAGCTTTATCGTCATGCCTTTCTCCGTAAGTTCTTGCTTTGATATGGTTCAGTTCTTCAATGAATAATAATAGTGATGAGAGCTCAACGCCTTTTTCTGTTATGCTTCCGTCTTTTTCAAGAAGGCCTTCTTTTTTAAGAGCCTCTATTCGCTTGCCTATTGATGATTTGAGCTCACGCTGGAATTCAGGTATTCTTATGTTGTTTTCAATATATGCCGGGTCATAACCTGTTATTGTGCGAATCAGCCGGTCTCCGAACAGCTTTTGTGCCCAGGAATAGCTTCTGACCATGTTTTCCATCATAAGGTCGACTGTTAGCGCGCCTATTCCTGCATCAAGAGACTCCTGTATTGTTTTTCCTTTTTCAATTGCATCAGAGTCGTTCTCAAGAATTAGGTGCATCAGCTTGTCATCAAGCGCTTGAAATGAAAGCTTTCCGCTTAGTTCTGTTATTTCTTCATTTTCATTTACTTCTGTTTGCGCAGCATTACCCAGCATCACCGCTTTCTGATTCGGTGGATTTTGGCGAGAATGCCTTCTCAAATTCTTCCTTCAGCACCTCGCTTGGGTCTTTCAAATATTTTATTGATGCACGCAGCGATATTCTGTGCACAAGCACGGAAAGCATTGAATCCTTCACATCTGAAAGTTCCACAGTTTTATGGTTCCTTATTTGGGAAAGCGACTGGGCTCGCTCATAGACGCCGAGGGAAGCTCTCACACTTGGATACTTCTCTAATTGGGAATGGCCCCTAAGGCCTCGTATGAATATTAAGGTTTTTTCAAATAGATTATCCGGAAATTGTGTTGTTTTTTTTCCTTTCTCAATTACTATTTCTTTTTCGATTTCTAGTGTCTCAGGGTAGTCCATATAAATTACATCGAATCGGTCAAGGAGAACGTCTGAAAGTTTTTCTGTACTGGAGTCTTGAGGATTCATTGTTGCTATGAATATGAAGTTGGCCTCGAAGTCAATGTCGTAATTTCCAAGAGTTACAACTCTCTCCTCAAGGACTTGAAGCAATGAGTTTTGAAGCCTCTCCGGAGCGCGGTTTAGCTCATCGAAAAATAGCACTCCATGATTTGCCTTGAATATTTTTCCTGGAGTGAATGCTTCCGGCGCAAATGGCCCGAATTCGAGTGCTTTTATTGGGTCTATATCCCCAAGCATATCTTCTGCAGATAGTTCCGGGCTTCCTTGTATTCGAACAAACCTTTCTAAGCCAGCAACGGTTTTTGTTTCATTGGTTTTTCCCATGCGGCATTCCGGGCATAATGGCTTTTCAGGAAGGCAATGGTAAGCACAATCGTTCATTTTCAAAGTTGGAAGAAGGCGGGCGACATTTTTTGCGAGTGTTGTCTTGCCGACGCCTGGAGGGCCAATAATAAGGACATTGCGATGCATTAATAGTGCTGACCTGAGTTGTTCCTTAGCTTGGACTTGTCCTTTTATGTCTGTGAAAGAGTCACTTTTTCTCAGTTTCTCATCGAATGAGTTGTCTTGCATTAAGCATAAGGGACATTCAGCCAGCCTTTAAAGCTTTGTGGGTTTAATGTCTAAAACTAGTGTTTGGAATAATAATTAGCACTCTAGGCTGTGCTGGCCAGGTCTAGTCTTGCTTCGCTCTAAAGTCGCTTTGCGACAATAACGCGCCGAGCACAATCAAGCCCGCGCGGCATATGAGCGCATATTTATAATTTTTATAAACTGAAAAACCCCAATGTTACAAAAGTGGACAAATTTTTATAACTATTTGCAGTTTCAATAAGCATGATACAGCTTGACGGCGGTTTTGGCGAAGGCGGAGGCCAGATGCTCAGAACAGCGCTTGGGTTGTCACTTCTTACTGGCAAGGCTTTTTCCATGCATTCCATCCGGAAAGGGAGAACTGAGCCAGGGCTGAAGAACCAACACCTCGCAGGAATAAGGCTTTGTAAGGAGCTTTCAGATTCTGTTGTTGAAGGAGATGAGCTCGGTTGCCAAAATGTTGTTTTTTATCCTCGAAAGATTAAGCCAAGGACTCTTTCTATCGACATAGGAACTGCTGGCTCGTTAACCCTGCTTTTGCAGACTGTAATGCCTGCTCTTGTTTTCGGCCCTGGAAAGGTGCGTCTGAAGCTTTCAGGCGGAACTGATGTCCCTTTCAGCCCTCCAGTTGATTATATGAGCAACATTCTTTTTCCATATCTTTCTAGGTTTGCCAAGATTGATTTTACGGTCAGCAAAAGAGGGTTCTATCCGGCTGGCGGAGGCGCAGTTGAGATTATTGTGCGGCCTAAACAAGTGTTTGGAGAGAATCTTTCATTTGACTCATATTCTTCCACAATAAAAGAGTCTGTAAAAAAATTCTCAAAAACTTCAAGGCCGAAAATTGCTGCAATCCGTGGACTTTCATTTGCGTCCAAGGAACTTAGTTCAGATGAGGTTGCCGAGAGGCAGGCACGAGCAGCCAAGCATGCACTTAGGGCTCTTGGCTGCCCTGTAAAGATTGAATCGTTTTATGGCGAAACAAGGTCAACTGGTACTGTAATTTCTCTTTGGGCGAATTTTGGAGAATCCGATGATGAACAGTCAGTTGTGCTTGGTGGTAGTGCGCTTGGAGAGAAAAGGGTTCGCGCTGAAATTGTTGGTGCGAATGCAGCAGAATCCTTGCTTTCTGAAATACATTCAGGAGCGTGTATTGATTCCCATATGTCTGACCAAATTGTTCCTTTTCTTGCGATTGCCGGTGGGAAATTTCTTCTCGGTAAAGTCTCAGATCATCTAATCAGCAACTGTTATGTTGTTGAGAAATTCTTGGGGAATGCAATAAAAGTCGATAAAGAAAATAAATTGTTGTTTACTCCTTGACAGTCTTTTCTATTACATCCTTCAAACCAATTATTTTCTGGTAGACTCTTTCCTTGTCTTCTTGCGGCAGCCCTGAATAAAGCTTTCTAATATGCTCGTAAGTGTGCTCTATCTGCGGGTAGTCTTTTCTGTCTATGAGCTCCTCAATTTCTCTTATCTTCTGGAAAATTGTTGAAGCTGAGACACTTCTTGATTCCTGTTTCTTATGGGCTTGCTGTCTTGTTGTCTGTTCAAGGTGCTTTCTCAATTCCTGCAGTGCAGCTTCTTTTTCATGCAGGTCCTCGTTTTTCTTTGATAATTCCTCTCTTAATGAAACGACCTGCTCGCTTGCGTCATGAGTTAAGGATGATACTTCTCGCGTGCTTTGTGATTGTTGCTTAAGGCGTTCTTCCTGAGCTTTTAACTGGGACTCAAGGCGCTCAACATCATGGTTGCGTTCGGACACCTTGACTTTCATCTGCTCTTCTTCTTCGCGGAGCTTATCCACTCTTGTTGTTAGTTCCTTTATTTCCTTGCTTTGTTCTTGCTCGAAACTCTTGAGGCGTTTAGCGTAATCTCTCATGTCTTTTATCTTCTCTTCCAAGTGCTTGTCTTTAATAAGCAGTTCCTGCTCTTTCTTCTCGAGCTGGCTGAGCTGCTGCTCGTATGTAGTCTTTATGCTCTTTGACTTTCCTTCAGTTGATTCTAGCTGCCTCTGCTTGTCCTTGAGGTATGATTCGAGTTGTCGTGTATGCACTGCCTGTTTTTCGAACTGTGATGTTTTTGCTGCGAGTTCTGAATTCAGCGTTGTAATCTTTTCTTCCTCTTTTCTCAAGGATTTTTCTCTTGCTTCAAGCTGCTTTTTGAGGGTATCAGTATCCTTGAAACTATCGCGCATTGTTTTTCCGAGGCTTCCTGAAGCTGTTCCGAGTGCTGCTTTCTGATTGATTATCTCGCTTCTTTCACTCCTGAGTCTTTCTTCATAGCCTTTTAGCTGCTCTTTTGACTCATTGATTCTTCGTAGGACTGTTAGGTAATCTTCGTTTCGTTCCAATAGAATTTTTTCGAGCGCTGCCAATTCTTTCTTCTTTACAGTGGCATCCTTCTCGATGTTATGCAATATTCCTTTTGAAGCATCTAACGCGATTCTTCTTTTTTGGTATTCATCGCGGGCTTTTTCAAGATTAGAATTAAGTGATGATCTTTCTTTTTCCATTTGTTTGGATGACTTTAGCGTTGCATCCTTCTTTTTATCCAATGCAGAGAGTTCTGATTTGGTTATCGCAATCGCAGATTCGAGTTTTTTGTGCTCGTTTATGAGTTCGCTGCGCTTATTTTCTATCAGGGATTCGCGCTTTACTAGTTCGGTTTCGCGGGCTTGTATCCTTTCCTTAAGCTCAAGAAGTGTGCGATCCCTTAGCGAGATGAGGCTTTCTTTTTCTTTGAGCTTATGTTCATCTTGCGCAAGCTTTTTTTGAGTGTGTGTGATGTGTTCGTGAAGCAGCCCTTTTCTTTGCTCGAGTTGCGTTGCTCTTTCTTCAAGGCCTTTTTCATAGTTCTCTATTCGCTTAACTCTTTCTTCGGCTTTTCTAATGTGCTCTTTGAGCTTTGATTCTTGCTCACTCACCCTGCTTGTCATTGTTTCGAGAGACAATTGTTGAGTTGAGAATTGTTGTTCTCTTCTGCTAATCTCTTTATCTTTTGTTTTAAGGTCTGCTTCTGAAAGTTCTGATGCTTCCTTGAAACGTTTCATGTGCTGCCTTTCAAGGATTAAGCTCGATTCCAAGCGCTCAACTTCAGCAGCTCGGGTCTTGAGGCCTTGCTCAAGTTTTTTTAGGGATGCTTCTTGATGGCCATGCAGCTCTTTTTTCTTCATTATTGCCTGTAAATGCGTTTCAGCTGCATGCCTTTTTTTATCGAGCTGTGATATACTTGCCCGTAATTGCTGGTGGTATAAGCGTTCCTTGTGTATTTGTTGGTGTATGTTTTTTTCTTCAGTGTGTAGTTTTCCTCTAGTTTCAGTTAATCTGGTCCGATTTGATTCTAAACTTTTTTCGAGGGCTTTAAGAGCTACAGTCCGATCCTGCAACACGCTTTCTTTTGTTTTTATCTCGTGGTTAATTGCCGCAAGCTTATGCTCTGTTGCTTTGAGTACCGCGCTTGTTTTTTGCCCTAATGATTCGAGCTTCCCAACTTCTATTTTGAGAACTTGCTCTCTTTGCTTGTGCTCTTTTTCTTTCTGGTCTATCAGATTTTGGGCGCGGTTAAGTCCCTCCGAGCGTGTTTTCAGATTGTGTTCGTGAGACTCAAGCTCTGCAAGCAGCTTATTTATCTCTTCCTTGCGCTTTATTGTTGCGCTTTCATGGTGGTTAAGGTAAGCTTTTTTGCTGTTGACTTCCGCTTCCTTTGCGTCCATATCTGACTGAAGTTTTTTTAGGAGCTGGTTTTTTTCAACAAGAAGAGTTTGTTTTTGCCTTAGCTGTTCTTCCAGGCTGGCAAAGGCGGCATTGAGGACTGAGTCCTTTTTATTTAGCCCCGATAAAGCAAGGTTCTTCTCAATGAGCTTTCTATGCACTTCGTGAGCGTGCAAAACAGGGGTCGGATGGTTCTTGGTTGCTTTTTTTACTATGATTTTGTATGGCACGCGGTATTCCCCCGTTAAGAGAAACCTCTGGGTATTAATTATAAACTTTTGTTATTCTTTATCAATGAGAACATTAGCTTAACTGGGCGCGGCGAAGAGAGTTTTCTGCATCCCAAATGTAGTATTGGAAGGGTTTCTTTTTTCCGTTGAAGTGGATTTTTATGATGTTTCTTGCGTCCTCTAATAATTTCTTTGCGGAAGGAACGTCACTTTCCTCAGCTTTCTGCTTTGCTTCCTCGAGGGTATGGATAAGTATTACCTGTTGTTGTGCGTCTCTTTGTGCCCTGACCTTTTTTGTGGGATTCAGGACAAGTTTTGGTATGGCTAGTGGAGACTGAGGAATTGTTGCTATGCTGTGGTCCTGGGCTAGAATAATTGACCTGGCCTTCATCCTTTCTTCATGTTTTTTTCTTAGAATCTCTGCAAGCATTGTTCCTTTCGGCTGGATGCGGGTGAGCATAACTTCTGCATCTCTCATGGAGTCAAGCTGCTCAATAGCTTGCTTGGAATAAATCCCTCCTCCGGAAAAAGTCTTTCTTTCTGGCTTGGCAAGCGTGGATTCGGTCTTATTTTTCATGGAGTCAAGCTGTGCAATTGCTTGTTTTGAATAAATCTCTCCTCCTGTGTAAGTCTTTTTTTCTGGCTTGGCAGCTATGGTTTCTGCCTTAATTCTCATGGATTCAAACTGCTCAAGCGCTTTTCTGGCAGGCTCTATTGAGGATACCTTCTTTTCCGGCACGAGTTCTTTCTTTGGTTTCAAAAGGCTGCTTTTAGCGCTCGCGCGAAAGCCTATAAATTCTGATGCAGGATCAAGAGAGGTTGCCATTCCTCGTAGTCCGAGGTATGCAAAGCGCTGCGAGCCAACTGTAGGATCATAACTTTTCTTTGATTTTATTATTTTAGGGCTGCTTAAGTGTGCTTGCAATATGTTGAGGAAATCAGTTCGCTTATGGACTGGCGCTAATTTCATGGCAATATCCCTTTCGCCCAGAACGTCTTGAATCCAGTTGGCAAGGTCGTTTCTTTCAGTATTTACGTGGTAGTGGAATGTGGCTTCGCTCATAGCGGAAACTGCCTCAGAAAGCTCCTCCAGAGTCTTTACGACAACTCCATTAGAAAGCCATAATGTAATGCTGTCGAGAGGGAGGGGCAATATTGGCTCAGGCTCTACAGGCTTCATTTCCGGAAGGATTGTCTCAGGAAGCTCAAGGGATTCTTTCTTCGGTTCAACCACTTCTGGAACAGGCATTGGATTTGTAGAAGGTAAAAAATTTCCTGGCAGAGGTGGTTCAGGAAGGTCAATGTCATCAGTTAATGGGATCTGCGGAGTCACCATCGCTTGTGGCAATGGAGGGAGTTTGGGCAGAGAGTACAAGCTTTTTGCTTTTTTGAATGGCCACATATTAAAAATCAAGAGTTGAGGCCTTTAAATTTTTTTCGTCTGGGCTTAAACCCTATGCTTCTCAAGTATTTCTCTTGTCGAATAGATGTCGTGTGTTGCCGAGAGTTCAATCGCGAGTTCGGGCGAGTGTATGACGTCTTTTATCCAGTTTGAAAAATCATTTTTCTGGTCGTTAACATGATGGTGGAATGTATCGCTGTCCATGCTTATTAGCTCATTGGATAGCTCATTTAGGTTGTTAAGAACCTTGCCGTTGTTAAGGTAGAATGGGTTTTCATGAGGCACATTTAGATTGAAATCAACCTTTTCATGCTTAATGCTTATTGCTGGAGCTCTAGATGATACTTTCTTACTGTCTTCATTGATTACGACTTGCTTTTCTATCTTGTTTTCTGATAGGAACCTGTTCTTGTGTTTCCATAGAAACCTGAACGGCCAGGTAATTAATCCCAATACTGACTTCAGGCCCATATTAAATACTATCAAATCAAAAATTTATATAGTTTTCTATATTGTGGAGCTATCGAAGCATCCTAGTGCCATAATCACCCCTCTTGCGTGGGAAAGTGTCGGCACATCAATTTATTGCAATAATTGGTCAATTAAGCCCGCGCGGCGCTTGAGCGCATATTATTTGTATAATTTTATTTGAAACAATTTCTTTGGAAATGGATTATTTTGAAGTTACTATCTCTATTACATCCCGATTCTGGAGAAGGTGTTCCTTGCCAACAGCTTTTTTGCTTTTGACGTCTAATGCTTTTATGAAATTCTTTCCTAGGTCAGTATGTATTTTGTAGGCAAAGTCAAGAGCTGTGCTTTTAGGTGGCATCAAAAAGCAATCAGGAAGCGGATTGCCGTGTTGGTCTTCGAGCTTATTGACTCCTCCAGGAAAAATTGTTATGTATCCAAGAATATTGAACACTGAATAATCGAGCACTTGCTGGCACCCTGTGCTTCCGAGATTGTTTAAGACGCTGATTTTTATGAATTCAAGGGCTTTTTTCTGCACATCTTTTAGCTTTTGCTCTTCAATTATTGTAAATGAATTTTCTCCTGGAGTATAATCTATCAGTTTTGCTTTAGCAGCTTCCTTCAATGCAAGCTCACTGTCAGCGCTGCAGGCTATTATTGTGTATTCTGGAAACTGTTTTTTTAGCTTCTCAACGTTTTCTCTGGCAATCGGTATGTCTGCCTTGTTCGCTGCAATAATCATTGGTTTGCTCGCTTTCCTTAGCGCAACAGCAAAACCTGCAAGCTGGACTTCTGTCCAAGTATCCGCGTTTTCTGGGTCAAGCTGGAGCTTTGCTATTATGCTTCTTACCATATCTTCGCTGACTTTCAGCCCGCCGAATTGTCTCGCAATCGCCCTGTGTGCAGGCACATGCTCCATATGCGCCATCCTTGCGAACTTCTCCCAGCTTTTCCGCAGTATCTGCAAGTACCACATATCAAGCTCTGTTTCGAGAAATTTGATATCGTTTGCAGGGTCATAGCTTCCAGGCTCTCTTGGCTCTCCCATCTCATTTGTTGTTCCTGCAGCGTCTATTACGTGGATTAGAACATCGGCCTGCCTTAGGTCGTCGAGGAATTGGTTGCCCATCCCCTTGCCCTGATGAGCACCCGGAACCAATCCTGCAACATCCAGAAGCTCGACAGGAACAAACCTGAATCCGTTCTTGCAGTAGCCTTCCCTTGGCTTGCACTGCTTTCCGAAATCCTTGTCGACACAGCTTATCTTTACATATCCAATTCCATGGTGAGGCTTAATTGTTGCGAACGGGAAGTTTGCTATTTCTGTGTCTGCAAGAGTTATGGCTTTGAAGAATGTTGATTTTCCTACGTTTGCCTTTCCAACTATTCCTATTAGCATATTCCAAGGATATTGGAGGCTTTTAAAAACCTTGAGCTAAAAGCATGGCCGGAATTAATAAATTGCTTCGAGAAATTTCTCAACGCTTTTTTTTGTTTTTGGAACATTTTTGAATCCAGGATATTGCTTCGCTTCATCAATATCTTCCTTAAAATTAAAACTGTCTTGTTTACTGTAATGAAATCGGCCTGAATTCTTTTGGAATTTTGCCAGGTATTCCTGCTCAGGGTGATTCAGAGTTGGAATGAAGAAGGCTTTTTTATCGATCTCGGCTAATTCCATCATTGTGGTATATCCTGACCTTGAAATTACTAGCTTTGCTTTGTTCAGAAATGATTCCTGTTGCTTCCTGTTTAGATAAGGGTAAATTTTGGCATTGCCCTTGCTTGCGATTTCTTTCAGGTCTGGTCTGCCGAGGGCAACAACCACTTTCCCTTTGAGTAAATGGAGCTGTTCCATAACTTGTCTTGTAAAGACTTCTTTGGATATCCCCGGTCCAGATATGCTGATGAAATAGTCCACATTCCTGACCACGTTCTTCTTGCGGATGCTTGATAGTATTCCTACATAGGCAAGCCTTTTTTTGTCGTAAAACCTCGTCTTTGAAGTAAGAAGGCCTCCCAGGGTGCCATTCTCATCGTCAGGAACTATGACTTTCTCAAACCCTTTTGAAAAAACATCAGTTAACAGCTCTGTTCCATCTCCCAATAGCGATCCTGGAAGGAGCCTAAGCTGGTTGTTGACAAAAAAACTCTTTTTATTTTTTAGATGATAGCCTATCTCGCCGTCAGCTATGACCCTGTCAATTTTCTCCTTGGCTGAGAAATTTTCCAGCCATTTTTTTTGAGAGCTGATCAGGGATATGAATGAGGGGCCTGCTTTCAAAGTTTCAAACATTGAAAATCCCTTATCGCTAAACTTTAGGGGCACCTCGTATTGCATAAGCTCGTAATTTGATGCGTCTCCAAGCTCATTTTTCAGCATTAGCAGGGAGTTTCCCTTAGCTACGATTGTTACTTTCTCGCCCTGCTCTATAAGCTTCATGATCACAGGGAGCATTCTTGTTGCGTGGCCAAGACCGTAGTTTGAGATGACGAATACGAAGTGCATGAATAGTCTATTCAAGAAATCTATTTAAATATGACTAGTATATGGAAACAATGCAAAAAAAAGTAGTGATTCTCGGAGCAGGTCCCACAGGCCTTGGGGCAGCTTGGCGGTTGCAGGAGCTTAATTACAATAACTTCAAGCTCTTCGAGATGGGTTCAAATGCAGGAGGCCTGGCAAGATCTTTCACTGACGAAAAAGGTTTTACATGGGACATTGGCGGGCATGTCCAGTTTTCGCACTACGCCTATTTCGACAGCCTGATGGATTCTTTGCTTAAGGATGAATGGCTTGAGCACGAGAGGGAGTCTTGGATTTGGATAAAAAACCGATTCGTTCCTTATCCTTTCCAGAACAATATCAGGCACTTGCCGAAGGAAGATGTCTGGAAATGCATTTCTGGGCTTGTTGATTTGTATGTGAAGAAGAGCCCTGCTCCAAAAAATTTCAGGGAATGGATAATGTACACTTTTGGCGAAGGGATAGCAGAGTTATTCATGATTCCATATAATTACAAGGTTTGGGCTTACCCTCCTGAAGACCTCGCTTATGGCTGGGTTGGAGAAAGGGTTTCTGTTGTCGACCTGAAGAGGGTTGTTGAAAACGTTATGCAAGAGAAGGATGACGTTTCTTGGGGGCCAAATAACAAGTTCCGCTTTCCGCTAAAGGGCGGTACCGGGGAGATTTGGAAAAGGCTCGCTTCACGAATTGATAAGGATAAAATTTTTCTCAATTCAGAGGCAGTACAGGTAAATACCAAGAAAAAGTATGTTGTTTTCAAAGACGGAAAAAAAGAAAGCTATGATTCGCTTATTAGCACAATTCCATTGGATAAGCTGCTTTTGATGTCAGATATTAAGGAAAAAGAATCTTCAAAAAATTTAGTCCACTCATCTGTGCATATTTTTGGCCTGGGGATTAAGGGTAAGCCTCCAGAGCATCTTAAAACCAAATGCTGGATGTATTTTCCGGAATCTAATGCCCCTTTTTACAGGGCGACAGTTTTCTCAAATTATTCCCCTAATAATGTTCCGGACATAAAAAAATACTGGTCATTGATGCTTGAGGTTTCTGAATCTCCAAAGAAAAAAGTTGACCATGAAAAAATCAAGGATGAAGTCATAGAAGGCGTGCTAAGCACCAAGCTGATTAAATCGAAATCTGAGATAATTGACGTGTGGCAGCACTTCGAGAGCTACGGCTATCCTACACCGTCCTTAAAACGCGACGAGGCGCTTGGCATTCTTAAAAAATTGGACTCGCTTGGCATTTACTCCCGAGGCCGTTTCGGGGCGTGGAAATACGAGGTTTCCAACCAGGACCACAGTTTGATGCAGGGCGTGGAGGCTATAAACAAGATATTAAAAGGGGAAGAGGAAACCACTGTCTGGAGACCCTCAGAGGCTAACGCCGGCAAAAAAATCACCACTAAAGCTTAAATATTAAAAAAGCCTTGATAAAAGATGACCTATGAAAGAAAAATTCATCACAAGTTTTGACGGGACAAAAATTCATTACATCTACAAAAAAAACAAGAAGCAATGCATCATCTTTCTTCACGGCCTTAGCTCTGGCTCAAGTGTTTGGCAATATATAATGCCTTATTTTTCAGCAAAAGGATATTCCATTCTGAGCATAGACATAAGGGGGCATGCAAAAAGCGGAAAGCCCGATAGCTCTAAAAAATATTCAATTTACGGCGCTTCTAAAGATGTCGACCTGATTATGGAGAAAGAGGGGATAAGCAACGCAATTTTTGTTTGCCATTGCTTCGGGACTTATATTGCAATGCTGCTCTATATGACAAAACCACATCTAATAAAAAAACTCGTATTCATAAGCCCGCATATAAGGCCAAAAGATGACATCGGATATATTGTGGTTGGAAGGGCGTATTTAGTGCTTATCCACGCCCTGAGGCTAGTCTACAGGAAAAAATATTATTCAACTATAAATTGGGATGAGTTTAGGCCAATAAAGGATTTGGATTTTCTGAAACTCTTTAAACTGATTAAAGTCGCTTCGCCGCAGACCATGCTCAATTACCTTAAAGAAATTTATTCATTTGACGGCGTGGGAATGGCACGAAGGATTGCAGTTCCAGTGCTTATTATCCATGGAAGCAGGGACATTATTGTCAGGGAGAAATATTCAAGGGAATTCAGCCAGATAATAAGAGGCTCAAGATTTTTGCTTCTGAAGGGAAAGAACCATAACCCGATTGTGAATAGCCCGGATGAGGTTAACGAGGCTATTTTTGAATTTATTAAGGAAAAAGAAAGGCCACTTAAGACAGCCTAGTTTAGTAAATATTTTAAAGTTGCCCGAGTTAACATTTTCATGAAGGTTTCGGTCATTGTTCCTGCCTATAACGAGGAAAAGTATCTCGCCAAAACTTTGAAGACTTTGAAGGAGCAGACTTACAGGGATTACGAGCTTATTGTCGTTGATAACAATTCCAAGGACAAAACCAACCAGATTGCAAAAAAATTTGCAGACCGAGTCGTTGTTGAGAAAAAGAAGGGTTATCATAACGCAACAAATCGCGGCGCCAAGGAAGCAAGGGGAGAAATCATCTGCTTTTGCGATGCTGACAGCCTTTATCCGAAAGACTGGCTGCAAAAAATAATGGATGATTTCAGAAAGAATCCGGATGTGGTAGCAGTTTACGGCACATGCAAATTTTATGACCATAATTTTATTGTCAATTTTATTAGTGAGCCGCTTTACACTATGTTCATAAAGCTGGGAAAATTATTTTTTAATTTCCATACAACGCCTGGCTTTAATTGTGCCATGAAGCGGAAGGTCTATTTTCAGGTTGGCGGCTACGACGCCAAAATCTATAACGGAATCAATATGGACGTTGAGCTTGGCAAAAGACTGCAGAAAGCCGGCAAGTTGAAGCAGGACACAGGCATTACCATGTTTACGTCTGCACGAAGATACAAAGGTGATGGGCTTTTTAAGACAACTTCTTATTATTTGAATGCCTGGATGAGGTTTGTCAGGGACAAAGAACAGAAGATGAGTTATGAGCAGTATAATAAGGAGTTTAGATAAATAAGCACTGTTTTAGGGTTAAGTCAAGTTGGTGGTGTTATAATTTCTACGAATCGTATCAGCCAATAATGGCGGCAGTCGTCGCTATCGCTCCTCGTCTGACACCCCGAAGGG
>ERZ1292640.2747-Hain-H43-02um-R1-2747-length-13980-cov-22_pt1 | contig 13980 bp, 11 predicted proteins | sample MGYA00564404_ERZ1292640 | MGnify/ENA primary metagenome ERZ1292640 (study PRJEB36523, sample SAMEA6512636) | groundwater metagenome | collected 2019-01-08 | study: AquaDiva: Metagenomics assemblies of 32 groundwater samples
CTATAATTTTTGAAAGGATATAATCCAGGCCTGTAGTCTTGCACGGATTTCGCCTCCCTCCCTAAGGCAAGCGCGATCCTGTAGATTATAGGCCCTGGACACCCCGTAGGTGGGGTTTAAACCCCACCTACGGGGTGGGGGATGGTAAAAAATATGAAAAAACTCATAGTGATAATCGTAACTTTTATATTTATCTTTGAAAGCACAGGGTATGGGCTCAGGGCGCCGCTTATATTTCAGAATAATGCATCCAGTCGGATTAAATTAAGCTCAGCTGATTTAATAGGCACGCCTGTGTATACAGCTTTTGGTATTATAGACAGGACAAAGACATATGATGTACAAGTTGACCTGAGAAGTCCGGATAAAAGATATAAAGCAAACAGCATTTTTGATCAGCTTGGGAAGGGGTTTGCCGCGTTGAATGATAATGATTATGTGGCAATAGGTTTGGAGGTATTGTATAACGGCTTTTCTAATTATGTGGTATTTGTTGATAGAAAAAGCGAAGTAGCACATAAAATTTATAGGATGGAGCCAGATGGCGTTACCTTTGGTTTAAATTCGCAAGCCTTTCTTTATAAAGTGAATATATATCCAGAATATATCCAATTAGATTTAATTGGCCTTTGGGTTCCTGAGTTACGCGGGAAAAAATTAATGCATGATACATTTGATGTCTTAGCCAGGAGACTTAAAGATGTTTTTGGAGGAATGAGGATAATAGCAGATGCTAGGCATCCAGCTGTTATTGGCTGGTTTGAAAAATATTTTAATGGTCAGATATCCCAAATTATGATAGTAGATTCTAGAAATAAGAAATATCTATATAGCTCTAATCCTGAGCATCGCAAAGCACTTGTTGATAAATTATGGAATCTAAAAGTGTTTACAATAGAAGAGCGAGATAAGGTATTGAAGGCAGTTAACATGTTTGAAGCTATGAGAGATATTTTAGCAACAAGAAACGCAGTAGTCCAAGGCAAGATGAGACCGTGGCAGTATCTATTATATAGAATTATAGAGACAGGCAAGGGGGATTTCAGGGGATATTGTGGGATTATCATGGAGGGCAGAATACCGGCAAAGGCTGAAGAAACAAGGCTTGCCAGCAATAATGAGGTAGAAAAATTGGATGCTGTTTTAAAAAGTCTGGGCATAAAAGATTTGGACAGCGACTATATAAAAGGCGTGTATATAAAGACATGGTGCAGAGAACATAGGATTTTTTCTCATATGCCACCACTTCGCATAACAACTTATTTAAACTGGGATGATTATCGTGATTTTATAAATAAGGCCCGTGTCCATAGAAGGCTTAATGAAGTCAAAAAATATATATTAAGTTATGGAATTGAGCTTTATCAAGCTGAGGATGACCCGGGTTATCAGAAATTGATTGACTGGCTGAACTCCTTAGAAAGAACTTGCAAACAAGAGAAGGTGCGTGCTAAAGAAGAAGAAAGGGATTTTAAGGCAAAGTTTGTTGATTATCTGACTGGAAGGGCAGGGCCTCACATTGCTACAATTTCCAGACTCATGAATAATATATCTCCTCTTGAATGGGCAGCCCAGGGCAGATTCTTCTGGCAAGTACACGAGAGAAGGCATGGCCTTTTGTTCGGTGAGATAGATATATCTGGTAAATCTATAGGGGATTTGCCGCTATTTCCTGTAGATGATAAGGGCAGGCTGGACCAGGGCCTGATTCAGTGGATGTTTCAAAAAGATAACATACCTCCATTAGAGTACTACCAGGCAAAAAAGGTGTCATTAAGAGAACTTCTGGCGCCAAAAAAAGAAAATGAGACAGCCGGGCCTGTACAGTTGGAGCTTAATTTTAGCGAAATAGCAGGCAGTTTGTAGATTATGAAAAAACTAATAGCGATAATTATAACTTTTATATTTATATTTGAAGGCGCAGGGTATTGCTTACAGGATGTTTCATATAATAATAAGGCCAGCCTCAGACTGGAGTTGAGTTTTGCAAGAGAGGAAATACTACCCAGGTATTTACACGCATTGGTTGAGGCAGGTTATCATACCAGGGCCGGAGCGCTCCGTAGAATCAAGGCCAGCATCACTGCTCATAATAAGGCAGGCAGATTTGATGAGGCCATAGAATTTGGCTCCAAATGCATGGAAGAATTTCCAGATGATAGAGTTTTGAGAAGTCTGGTTATTAATGCATACATAGGGAGAGCAGAAAGAGCGCTTATGTTTGGAGAATCATATAAAGAAGATTATCTGAAGGTTTTAGATTTAGATCCCCAGAATTGGACGCTTAAAAGAAGGCTTGTTTACTTAGGGGTCATAAATAAGAATGGCGATAGCGTTCCAAACAGTAACGGCAGGGTGATAGCTGGGGCAGTAAATATCAATACTGGAGATAAATATATTCTAACCCGCGGGGTTTTTGAGCATATACTTTTCGAACATAGCGCTAAAAGATATAAGCTTAGAGACGATATTGCAACTTTATTTCCGGAAAGCATGGATGATGAGGCAATAAAAGAGGTTATAATAGGCACAGCCAAGTATGGGGTCAATCTTAGTAAATATCTGCCCTGGCATAATAATCACAGCCTGGTCTGGTATATAGCTGACAACGATCCAGAGTTGGCCAGAAAAAGAGGCATAACGCGCATGGAGATAAGGGCCGAGAATGGAAAAATCATAACTGGTTTTCCAAGCATTGGCAGAGGAGTCAGAATGCTAAGGCGCGGCAGGGCAGTAAATCTTTCTTCAAAGAACATACTGCCTTGGCCTATTGATTCTATCTGGAATATATCTTCCAGGGAGAATGCGAGGGTTAGCATCGGCGATGATGACAGTGGTTTCAGCGCAGCTTTGTTAAATGAGTCAGTCTTCGGGAACCTTCCATTAATCCAGCGCGAGATATCGATATTAGGGGCATTATGGAAAGGAGATTTTGTCGGCGAGGCAGTAGAAGGCAAAAACGGCAGTGTGGTTTACAGAAAATTTTATAAATATGCTATACCAAATGGATTTTTACAAACAGCCCATGGGCCGGTAAGTAAAATTTATATATCTGTAGATATAGGCCAGGATTCGAGAGAGTTCGTAAATGTTATTGCAGCAGATCCTTTTGCTCAGGATGACAATAGCATATATACAGGATCAGAAGGGCCGCTTGACAAGAAGACAGCACAAACGGAATATCCTGTTTCTGTCTTGCTGAAGTCTATAGATAAAATTAGTAATGGATTGTAATCCAAATCCAGGCCTATATATCTACACGGATTTCGCCTCCCTCCCTAAGGCAAGCGCGATCCTGTAGATTATAGGCCCTGGACACCCCGTAGGTGGGGTTTAAACCCCACCTACGGGGTGGAGGTGGTCAAGAATTTATAGATGACATTCGCTGCGCGGGAAGAGGCGCCTGTCTCGCCAAGTTTGGATTTTACTTTCCGAAGATTTTCTTTTATTTCGTGAATTTTTTTGTGGTCATTCATAATAGCTAAAGATTCTTTTGCGATATTTTCCGGAGTTACGTCAAATTGCACAAGTTCAGGCACAATCCTCTGGCCAGCTATGATATTAACAAGCCCTATATCTTGGATTTTTATCAAATTTTTTGCAATCAGCCAGGTTAAAAAAGATGTTCTATAAATAACTACCATAGGTTTTTCCATAATAGCTACTTCTAATGTTGCGCTTCCTGAAGAAACTATCACCAGATCAGCTATATCCATAACTTCATAAGGCTTATTTTCTAAAGAGTGCACTTTTATTTTAGAACGCCTTACTATTTTATCGTATAGATTCTGGTCTATCTCTTTAATTCTTGAGATTATGAATTCAGCGTTTGGAATTTTATTTTTAATAATCTCGCACGCTCGCAATATGCTGGGCAGATGTTTTTCAATCTCTTTTTTTCTTGAACCTGGCATAAGGCCAATTTTTATAGAGTCATGTTTCATATGCGTGATTTTTATTGTTTCTTCTTTTTTCCATTCAGGCTTTACTATGTCTAAAAAAGGATGGCCTACAAAACTCACTTTTACACCAGCCTCTTTATAGAGATTTTCCTCAAAACCAAAAATAACAATCATTTTATCAACGCATTTTTTAATCTCGTGGATCCTGTTTTCTCCCCACGCCCATATCTGAGGGCTTATGTAGTAGATGACAGGGATATTTTTTTCTTTGGCTTTTTTTGCGAAACGCAGATTAAAACCAGGATAGTCTACGAGGATTACAGCATCAGGTTTTCTTGTTTCAAGCAGGTTTTCTAAATCGTTGAATATTTTTTTAAATGTGACAAGGTGTTTCAGGACTTCAAAAAATCCTACAACAGCAAGGTCTGTGATGTCATGTATTATTTCTGCGCCTTCAGCCTGCATTTTTTTGCCTCCCATGCCGAAGATTTCTATATGAGGATTGATTTGCTTGAGGGATTTTATTAGATTACTAGCCTGGAGGTCGCCAGAGGTTTCGCCGGCGAGTATCATTAATTTTATTTTTTTCATCAGATATTCGTAGGGGCGGGTTTTAAACCCGCCCCTACGTAATTTTCTTTAATATTTTCAGCGCGACCTTTAATGCCTCGTATGCTTCTTTGCCTGAAACAACAGGCCTTTTATTATGAGCAACGCAGTCTATGAAAGAGGCAAGTTCCTTTTGAAGGGGCGCTTCTTTTTGGATATCTATTTTTTCTGAAACTATCTGGTTGTTTATTTTTTTATAGATAAGCGCTTCCTGGGCCATGTAGTCTATGGAAATATAGCAGTCATCCTGAAATATTCTTATTTTACGCATGCTGTCGCTTGTTACGCGGCTGGCTGTAAGGTCGCAAACAGTGCCGTTTTTAAAGCGGATCCTTGCGTTTGCAATATCCTCATGGTTTGTGAGGATTTTCATGCCAAGGGCATCTATGTTTTTGACCTTTGATTTTGTAAGTCCAAGCACTATATCAATATCATGAATCATGAGATCCAGGACCACGCCTACGTCTTTTACCCTTGGAACAAAGGGCCCTAAACGATGAACTTCAATAAATTTCGGCTTATTCGAAAGTTTTTCTATGGCCTGGATTGCGGAATTAAAACGCTCTACATGGCCGACCTGGATAATAAGCTTATTTTTTTGAGCGATTTTTATTAAATCATTCGCTTCTTTTAGGGTTTTTGTGATAGGTTTTTCTATCAGGACGTGGACTTTGTTTTGCAGGAAAAATTTCGCGATTTCATAATGCAGTATAGTAGGAGTTACTATGCTTACAGCATCTAACTTATTGTCCAATAATTTCTTATAATCAGCGCACCAGTTTGTTTTAAGCGATCCAGCAATAGCCCTGGTTATGTTTTCATCAATGTCGCATATGCCTGCCAACTCTGTATTTTCTAATGTGGAATATATTTTAGCATGTATGGAGCCCAAACAGCCAAGTCCAACTACGCCAACCCTTATTTTTTTCATAAGTATCATGGTAGCAAATACCTTGCTAAAAGTCAATCAGAGTGATAAAATAAACGACTAATGAAAGAATATATACGATTTTTAAAATTTGTTAAGCCGCATTTGTGGATTATGGCGCTTGCGCTCATATGCATGGTCTTGACCTCAGGCCTGGGAGGCGTGTCTTTAGGCATGATAATACCTGTTGTGGATAATATTCTGACAGGCAAGTCTATAGCCCTGCCAGGGGCCCAGCATGCGCCAGGCATTCTACTTCATATCATAGATAAAATAAACAGTATCCCAAAGGCTGCGCTATTGAACTTTGTGGTTATTATTGTGTCGCTTTTATTTTTCATAAAAGAGGCGTTTTTATTCTTTCAGACATGTTTTATGAACCAGCTGGGCCAGGCAGTGCTGAAAGACGTAAGGCAGGCCATATACGAAAAGCTGCTTGGTTTATCAAATGAGTTTTATTCAAGCGTTAAAACAGGGGAGCTTGTTTCAAGGGTTACCTTTGACGTGGGTATTATAGTGAATTCCATTACAGAAGGCCTTACAGACCTTTTGTGGCAGCCGATCCAGCTTTTGATTTATATAGTGATTTTAATATGGATAAAGGTTTATTTTTCAATATCCTGGTGGCTTATACTGATAACAGTTTTTATATTCCCTCTCATAATATTCCCTGTGATAAAAATAGGCAATAAATTAAGAAAAATCAGCACCTCTACCCAGGAGAGCATGTCTGATATAAATTCCCTGCTTTTTGAGACCATATACGGCATCGGCATAGTAAAATCATTTTCAGCGGAGAATTATCAGAAAGAAAAATTCAGGGCCCACAATAACCGCTACTATAAAATGATGATAAAATCAGTCAAGCGCATAGCCATTATAACTCCGCTTGGAGAATTCGTAGGCATACTCTGCATGGGAGTGGTCCTGTGGTGCGGCGGCAAAGAGGTTGTGGAAGGCAGGTTAAGTGCAGGGGCTTTTATAGCGTTTCTCGCAGCTTTATTATCTCTTTTAAAGCCTTTAAAGAGGCTCTCAAGGCTTTATGGGATCAATCTTCAGGCAGTGGCTGCGATTACCAGGGTGTTCAATGTCCTTGATTGGGAGATAGCAATAAAAAACAGGCCAGGCGCAGTAAAGCTGATGAGTTTCAAAGATGCGATAGAATTCAAAGACATAACTTTTTCATATAGTAAAGACAGGGTTGTATTGAACGGGATCAGCCTGAAGCTTGCAAAAGGCAAGGTTCTTGCCATAGTAGGGATGAGCGGTGCGGGAAAGTCTACGTTTGTAAGCCTTTTGCCAAGGTTTTATGACCCTGATAAAGGCGCTATTCTTGTTGACGGAAAAGATATAAGGGATTTTTCAATAGACTCCCTGCGGCAGCATATAGGCATAGTAAGCCAGGAGACAATACTTTTTAACGACACTGTAAGGAACAATATCGCGTTCGGCAAACCTGACGCAAAGATAGAAGATATCATAAATGCGGCAAAGGCAGGGAACGGCCATAACTTTATCACTGAAATGCCTCAGGGGTATGATACGATTATAGGCGACAGGGGAATCAAGCTTTCAGGAGGCGAAAAGCAAAGGATAGCTATAGCAAGAGCCCTTTTTAAAGACCCGCCTATACTTATACTTGATGAAGCTACGAGCCAGCTGGATACCGAGTCTGAAAAGCTGGTCCAGGAGGCTATTAACAGGCTGATGGCCAACAGGACTGTATTTGTCATTGCCCATAGGCTTTCTACAGTAGAACACGCTGACAATATAGCTGTATTTGAAGACGGTAGGATTATAGAAACAGGCGACCACAGCCAATTATTGGAAAAATCAGGCCTTTATAAGCATCTTTATGAGCTGCAGTTCAAGTCAAGGCATAGAGAAAAATAGCTTGATATATATAGTGTAATATTATATAATACCCAGTCTAGTTAAACCCATTAAATTTATAAGGAGGAAATGTGGACACAGAGTTAATTAAACAACTATTGGAAGCAGGGGTTCATTTTGGCCATCATGTATCGAGATGGAACCCAAAGATGAAGAAATTTATATTCGGGGAAAGGAGCAATATCTATATAATAGACCTTGAAAAGACAGTGGATTATTTGAATAAGGCAAGGGAATTTGTAAGGGGTGTTGCTGCGAAAGGCGACGCAGTGCTTTTTGTAGGCACAAAACGCCAGGCCCAGGATATTATATTCGCAGAGTCGCAGCGTTCAGGCATGTATTATATAAAAGACAGATGGCTGGGAGGCACACTTACAAATTTTAAGACCATCCGTAACAGCATAAAACGGTTAGAAGCGGTAGAGACCATGCAGAAAGATGGCACTTTTGAAGCTATTAAGAAGAAAGAAAAGGCCATACTTACAAAGGAAATGGATAAGCTGAAAAAAAATCTCCAGGGCATAGTCAACATGAAAAAAATGCCGGGCGCTATTTTTATTGTGGACGCTAAAAAAGAAGATATTGCGGTAAAAGAAGCCAGAAAACTCGGCATACCCATAGTGGCTATAATAGACACTAATGCGGATCCTGACCTTATTGATTATCCGATACCTGCGAATGACGATGCCATGAGATCAATAAAACTTCTGACAGGGCTTCTTACAGACAGTATTGTGGAAGGCAGGAGAAAATTTGAAGATTCCAACATTGCTGAAATGGCGCGGCTCCATGAAGAGGAATTAGAGGCGAAAGAAAGCAAGGATAAAGAAACATCAGAAAAGCTTGTAGAAGAGGCTATCAAGGAAGACACGCTAAAGGAAAAGGAAGAAAAGAGGATAAAGCCTGTTAAGAGAAAGACTTATAAGCCGCAATCGCCAAAGAGCGAATAACCAAAAACAGAAGAGAGGGATATTGATATGGTAATAACAGCTGATTTAGTCAAAAAATTAAGGGAAAAGACCAATGCGCCTATGATGGACTGTAAAAAGGCATTGGAAGAATCAAATGGAGACCTGGAAACAGCAACTGACATATTGAGGAAAAAAGGCCAGATAGTAGCGCTTAAAAAAGCAGGCAGATGCGCAAAGGAAGGCGCCACAGCTTCATACATACACTCGAATAGCAAGATAGGCGTACTCGTGGAAGTGAACTGCGAGACAGATTTTGTTGCGCGGAGCGATGATTTCAAGCAGTTCATAAAGGATGTTTCTATGCATATTGCAGCTACGTCTCCCAGCTATGTTACACGCGAAGAAGTGCCTGCGCATATTATTGAAAAAGAAAAAAGCATCCTGAAAGAAACAGTTAAAGGCAAGCCCGATAATGTTATTGAAAAAATAGTGCAGGGAAAGCTTGAAAAATTTTATTCAGAAGTCTGCCTTATAGACCAGCCTTTTGTAAAGGACGATAAGATTACAATCAAGGATTATCTTGGGACCCTTATAGGCAAAGTAGGAGAAAATATCCTGATACGCAGGTTCGTAAGATTCCAGGTAGGAGAAGACATAAAATGACAGTAAAAAAGCCTGCTTACAAAAGGGTAGTGCTTAAAATGAGCGGTGAGGTATTACAGGGGAAACAGGGTTACGGTATAGACCCTGAAGTGACCTGTTCTATCGCAGAAGAAATAAAAGACGTTAAAAAATTAGGTACAGAGATTGCAATAGTAATAGGCGGAGGGAATATTTACAGAGGCTCTACTGCCGAAGGACAGGGCGTTGACAGGACCACAGCTGATTATATGGGCATGCTTGCGACTGTAATAAATGGCCTGGCGTTGCAGGATAGCCTTGAAAAAGCAGGGGTGTTTACGCGCGTCCAGACAGCCATAGACATGCAGGAACTGGCTGAGCCGTATATAAGGAGAAAGGCAATAAGGCATCTTGAAAAAGGAAGGGTTGTGATTTTTGTGGCAGGAACAGGGAACCCTTATTTTTCAACAGACACAGCCGCAAGCCTCAGGGCTATTGAGTTGGGAGCTGATGCAATACTTAAAGCTACAAAGGTTGACGGCGTATATTCAGCAGACCCCCAAAAAGATAAATCAGCAAAAAAATATAAATCTCTTAAATATATTCAGGTTCTTAAAAAGGGCCTTAAGGTTATGGATGCGACTGCTATAAGCCTTTGCATGGATAATAAACTTCCCATCATAGTTTTTAATCTTACGCAAAAAGGTAATATAAAAAGGGTTTTACTTGGAGAAAAAATAGGCACCATCGTGTGTTGATTGTAAAAAGGGGGTAATCCTATGGATTCGTTACAAAAACAGATACACGATACAGAGGAAAAACTTAAAAAAACAGTAGATTCCACTGTAAGGGATTTTTCAGAAATCAGGACAGGCCGCGCAAATCCAGGGATTGTGGAAGGCGTAATGGTAGAATGCTACGATACGCATATGCCTCTAAAGCAGGTGGCTACAATTTCAGTGCCTGAACCAAGGCTTGTTGTTATACAGCCATGGGATGCCGGCAATCTTTCAGCTATTGAAAGAGCTATTTTAAAGTCAGAACTTGGGATTAATCCTGTAAATGACGGCAAGATCATAAGGATATCCATACCCACCCTTACAAAAGAAAGAATAGACGAGTTGAAAAAAATACTCCATAAGATTGCGGAGCAGGGCAGAGTTTCCATAAGAACGGTCAGAAGAGACGCCATGGCAGCTGTTGATAAATTGGAATCTTCAAAGCAGATTACAGAAGATGCCAAGTTTAAAGGCCATGACGAGGTACAGAAATTGACAGAGAAATACACCAAGAAAATAGACGAACTCCTTGTAAATAAAGAAAAAGAATTAGTATAAAATAAGTGGGCCGCTAGCTCATCTGGTAGAGCACCACACTTTTAATGTGGGTGTGCCGCGTTCAAGTCGCGGGCGGCTCACCACACTTCGACGCGTAAAAATTTCTGCTTTTGCAGAAATTTTTACTTGCTCAGTGTGGTGGTGAGCAAGCGAACGAAGTGAGCGCGCCGAACCACCATAATAATAAATCCATGAAACCCTTCGAACTCATCGAGCATACTGCTGATATAGGCATAAAAGCCCAGGGGGAAACTCTCACAGAGCTATTTGAAAATGCAGCCAAAGGCATGTTTCATATTTTAGCCTGCGGAAATGCTGCCACCGAAGGCACAGAGGTTTTGAAAAACATAGAGTTGAAAAATAACACAGATAGGCTTGAAGAGCTTCTTGTAAGCTGGCTGTCAGAACTACTCTATATTTTTAATAAAGAAAAGATCTGTTTTAATAGTTTCAATGTCTTGAGCCTGAATAATGAAGGCATGATAGCTCAGGCAAAGGGCGTTCATATAGATCTTTACCAGAGCAATCTCTATACTGAAATAAAGGCAGTCACTTTCCATAATCTTAAAATTGAAGAACAGATAGAGGGTTTCAGCTGCACTATTATTTTTGATGTTTAAGCTAGAAAAGCTTGATAATTTCCGCTGGCAAATCCCGCAAACCTACAAACCAGGGATGAAAGTCCCAGGCCTTATCTATATAAGCGAATCGCTTTTCTCTGGAATCGTTAATGACAAGGCGCCTGAACAAGTGGCGAATGTTTCATTCCTGCCCGGTATCGTAAAATATTCTCTTGCCATGCCTGACATGCACTGGGGTTATGGTTTTGCAATAGGCGGAGTTGCAGCCACTGACCCTGAAAATGGCGGCGTGATTTCTCCTGGAGGAGTGGGATACGATATATGCTGCCTTTCAGAGAATGCTTTAATTCTAAATGAATTAGGGTATAGCATTAAAATTAAAGATTTTGAAAATTGTTTTCAGAAAGCGCAGATAAAATGTATGAATTTTATTGCAGAAAAAGAAGAGACCACCAATATCACAGGATTTCTAAAACAAAAGCCAAAAAATACAACGCTTGATATCGTAACAGAAACAGGCAGGCATATAACAGCAACAGAAGATCACCCATTTTATACCAAAGATGGGATGAAGCCTGTAAACAAGTTAAAACTATACGAAGAAGTTGCCATCTATCCTTTTGAGGGAGTTAAGTATGAAGTGCCAAGTTCAGATATAATTACTGACAAAGATGACATCAGAAAACTTTTGCTCAGGTTAGGAAAGGGTTCCAAAGGAAACGCTATTGAGCAGATATTGGGTCAACTTGAAAGAAGAAAGTTACTGTCGTTAAGGTACAATTCTCCGCAGCTTCCTTATATACTTAAAGTTATGGGTTATTGTTTTGGAAACGGTTTGATTTATTTTGTAAACAAAAAGGAAAAAGGCAATACCTGTTTCTATGGCAAAGAAGAAGATTTAATAAAAATAAAATCTGATATACAAAAAATAGGTTTTGAAGCCGGAATATATTCAAGGAATAGGCACCATAATATAAGTACCAGTTATTCGACTTATGAGTTTGACAGAGAGGAAACATGGCTTAAGGTATCTTCGTCCAGCTTCGCTATACTTCTAGCAGTATTGGGCATGCCGATAGGTAATAAATGTCGCCAACCGTATGAATTGCCAAAATGGTTATTTAGCGCTCCGCTTTGGCAGAAAAGGTTATTTTTGGCAGGTTTCTTTGGAGCAGAAATGTCTTCTCCGAAAACTTTAACAGGCCATGGATACAATTTTTATTGCCCTACAGTTTCCATGAACAAGACTTATGAGCATATAGAAAGTGGCAAGAAATTTCTCGAAGATATAGGCATTTTAGTCTCAGATTTTGGCATTCACGCGCATCAAATAAGTCAGAGAAGGGAATGTATTAATAAAGACGGTATTCTTTCGTATCGTCTGCGCCTAATGATATCAGACCAGGCGCAGAATTTACTAAGACTTTATAGTAGAATTGGTTTTGAATATAATGAGAAACGTAAATTTTTAGCTAATGTAGCTGCTGGGTATTTGAGATTAAAGGACAGGATATTAGCTGAAAGAAGAAAAGTTGTGGCTATTGAGCGCTCTCTTTATGAGTTAGTGGAGAGAGAGCCTAGGATGTGGGATAAAGACCCTACATTTGAAGATTATATTGAAAAGGCTACCTATGGATTAGACAAATCAGGCATGATATGGGAAAGGATAGAACATATCTGTAATGCAAAGTATGATGATTGGGTCTATGATTTCACAGTCGCTCATCTGCACCATAATTTTATTGCCAATAATTTTGTTGTATCAAATTGCGGCGTCAGGCTTATGAGAAGCAATCTTTTATTGGAAGACGTGAAGCCAAGGCTAGAAAAACTGGTCAATTCATTATTTAGTAATATACCGTCAGGTGTTGGTTCAAGCGGCGACATAAGGGTTAGTTCCAGGGAAGAAGAGGAGATTTTTGTAAAAGGCTCTGGCTGGGCAGTTAAAAAAGGATATGGCGTAAAAGAAGACCTGGAATTTACAGAAGACAGAGGTTCAATAGAAGGCGCAGATCCTTCAATTGTTTCAAAAAGGGCATATGAGAGAGGCAGAGATCAGTCAGGCACGCTTGGTTCAGGCAACCATTTTGTAGAAATTCAGGTTATAGACGAGATTTATGACGAGAAAAAGGCAGATATCTTCGGCCTGGCAAAAGGCCAGATTACAATGATGATTCATTCCGGATCAAGGGGCCTTGGGTATCAGATTTGCGATGATTATGTAAAAAGCATGATGAGCTGTTTAAGTAAATACAGCATAAATGTGCCTGACAGGCAGCTTGCGTGCGCGCCTATCAATTCTCCAGAGGGCAAGGCATATCTGACCAGCATGAAATGCGCTGCGAATTATGCCTGGGCAAACAGGCAGTGCCTTATGCACCTTGCGAGAAATGCCTTTGAAAAAATTTTTAATAAAAGCTGGAAGTCTTTAGGGCTTGACCTTGTTTATGATGTAGCCCATAATATTGCTAAGATGGAAAAGCATAAAGTAGACGGTAAGGACCGTGTTTTATGCGTCCATCGTAAAGGCGCTACCAGGGCGTTTCCTCCAGGGCATGCTGATTTACCTGAAGCATACAAAGAAGCAGGCCAGCCTGTTATTATACCTGGAGATATGGGAAGGTTTTCTTATGTCCTGGCAGGGACAGAAAGAGCAATGGAAGAGACTTTCGGAAGCACGTGCCATGGCGCAGGAAGATGCCTTTCTCGTTCAGGAGCTATTAAGGCGTGTCGCAACAGACATATTGATAAGGAACTTTTTAATAAAAGTGGTATAATAGTAAAGTCAAAAACCAGAGATACTCTGGCTGAAGAAGCGCCGGAAGCATATAAAGATGTGAACGAAGTTGTGGCTGTTGTGCATGGTGCAGGGTTATCTACAAAGGTCTGCCGCATGCGGCCGCTCGGCGTTATTAAAGGCTAAAGGGAGAATATATGCTAGACATAAGATTTATAAGAGAAAATCCAGATATAGTAAAGACTGCTATAAAAAACAGAAACATGAAACTGGATATTCAAGAAGTGCTGGATCTGGATAGCGACAGAAGAAAAATACTGGTAGAAGTAGAAGGCTTAAAAGCAGAAAAAAATACTATTTCTAAGAAAGGCAAGCCAGATCAAGCTGTTATTGATAAAATGAAGGCATTGTCCCAAAAAGTAGATGATTTAGATAAAAAAGTGGAGGGAATTGATGAAAAA
>ERZ1292640.2748-Hain-H43-02um-R1-2748-length-13980-cov-4_pt1 | contig 13980 bp, 14 predicted proteins | sample MGYA00564404_ERZ1292640 | MGnify/ENA primary metagenome ERZ1292640 (study PRJEB36523, sample SAMEA6512636) | groundwater metagenome | collected 2019-01-08 | study: AquaDiva: Metagenomics assemblies of 32 groundwater samples
GTGCTTCCGGAAGTGGGGCAGAATGCCAATGAGGCGACAACATTCGTTTTGGAATTTCCGGTCAAGGCTCCAAGCGGCTCCGTTTTCAAGAATGACCTTACAGCGATTCAACAGTTGGAATATTGGAAGATGGTGAAATTGAATTTCACCGAGCATAATCCGTCAGCGACAATTTCAGTGGGGGACGAGGAGTGGGTGGCAGTCGTCGCGTGGATTTCGGACAACTGGGACATCATCGGCGGCTTGTCATTCCTTCCGCGCGAGAATCATGTGTACCGCCTCGCGCCCTACGAAGCGATTGACAAGAAAACATACGAAGCGCTCGCGGCAAAATTCCCGGTCATTGATTATTCAAAACTGATTATTTACGAGCGGACCGATGAGACAGAACAGGCGAAAGAATTGGCGTGCGCAGGCGGGACATGTGAAATCATTTGAATTAGTACGTAGTTCGTAGAACGTAGTACGTAGTGAAATACAAAAAGAAGCGCCCGACGAACCGAAGCTCGCGGGCGGCTTCCATAGTTCGTCGGGCTCACCACGTGAGTACCACCTGTACCGGTTTTCCGGTTTTTGCAAATGCATGAAGCTCTTGTGGTTTGAATTCCTTCTGGTCGACGAATATTCTGGCCACACGGGTTTCGTCATACATCACCGTGATAAATCCCTTTCCAGGAATTTCGCTCTGTGGTAGAGCAAAACTCCCTCCATCGCATTTCAGTGTTACCATCATCTTTGTAGCTCCTCAAATAGCTCGACCAACCACATGGTTTGGCCGGACAGGCACTATCGCAAATTAGAGAGAGAGAGAGTCAACCATATATACGAGTTCGCCGCATTCAAGGAATTCTAGGCAGTCTGACTGCTAAATTCTGGCAGTCTGACTGCCAGAATGGTAGAATAGTGCGATGCGGGTCGAGCCTTTCTCAGTCGGTTCATATGTTCATGCAATAAAGCGCGGCGCGCGCGGTCTTCCAATAGTTCAAAATATTTATGATAAGGGACGTTTCCTTCGGATACTCTATTACATGAATGATGAGTTTCTCGACCCTTATTGGGATTTGGCTACGCGTAGTCGTATTCTATATGCACGTCTTGATTCGTGGCCAAAGCGAAAGCGAATTGTGGACATCCTTGCTTATACGCTTATGCCAAACCATATACACCTCCTCCTGAAAGAAATACGCGAAGGCGGAATATCCGAATTTATGAAAAAGCTCGGGCAGAGCATGTCCAATCATCACAACGAAAAATATAATCAGCACGGAAGTATCTTTCAAGGTTCATATCGCGGAAGAACAGTCGAGAGCGACGAATACCTGCGCTATGTTGCCGCATATATAATGGCAAAAAATACTTTCGAACTTTATCCTCGAGGCGGTCTGCGCGGCGCTACAGAACACTTTGAAGATGCGTGGAAATGGGGAGCCGTGTATCCCTTTTCCAGTTTGGGCGATTATGCCGGGGTTCGCGAGTCGCCGATACTTGAGCGGGGTATTCTTAATGAAACATTCTCGTCGCGCACCTTTAAATCATTTTGTCGAGATGTTATCGAGGGTGGCAAGTGGTTGCAAGCAGAATTTGAATAAGTTGTTTTTTAGCAGTCAGACTGCCAGAAGTTCTGTATGGCTTTTGGTGATGGGGTTTAGGGTAAAAATCAAACGGCAAAAGTGAAAATGAAAGACCCGACGAACCGAAGCTCATCTGGGCTTCCATTGTTCGTCGGGCAAACTCATCCATCCAGACGTACTGCATCTTGGCTGGGTTTTGTAGCCAGTGCATCGACCACTCGGATCTCAACGAAATCATCATCGCCGATTCCTCGCTCTCTACTGCCGTACTGATCCGTGGGTACGAGCTCGCCGTTGACCCTGACATCCGCCATTGTCTCACCCGGCAAGTTTAATTCCCTCAGGACATAGGCAATTACAATGTCTAAAGCGATGTACTGAAACTGGATTACCCGAGTCTCCGACGCAACAAACGATACTCTACGCATGAAATTCTCCTCAAATAACTCGACCAACCGATTGATTGACCGTGCTGGCAGTATCGCAAAGCCCAGAGAGAGAGTCAATCAGATGAAAAAAGCGTCCTTTAGGGACGCCCTTTTCATTTCTGCGAAATAAGCCGGATTCTGTCGAGGACAGTCATTTATCTGGGATGATTGTCTCCAATCACCTCAAGCGGTTCCTCAAACCGTACCGATGGTACTATTTGATACGACCTTGCACGCAGGTAGGATTTTTGCCGTTGCACCTTGAGCCTTTAACTGCTCAAGCTCGCCCTGCTTCGCATAAAGCTACGCAGGGCGTTTTTCCGCTCTCGCGAAAAAACGTCTCTGTTCGCATCCCTGGGATTACCCCGGCGGGCGTTACCTCCTAAACCATCATTCTCATGATGGTCGGACTCGATCTCCGCGGAGCGGAGATTTAGAGCGCTACCCGTTTACACTTTGCAGTGTGCGTGTCCGGACTTTCCTCCCCTCGATTGCTCTCGGGGCGACTGCCTAACGCAGGCACGCATTATCCATCATTTACAGGATTTCACAAGTCCAGCGAGATATCCACGGCATGGGCTTGTCTTGCGACTCGATATTCGTGCTAAAATACCTCCTATGCCCGAGGCCTCAAAGAGCTTAAGAATCCAAATAATTGCCGATTCAGTGGCACGCTGGGCAGTCTTTCTGTTTCTCGGCGTGCTGCCTTTCTTTCTCATTCCCAACGCATGGGTGACAGTTCCGCAGGCGAAAATGCTTCTCGTAATAATCGTGATTGTAACGGTATCAATCGCATGGATAGTCGCGCGTTTCGCGGAAGGTTCGATGCGGATTCCGAAATCTTTTTTGCTCGGCGCGGGGGCGCTTTTGCCAATCGCGTATTTGGTATCGGCGTTGAGTTCAGGACGCGGATGGAATTCGTTTGTCGGCACCGGAGTAGAACAGGATACAGTAATAGCTATTCTCGCGATTTATGCCCTGCTGCTGTTGTTTTCTCTAGTTTTGTCTCAAGGAGCGCGCGAAATCGGAATTTCGCTTCGAGCGCTTTTTATCGGAAGCGCGGTACTGCTCATAACCCAGGCATTGCATGTCGCCTTCCCCGGTTATGTTGATTTTGGCGGCGCTCTCCCAAATAGCGTGTCAAGCGCGATAGGCAGTTGGCACGACCTGGCGATTTTTCTGGGTCTTGTATTATTACTTTCTATTTCTTATAAGGGCCCGTCTGATGAGTCGCCAAAACTGCGTCTAGTGCGAATATTTTCTGGTCTGATTTCGCTGGTATTTCTCGTGATAATAAATTCGTATGACGTATGGCTGGGCCTTACGGGCATCGGTTTCATCTATGGCGCGTATCTATGGTTCGAGTTAAGAAAGTCTGGAAATGTCCCGTACAAAAGCGCTTTCCGCGCGATTCTTCCCTATATTATTCTTGTTGTTTTGGCGCTTGGATTAAGTTACGGAGGCGCCAAAGTTGTTTCTTATCTACCTGCGCGCCTACAGCTCTCGCAGGTGGAGGTTCGTCCTTCTTGGCAGGGGACGCTCGCGGTCGGCAAGCAGGCATTTAATAGTACGCGCGAGTTTATAACCGGCTCCGGTCCAAATTCGTTCACGCGAACATGGAATCTTTACAAACCGGTTTCGGTGAACGCGACGCAGTTTTGGAACACAGATTTCTTTTCTGGCATCGGTTTAATACCGACCTCTCTCTTATCGGTTGGCATCCTGGGCCTTTTGTCCTGGGGCCTCCTCATTCTTTGTATTCTGTGGCGCGCCGTTAGATTCTCGCGCGACAGAAGCTTCCGTACGCCGGCAAAAACGGCGACCGGAGCGGTAATCGCGGGCGTTTTGTATCTTTTTGTTTTCAATGTTGTTTATGTTCCCGGCGTTGCGCTTTTCGCGTTATCATTCGCGCTTCTCGGGATTCTGATTGCTCTCTTTGTCGTACAAGGTAAAATCGGTGTCTGGACATTTTCTCTTAATTGGCGCGAGCCTAAATCTGCATCTGTTTCCGCCGCTACTATCGTTCTAGGCGCGATTGTCGTATTTGGAGCGATAGAATCGCTGCGAGCAATCGTGTCAGATACGCAAGTCAATCGTGCGATTATTGTCTACAGCGAAACAAGCGACCTCGATACCGCGTCGCGGTACAACGACTATGCTCTTTCTGTCCTAGGAAATAACGACCGCGCCCATCGCACCGCCGTGGAGATTGGGCTATTACAGCTCAAGAAGTTATTAGCGGAAGGAGAGGTCACGGATGATTTGCGTTCACGTTTGCAAGAAGCCCTTCAGACCACGCTCAAGCACGGAATATCGGCGGTATCCGCGGACGGGAATAGTTATCGTAACTGGCTTACGCTCGCCCAACTCTACAATGAGCTTTCGCTCGGCGGGATAGAGGGCGCCAACAGGAATGCCAGAGATGCCTACGGGCGCGCTCAAATCGAAAGTCCGACCAGTCCGCTTCCTCTTTTGGGCCTGGTACAACTTGATTTGGCGGCTTCCGACAGCAAGTCCGCGCTTCTACATCTGAACGCCGCGCTCGCCATAAAGTCTGATTTCGCTGTGGCGCGCCTCCTTCTTTCGCAGTTGAGTGCGAGAACGAATGATTTGGCAAAAGCGGAAGAAGAGGCTCTTAATGTCGTTCGCTTGGCGCCGGAAGACCCGCTTGCCTGGTACAATCTCGGGCTCGTTCTATACACGCGCAAATCATACGATAATGCGGCTGTCGCGCTTGAGCGCGCGGTCCAGCTGGAGAAAGATTACGCGAACGCCCTCTTTACTCTGGGTCTCACGTACTACCAGCTTGGCCGTCCGAAAGATGCCATTTCCGCGTTTGATAAGGTATCGGCTCTTAATCCGGATGACCCTGCGTTAAAGAAGGTCATAGCAAACGTTAAGGCGGGGAAAGATCCGCTCAATGACCAGACGGCGAAGTAAGGAGAGGTGGTTATGACAAACCGCGCTCCATTGGATAACTGCTCCGCGGCCTGCCGTTTTGGTAAGAATTGATTTTCTGTTGCCGATTTTCTGTTCATGATTCGCAAAGGCATATATCTAACGGGGCAGGCAATGCGACTCCTCGATTTTGAGGTGAGAGGAATTAATAGCGCTGTTTATATACTCGCCATATGCGCTTTGGCCTCCTCGCTTTTGGCGCTTCTGCGCGACCGCTTGCTTGCGCATGCGTTTGGCGCCGGCGCCGAGCTGGACTTGTATTACGCGGCATTTAGAATTCCGGATTTTCTGTTCGTAGCGCTAGGGGCGCTTGTTTCGGTATACGTGCTTATTCCGGAACTTTCGCGCCGAGACAACGCGGAACGGAAGAATTATATAGACACGATATTTTTCGGTTTCTCCGCGCTTGCCGTTTTGGCCGGAATCGTTGCGGCGATTGCTTCTCCCGCGATACTATCGCATCTTTTCCCGCGTTTCGTTGAAGCCGGAAACCTTCCGACCCTTGTCTTGTTGACGCGCATAATGCTGCTTCAGCCGATTCTGCTCGGCCTCTCCAATATTTTCGCCGCGATTACGCAAACAAAGTTTCGATATGTCCTGTATGCCGCGTCGCCTCTCCTTTATAATCTGGGAATTATTTTTGGCATAACGGTTCTCTACCCGATATTCGGAATATCTGGGCTCGCGTGGGGAGTGGTTTTGGGAGCCGGACTTCACGCCGGCGTGCAAATCCCGTCAATTTTGCGCGACGGGTTCTTCAAAAGATTTCCCCGTTTTTTGGAACCGCGCGCTTTGATGAGTACTGTCGCGGTTTCCATTCCGCGCGCACTCGCGCTTTCAATGAATCAAATTACATTTATCGGATTAACCGCTCTCGCCGGAACGCTTGCAATCGGCTCCATTTCGATATTCATGTTTGCGTTCAATCTCTATAGCGTTCCTCTGGCGATAATCGGAGCATCGTATTCAGTCGCGGCGTTTCCCACGCTCGCCAGAGCGCTTTCCCTCGGTAAGCAATCAGAGTTTGTCGAACATATAGCGACGGCCACCCGCCACATATTCTTTTGGTCTCTTCCGGCAACTGCGCTCGTTATCGTCCTGCGCGCCCACATCGTACGCGTTGTGTTGGGGAGCGGAGCCTTTGACTGGACAGATACGAAGCTCACGGCGGCATCATTGGCGCTTCTCGCACTCGCCCTTGTCGGCCAAGGACTGATGCTTCTATTGGTGCGCGGTTACTACGCGGCAGGAAGAACATTCACGCCGCTTCTTGTCTCGGCCGGTATCGCGCTCGGAACTATAGGACTCGGCGAGCTGTTCATACGCGTTATGGATAACACGGCGGTCCTTTCATTTGTTCAGTCGCTTTTGCGCGTGGAAAACGTGTTAGGAGCCAATGTGCTCGCTCTCGCGACTGCCTACGCGGGCGCGACTCTTTTGGGGACAATATTTCTGGCATTCCGATTCGAGCGCAAGTTTCCAGGCTATTTCAGCCAGATTGGACGCTCTTTCGCGCACGGCATTGTGGCGTCGTTTGCTGGAGGAGTTTCCGCGTACGCGATGCTCGCGCTGGTCGGACAGGTTACGCTGGCATCCACCCTTGCCTCCGTTTTTGTCCGCGGATTTGCGGCTGGGGCCTCCGGGCTTATAGTATCCGGGCTCGCTTACTCGCTTCTTGGTAATCGCGAATTTGCCGAGACAGTTGCGGAAGTTCGCGGAAGATTGTGGCGCGGCTACATGAAGACCGAGGGCGGTAAAGCAATAGTCGCATCAGCGGAAGAAGCGGCGGAACTTAAGTAGAGGAGAACAGTTTACAGTGAACAGTAAATAGCAAACAGAAATGCGTTAGAAATTGTGATTTAGGAATTTTACTGTCCACTGTTAACTTAATGTAGCCATTGACCATTATGTCATCTAACATACGAAATTTCAGCATAATAGCTCACTCCGATACCATCCTCCTTCGGAGGAGCTACGGGGCAGGCATTGACCACTATGCCATCTAATATACGCAACTTCAGTATCATTGCGCACATTGACCACGGGAAATCCACCTTGGCTGACAGGATGCTGGAGATGACGGGCACAATCGCGCCGAGGGACATGCAGGAGCAAGTTCTCGACAGAATGGACCTGGAACGCGAGCGCGGCATCACAATCAAGATGGCCCCCGTCCGGATGGTTTACCATCCGAAAGCACGAAATCCGAAATACGAAATCCGAAAAGGGGATTCAAGTTTTGATTTTCGTGCTTCGAATTTCGAATTTCCAAATTCAGAATACATTCTGAATCTGATAGACACTCCAGGGCATGTGGATTTTTCATACGAAGTTTCGCGCGCGCTTTCCGCGGTTGAGGGAGTCGTTCTTCTTGTGGACTCAACGCAGGGCGTGGAGGCGCAGACTCTTTCCGTGCTATCGGTCGCGAAGGGGCTTGGCCTCGTAATAATTCCCGTGGTTTCTAAAATAGATTCTCCTAACGCGCGGATTGCCGACATAACAAGCGAACTTGCGCTGTTGCTCGGTTGCCACGAATCGGAAGTATTGCCCGCGTCCGGAAAAACTGGTGAGGGAGTAGAAGAAATACTTAAGGCAGTAATCGAACGCATTCCGCATCCGAAATCTTCTGGCGACAAATTACAATCACTCGTGTTTGATTTCGGATATTCCGACCATCGCGGCGTTATTGTTTACGCGAGAATATTTGGCGGGAAGGCCGCGAAAGGGGATGCGCTGCGCCTCGTTGCCGCTCATGCCGATTTTACGGCTCTAGAAGTGGGTATTTTGAGGCCCGGCGAGACGCCTGTTGATGTTCTTAGTGAGGGCGAAATCGGATATATCGTGACTGGGATAAAAAAACCCGGCCTGGCTTCCGTAGGCGATACCGTCGTGTCATCGCGCAATCCGGCGCCACCGCTTCCAGGCTATCGTTCTCCAGCGCCGGTTATTTGGGCGAGCGTATATCCGGAAAATCAAGACAACCTCGTTCTTCTTCGGCAGTCGCTTGCGCGCTTGCATTTATCCGACTCATCTCTTTCATATGAGGAAGAATCATCCGGGGTTATGGGCAAAGGTTTTCGTTGCGGATTTCTCGGAATGTTACATCTGGAAATTATCATCGAGCGACTTCGGCGCGAATTTGCGCTGAATCTCGTTGTAACAATGCCCACGACTGTCTACGAAGTAACGTATCCGAACGGAAAAGTTGAAGAGATTTACGCGCCTGCCCGATTGCCCGACGATGGCACGGCAAAACGCCTTCGCGAACAATGGGCGGAAGTTTCCGTCATATCGCCTCCGGAATATCTCGGCCTCATATCGCAGTTGCTCTATGAACATGAAGCCATAATAGGGGACACAGAAACACTGCCCGACGGCAAGGCGAAGCTTTCTTCCCAGATGCCACTGCGCGAGCTTATGCGAGGATTTTTTGACAAGCTCAAAAGCGTCTCGTCAGGCTTTGCCTCGCTTTCATACGAAATAATAGGCTTGCGCGACGCGGATGTCGTGAGGATGGATGTTCTCGTCGCGGAAGAAATTGCGCCCGCATTTTCTCGGATTGTCAGCCGCAGGCGCGTGCGAGCGGAAGCCGAGGCGATGGTCGAGAAACTGGAAAAGCTATTGCCCCGCCAGCTCTTCGTCCTAAAAATCCAGGCAAAAGCAATGGGGAACATAATAGCGGCACGCAGAGTCTCGGCCCTGCGCAAGGATGTGACCGGCTATCTCTACGGCGGAGACATCACGCGAAAAATGAAACTGTTGGAGAAACAAAAGAAGGGAAAGAAGAAGATGCTCGCGCGCGGCAGAGTTGAAATACCCCATGATGTCTTTCTGAAAGTGATACGGGATAGTTAGATACTCCTTAAATAACTTGTATCTAAGCCAAAATCCAGTGGGTTGACATATAGCCCAATCTATGCTATTATTGCCATACCAGAAAGCAGGAAATCCTTCCTGTCTGGTGGTCTTTTCTCGAAAGGAGAAAGAAGCATGGATAAGCAACGTCAAGGAGAAATTGCTCTTATGTTGGTACGTATGTACATCAACAAAAAGGGCATTCCGGCATTGGACGATGTAAAGCTTGGCATTAACAAAATCGCCAAGGTTACAGGCTTGTCGGTAGCCGAACTGCTTCAGTTTGTCGACGGCATTTTGTCGGACACGCTGAAACAGACGGTGTAACTGTTCTTTAAGGAGAGCGTAAGCTCCCGGGGTTGGAGGATCGCCCGAGTATATAACCTTCACTTTTTCAATCACTGGATTGGGAAAATAAGTTCTCATCTATAAGATTTCGATTTTATAAATGAGAATTAACCGGTAACGATTTCGTTGCCGGTTATTTCTTTATGTATTTAAACGTTCCTTTATCCGGTAATCATTGAAACAACTCCTGGTGCGAAGAAGAGAACCATACTGATGATAACGAGGACGGCTACAACGCCCCAAAAATACTTCAGGGCTTTTTTGGTATTGCGGTGGAATAGGAAGGACATATAGAGCAGGCAATAGGTGTTAGGCAATAGGCATTAGTAAAATCCAAATTTCACGATGATGGTATGATTATACGATATGCAAAGCTTTCAGCAAAGGCGAGACCCCTTGCGCCTGTTTGGCAAACGTTTGCTTCTAATAATTATATCTGTGCTTGTGATTGTGGCAATATCCGGCGTATGGAAGGCGTACCGCAAAGAACAGGAATCACTCGCCCTCCGACAGGAAGCGGAAATCCAGCTTGAGGACATTGCAAAGAGAAGGGCTCAATTGAAAACGGATATTGCCAAATTGAATACGCCGCGCGGAATGGAAGAAGCGCTGCGCGAACAGTATCTTCTTGCCAAAAGCGGCGAAAATCTCATCATCATTGTAGACCCTCCAACGCCAGCACCGATAGAGACAACCTCTTCGGTAATGGAATGGTTTCAGAATTCTCTTTCATGGTTTACCCGCTAGACAGCAGGGTCATGAGTTTGGCATTTACTTACCCTTATGTGCTTATTCGCGCGAATAAGCATATAAGGGTAATGCGGAACATCGAGAAGACAACTGCGGTTTTCATAATGCACCCGTGCCTCGCCTAAGGCCGTTAATTTTGTTAGATTTATTCTGCGCGGAATTAGTTTAGTGGCAGAACGACTGCTTCCCAAGCAGTAGATACGAGTTCGATTCTCGTATTCCGCACCGCTTAGGAGCTTGCAAGTGTCCGCTCGGCGCCTCGCTTCGTACTATGCGCTAATTCTCACGAATTAGCGCATAATGAAAATTATTAAAGAATCTGCAGATTTTCTAGCCATTCCAAATATTCCGTACATTAAAGATACTTCCTTCCGTATGCGCGCATGGCGCCAATAACGTCGCGAAGAGCCGCGCCTTTTTTAGTCAGCGTATACTCGACGCGCTGGGGTCGCTCGCTCAATTCTTTGCGTTGTATCAACGACTCATTCTCTAAACGCTTCAGTTTGTTGGAAAGCGTGCGGGTGCTTATGCCCTCAAGGGAATTCTGCAAATCGCAAAATCGCCGCGGTTTTAGAAGCAGGTCGCGCAAGATAAGAAGCGAGCAGGAATCGCCTAATAGGTCTGCAACTCGGGCGACGGGGCAGGCTCGGCATAGTGTCTTTCTCTGGTGCGCGGTTCGTAGCATTATCCACAGTCTAACATTCAAGTGGGCACTTTACAAAGTAAAGTATAGGGCATATACTGCGGACATTAAGAGATAAAAATATAAATCATGAGCAGTGAAAATGTTTTGAAGGTTAAAATTATTCTCGGTAGCACGCGGCCTAACCGTTTTAGCGAGCATGCAGGGCGATGGATATTGGAAAACGCGAAGAAAATCGCAGGCGTCGAGGCGGAAATCCTAGACTTGCGGGATTATGAGATGCCTTTTTTCAACGAGACAGTAAGTCCGTCATACAAACAAGCGCCGTATAAGAACGAGGCGGTAGAGAGATGGACGAGGAAAATAGCGGAAGCCGACGGATTTATAATAATTACCCCGGAATATAATCACGGCCCCGTGGCAGTTCTGAAAAACGCCCTTGATTACATATTCAAGGAATGGAACAACAAACCCGTAGGGTTTATCGCATACGGCAGTGTGGGAGGCGCCCGCGCCGTCGAGCAATTGCGATTAATAGCGATTGAGCTTCAGATGGCGCCCGTTAGAAACGCAGTTCATATATCTGCGCCATGGGAGCTTGTTGATGAGAAAAACAACCTCAAGAGCGGCGCGCTCGATTCCTACAAGAGCGCGGCCGAGGAACTCTTGAACCAACTTGTGTGGTGGACGAAGGCGCTCAAAGTCGCGCGCGAAACACAGGTCTAAACGGATTGTGATATACTTTTGGCAATAATTATTAAAGATAAATATTGACTTATGACGGCACAACCGCAAATTACAATTTACTCGACGCCGACATGCCACTTCTGCCACGCGGCGAAAGATTTCTTCACAGCCAACAAAGTAAAATTCACCGATTACAATGTCGCGACAGACTTGGCAAAAAGGAAAGAAATGATAGAAAAAAGCGGCCAAATGGGCGTTCCCGTTATTTCCGTGGGGAATGAAATGGTTGTCGGCTTTGACGAAGCACAGCTTCGCACTCTCTTGAAAGTTTAGTTTTAACTATTTTTCCAGCCGGGGGGCGCGTATGCTAAAGTGCATATGCGCCCCTGTAGGTTATATTTGCAGGGTCGTTGCTCGGGCGAGGCACGAAGAGTTGCCATCTCGCTTCTCGTTTCGCCCCGTTCCTATATGCTTATTCGCGCGAATAAGCATATAAGGAAAATGATGCATCAGGTAAGCCCTCGTAGTTCAACGGATAGAACTTCGCACTCCTAACGCGAGAATCCAAGTCCGACTCTTGGCGAGGGCACATGAATGTTACAATATAGCCATGGAACCCGGCCAAAACAACCTTTTGAACGAGACCTATCGCCTGTCGAAGGAAAATAACAAAATGCTCCACAGCATGCGCCGCAGCGCGTTCTGGGGAGGTTTGTTTAAAGTGATTTTCTGGTTTGCCATTATCGTCGCGCCAATATGGTTTTATTCGGCTTATTTGGCGCCGATTGTCCAAAGTTTTCAGCAAACCGTGAATCAGGTTCAAGGCACTGGTGCCAAAGCACAGGCGCAACTCAATGGCTTTCAGGAGGTGCTTAAGCAGTTTGAATCTAAGTTTAAATCTACGCCGTCTTCGACGCCGTGAAAAATGAGTACAGCCTGTGCTACAGTGAAGTGAAGCTATGAAAGGCCTAGACAGACAGGTACTTGCTCCACATAAGGACGGAAAAAGTGGAGGGTCGCCTGCCGAGGCGATCCCGACAGCGAGAGATTTGATACTAAACACAGGACAGATCAAACAAATCCTCAATCAGAACAGACTTTCGCAATTCCCCGTATTAGAATCAGCCGTAAAAATCGTGCGCGATTTAACATTGTTTCACGAGGGTCCCATCTCGGAAAGAAAGAATCAAATAATTAGGTATAGAAAGGAATGGCTTGCAAGTGGGAACGAGTCCACTTCTGATAATGCGTTGCGGGAAGATTTTATTGCTATTCTAGAACACGCGACCATTAAGCACATTGAAAGTTTACCAGAATATCGTGTCCTTAAAGCGGAACGTCAGCAAGAATTCGCGCATAAAGTCGCTGAACAAATGAATTTCTTGTTCGACAACTTTGAAAAGAGTGTTGACTTATTGACTGCGCAGGAAAAAGCCGAACTTTTGCAACTACAACAAGAAGAAGAACGTTATAAACGTGATGAAAAGAGAAGACATTACGAGGAATTGTTCACTTCTAAAGAGGCAGCAGGCAAGTGGCTGTATGGCGTTGCGAGGAATGAATTAGAGCGTTCCGGTGGAAAGGTGGCGGATGCGGCAAGGAATCTCGTTCGGAGCGAAAGGGCCAGAGAACTCATCAGGCATCATAACTTTAACCTCTTCCAGTACGCTGATGAAGAATTTAAGAATATAGATGATGCACGAGAGCGAGACCAAGGGCGAGACCGTGCTGGCGCGAAATTGCCCGTAGCGGTACTACTCCAAGCGTTCGCCACGCCACGAACCATGCGCTCTGACGCACGCACGATTCAAGACTATCCTGTCGTGCACCTGCTACAGACGATAAATTTCTGGCTCAACGCTCGATTCACGGCCGAACTACCTAGCGGTGTTTATGGGCAGGCAGTGGAGGAAGATGAAAAATACAAACAAAAACGAAGAGTACACTCACGAAACAGAAACGCTCATTTTGATAAACCAGGTTTGAGTATACGTGGGGAGACAAACATGGGACATGAGAGCAAAGAATCTTCCGCATATTCAGATTCAAACGTAGCCGTGTTGTGGTGGGGTATACCGCTGTGGAAACAGTGGAAATTATTAAAACCATATATTAAAGAAGAAATAGGAAAGACGCAAAATAAGTCCCGTGGTTTTGTGCCGAGAAAATTCCTTGAATATATGGATGGTTTGGTTAACAAAGAAGCGCAGGCGGCGCCACAGAAACAGGGCGGCATTAGCGCCAATCTGGAAAAGATAATCCGGCTACGAGAGCTAAAGGAACTCTTTAATCTTGATTTCGTAATGTCCCCAAAAGATCGGGCTACAGAGATAAAACGAAAACAGGACGAACAAGCAAAGCAACGACTGCTCACTGACCGATTCCGGTTTCCATGGTAGAGAATAAAACACCGATACGTGAAAAATCAGTTCTGATGTGGTAAAGTTGCCCCGAAGCCCAGATAGCTCCCGCCTTCGCTCTTCGCTTACGCTTGAGCTACGGTCGGGCAGGCAGGTAGAACTTTAATTGCTACCGCGTGCCCTTCGTAGCTTCGGCAGAAGCCGGAGCATAGAAAGGCCCAGATAGCTCAGGTAGTTAGAGCATTCCCCTGAAGAGGGAAGGGTGGTCAGTGCAAGTCTGACTCTGGGCACATTTCGACAAACTCAATGCGAGCAAAAGAATCTCAAAATCCCAGTGTGTAGGTCAGCGCGCTTCCGTTGCCCTTTAGCCACTTTGAAGT
>ERZ1292640.2749-Hain-H43-02um-R1-2749-length-13976-cov-8_pt1 | contig 13976 bp, 7 predicted proteins | sample MGYA00564404_ERZ1292640 | MGnify/ENA primary metagenome ERZ1292640 (study PRJEB36523, sample SAMEA6512636) | groundwater metagenome | collected 2019-01-08 | study: AquaDiva: Metagenomics assemblies of 32 groundwater samples
GTTATGGTGGCGGTTATGGTGGCGGTTATGGTGGCGGTTATGGTGGCGGTTATGGGGTAGACGCTGCAGTAAGCGCTCATGCCCTCACCACCAATCGCGCCGCTCTCGTCGGCCCGTTTCAAGGTGCGACGATCCCGTTTACCCTGCCAACCCCGCTGGACAAACCCGAACGGCTGACTGAATGGGCGGCAGGTCCGCGCATGGCAGTTTGCGAACTTGAGCTGCTTGCCGGTCTGCATTTCAATGTCAATCAAAACAAGACATCAATGACGCTCGGTTTTGTGGACCTGGACAGAAAGCCCTTGAAAGATCTAGCGCTTGCGCGCCTGGTGCGTCCCACCGAGAAAATTTTCAAGGAGCAGCTTGATCTTGTAAATAATTACTCCGAGCTTCGGGATGATCGCGGCGCCGAAATCCTGGCACAGGTCAACGGCGGCGGGGCCTTCTTTTCGTCCATCATCGGCTTGACTGCGCATCGCCACAAATACACCCTCGAACTTCTCGACCTGGCCATGTCTCTGGCAACCCATGTTGAAATGCGGTTCAAACATGCCTTTGCCTGCCAGCGCCCGGTAGAGTTGTCGCCACAAATTCAACCCATGATCCCCACGCCCGGCCACGCAAGTTGGCCAAGCGGACATGCGACAGAGGCCTACCTGACTTGCGCGCTGCTCCAGTCCCTGCTTCCCCATGGCGGCAAATACCGGGAACAACTGGAACGGCTGGCGGCACGCATCGCGGTAAACCGCACGGTTGCGGGTTTGCACTACCCGGTGGACAGTGCGGTCGGGCGCCTGTTGGGTACGGCTCTCAGCGACTTCATGGTGGCACGCTGCACCGGAGCCAAGCTGCACGAACGCGGATTCGACGGCCGTAAGTTCCATGGGGTTCAGGGTCATGTCATTGACTTCGACCCCCGAATTTCGATGTCTGACAACCAAAGTGGTTATTACGAGTTGTTCTCCGGTTCGGGTACTGTCGCAGCCTCATCTCTGCTTCAATTTATGTGGACCAAAGCCGCCGCCGAATGGAAACCGATCAAATAGGAGCCCGTATGCACTGGACTCCTCTACCCAAAGGTGGCTTCACAGGAATCGACTGGTCTAAACCAGGGGAGACCTCCGGTTTTGACCCCTATCTCATTTGGGCAGAAGCAGACAACTTCGCTGGCTACGGCCTTGACAAGCCACCCAAATGGCTGCCACTGCTGATTGAACTGGCACCGGGCGTCAGCGTAGCGCAACTGAAGGCAGCCTCGTCTCCCAAATGGCTCCATGTGCCACCGGTGTATACCTCGAGTTCAGCGCCCACGGGCCTGCGTTATTGCACCGCACGGGTCAGGCCGGCCTTTTTTAAACATATCCGTGTTGGTGGCAACTTGCATGCCCTGGTACAACGGTTTGAACTCGGGTTGCCCGCAGGACACCATGCCGACGATCCAACCGAGCCAGTAGCGCCGGACGTTACTGCGCCGCGCGCCTTGCTCCAGGGAAAGGTGATCGGGTTGATTGACGGTGGCCTCGCCTTTGCGAATGCCAATTTTCTACGCGCTGGTAAAGCGAGAACCCGGTACTTCTGGCGCCAGGACAAGGAAGGCGTGGGATCAGCGCCGACCGAACTTGGCTACGGACACGAGCTGACGGCCGGTGATATTAATCAAGCCATGCAACAGAACACCTACGACGGGCTGGTAGATGAAACGGCGGTGTACGAGCAATTCAAGATGGGGATGGAGCTGAACAAGCGGCTGAACCATGGCACCCATGTGCTGGACATTGCCTGTGGCCCGCGCACTGTCTTGGCCCAAATCGCTGGTGTACCGCCTTCTCCCAATGCACCGCCCAGCTGGAAACCAGCCGATGATGATGCAAGCCGATGCGACGTTGTGGCTGTGCAACTCGATTGGGACACGGTAGTAGACACCTCGGGCGGCTCGATGAACGTGCACATCATGGATGGCCTGATGTACATTCTCGCGCGATGTGCACCTGCCACCAAAGTGGCCGTCAACCTCAGCTGGGGCACGCTTGCCGGGCCGCATGATGGCAGCTCGGTGCTTGAAGCGGCCATGGATCAACTCATTACACTTAAAACACGTCTCCTTCAGATTGTTCTGCCCGTCAGCAACAACTACCAGAGCCGCACACACGCCAACGAGACGCTATCAAATGGGGAGCATGTTACGCTTCACTGGCGGGGGCAACCGGGTGATTTAACACAGAATTTTCTAGAGCTCTGGATTCCACCTGGTGCGCAAGGAATCGAGGTGCAGCTAACGCCGCCGGGTCAAGCCAGCCTACCCGCTCTGGGATGGGGTAAGTCAGGAACCTGGAACACGCCCAGTGGCAAACCTCTGTGCGCGCTGATTTATCCCAAAGCCGTGGCCACCGGCACCAACGGCACTTGTGCGTTGATCGCAGTCGCACCCACGTTTGGTTTCGAGAAGTCGGCCGTTACCGCACCCAGCGGAGTCTGGGAAGTCAAGATCACCAACACCCAGCCAGGAAAAGTCACGGTGGATGCGTATGTGGAGCGTGACGACCAGATCATTGGTGTTCAAACCGGGGCGCGTCAGTCCCATTTTGAAGACCAGTGGTATGACACCAGCGGCAATCCTGGCTCGTTTGTCGATCACCCGGGCAATCCCTCACCCATTCGCCGCAGTGGCAACTTCAACAGCATTGCGACTGGCACCAAAACAATATCGGTGGGCGGGGTTCGTGTGGCGGGTCCGATGTGGGCGAAGTACTCGCCACGCAAACCTGACCCGGACGCCGGCCGGCCAGAACGCCCAAGCGTAGTAAAAGTACCCGATCTCCATGCATACAGCGACGAAAATCCGGTGCTACTCGGACTCAAGGCAGCCGGCAGCCGAAGCGGTGGCATGGCACGATTGGTTGGTACCAGCGACGCATCGCCGCAAGTAGCCCGGCGGATTCTGAACGGCATGTAGGCTTGGCAGGAGATGCAGCGAAACCGGGCCGGCGTGAATCATGGGCCGGTGAAGGATCCGCAAGCGGGCGGGTACTTTCGGCAAGGCCGCAGTTGTTGACAACGACGCAACACTTTGCACCCTGGCGCCGCTCGCTGGCGGCCTAAAGCTCCTGCCCCCGGTTCACCCTCTTTTCACGGGAGGGAGTTGGCCCTACACTCAGCGTGGATTTACAGCATGTTGCAATTTTTACGCTGAACCAGCAATTTCATCAACCGTAACCGCAGGAGAGATTTATGGGCTATTTCATGAAAGAGCATGACATCCACGTTGGAAGTCTGCTTGACCAATTGAATGTACGTTTCGGACCAACGCCTGACAAGAAAACGCATTTTGGCGGCATCGACGAAATGGTGGCGCTGCAAAAAGAGTTCAAGATTTTCAAAAAGGGCCGCTCGTTCAAGAGCAGCGTGGCCGTCCTCAATATCGGTGCGTCCAATGCCGAGGCCAAGAACCGCATGCACGACTATTTCACCAATCTCAGCAAGCATGACTCGAACGTGACTGGCCAGAACGGTGACGTGGCCATTGTCAACGCCATGGTCCGCAACCTTGCGTCGAAAAACCCGCTGCCTGTTTATTTCACTTTTCATGACATGCGGGCAGAAAAGGGCAACACCCGTGTGCTGATCAAGGAGAAGGACCGGCCGGTCGCCTATTTCAACCAGGACTATCTGACCATCTCTTTGCCCACCATGGCGCTCAAGGCAGCCAAGCCAGCTGCCAAACCTGCGGCAAAGGCGGCCAAGAAAACGTCCAAGTGATGAAAGCGGGGACGGGCACCATCGGCGCACCCTTGGCGCCTGCCCCCGATCAACGGCTTGCCTCGGTGCACTCCGGCATTGAGCGTTATTACTCGGGAAAAGTGCTCGCGCATGGAGCAACCGCCCTTGGGGTGGATTGGACTTGCCAGCCAACCCAGGAGCTTCGCTTTGTGCAACTCCTCAAGTTGTGCGACTTTCGCCAGCCGTTCTCGCTGAACGATGTGGGCTGCGGTTATGGCGCGCTGCTGGCCTTTCTGGCCAAACGGCATCGGGGCGCAAAGGTGGACTACCTCGGCACCGACCTCTCCCAAGCCATGATTGATCGGGCCCAACCGTCCCCGCGTCCATCCATACGCGCTCAGTTTGTGGTGACCGGTGGCATGCCCCGCGCGGCCGACTACTCGGTCGCCAGCGGCATTTTCAATGTGAAGCTGAACCAGTCCAGAACCCGCTGGACGCTTTTCATCGAGCAGATGCTGGCCGGGATGCATGCGGCCAGCCGTCTTGGTTTTGCCGTCAACTTCCTGGCGCCTCCTGGGCCGGACATGCAGGCCATTCCAGAACTCTACCGCGTGTCACCGGATGTGTGGATACACCACTGCGAGCGACAGTTCGGGGCGAAAGTGGAACTGGTAGAAGGCTACGGCTTGCGCGAATTCACGCTGCTTGTCCGGCGCTGATACCGGCGTTTTCGGAGGGCTGGTGAATCAGCATCGCCAGACGGGCCCGTTCGCGCAAAAGGGCCGATTCATAAATCGAGGCGCCGGTCAGCCGCACCAGGGCCTCGGCCTCCGCAAACAGGGCCTGTGCATCGGCCACCCGAGCCAGCCCATGGGTGTCCAGCGTCGTCGATGCCAGAGTGATAAGGGCGCGACATTCCGGCAGCCGCGTACTGCGCTGGCGCGAAATGGCGATCGCCTCACTGGCAGCGGCCAGGGCTTGCTCAAAACTCCCCAAGCCCCGATAACACTCGGCGAGGCTGGCCAGGATTTCGGTTTCAAACTCCATCGCAACCTGGTCACTCCTGACAAGTGCCAATGCCTCCGAATAGGTACGTGCCGCAGTGTCAAAGTCGCCACCAATGCTTGCGACCGTAGCGCGACAACTCAACGCAAAAACCCGTAGATAAGGACTTTCGTATTTTGCAGCGATCTCGGCGACATAAGCGTAATGCGCCTCCGCCAGCGCGGCATCGTGGCGACACCAAGCCAGTTCTATATAGCCGAAGTGGGCGAACTGCAGGATCACCGGGTCATTTGATGATTGCCCCATGTCCAGCAACTCCTTCAGGCACTGCTCGGCTTCATCGAGACGCCCCAGCCGCGTCAACAACCGGCCCCGCATCCCCATGACCCAGTGTTCAATGCTGAAACCAATCCATTCGCGGTCGAACCTGTCAATCTCCCCGATGTCACGAAGCGCGCTGCTGTTTGCCTCCAAGGCTTGACCCAGCATGCCGGCCCAGGCATAGGCCTGACTCAAAGCGGCATTGATCATCGCAGCGCGCCCCGCATCGGCGCCGGGCTCCATCAGTGATTGCGCTTTCTGAAGACGTTCAACATAACCGTCCGCCGGACCTCCACTGGCCTGGAGCATTCTGCCTTCAGCCATCACCAGCAATTGAATCAGTCTGCCGTCCACCTCACCGGCCAGTTCCATGGCTTCGTCGATAAAGGGCTGCACCTCCTGCAGGGTCAACCCCTCTCGCCAGCCGAGCACACAGATCTGTCCGCCGGCCCGTACACGCAGGTTGTCGGTTCTGGCAGACCGGGGTTGCTCCTGCAGGAGCGCCCGCACCTTGTGCCAATGCTTGATGGCCAGCGCCGAGTTGGTGGAACCCACCCACTGCGCAGCACGTGCGGCATGGCTCGCAGCGTCGAGAAACTGCCCTGCCGACTCGTAGTGGTAGGCAATCAGGCCGGCATACTCATCGAGCTGATCGCGGTAATAGACTTCCATCGCCACCGCCACCGCACCGTGGAGCGGGCCGCGGCGTACCTTGAGTTGCGCGCTGTAAGCCACTTCCTGGATCAGGGGGTGCCGAAAGGTGAAACGGCGGCCACCCACTGCTGGCTGCGGCAGGATGAGCTCAGCGTGGCACAGGCCATCGAGCCCCTTCTCGATCACCTTGGCCAGCGGGCTGGCCATGTGTTCCAGCACGGCAAGCGGGATCTCCTTGCCGATGATCGCGCACATTTGCAGCAGGGTTTTTTCGGGCTCGCCCAGGCGATCAAGGCGGGCGCCAATCACAGCTTGCACGGTGGCGGGCAAGGCCCGCTCTATCGCCTCCAGCCCTCCGGCGCGAAGATCGGAGCCTTCCAGAAAATAACCACGGTCGACCAGCGAACGCACCAGCTCTTCTGCAAAAAAAGGATTGCCGCCGCTTCGCGCTGCCACCAGTTCGCAGATGTCCTGGAGTTCGGCACGGGGCCCGATCAACGTCCTGACGAGATGCTCTGTTTCCTTGAGGTTCAATTGCCCAAGGTCGATTTTTTCGAAGTTTTCAAACTGCGCCCATGGTAGGCGGTACGACGGCCGGAAATTGAGGACGACCATGGTCTGGGTGCCAGCGGCCGCCTCAACCAGTGTCGCAACGAATTCTTCGCTGGCCTCGTCCAGCCAGTGGAGGTCTTCGATGAGAATCACCGACGTCGTGGCCGCATCATGCTTGACCAGCTCGCGCACCACATTGAGCAACCTGGTGTGGCGCGCCTTGGGGCTGAGTGCGGATGGCGCGCTGCCGGCCTGGGCCACCCCGAGAAATTCGTACAGCAAGGCCAGGTCGGCTTCCGCCGGGGGGCCCAGTTCAGCCATGCGCTCGACAATCCGGCTTCTGGCGGCGGCGGCATCGTCTGCAGGCGGAATGCGGAAAAAGAAGGTTCTGAGAAGGCTCAACCCCGGCTGCAGGGGCGTTGCGTGGCCATAAGGCTGCGCACGCACCTCAAAAACGGGAACCTGCCTGGCCCGGCACCACTGGACGAATTCATGACACAGCCGGCTCTTGCCCGCACCGGGTTCCCCAGAGATACCCACCACCCGGGCCTGCCCAAGTTCGGTGGCAAGCAGGGCCTGCTTGAGAAGATCACTTTCCCGGTCCCGGCCAAGAAAGGGTGTCAGGCTGGCCGGATGAAAATGCTGGTCCGACGAGGCCATCCTGAACCCCGTCAAGGCATAGATCGCGGATTGCCCTGAGATCCCCTTCAGGACATGCTGCCCCATGGGCTGCACCTCACAGAGAGTGCGAACCAGCGCATAACAACTTTCGGTCATGCAAATGCCGCCGGGATCGGCGAGCCCCACGACCCGGCTCGCGAGATGGATGGTGAGTCCGTGGGCTCCCCCACCCTTGCCGTCGGCGTTCTGTGGATCCGACGCCACCTGCCCTGAATGCAAGCCGACCCGAATGCGCAAGCCCTGGCCCTCCGGGGCGAAGGCCCGCTGCATGTCGAGCGCGGCTTCGCAGGCCAGCAAGGCGTGACCTTCCAGCGCCCTGGGCGCGCCAAAGATGGCCATGACACCGTCGCCCAGTGTTCGTATGACTGTTCCGTCAAACTTCTCGATGGAGGCGCACATGCGCGCCAAGGCAGGGCCCAGGCGATCCATGGCCTGCTCGGCATCCAGGTCGGCGATCTGCTCCGTGGAGCTCACGATATCGGCGAAAAGGACGGTGGCCTGTTTGAGTTCGCCCCATGTCACGCCCGGCGGGGCGGCTGCAACCCCCGGGGCGGCGCCGGCGTGGGGCGTGCCGCACGCACCACAAAAGCGCGCCGAAGGGCTGGACTCCTGGCCGCAATGGCGGCAAACCTGCGGCAAGCCCGCCCCACACCCCTCACAGAACCGGTTTCCGTCGGGGTTAACAGTCAGGCATGAGCCACAGCGCAACGACATTTCTTTAAGAGCTCTCAACAACACACAAACGGGGCCACTACGAATCGTTACACGGTACCCCTCACAAAGCAAGGCATTTGCACCCGTGTTCAGGTGATCAAGTGATCAAGTGATTACCTTGACAGCCTGCCAGGCGGCTACGACGGCCTTGCACTCTTTTGACTTAACACCAAACCGCTGGGAGGCCACATCAGTGGTTGCTCGCGCTGCATCCTTAAAACTGGCCTTGGGCGTGAGTTTGGCGAAGGCCTCGTACCAGATTGGCCCCGCCTTTTCCCAGGAGTACCCGCCTATTTTCCGGGCAGCCAGGTAAAAGGCGTGATTGGGAATGCCGGAACCGTCATGCACGTCAGCGCCATCGACATACTGCTCCATGTTCTTGAACTGCTCGTCTTCGTACCACGTCAGCTGGCGGTTGCCTGGGTCCTTGAGAGAGCGGATGGCCCGGCCGTGCTGCGGCGCAAGCATGTGCTCACCGAGCAACCAGTTGGCTTGCGCGACGTCCTGCCCGGCGTGCCACTGTTTGACCATGCTGCCGAAAACATCGGAAAAAGACTCATTGAGCGCGCCGCTCTGCCCCTGGAGCGCATGTGTCTGCTCCTTGAATTCGCGATCCTTCGGAGCAACCCGAACGACACCCAGCCCGCCAGCGATCATGTGCTGCGTGACGCCGTGCGTGAGTTCATGGGCAATGATGTCCAGTGCAGCGGTAAATCCACTCACGTTCTGGTCGCCATCTCCGTAGACCATCCGGTCGCCGGTCCACATCGCATTGCCGAAATTTTTTCCGAAATGCACCGCAGACTCGACCCGCATGCTGCGGTTGTCGATCGAATGCCGGCCAAAAACCTTCAGGTAAAAATCAAGCGTGATGCCGGCATTGTCATAGGCCTGGTTGGCGGCGTGATCCTTGACCGGCTTGTCGCCCTCGTCCCGTACGGGCTTGCCTGGAAGCACAGTGTCCGTGCCTGCATCAAAAACACTGCGCCGCCAGGACAGGGCGGAATGAAGCACCTGCGGCGGTGACGCTGCCGGCGCCTGGGGAGCCCATGCGCTGCGCTGCGTACGAAGGCGCGAGGCGCTTTCGATGTGGCCATGGATGACATGGCGATCAGCCTCCCCGGCTTTGTCGGCGAGCTTCCTGAGCAATTTGGAAGGAACTGCAAAACATGCGCAGCGATAAGCGGGACCCACGGCCGTGACCTCTTGAGCACAAAAGCGGTCAACAGCCATTTGCGCTATTGGCAGCGACTCGTCGCCATACGGGAAATAGACCACCCGAACCGGCCTACCAGCGGCTGGGCAGTTTCTTGAGCAAGGTGATGCGCCGGATGCCCAGTTCGATGTAGCCCCCTTTTTCGAGGTCTTTGAGCAGCCGGCTGACCATCTCGCGCGAGGCGCCCACACGGTTGGCGATGTCCTGATGGGTGATGGACTCCAGCGTGGCGCTGCCGCCGGGTGCCTCGCCGGTGTCTTCCCGACGCTCTTCCAGCAAGGCCACCAGGCGCCCGTAAACGTCGAGCAGCGCCATGTTCCGCGCCGTCTCCGTTGCGGAACGGGCCCGGCGTATCACCTGGACCACGAGATTGATGGCAAATTCAGGCTCTTCCACCAGGTGTTCGCTGACATCTGTCCGGCTCAGCACCGCGCAAGTGCAAGGCTCCAGCGTCATCACCGAGGCAGATCGGGGCCCGCCGTCGAGCGACATCTCACCAAAATAGTCGCCCGCATGGACCGTCCCGTAAGTGATTTCGCGTCCGCTTTCGTCCATGGCAAATACCTTGACACTGCCCTTGAGCAGAACAAACAGGCTGTCGCCGGATTCACCCTCATTGATCAACACCGCATTTTTTCGGTAGGTCCGCAACACGCCGCGGCGAGCCAGCGAGCGCAACTCGGGAACCAGTGGTGTGTAAAGGTCTTCGTTGGAAGGTATTGACGTGCTCATGATGAGCCGTAATCTAGCACGCGGCGGCCCCCAGGTGTGGGCCGCTTGGGGGCGACAGGCCTTTTCAGTGAATTTGGGCCAGGTGCAAGGGCGCCACCAGTGGCAAAACGGCGACACGGTTCACCAGTTCGCGCACACCGCTGGACCCGGTTTTTGCGCAGAGGCTGCGCACATGGCTGCGCACCGTGGAAACAGCTACCTTCAGCTGGACGGCAATTTCCGGCGTGCTCAGGCCCCGGCACAAGATGGCGAGCACCTGCTCTTCCGTCTGGGTCAGCCCGTAACTGCGCGCAAAAAAGCCGAACATGCCGGATTCGCAGACTTCAGCACGCGCAAAAAGCAGGGCGATGCGGGCATCCCAGGCATCGGCGTCGGGCTTGAGGGGCACAACGGCCAGCGTCAGGGTCAGGCCGGCGCCAGACACATTGATCAGGCTGCGTTTGCCGGCCACCGCCTTGCCCAAAGCATTCTGGAGCGTTTTGCAGTCTGCCGGCGTCATGGCATGGACTTCCCCGCCCACCCTGTTGAGTACCCGATGACGGTTCAGCTCGGTGCGTGCCGCACGATTGGCATGGATGATCTGGCCGTGCTCACCCACCACAATGACGCCATGGCCCAGCACGTCAACCAGCAGCGACAGCACATCCGGACCCGCGTGAGGGCGGGTCGCATCCTGAGGCAGGGAAGCATCCAGGAATCCAGCAGTCAACAGGGTATTCATCTTCAGGGCTTAGCTGTTACAGGTTGTTAAGCGTATGAAGCCTGCCCGATTCTGGATAGTGAATATGAGGTCTCGATTTTGTGAACAAAGTCACAACTTCAGAAATATTCAATTTGACCGCAAACCGAATTTGACCAGCGTTGACAACTTCCCGACACACCACAGGGTCGAATTCACCATCAGTAAGTGGGCGCAAACTTTGCACGGACGAAGCTCACACCGGGAAACATGCTCTCCTGACATCCCGGAAATCGCAAAAAGACGGCAGCCTCAGACCCAAGTGTCAAGAATGGCACTGGTCTTGGCCCAGTAAGTCTGAAGCCTTTCAAGTTGCTGGAGGGCGTTGGCCGGGATTTCACCAGTTTTTGCCACCAGTTCCAGCTCACTGCACACAGTCTGCATGGCCACGGCGCCGACGTTGCTGGTGGCGCCTATCAGGGCATGGGTTGCCCAGGCCAAGGCGGCAGCGTCGTCGGCGCGGATGCTCTCTTCGATGGCACTCAGGCGCTGGGAGGCATCGGCGACAAACAGGCCGATCACCTCGCGTGTCATGGTCAGCGCATCGTCGTCGAACTCCTTGAACTGGGCCAGCCGCTCCAGATCCATCAGCACGGGTTCAACCGCAGGCGCGAGGCCGCTTTTGGGCATCGGAACCACTGCCTGCGGCCCGGCGACGGCGCCCTGACCGCGCACCGGGGGCGCCGTTGCAAATCCACCAGATCCGCCCGCAGCAGCCGTCATCATGGGCAGCCAGCGCTCCAGCGCCTGGGCCAACGCGGCAACATGCAGCGGTTTGGTCAGGTAGTCGTCCATGCCCGCCGCCGTGCAACGGGCGCGGTCTTCGGGGGATGCGGCGGCGGTCAGCGCAATGATGGGGGGCGCCTTCCTGCCCATCATGGCCTGGATTTGCTGGGTGGCCTGAAAGCCGTTCATGCGAGGCATGTTGACGTCCATCAGCACCGCACCAAAGCGCGAACCCGCACCGTGGGCGCGCGCCACGGCCTGCACCGCCTCCCGCCCGTCCAGCGCGGTGGCCGTGTGGTAGCCCAGTTTGGCCAGCATGGCGCAGGCCACCTTGAGATTGACAGCGTTGTCGTCCACCACCAGCAAGGTCAGGTTTTTCGCAGCGGCCGCGCCTTCGGTGGGGGGTGATTCCGATGGGAGCCTGTGGCTGCCCGGTACCGACAGGCAGCGCGCCAGCGCGTCGAACAATTGCCGCTGCCGGGCGGGCTTGAGCAGCCGCGCCTCGAACAGCCGGGCGGCCTCATGGCCTGGTGGCATGAAACCGGACGTCAGCAGCACCAGCGGTATCCCGGCCAGCGGCGCCGTGGCCTTGACGACGCGTGAAAGTGCCACACCATCCATTTCAGGCATGTGCATGTCGGTGATGATGATGTCTGGCCGCGCTCCCCCGCTTTGCGCCTGCGCCAACGCCTGCAAGGCCTGGGCGCCCGACGCGGCGGTACGGACCTGCATGCCCCACAGCTGGAGCTGTCGCGTCAGGACCCGGACATTGGTGACGTGGTCGTCCACCACCAGCGCGCGCTTGCCATGCAGGGCGGTTGCATCGACAGCCGCCGCCGCAGGCGGCAGTTCGGCCGGCGGCGCCTGGATCGTGAACCAGAAGGTGGCGCCCTTGCCCGGCACGCTGTCCACACCGATGTCGCCGTCCATGAGTTCGACCAAGCGCTTGCAGATCGCCAGCCCCAAGCCGGTACCGCCGTACTTGCGCGTGGTGGAAGCGTCTACCTGGGTGAAGGCCTGGAACAGCGACCCCACGCGGTCGGACGGAATGCCTATGCCGGAATCGGACACGCGGAATTCGACGCGCACCCGGGCCGGGTCAGCGGGGTTGGGCAAGGAACGCGCACTCACGGTCACTTCACCTTTTTCAGTGAATTTGACGGCGTTGTTGATCAGGTTGATCAGCACCTGGCGGATCCGCGTTACGTCCCCGGAGATCGCTGCCGGCAGGGCAGGCGAACCGTTGCCCGCAACTTCCGGCAGGTCCACGATCAGCTCCAGGTTTTTTTCCCGGGCGCGGGGAGCGGCAATGTCGCAGGCCTCCTCAATTGCGCTGCGCAGGCTCAGGGGTTCAGACTCAAGATCCAGCTTGCCCGACTCGATTTTCGAGAAATCCAGAATGTCGTTGATAACGGCCAGCAACTGGTCGCTCGACAGGCGGATGGTCTGCAGGTAGTCGCTTTGCTCGTCGTCCAGCGCGGTCTCGGCGAGCAGTGTACTCATGCCCACCACGCCGTTCAAGGGGGTGCGGATCTCGTGGCTCATGGTCGCCAGAAAGGCAGCTTTGGCCCGGGCTGCCTGCAAGGCCTCTTCACGCGAGGCGAGCAGTTCGACCGTGCGTTGCGCCACCCGCTCCTCCAGACGCTCGTTGGCTTCTTCAATCGCCCGGGCTTTGGCCTGCACCTCGGCACGGTAATGCCTCAGTTGCTCGGCGCTGGAATGCATGACCCGCGAAAGCTCCATGACTTCCCGCAAATGCGTGCCGCTGTCGATGCGTGGCACTTCCCCCCGCCCGAGCTTTTGCGCAGCCACGCTCAGGCGCTTGAGGCGGCGCCCGATGCGGTTGGCGACATAAAACGCCGCTGCCGCCCCGAGCAGGACCAGCACGCCAATGAGGGCCAGGGACACCTTCCAGGCGCGGGTGATCTCGGCGGTGAAATCGCTCTCTGGCGCGGCCACCACCAGGGTCCAGCGCAAGCCCGCTGATTCGCCGAAGGGGCGCTGGACCATCAGCAGCGTGCCCTCCTGCAGGGGCAGCCGCTGCAACGCCGTGTTGACGGCCACCGAATCCTCGCGCTTGCGGGCCTGCTCGCGCTGCAGTGCTGCAAAACTTTCGCGAATCACCGGGTTCGCGCTGTGCTGGGGACTTCGTCGTGCAGACTGCCCCGGCGCGTCGTCGAACAAGGGGTCCCCGGCCGACCCGGCGACCAGCCACCCCTGCTCGTCGACCACGAAAGCCGCACCGCGTGCGCTGATGCGCTGCGTTTGCAGCAGGTCGGCCAGCCGCTGCAAATACAGGTCCACACCAAACACGCCCGCGGCGCCGCCGTCTGCGTCGTACACCGGCTGGGACAGCGTCACGTACAGCTGCGGTTTGCCGGGAACCGTCTGAATTGGGGAAAAAGCGCGACCCTTGGCGACCAGTGCCCCCTGGTACCAGCTCTGGGTGCGAGGCTCGAAGTAGGTTTGCGCGACCGCCAGGGGACGGCTGCGGTCGCCGGGCCGGCGCGCCGTGAATGCCTGAAGACCGGTGTCGGCAGGGCTGCGGAACTGCACGATCGTGCCGCCGCTTGCGTTTCCCACCGAAAAATACTCGCCCCGGCTGTTGCCGTAGTAAAGGTGGGGCACATCCGCTGACTGCCTGCCCAGCGCGAACGCCATGGGCTCAAAGGCCGCGCTCTGGCGCAGCCAGTCTCGGGCCTGCTCGGTCTGGGTTGGGCTCAGGCGCTCGGGAAACAGGCCGTTCAGTATGGTGTGCGCCTGCCCCAAATGGGCTTCCGTTCCAGACTGCACCCTGGCCGCCACGTTGAACAAGATTCCCCCCGCCAGTTCCTGCACCGCCTGGTCGCTGCTGCGCGCCATGAGCCAGGCCACCAGCCCCGCCGGCACGAGCGCAAACACCAGCAAACTGGCCACCAG
>ERZ1292640.197-Hain-H43-02um-R1-197-length-48920-cov-6_pt3 | contig 13974 bp, 16 predicted proteins | sample MGYA00564404_ERZ1292640 | MGnify/ENA primary metagenome ERZ1292640 (study PRJEB36523, sample SAMEA6512636) | groundwater metagenome | collected 2019-01-08 | study: AquaDiva: Metagenomics assemblies of 32 groundwater samples
TTGAAAACATCCGATGTCTTAGCAAAAGAAACAAAAATAAATAATTCAACCAACGAACCCGTTATTAAATAGCAATAAAATTAAAATATTAAAAATTATGGATAATATAAATAAAAAAATTCTTATTATAGAAGACGACAAAGATTATTTTTTTATCCTGAAGACAAATTTTGAAATGGAAGGATTTTTTGTTGTTGCCGCCAGAAACGGCCAAGAAGGCCTGGCCTTGATAGAAAAAGAAAGGCCGGATTTGATTATTTTAGATATTGTGATGCCCGTAATGGACGGCTACGAAGTGGCAAAAAAAATAAAAGAAAAAAATATAAATACGCCGGTAATATTCCTGACCCACCTAAAAGACGCAGATTCTATAAGCAAGGCTTTAGAAATAATTCCGTCTGATTATATCGTCAAATCAGAAATACTCGCTGATAAAATTGTTGAGGAAGCTAAAAAAAAACTCGGCATTAATTAAAGGTGGCAGGGGACAGCAAAAGCAAAAAATTATTTACAAGATAGATTTTTTTTGGTAGAATAAAAATCTATCATTTTTTTATAAAATATGTTAGAAATATCATTGAAAGCAGAGGAACTTTTTGAAATTGGAAGCTATACTATCACAAACAGCTTGTTTTTGTCTTTTATTGTTCTTTTAATTTTATCGTCTTTCGCCTTAATGTTTAGAAAAAAGACAAAAATTATACCGGGGATTTTGCAAAACATAGCAGAATTATTTATTGAATTACTGCTTTCCTTAATGGATTCTGTTTTGACAAGCAGAAAAAAATCCGAAAAATATCTGCCGTTAATCGCCACTATTTTTATTTTTATTCTTGTTTCTAATTGGCTGGGACTGCTGCCCGGGGTAGGGTCGTTTGTAATGCATAAAGAACATGGAAATATTCCTTTGTTAAGATCTCCCGCAAGCGACATTAATTTTACTCTGACGTTGGCCATAATTGCCATTTTATCAACCAACCTTTTTGGAATTTCAGAACTTGGCTTTTCAAAACATATGAAAAAATTTTTTAATTTTTCAAACCCGATTAAATTTTTTGTCGGCATATTGGAATTTGTATCAGAGTTTTCCAGAATGATTTCTTTTTCTTTCAGGCTGTTCGGTAATATATTTGCCGGAGAAGTTCTTTTAACAATAGTGTTTTTTTTGGTTCCTTATATCGCGCCGATTCCTTTTTTATTTCTGGAGATTTTTTTTGGAGCAATACAGGCTTTAATTTTTTCAATGCTTACTTTGGTTTTTCTTTCAATACATATAGCAAAGGAAGAACATTAATTAAAGGTCGTGAAATTAATTTAAAGTTAAAAGTCAAAAATTAAAAGTATATTTTTAATTTTTGACCTTAGACTTTTAACTATTATTATGGATGCAGAAACAATAAATTTATTATCCATTGCCCTGATAATGATTTTCGGGGTAATCGGACCATCGTTTGCTATTGGCAGTATCGGCTCGTCCGCCCTAAAGGGAATAAGCAGAAATCCGGAAGCAGCCTCAAAAATACAAACCAGTATGGTATTGGCCATTGCTTTTGCCGAAGCTTTGGGTATTTACGCATTGGTTGTATCTCTTATTCTTAAATTCGTATAAAAAAACAAATTTTAACGTATGAATGAATTTTTAGAGCAGTTTGGCATTGACTGGAAGCTTCTTTTAAGCCAACTTGTGAATTTTACCTTAATTTTAATAATATTAAGAGCTTTTGCGTATAAACCCCTGATTAAAATATTGAAAGAAAGAAAAGAAAAAATAGAAGAAGGGCTGATAAAAGCAGAAGAATCTGATATTAGATTAAAAGAGGTTGACCAGATAGCTAAGCTAAAACTGAAAGAAACAGACGAAAAATGCATTGTCTTGCTTTCAGAAACCGATATAAAGAAAAAAAAGCTGGAAGAAGGGCTTGTTTTAAAGACAAAACAAAAAGAAGAAGAGCTTCTTTTAAAAATAGAATCTTTGGCTGAAAGCCAAAAGAAAGAAATGAACTTAAAACTGCAAAAAGAAGCTAGCCAAATTATCCGCTCTGCCATTGCAAAAGCCGTTGAAGAAGAACCGGAACAAATTGATGAAAAATTAATTAAAAGAGCGGCGTCTATTTTAGAGAATAATTAATATGAACTATAGTCCTAAAACATACGCTTTGGCATTTTGTGAAGCAGCAGATACAGCTAAAAATAATGCAGACGAAGACAAATGCGTTAAAAATTTTTTAGCGCTGATTGAGGCCAACAGGGACCAGAAAAAATTAAGGGATATTCTTTTTTTTGTAAAAAAAATTATCGTCAAAAAAAACAAAGGAAGACTGCTGTTGATAGAAAGCGCAAGGCCCCAGGGAACAGCAACAGAAAAAATAATCAAATCACTGATAAAGACAACAGATATTGTTGAAAATAAAATAAATAAAAACCTGATAGCCGGCATTAAAATAAACATAAACGACGAATTTTTGCTTGACGGGTCTTTTTCAACAAAAATAAAAAAAATATTATGTCTTACGAAATAATAGAAAAATTAAAACAAGCAATAGGAGGGTATAAAGAAAAAGAAAAATTAGAAGAAATCGGTCGGGTTATTGAATCTGGCGACGGAATAGTAAAAATCTATGGTTTAAAAAATGTCAAAGCGCAAGAGGTTTTGTCAATTGAAACCAAAGAAAAAGAAATAAAAGCGCTTGCTTTAAACCTAGAAGAAGACTCTGTGGGGGCTTTGGTTTTAGGCGACCATATTGATATAAAAAGCGGAGATATCGTTAAAAGGACAAATAAATTATTATCAATAGATGCCGGCAAAAGTTTGCTGTCAAGAGTGGTAAGTCCCTTGGGCCTTCCCCTAGATGGCCAAGGCCAGATATTTGGGGCAGAAAAACCAACCCAATGTCTATTGGAAAAAGACGCGCCATCGGTTCTAGACAGAGAGCCGGTTGATACTCCTTTGCACACTGGCATTAAAACCATTGATTCAATGATACCAATCGGCAGAGGCCAAAGAGAGCTTATTATTGGAGACCGCCAAACAGGAAAAACCGCCATTGCCATTGACACAATAATAAATCAGCACTTAGACACATATAAAAAAACTCCTATTTGCATTTATGTGGCTATTGGGCAAAAAGAATCTAAAATAGCGAAAACCGTTGAGTTATTAAAAAACTACGGGGCGCTAGAACACACAATTATAGTTTCGGCTCCGGCTTCTTCAAGCGCGGCTTTGTGGTATTTGGCTCCATATGCCGGGTGCGCCATTGGAGAATATTTTAGAGACAAAGGAGAAGACGCGGTTATTATTTACGACGACCTGTCAAAACATGCCTGGGCATACAGGCAAATATCTTTGTTATTAAGAAGACCGCCGGGACGCGAGGCATACCCCGGAGATATTTTTTACCTGCATTCAAGATTGCTGGAAAGGGCCGCTAAACTTTCAAAAGAAAAAGGCGGAGGATCTTTAACTGCCCTGCCAATAGTTGAAACCCAGCTGGGAGACGTTACCGCCTATATTCCAACAAATATTATTTCAATTACAGACGGCCAAATTTATCTTGAAAGCGATTTGTTTTATCAGGGCGTAAGGCCGGCTGTTAATGTGGGTTTATCTGTTTCAAGAGTTGGTTCAAAGGCCCAAACTCAGGCAATGAAAAAAATCGCTGGAAAACTCCGTTTAGAACTGGCCCAGTTCAGAGAGCTTCAGGCATTTATTCAGTTTGCTTCTGACGTTGACGAAACTACCAAGAAAAAAATAAAAAGAGGCCAAATTATCATAGAAATATTAAAACAGCAGGACTTGTCTCCGATGTCCTTTGATAAACAACTTGTTGTTTTATACGCGGCATTGAATAGTTATTTTGACGAAATTGAATCAGCCGATTTGCCGGCGTTACAATTAAAACTATTAGAAACCATTGAAAAACTGCATCAAGAAGAAATTTTAGAACCTCTAATAAAAACCGGAAAAATGACAGACGAAATAGAACAAAAATTAAAAACCGCCATCGAAAAAATTATAGCAAAATAAAAAAATTAGAAACTATGGAATCTGCGCAGTCAATAAAATCAAGATTAAAAAGCATAAAAAACATTGGCCAAATAACCAAGGCAATGGAGTTGGTTGCGGCAACAAAAATGCGTAAATCCCAGGAGGTTGCTTTGGCTTCAAGGGCTTACGCCTATACTGCCTTAGATATTCTTGCCAGAATATCCTTACAGGAAACCGACTTGCCAAAATTATTGCAAAAAAGAAAAGAGAGAAGAAAATCTGCTTTTGTTCTTTTAACTTCAGACAAGGGTTTAGCCGGCTCTTTTAACAACTCGGTAATAAGGTTGTTTGAAAAATATATTAAAGAACAAAATATAAATATAAATGACGAAAATTATTCTTTTATTGCCGTTGGCAAAAAGGCAATGGCGCATTTTCAAAACAAAGGAATAAAAATAAAAGAAAAATTTATCAGGGTGGAGGATTTTACAACCCCCGAGCAAACAAACCCAATATCTGATTTTATTTCAAAGGGTTATCTTGAAAAAGAGTGGGACGAGGTTATTCTTTTTTCAACCTATTTTAAATCCGCCTTAAAACAGGAAGTTTTAGCAAGAAAAATATTTCCAATAGAAATGTCTTCCATAAAAAAAATAATTGAAGAAATTATCCCTAAAACAGGAAGGTTTGCAAATTTAATAAAAGAGGGCGGGATATCTTTGAGGGCAGAAAAGGTTGACGAGTATTTGATTGAGCCATCGCCAAAGTTAGCGTTGGAAGCGTTAGCGGATCATTTGGTAAAAATGCAGTTTTACCACTTAATTTTAGAAACGAACGCTTCAGAGCATGCGGCCAGGCGCCTGGCAATGCAAAATGCCTCAGACAACGCCAAAGAATTATCGGACTCCCTTAACCTTTTATACAACAAATCAAGGCAGGCAAACATCACAAAAGAAATAACGGAAATCGTTTCAAGCATAGAGTCGTTAAATAATTAATTTTTTAAAAAAAAATGAATAAAGGAAAAATAGTTCAAATAATCGGCACTGTTATTGATGTTGAATTTGAAGAGGGGGTTGAGTTGCCTAAAATTTATAATGTTCTAAAGGTAAAAAAACAAGGCGGTGAAACAGTTTTAGCTGAGGTGGTAAAACATTTAGACCCGACAAAAGTAAGGGCAATTTCCCTGCAGTCAACAGATGGATTGGAAAGAGGAATAGAAGCGGAAGATACGGGAAAAATGATTGAGGTTCCGGTTGGCCCAGAAACAATGGGAAATATTTTTAATGTTTTCGGGGAAACGTTGAACGATCCAAAAAAAGAATTTAAAAAATTTTTGCCTATTCACAAACCGGCTCCTTTGTTTGTTGAACAATCAACAAAAACAGAGGTTTTTGAAACGGGCATTAAAGTTATTGATCTTATTGCTCCCATTATTAAGGGCGGAAAGGTGGGACTTTTTGGCGGAGCCGGAGTGGGAAAAACAGTGCTGCTTATGGAATTTATCCGCAACATTGCCGAGGTGGCCGGCGGAGTTTCTGTTTTTGCCGGAGTGGGGGAAAGAACAAGAGAGGGAAACGATTTATTCCTTGATATGAAGGAATCCGGGGTTATTAAAAAAACCGCTCTGGTGTTTGGGCAAATGAACGAAGTCCCGGGAGCAAGGGCAAGAGTGGCTTTGTCTGGATTGACAATGGCAGAATATTTTAGAGATGAAGAAAAAAAAGATGTTCTTTTGTTTATTGATAATATTTTTCGTTTTTCACAAGCCGGATTAGAGGTGTCAACACTATTAGGCAGAATTCCTTCGGCTGTGGGCTATCAGCCCACGCTTGCCTCTGAAATGGCTGAATTGCAAGAAAGAATCACTTCTACAAAAAATGGATCTATTACTTCGGTTCAGGCAATTTATGTGCCAGCCGACGACATTACAGACCCGGCTCCGGCGGCTACCTTTACCCACCTTGATTCAACAATTGTTCTTTCAAGGCAATTAACAGAAATTGGAATTTATCCTGCGGTGGACCCGCTGGCGTCAAACTCTTCGGCTTTAGACCCAAAGATTGTCGGTAAAGAACATTATGAAACCGCAAGAGCTGTGCAAAAAACTTTGCAAAGGTATAAAGAACTGCAAGATATTATCGCTATTTTGGGCATTGAAGAGCTTTCCGACACAGATAGAAAAGTTGTTGACCGCGCCAGAAAAATTCAAAGATTCTTATCTCAGCCATTTTTTGTGGCAGAGGCCTATACAAACCAAGCCGGAAAATATGTAAAACTTGAAGATACGGTAAAAGGATTCAAAGAAATTTTAGAAGGAAAATACGACAATCTGCCAGAAGAGAATTTCTATATGAAAGGCAGTATAGAAGAAGTTTTAAAATAATTATGAAATTATTTGTTTATTCATTAAAAAATACTCTTTTTCAGGGCGAGGCTGAATCCTTAACCTGCGAAACAACAAACGGCCAGATTACTGTTTTAGACAATCACGAGCCTTTAATAACCCTATTAAAAGACGGGCTAATTAAAATAGTTGACAAAAATAAAAAAATGAATTATATTCAAACATTAAAAGGGTTCCTTGAAATTCGAACGGGCAACGAGGTTCGTTGCATTATTGACCAAAAGGAGAAATAAAAATGATCAGTTTGTTTTTCTGGATAGGCTTGATATTTAATAATTTAATATTTAATAGTATGAATTGGCAAAAAATTACATCAAGGGGATTAAAGCGCGAGCATTATACAGCAGACGCTTTAATAGTTTATTGCGTTGATAATAGGGGAAAAGACGCCTTTGACGGTTTTCTTGCAAAAAAGAAATTCAAAAACTATGATTTGATAATGATTCCCGGGGGAGCAAAATCTATTGCCGACCCGCGAAAAGGGGCAGAATGGCAAACCGTTACAGTTTATATTAAAAAACTCGTTGAACTGCATAAAGCTAAGATTATAGTTCTTACAACCCACATTGACTGCGGAGCTTGTGGCGGAAGCGCGGCTTTTGATAATAATACCGAGGCCGAACTTAAGGTTCACGGCCAATGGCTAAAGATAGCCCAAGAATCTTTATCAAAACAGTTTCCTGACATTCCTATTGAAATATACTTTATTGATTTTGACGGGTTTTGGCAAATTCCTTAAATTTTTCCCTATATTTTTATTTTTCGTTAAAAAAAACAGCAAATAGGCAACACATCGTTGCCTTTTTTTGTTGTTATTCTCCTGTTTTTATGTTTTAATTAAGAAAATAAAATAAAATTTATGGCGCAGGATAAATATAGTTCTTTATGGGTGTCGCATTCGTCAATTAGCGACTTTTTAAAATGCCCCAGGGCATATTTTTTGCGTAATATTTACAGAACAAAAGACAACAGAAAAATAAACTTGGTAAGCTCTTCTTTGTCTTTGGGTTCGGCTGTGCACGAAACATTGGAAGGCCTGGCAAACTATAAAGCAGAAGAAAGATTTTTACGTTCACTGGAAACGTTATTTGAAGAAAGTTGGAAGAAATTTTCCGGTAAAACGGGTGGTTTTAAAAACGAAACAGAAGAAAATAACGCAAAGGAGCGAGCCAGGCAAATGATATTAAGGGTGGAAAAAAATCCAGGACCCCTTGCAAAAAAAACAGTAAAACTTCGGCCTTCAAGCAATAATATGCCTCCGAACTTTTTTTTGTCAGAAGAAGAAAACATTATATTAAACGGAAAAATAGATTGGTTAGAATATATTCCAGAAGACGACACTATTAGAGTAATTGATTTTAAAACCGGAAAAAACGAGGAAGACAAGCAATCTCTTCAAATGCCAATTTATGTTTTGCTTTTAAACGCTCTTCAAAAAAGAAAAGTTTCAGGGGCTGCTTATTGGTATTTAGACCGCAGCGAGATGCCTTCGCCGGTTGTTTTGCCAGACACAACCATAGCCCGCGAAAAGATTTTATCTATTGCCAGGCAAATTAAAAAAGCCAAAGAACAGGGTATTTTTGAATGCCCCCGCGGCAAAAACGGATGCTTTGCCTGCCAGCCCTACGAAAAAATATTGCGCAATGAAGCCGAATTCGTAGGCCTGGGCGCCTACAACCAAGAATTATATTTAATTTAGCGCAACAATAATATGAAAAAAACACAGGATAGTCAAATTACTTTTTATCAATCGCTGGACGGTTCGGTGAATATTGAAGTATTGTTTGCTGAAGAAAATATTTGGTTAACTCAAAAAAAAATGGCTGAACTTTTTAATACAACAACGCAAAATATAACACAACATCTTAAAAATATTTATACCGAAAAAGAAATTAAACAAGAGACAACTTGTAAAGATTTCTTACAGGTTCAAAATGAAGGAGGACGAAACATTGAGAGAAAATCAAAAATATACTCTTTAGAAGTTATTATTGCTGTTGGTTATAGGGTAAACTCCGAGCGTGGCACACAGTTTCGCCAGTGGGCTACGGGAATTTTGAAAAATTATATTCATAAAGGTTATGCCATAGATAGCAACAGAATGAAATACGGTTCTCGTTTTAGCACAAGATATTTCGACGAACTTTATGAGGAAATTAAGGATATCCGCACCAGCGAACGGGTTATTTATCAAAAAATTACTGATATTTATGCAACGGCTATTGATTATTCGCCAAAAGCATATGAAAGTAAAGAATTTTTTGCAACAGTACAAAATAAACTTCATTTTGCCATCACTGGTAGAACTGCGGCGGAAATTATTACAGATAGGGTGAGCAGTAAAAAAGAAAAAATGGGATTAACTTCTTGGAGGCGGTCTCCCAAGGGAAAAATTATGCCGAGCGACGCCATTATTGCCAAAAATTATTTAGATAAAAAAGAATTAGAATATTTAAATCGTATTGGAAATATGTATTTAGATTATGCCGAGATGCAAGCGGCGCGAGGTAGGGCAATGACTATGAAAGATTGGATTGTTAAATTAAATGCCTTTCTTAAATTTAGCGAATATGAAATTTTGACAAATGCTGGGAAAATAAGTCACGAGATTGCGGAAATGTTGGCGCTAAAAGAATATGAAAAATTTAGAAAAGTACAGGATAAAAATTATATTTCTGATTTTGACAAAGAAGTAAAAAAGATAATTAAAAAATCAAACTATAAAAAATGAAAATTAACATATGAATCAGGAAGAAGCGCTAAATGTGTTAAAAATGGGTTATAATGTGTTTTTGACAGGACCGCCGGGAAGCGGAAAAACATTTTTGTTAAACAAATATATTAATTATTTAAAACAACACAATAAGGCGGTGGCAGTCACCGCCTCCACCGGAATAGCGGCCACTCATATGAACGGCATTACTTTGCATTCGTGGTCTGGATTGGGAATTAGGGAAAGAGTAACCGACAAAGATGTGCGCGCCTTAATCGGCAGGGGATACCTCAGAAAACGATTAAAATCAACTAAGGTTCTTATTATAGACGAAATATCAATGCTTAATTCCAACCAGTTTGACGCGGTAGACAAAATTTGCCAATATTTTAAAACAAATTTTTATCCTTTTGGCGGCATGCAGATTGTCTGTTCGGGAGATTTTTTTCAGCTTCCCCCTATAAATAAAAACGGAGAAAAAAATTTTATTGTTGAATCTTGGGCGTGGAAAAACGCAAAAATGAAAACCTGCTATCTTGAAGGGCAGTTCCGCCACAAAGACGAAAAGCTGTCTGATCTGTTAAATCATATCCGAGACAATAAGGCAGAAGAATCTAAAAAAATTCTTTTAAATAAAAAATATTCAGAAAATCAATTTTTATTTAACATAATTCCAACCAAGCTTTACACCCACAACGCAGACGTTGACGCCATTAATAATATTGAACTAAGCAAAATAAAAGGAGCAGAATTTGCGTATCAAATGACTTCAACGGGGCCGAAAGAGCTTGTTGCTTCGCTTAAAAAAAGTTGCTTGTCGCCGGAAACATTGCTTTTGAAACAAGGCGCCCAGGTAATGTTTATTAAAAACAATTTTGAGTCAGGGTACGTTAACGGCACTCAAGGAAAAATAATCGGATTTAATGAATTTCAAATGCCGGTCGTAAAAACGCTTTCAGGAAAAACAATAACAGCTAAAATGGCAGGATGGACAATAGATGACGAAAACAATATGGTTGTGGCTCAAATCAACCAAATACCCCTGCGTCTTGCATGGGCAATCACTGTTCACAAAAGCCAGGGTATGAATTTAGACGCGGCCGAGATAGACCTTTCTAAATGCTTCATAGAAGGAATGGGTTATGTGGCTATTTCCAGACTGCGAACGCTAAAAGGGTTAAAGCTTACAGGAATAAACGATATGGCTTTTTATGTAAACAAAAACGCCGTTAATATGGATAAAGAATTTAGAAAAGATTCAAAAAAAACAGCAGAGGATTTAAAAAAAATATCTTTTCAAAAAATAAAAAAAGAGCAAAAAAAATTTCTTAAATCTTTAAATAGCCCTGTTGCGAAATAAGATTAGCAAGCAAAACGCAGAAATTTTGAGCGAAAACTTGGAAAAACGAGGAGGTTTATACAGAGTATAAGCCGACGAGTTTTTACAAATTTGCAGCCAAAATTGCAAATTTAGGCGCGAATTCTTATTTCGCAACAGGGCTAATAATTAGATGAAAATTTTTGTAAAAGCTAAGCCAAACTCTAAAAATGAAAACATTGAACAGGTTGCAAAAGCTCACTTTATAATAAGCGTAAAAGAACCGCCAATACGGGGTATAGCAAACGAAGCAATTGCCAAAGCAATTGCAAAACATTTTAATATTAACCGTTCCCAAGTCCGCCTTACTTTTGGATTTTCGTCAAAAGAAAAAACATTTGAAATTTTATAATATCTTAATGTATTTTTGTTTTAAAAGTGTTAAAATAAAAAATAAATAAAAAATCAATTTATGAAAATAGGAATTAATTTAACCAGAGAAAAAGTCGGAGGAATTACCTCTTCCAATTTGAATCTTCTCAATTATCTTTACAAACTCAATTATGAATTTATTGGATTAGAGCTGTCTACTAAAATACATTCTGAGGGACCGGCGCTTTTTAGGTCTTTTGCGCCAGAAACCTTTGACCATCATATAATCAATATTCATCATTTGCCCCTGACCAACATATTAAAAAGAAGCGTCGCGCTTGACGACGTGCGAAAATCGTATTTAGAGCCGATAAGAATTATCCGAAAAATATTACGGGAAACCCGCCCCAATGTAATGCTAATAAGCGGCACAAGTTATACGGCCTGGCTGATTTCCATTGCGGCCAAAAGAGAAAAAATTCCAGTGGTGCTTTGGTATTCCGGGATAATTTCAAAAGAAATAGCCCATTATAAATCCATAAAAGTTAAAAGAATGTTTTTGTGGGTAGAAAAAGAAATGGTAAAACTTGCTTCTGAAATAATCTTTCCCTCAGAGCTATGTAAAAAGGTTGTTGAGGAAGATATTACAAAAAGAAAAATTAAAAAAAGTTATATTCTTCCAAATCCCGTATCAAACACCTTTACAGATCCCATTGCCCAAGAACCAAGCAGAAACCGCAGCATTGCCGCAATAGGCCGATATTCATTAATTAAAAATTTTGATAAATTTTTTGAAATACATCTTGAGTTGTTGCGCAGGGGATGGGAGCATAAAGCTTCGTTTGTAACCAATCCCGACGCCAATTTAGAAAAAATGCCAAAAACCATTGAACTCCTGCCCTCAATGACCCAAGAACAGCTTAAAAAATTCTACCTCTCACAGGGGGTAATTATCTGCCCCTCAATATTTGAAACATTTGGAAATGTCCCCATGGAAGCCTCGTGCCTTGGAATTCCCGTGTTGGTTAACGAAACAATGGGATGCGCAGAGATTTTGCGCAAGGCCGGATTGGCAAATATGGTTATTTCTTTTGACGACATAAATAAAGTTGCTGACCGGGTCCAGGAATTATGCGGGCAGTCTATACTTTTAAAACAGTTAAACTCACTAAAAGCGCTTGTTGATATAAATACAGTGAGCGAAGAAATGAGAATTATTATAGACGGCGTAGCGGCAAACGGGCATAAGAAAAAAAATTCCCCAGCCGGCGCGCCCGCATAATGCAAAGCGTAAAAAATTACGGAAAAAAAACAGCGGTTATTGTTGTTTTTATTTTACTCTCTCTGTGGTTTTCTATTTTTTTAATGAAAAAAATAAACTTAACCACAGCTGACCTGGGGCGCCACATAAAAAACGGAGAGGTTATTTTGTCTTTGGGCCTGCAAGATTTTGGCAAATCGGATATCTTCACAAAAAATTTTTATTCATACACCAATCAGGACTTTTCTTTCGTAAATCACCATTGGGGATCCGGGGTTGTTTTTTATTTAATAAACAGAGCGGGGAGCTTTATTGCCCTGTCTTTTTTTTATATTTTGCTTTCAGTTTTAACTTTTGGAATTTTCTTTTATACAGCAAAAAAAGAAATCGGAATTTTGCCTGCTTTTGCCTTTTCAATGGCGCTAATCCCCATAATGGCGTCAAGGGCTGAAATAAGGCCGGAAGTTTTTACTTATTTCTTTTCTTCAATATTCTTTTTAATATGCTATTTTTCTCAAAAGTCAAAAATTAACCCAAGTTGGCTTTATTTTCTTGTCCCCATTTTTTTTGTTTGGGTTAATTTGCACATTGCTTTTTTCTTTGGGTTTATTATTTTGGGAGCTTTTATGGCAGAACAATTATTTTTTTTGGCATTATCCAGGCCTGCTCATATTTTAAAAGAACTGTCTTTTTCTTTTATTCTTTCTTTGTTTGCTGTAATTTTAAATCCCCTGGGATTTTTGGGCGCTTTAGAGCCTTTTAAAATTTTTAAAGAATATGGCTACCTTGTGGTAGAAAACCAATCAATTGGATTTTTGGAAAGATTGGGCCATACAACGGGGTTAAACTTTTTGTTGTTCAAAATACTTTTTTTGGCTCTTTTTTTAAGCTTTGCGCTGGTTTTAATAAAAAAAAGAAAAAAATTCTCCCTGTCTAATTGTTTGTTGGCGATTATAACAAGCTTTATGGCCTATATGGGAATAAGAAATTTTCCTTTTTTCGGATTTTTTGCCCTGCCCATTATGGCAGAAAACACCGCTATTTTGCTAGGCGTCTTTAAAGAAAAAATAACAAAAAATATAGTTTTAACAACGGCGATAATTATCGTTATTATTTTTTTTATTCACGGATTAATTTATTTTTACAATCAAAAGACCATTGCGGGGCTTGGATTAGATGCGGGGATAAATAATTCTGCAGATTTTTTTAAAAAAAACAATATTAAAGGCCCTATTTTTAACAACTATGATATTGGCGGATATTTAATATATCATTTATATCCCGAACATAAAGTTTTTGTGGATAATCGGCCAGAGGCCTACCCGGTTTCGTTTTTTAAAGAAATTTATATTCCAGCCCAAGAGGACAATAAAAAATGGGAGGAACTTTTGAACCAATATAATTTTAATGCCATTTTCTTTTCCTGGCGTGATTATACGCCTTGGGGCCAAAACTTTTTAGCGCAAAGAATAGAAGATAAAAAATGGGCTCCGATTTTTGCCGATAATTATAATATAATCTTTGTGAAAAGAAACGATTTAAATAAAAATATTATTGAAAAATACGAACTTCCAAAAGAAATGTTTAGGGTTAGCCCTGTTACGAAATAAAAAGGCCCGAAAATTAATTTAGGGCCCATTGGCTGTCTTTTTTATATTTTTTATTTTTTATTGTGTTTTATAAATTTCGGGTGCCAGATATCTATGGTTAAAAGATATATAACAAAAGAAAATAAAAATATTGCCAAAAAATATCTGACAACTGTCTGCCACATCTGTTTCCTCCCCCGCTCTATTTTCAAGGTGCCAAAACTTTGTTAATATCATTATAATATATGAAAAGAAAAATTAAAGCAAATATTGCACTGGCCAGTGGTATAGTTGACAGTATGCGGCATGAAAAAAGATTTGCAAAA
>ERZ1292640.2751-Hain-H43-02um-R1-2751-length-13970-cov-7_pt1 | contig 13970 bp, 11 predicted proteins | sample MGYA00564404_ERZ1292640 | MGnify/ENA primary metagenome ERZ1292640 (study PRJEB36523, sample SAMEA6512636) | groundwater metagenome | collected 2019-01-08 | study: AquaDiva: Metagenomics assemblies of 32 groundwater samples
TTGAAGCGGCGTAAACGCCGCGCTCCGGATGATCGGCGACAAGTGTCGCTGTAGTGTTAGCCGGTTCTGGGCGCGAGCCACGGCCAAAATGAGATTGCTGGCCCAAGACGCCAGAGCTTGCTCGCCGCCGGGCCACGATGCTAGCTTGGCCGCGTGAAAGCAGCGAAACAGCGGGTCAAAACGACCAACCAAGCCGCCTCGGCACGCGACGTTGAGCCGGGCGCTCCCGGCGACACCACGCCCGCTCCCCTGGCCGTGCCCGCCGCGCGCCGCTGGGTTTTCCGCGGTTTGGCAGTCGTTCTCAGCACGCTGGTGCTGCTGGGAGGCACGGAGTTGATGTTGCGCCTGGCGGGCTTCGGTTACCCCACTGCCTTTTTCCTGAAGTCGCAGCCGGACGGTCGGCCTGTGCTCATCGAGAACCCCCAATTCCCCTGGCGGTTCATGCCGCCAGCCCTGGCGCGCGCGCCGCAGCCCACCGTGCTGCCCGCCGCCAAGCCGCCGAATACTTGCCGGATTTTCGTGCTCGGTGAGTCCGCCGCGATGGGGGACCCTGAACCGGCCCAGGGCCTGCCGCGTCTTCTGCAAACGCTGTTGGAAGACCAGTGCCCGGAGCGGAAGTTCGAGGTGGTCAACGCCGCCGTGACGGCCATCAATGCGCACGCCATCCTTCCCTTGGCCCGCGAGTGCGCCGGTCTGGACGGCGATTTCTGGGTGCTTTACATGGGCAACAACGAGGTCATGGGTCCGTTCGGCGCCAGCACGGTCTTTGGCCCGCCCACGCCGAACCTGACCCTCCTGCGGCTGGGCCTGGCGCTCAAAACCACCCGGCTCGGCCAATTTCTTGAGGCCGGCGCCCAGCGGCTGCGGTCGCGCGGTCGCGCGCCGCAGTTCTGGGGCGGCTTGGAGATGTTTCTCGACCACCAGATCGCTCCGGGCGATCCCCGGCTGGAGCGGGTGTATCGGCACTTCGCCCGCAATCTGGCGGACATTTTGGACACAGCGGCCCGCCGTGGCACCCGCGTCGTGGTGAGCACGTTGGTGAGCAACCTGAAGAACTCTGCCCCCTTCGGTTCGATGCACACACCGAGTCTGACCGCCGAGCAACAGGCCGAATGGGACCGTCTGGGCCAGGCCGCCTCGCGCGCCGAAGCCGCCGGGCAAGCGGCCGAGGCGCTCCGTCTCCTCCGACAAGCCGAGCGCATCGACGACCAGCCCGCCGAATTGCAGTACCGGCTGGGGCGCGCCTTTTGGTCGAGCGGGCGATTCGACGAGGCCCGAAAACACTTCGAGCGGGCGCGGGACCTGGACACGCTCAAGTTCCGCGCGGACGCGCGGCTGAACCGCATCATCCTGGACACCGCCGCCGGCCGGGAAAAGGAAGGCATTCACCTGATCGACGCGAGCGAAGCCTTTGCGCGCCAAAGCCCGCAGGGCATCGTCGGCGACGAACTGCTCTACGAGCACGTGCATTTCCGCTTCGAGGGGAATTACCTGCTGGCGCGCCTCTTCGCGGAACAGATCGCCCAAGGCCTGCGTGCCGACTCGTCCGCCGTGACCCCGCGCCCCTGGCTCTCACAGGCCGACTGCGCCCAGCGCCTGGCGGTCACCGATTGGAGCCGCTACCGGCTGCTGGACACGCTGCGACAGAACTTGAACCGGCCGCCTTTCGCGACCCAACTCAACTTCCGCGAGCGCGACCAGCGGCTGCTCCAACAGATGCGCGAACTGCAGCCGGCCACACAGCGGACGGCCTTGGAGGCGCAGACCCAAATCTACCGTCAAGCCCTGGCGCGCCAGCCCAACGATTGGGTGTTGCACGACCAGTTCGGCAAGTTCCTCGAGGCCTTCGGCGACGCCGACGGCGCCGCGCGCGAGTGGCGCAAAGTCATCGCACTGGTGCCGCACCATTTGCCGGCCCGCTACCAACTGGGCGTCGTGTTGAACCGCGGCGAGGCCAACGCGGAAGCGGAAAGCCACCTGCGCGAGGCTGTCCGGCTCCGACCCGATTTTGCCGAAGCCATCAACGAGCTGGGCTGGGCGCTGGCCCGCCAGCGCAAGTTTGCCGAGGCCTGCGAGCAGTTCGCGCAAGCGCTCAAGCTCCGCTCCGACTTCGCCGGCGCACACGTGAACTGGGGTCTGGCGCTCGTGGCCGAAGGCAAGCCGGCCGACGCCCTGGCCCACTACCAGGCCGCACTGACGATCAACTCCAACAACCTGCCCGCGCACGCGCACTTGGCTCGGCTGCTCGTCCAACATGGTCAGACCGCGCAAGCCGCCGGGCACTTCGGCGAAGTCCTGCGCATCGATCCCCGGAACCGTGCCGCGCGGCAATTCTTCGAGACCAACCAACCGCGGCGCGAGGGCAGTCCGTAGGGCGGCTCAACGCCACACGAAACATTAGTCAATCAGGCCTCCGACTGAGGTCAGCGGCTGGATGCCCATCTTCAGCGTTGGGCCCCGACGGCCTTAGCCCAAATCCACCGCCCGGATCATGTCCCCTTTTGCCAAACTCCATGGTTGCGATTATACTCGGTTCTCATGTGGCAGTTTATAAAAGAATTTTTGCTGCTTTTCCGAAAAGAAATGAAATGGTGGCTGGTGCCATTGGTCATTTTCATCCTGGCCATTGGCCTCTTGATACTTTTTTCATCCGGTTCGGCGCTGGCTCCTTTCATGTATCCCCAGAAATAGGCGCCTCTGCTTGGCTGCCCAGGCAAATGAATAACTTCGTGCGAGAAAGTCACGGCTCGACGGAGTCTCGCCCTGCCGGATTTGGCTGCGGCTTTGCAGCGCTGCGAAATATCCAGACTGACCGGCCTCCCTATCATTTCCAGATTCACTTCCGCGCGAAAATGCGGTTGGCTTCTTCCAATGTTTCCTTCGAGCCGATGTCGTACCAGAGACCGGGCACGGACCAGGTATAGACGGGCGTACGGGGATAAAGCCACTGAATGAGGCGGCCCGGTTGGTCGGGGTTGCTGCCTTCGGCCATGTACTGCTTGATGAGCGGCAAGGTCGCTTTGGGATAAAAGTAAAGGGCAATGCCGATCAGCGTGCTCACGGGTTGCGGCGGTTTTTCCAGGAACAAGGCAATGCGGCCGTCGCCATCCAGACTGATCGAGCTGAATTTCTTGACCTCTTCCAGGCTGCCCACGTCGTACACGCCGAGCACCGGCGCACTCTTCGACCGGCAATAGGCGCCGAAACCCTCGAGGGTGTGGCTGAACAGATTGTCGCCCGCCACTACGATCAAGTCGTCCTCCACCTTTTCCCGGGTGATGACCAGATGCAGGTCCCCAATGGCGCCCAGCTTGTTGGAGTCATCTGTGGAACCATCGTTGACGACCGTGAAATCGAGCTTGGCTTTGCGGGCGCGATAATCGTCCGCCCACTGCTGAAAATGGCCGGCGAACTTCGCGTTGGTCACCACGTACACCCGGTCGATCCCGCCAATGGGCGCCAGGTTGTCGATCACGTACTCGATCATCGGCTTGCCGGCCACCGGCAGCAAGGGTTTCGGTTGCGTGAGCGTGAGCGGATAAAGCCGGGTGGCGTAGCCGGCGGCCAAAAGCAATACCTTCATGGCACAATCTTGAGCTTAAGTCTCATACAGGCTGGGGGCGACCTGCCGCGCCAGCGCCTGCGACCGCGCCAGGATTTCCGGACCCGATTCGGAGCTGACGGCGAATTCGGCCAACTCCCGTGCTTCGGCGATTTTCAGGCGGCGAATCAAGAACTTGACTTGCGGCACGTAAGCGGGCGCGGCGCTGAGTTCGTCCACCCCCAGCCCCAGCAAGAGCGGGATCATGCTCAGATCGCTGGCAATCTCGCCGCAGACGCCCACCCAAATCCCATGCCGATGTGCCGCATCGACGGTCATCTTGATCAATTGCACGATGGCGGGATGGGCCGGCTCATAGAGATGGGCGATTTTTTCGTTCAACCGGTCCACCGCCAGCGCGTATTGGATCAAGTCGTTGCTGCCGATGCTGAAGAACTTGGCCCGCCTGGCCAGGCTGTCCGCAATCAGGGCCGCGGAAGGAATCTCGATCATGACCCCGATGTCCATGGCCGGATCGAACGGGATATTCTCGGCTTGCAGTTCGACCTTGCATTCGTCCACGAGCGCATTGGCCTGGTTCAGCTCGTCCAGGCACGAAATCATGGGGTACATCATTTTGACGTTGCCCTCCGCGCTGGCCCGCAGGATGGCCCGCAATTGCGCTCTAAAAATGTCGCGCTCCTGCAAACAAAAGCGAATCGCCCGCCAGCCCAGAAACGGATTCATCTCCGCCGGCACATTCAAGTGCGAAAGGAATTTGTCTCCGCCCAAATCCAGGGTGCGGATCACGACCGGATGCGGTTTTAAGGTGGCCGCCACCTGGCGATAGGCTTGATATTGTTCGTCTTCCGTCGGGAGGATTTCGCGATTGATGAACAGGTATTCGGTCCGAAAAAGGCCCACGCCTTCCGCGCCGTTGGCTTGCACGGCCTCGGTATCGCCGGCCTGCTCGACGTTGGCCGAGAGCGTGATGCGCGTCCCATCGAGGGTGACCGCCGGCTTGTCCCGAACGTCCCGGAGCTTTTCCCGGAGATCGACGTGCTTGCGCACCAACTGGCCATACTCGAACAACGTCTGGTCGGTGGGATTGAGAACCAAGTAGCCGTTGTATCCATCCAGCAAAGCGTACTGGCCAGCCTCGAGCTGCTGGCTGACGTTCTTCAGACCCACCACCGCCGGGATTTGCAGCGAGCGCGCCATGATGGCGGTGTGCGATGTCTTGCTCCCCACGTCCGTGGCAAAACCGAGCACCTTCTTTTTGTCGAACATGGCGGTGATCGACGGCGAAAGATCGTAACTGATAATGATGCTCGGTTCTTTCAGGTGCTTGAGATCGCCCGGTTCGTGCCGCCCCAACAGGTTGTTCAAAACGCGAGCCGCCACGTCCCGCATGTCCGCCGCCCGCTCCCGCAAGTAATCATCATCAATGGCCCCGAGGGTTTTGGCATACTTTTCGGCCACCTGGCCAAAGGCCTGTTCCACGCTGATTCTTTTCTGGGCCATGACGCGCGTAACCTCATCCAGCAAGGTCCGATCCTCCAAAACCAACAGGTGCGCGTCGAAGATGCTGGCATCGTCGGCGCCCATGACTTCGCCCACCTTGCGTTGGACTTCAAGGATTTGCTGCCGCGTTTGAATCAGCGCTTGCTCAAGCCGTTGCAACTCGTTCGGCAGCTCTTCTTCCGTGACCGTGCGGATGGGAACAGTGTCGGTGGGTTTGCCGAGCACCAGGATCGGCCCGCGACAAACCCCTTCAGAGACAGGTATGCCTCTGAAGCTTTTCTCTCCCATTCGCGCATGCTCTGGCATGGAGCATTATTAGCCACATTTCCCGGGTTTGAAAACGAAATTCTTGTCCCGCGCGGGATGCCAACAAGAAATGTCGTGCTTCGCCGCCTTGAATTCGCTATCTCAAGTCTGTGAACCAAGCGCGGCAGATTCACAATTTGGCTTTAGTAGGATTCATGGGGACCGGCAAGAGCTCGGTGGGCCACTTGGTCGCCGGCATTCTGCACTTTGAGTTTGTCGATACGGACGATCTCATTGAAGCCAGAGCTGGGAAACGGATTGTTGACTTGTTCGCACAGGAGGGAGAAGCGCGCTTTCGCGAGTTGGAACGGCACATCGTGGCCGAGATCAGCCACTTCCGCAAAACTGTCATTGCCACCGGCGGCGGCTTGGTGGTCAACCCGGCCAACATGGCCAGCCTGAAAACCCATGCGCTGGTGGTCTGCCTCTGGGCTTCCCCCGAAATCATCTGGGAACGCGTCCGGCATCAGACGCATCGTCCGCTGCTGCACGGCCCCGAACCCTTGGAGAAAATCCGCCGGTTGCTGGCCGAGCGCGAACCCTTCTATCGGGAGGCGGACGTGCTCCTGAACACGGAAATGCGCTCCGTCAAGGAGGTCGCTCATCAAGCCGCCCACCAATTCCGCGCCGCCTGGGGCCCGCCCGCTCTGCATTGATTCCAGAGTTGTGGCAGCGTGACGCGATTTTCATGTCAAAAAGATGAGGTCAAAAACATGAAAAACAAGCGAAGCCACTTCAGAAGCCGGCGAAGACGAGCCATCGCCTTTGGAACCTTCAGAGCACATCTTTTTGACCCCATTTTTCTGATCTTCACTTCTTGGCCCAGTTGCGGTGTGGCGGCCCTGTGCCTTCTTCCGGTCGGATTTCTTTTGCCAAAGTGAAATCGCTGATCCAGCAACGCGCCTTCGATCTGGGTTTCGACGCGTGCCGTTTCACCAGCGCCGCGCCTCCCGCCACCGCCAGGCAATTTCAACGATGGCTCGCCGCCCTGTGTCACGGCGACATGGCTTACCTGGAGCGCAACGCCCACCAAAGGATCGATCCCCAACAAGTTCTGGCGAACGCCAAAAGCATCATCATTCTCGCTGTCGGTTACGTCGATACTGCGAAGGAGTCAGTTGTCAGTGGTCAGTGGTCAGTAGCACCTCCGGAAGCCGCCTCTTCACAACGGACGACGGACCATGGACCACGGGCTGCGGGTCTCATCGCCCGCTACGCGCGTTATGCCGATTACCACGACATCATTGGTGAGCGCCTGAAGGAACTGGCGCTTTTGGTCAACGAGTTGGGCGGGAGTGAGACAAAGTCATTGTGGTATGTCGATACGGGTCCGCTGCTGGAACGCGACCTGGCGCGGCGCGCCGGCCTCGGTTTCATCGGCAAACACACCAATCTCATCAGCCGAAACCTGGGCAACTGGTTCTTTCTTTGCGGGATCATCACCACGCTCGAATTGGAGCCGGATTCATCCGAAAGGAATCGTTGTGGCTCCTGCACGCGCTGTCTGGCGGCCTGTCCGACCGGGGCGATCACTGCGCCTTTCCAACTGGATGCGCGGCGCTGCATTTCCTATCTCACGATCGAACTGAAAGGCCCTATTCCCGAGGCACTTCGACCGGCTATGGGTGATCGGATTTTCGGTTGCGACGATTGCCTGGCGGTTTGCCCCTGGAACCGCTTTGCCAGGGAGGGAAAGATGATGAAAGGACATGCCCGGCCCGACCTTGAACAGCCTGATTTGCTGGAACTCCTGGCCCTGGATGAAGCCGGCTTCAAACGCAGATTTGCCGGAACTCCCATCCTGCGCACCAAACGGCGCGGGCTGCTGCGCAATGTTTGCGTGGCCCTTGGCAATACGGGAGATGAAAGGGCTTTGCCCGCGCTGCAACGCGCCACTACGGACGCGGAACCGTTGATCGCCGAGCACGCCTTTTGGGCTGTCCTGCAGATTCAGGGGCGGACTCGCAGCGTTTTCTGAGGTTGAACCGCCCTTTGCCCTCCGGCTTCCGACCAGCCAGTGCGGAGTGCGGATTGCGCAACGAGGCGGAATGCGCGTCGCGGTCCGCCCGTAGCCGTTGAAGCAGGATCTTAACCGGCAATCGCCAATCGGCAATGGCAGGGGTTTCCACCATAATCCGGCAGTTGCGTTGAGAGCGAAAAAGTGAGACAAGAAAGGCAAGACTGCGGTCCCCATTGAACCTGAATCCGGCAATTCAAACCGCGAAATACGCCAAATACGCCAAAGGGAAAGGAGTTAAGCTAACCAGGTCGTTCACCCGCTGGGTGAATCGGTCCTCTTCTCCAACCCGTTCTGCTTTCGCGTGTTTCGCGTATTCCGCGGTTCCAACTGCTTTTTCCAGGTTGAAGAATTGCGGCGGGCCACCAGCCGTTACATCCGCGCCGCCATGGAGTCGCCGGTGGTGGTGACGGATGGAGGAAAGCCGGTGGTGTTGCTGAAGCGCTTTCAGCCGGAAGGAAAGCCCGATCGCCCCTCCCGAAGCGGCAGGTGTGGATCACATCGCTGCCGGAAACGCCGGATTCGGCCCAGGCGGTTTCGGATGACCGGAATCGCGGATGACTTACTTCGATACCCGCCACATTTCGAAGCCTTACTTTGGCCTGGCAGGCAAGGATGTGTTGCCCGCCTGCTGAACAAGCCCGGTGACGGGCGCGCTTAATGATTCGCTTTTCGGACGAACCCGGTCGCACTCGTCGTCTCCAAGCCTCCGCCAACCTTGCCAGCGGTCGTGAAAACGATTCAAGACAACCCAGGTTTTTCCGCTTCCGGGTTCCCGGCCATCTCCCCCGCCTTGGCAAAGGGCCAGCGCCGGGTCAAGCGCGACCAAACCAGAAAGAAGACCAGCCCCAGCAAAAGCGTGGCCACGCCGTAATTCTTGAGTTGCACGTTCGCCGTGGAAAAAAGGAACAGCCAGCCGGCCAGCGCCAGCAGCGGCGGCAGCGGATAAAGCCATATCCGATAGGGGCGCTCCATCTCCGGCGCACGCTCGCGCAAGAGCATGACGGCAAAAACCTGCCCGATAAACTGTACCAGAATGCGGGTGATGAGCAGCGCATCAATCACGGTCATCAGCGGGAGGAAGCTGCAGACGATGGAAATGACGCCGATGGTGACCAGGGAGACATGCGGGAAATGCTTTTGCGGATGCAGCCGGCCAAAGACCTTGAAGAAACAACCGTCCTGCGCCGCGGCATAGGGAATGCGTGAATAACCGAGCAGGAGCGCAAAGATTGATCCGAACGCCGTCCACAAAACCATGATCGTGAAAACCGTCGCCACCTTCGACCCGTAAATCTTCTCCATGAACATCGAGACGACCGGCGGGGGCGGATCGGTGGCCGGCACAAATTCGCGCCACGGCACCACCCCGATGATGGAAAGGTTGATCCCAATATAAATCAGCGCCACGCAGATAATGCTGATGATGATGGAACGGGGAATGACCTTGCCCGGATTCTTCACTTCCTCGCCGATGTAGCAGACGTCGTAATAGCCGAGGTAATCATAAACGCCCACGCGTGTCGCGGCGCCCAATCCGAACAAGAAGCCAAGCGAAAACTGAAAGCTTTCCTTGGGAAAATCGAACGCCAGCTTCGGATCGAAGTGAATCGCTCCCGTCACGATCACGGCCAAAGTGGTCAGCATCGTGCCCATCCACAAGCTGACCGTGATTTTGCCGATGGCGGTGATTTGGCGATAGAGCAGCACAATGGTCAAGATGCCCACGCCCACGATCAAAAGCTGGGTTTCCCGATGGCTCAAGCCCGGCCACAAATATTTGACGTATTGGGCCAGGCCAATGTACCCGGAGGCGATCTCCAGCGGGCCGCTCAGGATGAATTGCCAGACAAAAAGAAACGCCATCATTCGCCCGAACGTCTGCCGCCCGAAAGCATCCCGCAAATAGACGTAAGTGCCGCCCGACCCTGGCATGGCTGCGCCCAGTTCGCCCCAGATCAGCGCATCGGGAACCGTGATCAACACCGCCACCAGCCAGCCCAGCATTGCCTGCGGCCCGTTGAGCGCCGACATCAGCGCCGGGATGGTGATGAACGGCCCAATGCCGATCATGTTCGACATGTTGAGGGCCGACGCTTGCAGCAGGCCCAGGCGTCTCTGCAGATGCGGTCCGGTATTGTTTGGCGCGGCGGAATCAGCGTTCATGACCTTCGCAGGCAATTCAATCTGAATTCGGGACGGCGCATTGTTAAACGCTTTTGCATGCCAGGGCAATGACGAAGAGATCGCTCTGGAAAGGTTCTTGTTCCTTTCGGACCTGCTCACAGATCGTGAACCGGAACGTAGCGTTTACGCTGCAGAAAGCCGCGATCGCAGAGCGGACGTTCTGCAGCCTGAAGGCTGCGTTCCGCTCCGCGAGTTTATGAAAAGAAGTCGCGACCGCCTTCAAGTTAGCCAAATGAAACGAAAAGGCTCGCGGAAGAGGAACGCCAAGGCTATTTATCGCGATGATCTTTGTTCAATGCTGTTTAACATGAATCATGCGACTGGGCCAAGCTGGGCTTTCTAAAATCCAAGTGTGCGCAAAACGCAACTCGACTTTTTGGCCCGACTGCTGGAACCACCGGCAGTCGGGAAAGCGGGCGCGGCAATGACTACCCCATGACCCGACCCAGAATCAGCGCTGGCCTTCTTATGTATCGCCTTGGCGATGAGGGGCTTGAGGTTTTTCTCGCTCACCCCGGCGGTCCGTTCTTCCGTCACAAGGATGCAGGCCATTGGAGCATTCCCAAGGGCGAGATTGAGCCGGGAGAAGAGTTGCTGGCCGCGGCGATCCGGGAGTTCAAGGAAGAAGTCGGTCTCGAACCCCGGGGGCCATTCCTGGAACTGGGTTTCATCAAGCAAAAGGGAGGCAAGATCGTTCATGCCTGGGCTTTTTGCGGGGATTGGGACCCAGCGCGGACCCACGCCTGCAATCGGTTCACTCTGGAGTGGCCTCCGCTTTCCGGCCAATTCCAAAGCTTCCCGGAGATTGATCGCGTCGGTTTTTTCAGCCTCTCTGAAGCGAGGGAGAAATTGAAGGCTGCCCAGTGCGATTTTCTCGACCGCCTTGAATCCCTGCTTTCTGGAAGGAAGCTGTGATTCGGCCCTCTTGAACAGGTTTGGGCGGGACAACTTCCACGTTGTCCCTGGAATCTCACTTCCGCAGCGGCATCAATCCAAAGTGCAGCACCAGCCAAAGCGGCACGGCGAACAGGGCAATGGCGGCCAATCTCTCCCAGGACCACGGCAAGTAGTTCGATTGGATGGGGATATAGCGGCACAATGCCCCACACCATTTCCGTGTGCTGGAATGGCGTCCGGATCAGCTCGGCAAAAATGGGCCAGGAATGCTGCAACACACGGCGCTCCTACGCTGCTCTTTCGGCTTCATCCTGGATATAGGTCTTGCCCTTGTAGAAGCGGGCGACCGGCACAAACAGAATCGCCGTCACCACCATGACGATCACAAAAAAGTAGAAGTAGGAGGCGCCGGCAAACTTCAGTGATCCGTCCGCGTTCTGGTTGAAATGGTTGAATTGGGCCGTGAAGAAGTTCCCCAACGAGATGGCGCCCAGGTACAGGCACATGACGATCGATTTCATCTTCTGGGGCGCTTGGGTGTAAGAAAACTCCAAGTGCGTGACGGAGACCGCAACTTCACCCACCGTCAGGACGATGTAGGCCACGATTTGCCAGATGATGTGCGGCCGTTGCCCGGCGTCGAGGCGCGCTTGAATCCAAGCGATGATGAGAAAGGCCACGGCCGTGGCAAACAACCCCAAGCCGATCTTGCGCATGGCCGTCAGGCGAAAGACCTTGTCGATGGCCGGATAGACGACGTAGGAGAAGAGCGGCAGCATCAAGAGGATGAACACGGGGTTGACGGTCTGAATCTGCGCGGGCAGCCATTCGTGGCCGAAGAGGTGCCGGTCCATTTTGTCTGCCTGCAGCACCCAGGAGGAAAAGTTCTGATACCACAAACCCCAGAAGACGGCCACGAAAGGGACAGGGATGAGGAGGTTGCCGATGATTTTCAGCGCCGCCAGGTTGCAGAAACCTTTGAAGTAATTGGTCAGCCCCGCCGGCGGAATGTGGACAAATTTCTTCCGACCGAACCAAAAAACGACGGTGGCGAGGAACATGAAGACGCCCGGCGTGCCAAAGGCCAGCGCCGGGCCAAAGCGGTCCAGCAATTCTGGAATGAGCATGGTGGAGAACGCCGAGCCGAAGTTGATCGAAAAGTAGAACCAACTGAAGACCCTCGTCAGCAAGTGTTGATTGGAAGCGCCGAATTGATCGCCGACGTTGGCCGACACGCAAGGCTTGATCCCCCCAGCCCCAACCGCAATCAGGCCCATGCCAACCAGCAGTCCGAACCGGGTATGATCAAGCGCCAGCGCGAAGTGTCCGAGGCAATAAATGATGGAGACCCAAAAGATCGTGCGGTACTTGCCCCAAACCGCATCGGCCAGCACTGCGCCCAGGATGGGGAGCAGATAAACCCAGGTGAAAAAAGTGTGGTACCAGGTTTCAGCCTGGGCCTCCGTCATCAGGTCGGACTTGCCGCTCGCGTCCAGCATGTATTTCGTCATGAAAACCACGAGAATGGAGTTCATGCCGTAGAAGCTGAAGCGTTCGGCCGCTTCGTTTCCGATGATGTACGGAACACCGGGAGGCATGCCGGTGGTTTTGAGCGGCGCCGTCAAGTAGTCGTTTTTGGCCATGGTTGGTGGGAATGAAGAGTTTTTCGGTCAGACTGGAGCCAAGGACATTTTCATGGAGCAATTATTCCAAAGAGCGGCCGCTTGAGCCAGCAGAATCCTGGTTGCCGTCCAGCACAGTCAGCATCGGCCATGCGCCCTGTCTTGTCGCCTGCCGGCTGGCTCTGTTGTCCTGCGGGCACAACTCAAAGAAGGTCTCGCCGGCTGGTGCAGCCGTATTTGCTCTTGAAGTTTCATGCAAACCGTAGCGTCATGTTCAGAGCCGCTCAACGGCGCTGTTCGGTGTTGTGTTTATTATGAAAAATCGAATTGTTTTCCCGATTCCCTCCCTCGCTCTCGGCGTGCTGGCGCTGGGGTGCGTCTTGACCGGCTGCCAACCCAAAAGCCCCGGCAAACCCCGCATTGCCCTGGTCATGAAATCGCTCGCCAACGAGTTTTTCCTGACGATGGAGAACGGCGCGCGCGCCCACCAAAAAGCCCATGCCGCCGAGTACGACCTTCTGGCCAACGGCATCAAAGACGAGCTGGACGTGGCCCGGCAGATTGATCTGGTCGAGCAGATGATGGCCCAAAAAGTGAACGCCATCGTCATCGCGCCGGCCGATTCCAAGGCCGTCGTCTCGGTCTGCGCGAAAGCGCAGGAGGCCGGCATCATGGTGGTGAACATCGACAACCGATTCGACGCTGCCGTGCTGGCCGATAAACAGGCCAGATTCCCCTTCGTCGGCCCCGACAACCGCAAAGGTTCCAGACTGGTCGGCGAGTATCTGGCCAAGCGGCTCAAGCCCGGCGACCCGGTGGCGATCATCGAAGGCGCTCCCAACGCGTTCAATGCCGTCCAACGCAAACTCGGGTTTGAAGATGCGATGAAGGCCGGCGGGATGAAGGTGGTCAGCTCGCAATCCGGCTATTGGGAGACCGACAAAGCCAACCAGGTCGTCGCCGCCCTCATCACGGAGCATCCCGGCCTCAAAGCGGTGCTTTGTGCCAACGACAGCATGGCGCTGGGCGCGGTGGCCGCGTTGCGCGCCGCCGGAAAGACGGACCAGGTTTTGGTGATTGGCTACGACAACATATCGGCCGTCCAGCAGTTGCTCAAGGAAGGCAAAATCCTGGCCACGGTCGATCAACATGCCGATCAATTGGCGGTGTTCGGCATTCAATACGCGCTGCAAATGATCCAAAACAAAGGCACGCCCGCCGACCAGGAAACGCCGGTGGACTTGATGACCGCCGATGCGCCGGGCGCAAAACCGCCACCCGCCAAGTAATGGAAACCAAAGGAAGTCTGGAACTGTCCAGAACTGCCTTGTTTTCTTCTTGGCTTTAGGCCAGACTCGCTTCATGTCAGAGATAGCAAAGTTTGTCCATCGCGGCGCGGCCCGGATTACTCCGCAGATTCTGAAAGGGGTTCATAAGAAGCTGCCGATGCTGAAAGTTGAGTTTGCCCAGATCAACGCCCCCGAATATCCGCACTTGGCGGATCAACTGGAATTCCTGGCCGAGGTGGTGGAGGATGTCGCCGAGGGCGTGTCAGATGACCTGCCTTATTTCACCTTGGCCAGCGCCGTGTTCGCTTTGGTCTATGCTCATCGCCAGTTTGACTTGATTCCCGATTCGGTGCCCGAGTTTGGCCATGCCGACGATTCAAGCGTGGTGCGCACCGTTTTGATTGAGCACGAAAAAGTGTTGTCCAGCTACGCCGCCAAACGCGGCCTTAATTGGTCCAGATTCTCGCTGGACCCTTAACCTGAATTCTGCGGGCATGGTGTAGCGTTGGTCGTCCCTAGCCAACCTTTGCGCGCAGGGACGCGCCACTCTGTTGAATGTTGAACGATTCAGCCCTTTTAACCTGGAA
>ERZ1292640.2753-Hain-H43-02um-R1-2753-length-13969-cov-5_pt1 | contig 13969 bp, 14 predicted proteins | sample MGYA00564404_ERZ1292640 | MGnify/ENA primary metagenome ERZ1292640 (study PRJEB36523, sample SAMEA6512636) | groundwater metagenome | collected 2019-01-08 | study: AquaDiva: Metagenomics assemblies of 32 groundwater samples
TATGGAATGAATGAAACTTGTGGTGGATGCGTTTAAGATGGACAAGATTTAAATGGTGTTGATGTTGCAATTAATGATAAAGTTGTAATTAAAATTCGTGGCGCAGTGATGGCTAGTGATTACCTGAACTCGTCAAATCACTTTGAGCTCCACGATGGTTGGTTTACTACAAATGACCTTGGTGAAATGAAAGATGGCAAACTAATCGTGCTTGGTCGTTATGATGATGTAATTATTACTGGGGGAGAAAATCTTTCCCTCATGGCAATCGAAGCGGTTCTCTCAGTTCGATTTCCAGATTTGGAGTGCGCAGCGTTTGGAGTCAAGGACCCTCAGTGGGGAGAAGCTCTTCATATTGCAATCGTTGGCAAAGCTAATGAGAATGAAATTTCGCTTTATTTGGAGGGCGCACTTGGCCAGATAGCAAAGCCAAAAGGAATTCATTCGATTGAATCACTACCATTGCTCGGTATTGGGAAAGTAGATCGCTCAACTCTTGCAAGGATGGTTAGACATGAATAGATGGATTCTTGGAGCGCGCCTACGTACCTTGCCGGCGGCGTTTGCGCCAGTAATAGTGGCTTCGGCACTTGCCGGCAGCGATTTCAATTGGTTTCGCGCCGCGCTGGCACTAAACGTTTCTTTGTGGCTGCAAATCGGTGTGAATTTCGCTAATGATTACTCAGATGGAATCAAGGGAACTGACACCAATCGCATCGGACCCACCCGCCTAGTTGGCAGTGGCCTGGCTAGTGCACGGAGCGTAAAGTTTGCAGCTTTTATCTCCTTTGGGATCGCATCGTTCTGCGGCCTATGGTTAGCTATTTTAACTTCACCTCTACTAATCGCGGTCGGTATTTTATCTCTCGCAGCAGCCTGGAGTTATACCGGAGGTCGAAGGCCATACGGTTACAGTGGATTTGGTGAAATTTCTGTCTTCGTCTTCTTTGGATTAGTGGCAACAGTAGGAAGTTTCTATGTCCAAACTCAGAGGATTACATTAATGAGTTTCATAGTGGCGATTCCAGTGGGCGCACTCTCGTGTGCCATTCTGGCAATCAATAACTTGCGAGATTTGAATCAAGATGCAATTGCTGGAAAGCGAACCCTTGCAGTGCGAATGGGGGATGCCGCGGCTCGGCGCGCATTTGTCGTCTTACTCGTTGTGACCCATATCTCGGCGCTCGCTACCTTAAAACCAGCCGCTCTTTTAACTTTACTTGTGGCGCCACTTACCCTCTCACTAGCGCGCCAAGTTATGGGCGGCACATGTGGAGCGGCATTGATTCCACTATTAGGTAAGACTGGAAAACTCCAACTTATCTTTTCGGCAATATTTGCAGTGGCCTTGGCGATACAATAAACCCATGTCACGCATCATTCCATTAGTTCTTATCTTTGGTGTAACTATTTATGCACTAATTGATTGCGCCCGTGCCGATGAATCACAGATTAAAAATCTTCCAAAGTGGGGTTGGTTGCTTTTAATTATCCTTCTGGGGCCACAAGCCATTGCAATTGGACCAATCGCGTATTTAATTGCCGGAAGAAATAAACCTAAGGGTTTCAAGCGACCACAGAAACGAATATTGCCCCCAGATGATGACCCTGATTTCTTAAGAAAGCTTTAAAGACCCGAATAAGTGTGTTTACCAGTTCCCCATACATTGACATATACGTAATTAAATAAAAATGTTGAGCCGGCAAATAAACAGAGCCACGCAGCACGGCGGCCTCGCCAACCAACCGTTACGCGAGCATGTAAATATGCCGCATATGCAACCCAGGTAATAAAGGCCCATGTCTCTTTTGGATCCCAACCCCAATATCGACCCCAAGCGCTCTCAGCCCAAATAGCTCCGGCAATAACAGCGAAAGTCCACAATGGGAAGACAAATGCGACTAAGCGATATGACAATTGATCGAGATATTCAAGAGTTGGTAATCGTTTGGCCCATGGAGTTCGTTCGCCTTTTGACTCCATTGAATCTAGATACAAGTAGGCCGCGGCAATTGCATTTGCAAGTAAGAACACTCCGCCCGAAATAATCGCTGCCGAAACATGGATAACTAACCATGTTGATTTAAGTGCCGGGACTAATGGGGCACTAGGTACATAAAGAACAGTCACGGCTGTGCCAAGAGTTAATAAAACTGCAATTGAAACAAGTAGGCCCAACCAGCGCACATCATATTTGCGAAGCGCGGCCAGATAAGCACCTGAAAATGCCAATGCTCCAGTTATTGAAAACTCATACATATTGCCCCAAGGGACGCGTCCTGCAGAAATTCCTCGAGCGATAACGCCGGCGAAAAGAAGTAAAAATCCAAGACCCATCATTGCCGTTGCGATTCGCGCAACTTTTTCTGTCCGCTTAAAATCGAAAGTTTGACTGCTTGTGGCATTTGGAATTCTTACCGCCCAAGCCGTCTCAATTGCATGAGCGAAAAAGGAGATGGTGTAAACCGCCATTGAAGAATAGATCAAGTAGTTAGAAAGGTAGGCCCAATTACGTGACATTTAAATCTCTCCCTTTAATACACTTATTAACTTATTTAACTCTTGCTCTAAGCCTGGCGCTGCATTCTTAGCTAAACCTGCAACTTCTATTTCACTTCCAAATCGAATCCAAATTCGTCGTCGACGAGTAAACAAAGATGCAAGTAGTCCGAGGATGGCAACAATAGCGCCGAGAAGGGCATAGTTCTTGCCAGGATCGTCGACAAACGACAAGTTCACCCACTTCATATAGCCCTCAAAAGTTATTGAACCACCGCTATATTCGAAAACCTCACCTGGCTTCAAGGATTTCAAACCAATCTGCTGCATTGAAGAAGTATCAATCCGATAAAATGATTGTGGAATACCGCTGTCTAGGCCTAAATCACCACTCCAGACAGATAGTAGTAAACGCGGGTCTAGTGCTTCTGGAAAAACGCTCATTGCTCCATTGCCATTACTACGTGCATACGTTGGTACAAAGGATCCAAGAAATCCCACTTGTGGATTTGCATCTGGAGCTTTAATCGCACCTATCGACCGAAGATTTCCATCTTGCGGTAGAAATGGAATTGGGCCTTGCAAAGCTATAGAGCCCTCTGAATCTCGAACCGTCACGACAGGAGAATATCCATTTGCCTGAAGGTAAATTCTTGTACTTCCAATCGTCAATGGCGAATTCACCTTTATTACTCGCTTTTCAGGAGTTGAGAGATCTCCTTGTCGAAGCGTGATATTGAGTGTGTAATCTTCAGGTGCATTTGTTACAACGTTATACTTGGCATCAAACTTATCAACAGTCACAATAAAATTCGCAAGCTTTCCATCTTTGAAGAGTTTTCCGTAAGTTAATGAGTCATAACTTGTTGGTGTGTTAACAAAACGTTCACCAACATTCAAAATTGCTTCACCACGCATTCCAAAGAGCGAGGAAAAAGAGATTCCTAACAAAATTAGAATGAGTGCCAAGTGGAAAAAGAGATTGCCAGTTTCACGCATAAAACCCTTTTCGGCAGAGATAGTTCCCTCTTGTTCAAGGATTCTAAAGCGATTAGCCTTAAACCAGCTTCGTGCTAGTTCTAATTCCCCCCCATTAGCAGCCCAAGTCGAGAAGAACTCCATTCGATTAAGATTTTTTGGTGTAGGTGGTGGAAGTGCACGCATGGCATGAAAATGTTCAATTGTGCGCGGGAGCACGCAACCAATCAGAGAGATAAAAAGCAGGATATAGATAGCGCTAAACCAAGGCGAACCATAGACATCAAAGAGAAAGAAGCGATCCATCCATTTTGAGAGATCTGGCGAATCCTTGAAATATGCCCCTACAGCAATTGGGTTCTGAGTCCTTTGAGGGATAAGCGAGCCCGGCACTGAGGCAATACCAAGGAGCATTAAGAGAATTAACGCAGTACGCATGCTTGTTAACTGCCGCCATCCATAACGCAGTAAGCCAACACTATTCAGTTCTGGAAGTTGTATCTCTTGGCTCATTTAAATCACCGGAATAAAACCTGAAATAAGTGAGCGAAGTGAGTTCATGGTCTGACCCCAAACACCAGTGACTTGCAAAATCCCAATCACAATCAGAAAGACGCCACCGATTTTTGAAATTAAATCTCCACGGCGCACCAGAAATGTACGTAGTTTTTCAGTACGATCGAGAAATAAGCCTGATGCGATAAATGGTAAACCAAGTCCTAAGCAATACCCAAGAGAAAGAACTGCACCTCGCAGTGCACTTGACTCCTGAAATGCCAAAGTTTGCATTGCCGCAAGCCCTGGTCCAATACAAGGAGTCCAGCCAACACCAAAGAGGAACCCAAGCAGTGGCGCACCGACTAATCCGCCGGTCGTTTTCATTCGGGGGCGAAACGTAGGTGACATTGGAAACTTGCCAAGAAAAAGTAGACCTAGAAAAATAGTCAGGACTCCAAGAATTCTTGAAATTGTTTCCTCTTTGGAGGCGAGTTGATTTCCTAACCCGCCAAAGATTGCCCCATACGAGATAAATACTGCGCTGAAACCTAGAACAAACAAGAGCGAACCCAAGAAGACTTTACCTCTATTTGACGAAAATCCTGCAGCAAAAGAGAGATAGCCGGGTACTAGTGGTAAAACACATGGGGAGAGAAAGGAGATAAATCCAACTACAAAGGCTATTGGAAAAGCAGCGACCAGGTAGCCATTAAGAATCTGTTCGATAAGAAAATCTCTCATTCAACGCTCACTTGTTCAATTAATTTAGTGAGTGCGGCAACGGTAACTTGGCCAGAGATGCGTGCTGCAACCATTCCATTTCTGTCGATTACAACGGTGGTGGGAATTGCATTTGCGGATAATGAACCTTTAAAACCAATCAAAATTGAGTCATCAGTAAGAGTCGGGTATGGAATTGAAAATCTGCGCTCAAAAGCTTTAGCAGAGGCGAGATTATCTCGAGTAAGAATTCCGATAAAGGTTACATCGCTGTATTTCTTGGCTAGCGCTACCAATGTTGGAGCCTCTGCGCGGCACGGTGAGCACCATGATGCCCACACATTGACGACCGTTACTGCACCGACTGAATAAATATAGTTTTCCCCAGACAGAGTCCTACCCGACATCGCTGGTGCTTGTATACGTTTGTCAGGTTTCATAAATACAGTAGAACCATCTCCAGAAACAAAACTCTCCTGCGAACTCGAAGCTCCACCACCGCCGCAACTTGTTAAAATAAGTGCTGTTATGGCAATACCTACATATGTGTGGTACTTCTTCATTATCTCCTCGCAGGCAATAGGTGGCGTGCAGGTTCGGAGTACGTTAAGCCAGAAATTAAACCCTCACTATCAAAATGAATACTTGTAACAGATGCTAATGAACACTCGCGTTTGCGAGGATCGTGCAGCAATCGACGGTTCTCAATTGCACTTCGCAGTATCCAAATGGGAAGTTGGTGCGATACACAAATAGCATCTTTACCTTGTGCCCCTTCGCGAGCGGCGAAGATTGCAGCAAGCATTCGTGTTATTTGCTCTTCATACGGCTCTCCCCAAGAAGGTTTCCAAGGATTCCATAAGTGTCGCCAGGCTGCTGGGTGACGCAAAACTCCGTCACCAACCCCAAAAGCTTTGCCTTCAAAAATATTTGCCGCCTCAATTAACCTTTCATCGGTTGTAACTGCCAGATTGTGTGATCTAGCGATTGGGGCTGCGGTTTCTTGTGCACGTTGTAAAGGTGAAACATGTAAAGCCCCGAGATCAATTGATTTTGACCAATCTCCTAAAACCATTGCCATCTCTTGGCCTCGTTGCGAGAGTTTCCACCCTGGCTGTCGACCGTAGAGAATTTTGGCTGGGTTTTCTACCTCACCGTGACGAATTACATGGACCGTTGAACTCATTGGGCAAGCATAAAGCCTCTCTTGTGGACCAAGTTAGTTAAGGTAGTGACATGGCACTCATAGCGAAGCGAGCAGCCTTTTTTGATGTCGACAACACGCTAATCCGTGGATCAACTATCTACTTCATTGGTCGCGGCATGTATCAGAGGGGCTATTTCACCAAGAAAGATATCTCTCGATTTGTTCTGGCAAATCTGAGATTTCGCTTAACTGGAAAAGAAAACAAAGAGGAGATCGCTCGTTACCAAAAATCAGCTACGGATTTTATTGGCGGTCACTCTGTGAAAGATATAGAAGCTATCGCCCAAGAGATTTATGATGAGTACGTATCTCCAGCCATTTGGCAAGGCACAATTGAGATCGCACAAAAGCATCTTTCAAACAATGAAGAAGTTTGGTTAGTCACAGCCGCCCCGGAAGATATGGCTGTATTGATCGCAAATCGTTTGGGACTTACGGGCGCTCTCGGAAGCAAAGCTGAAATTAAAGATGGTGTATACACTGGCGCGATGTTAGGTACGTTATTACATGGAAAGGAGAAGGTAATTGCTATTCAAGATTTAGCACAGCGGACAGGCTTAAATCTTGCCGAGTGTTATGCATATTCAGATAGCCACAATGATCTTCCATTGCTGCAATCTGTAGGTCATCCATCTGCAATTAATCCCGATGCAATTCTCGGACTTCGAGCAATGGCCGAAGGTTGGCCAATTTATGATTTCCGCAAAGCCCGTTTCATTGGGCGGGCGATCTCCCCGCTGGTCGTGCGCTTAGCAGCGTTGGTTAGTTGGTTAACTCCCCGCAGAAAGAGGAGTTAATTACGCAATAAGTACTAAAGCCCAGTAATGTTAGCAAGTTATGGAAATGCGGGCTTTCTCCGACTACTTACGTAGTATCGATGACGCTGCCTTTTTGAAGTTATTTACTGCCAGGCCTGATTTAGTTACTCCAGTACCTCCAGATATCACATCTCTCTCGGTCCGAGCTTGTTCAGCGCCCAGTTTAGCGCGGGCGATTGACTCGCTTAACCAATGGCAGTTTCAAGTATTAGAGGCAGCTGGCACACTCAACGAACCCTTTTCAATCAAATCATTAGTTGCACTAACCCATAAAACAGCTACAAGTGCTCTCGAGCATTTAATTGCTATCGGTCTTGTATATCCATCCAATGATGGAATGCGTCTTCCATCTCAACTTCGGGATTTAATTGGTAATGAGCCGGCAGGACTTGGCCCTATATCGATGGCAAAACTTAAGCTGGCAGATTTAGAGAGTGCACCAGCCGACGCGAAAAAAGTATTGGAGCGTCTTATTTGGGGTCCACCCCGTGGCAGCGTTGGCGACATTAAAAACCCCGGACCTGGAGTTGCATGGTTATTGGAGCGCAAATTCTTAGTTCCCTTGGATCAACGCACTGTTATTTTACCGCGCGAAGTAGGTTTATACCTGCGCGGTGGGAAAACGCACAAGGAAATGTTAATTGCTGCACCAACCTTATCTGGAGTTAAGCGAGATGAACGCCAAGTCAATCTTGCAGCAATTGCAAATATATCAACGGTTTTACGTTGGGTTGAAGAGCTACTTAATTTCTGGGCGGAAGAGCCTGCAGATGCGCTTCGAGCTGGAGGATTAGGAGTTCGTGATTTAAAAATTATTGCAACCCATCTCGGACTCGACGAATCATGTATGGCATTCATTGTTGAATTAGCGTACTTGGCCTCTTTAATAAGTATCGATGCAACCAATCGGATTATGCCAAGCAATAAATTCGACATTTGGTTGATGCAAACACCATCAGATCGTTGGCAAGCGATTGCATCTGCATGGTTAATTACTTCGCGTGTTAGTGGTTTAGTTGGACGGGCTGAAGCGAAGAATGTTGCCGCTTTGGGACCTGAACTGGATCGTGTTAACGCTGCACGTGTGCGTGCGTTAACACTCTCAATTCTTGCTCAGCATGAGTCGCTCGCACCTGACAGTAAGAGTTTTCATGAGTTACTTGCTTGGCGCGCGCCGGTGCGAAGAAACTCCTCTTTGCAAGAAGAGCTAGCCACTTGGACTCTTCGTGAAGCTGAGTGGTTAGGAATCACGGGCCAAGGTGCAATTTCAAAGTACGGAGTACATTTCCTAAACGGAGAAGAATTGGATTTAATAAATAGAGACCTGCCTAAAACTGTGGACCACATCTTGATTCAAAGCGACAATACGGCGATTGCACCAGGACCACTAGAACATGAAATATCACAACAATTAGCGATTATGGCCGAGATTGAAAGTCGCGGAGGTGCAACGGTTTATCGCTTTAGCGAAGCTACTATTCGCCGCGCGTTAGATCATGGAAAAACGGGCGATGAGATTAGAACTTTTTTGGTCAAGACCTCTAAAACACCTATGCCGCAGCCACTTGAATACTTAATCTCTGACGTTGCCAAAAAGCACGGCAAGTTGCGTGTTGGGAATACATCATCTTTTATCCGCTGTGAAGATACTGCACTGATCGCACAAATAATGCTTGACAAAAAATTGGAGATACTCTCACTTCGCCGAATCGCACCTGAAGTTGTTATCTGCGATCATGATGCCAATGAACTCATGCGCCTTTTACGGGAATCCGGGTATTTACCGGCAGCCGAATCTTCCAATGGTTTGATGTTGATGGGCACTCGTGCAAATCGAGCATTGACTAAGCCGCGGCCGCCTCGTGTCATCGGCGAAATCGAGATTCCGAGTGAGGATTTGTTGAACTCTGCTATACGAGCAATACGCACTGGTGAAAAATCTACCCATAAGCAAACGCGTTTGCGTCAAGTTGCTAATGAAGCTTTAGGCGCTCTTCCTCGTAGCACCGCAAATGAAACCATGGATTTAGTAAATAGATTTATTATTGAAGAGAAGTCACTCTCCATCGGATATGCCGATAACAACGGTTCGGTCACTCACAGAATAATTGATCCAATTCGGGTCAGCGCTGGATCATTAATTGCCCGTGACCATGCAACTGGTGAAGTTCAATCCTTTCGAATTCCACGCATCACCGGCGTAGCGCCGATATAGGATTACCTTATGCTGACCGCGCTAGAAAAACTTGTTCGTGTTGAATCTCCAACTGAGGATTTAGCAGCATGCCGTGAAGTTATGGATTGCGCTAGCCAGATTGCTCATGAACTTCTTGGTACTCCAGCACAGATTCAGGAGATTAATGGCCGCCCCATTTTTTGGTGGGGTTCACTTACTCCAGACGTGATTCTTCTTGCACATTTGGACACGGTCTGGCCTAAAGGATCTTTTCAGCCTTTATGGAGCGTTACTGGAAAGGCCGCGACTGGACCTGGAATCTTTGATATGAAAGCTGGTTTCATCCAAGCCTTATATGCGATGGTGGGGATTCATGGTGCGGTGGCTCTTGTAGCAACAAGTGATGAAGAAACTGGCAGTGCCGCCAGTAAGGATTTTATAAAAGAGATTTCTTCTAACGCTAAGGCGGTTCTAGTTCTCGAAGCTTCATTAAATGGAAAGGTTAAAACTGGCCGCAAAGGCACTTCAATGTATCAAATATCGATTCATGGCAGGGCATCTCATGCTGGACTTGAGCCTGAAAAAGGTATTAATGCGACCGTTGAAATGGCTCACGCAATTCTCAAAATTTCGAGCTTAGAAAATATTGATCTCGGCACAACTGTGGTTCCAACAATGTTGCGGGCTGGCAACACAACAAACACCGTTCCAGATTTAGCAACTCTTGACATTGATGTCCGATCTTTTTCGATCTCCGAACTAAATCGAGTAGATGCGCAGATTCGGGAATTAGTTTCAGTAAATCCATTAACTCGATATGAAATTATCGGTGGATTTAATCGCCCACCTCTTGAAACTGCATCGACAATGACTTTATACGAACGAGCAGAGAAAGTTGCCAAGGTTTTAGGTATGTCGCCACTAGGACACGCATCCGTTGGAGGTGCAAGCGATGGCAATTTTGCCGCAGCTACGGGTGTTCAAGTATTAGATGGTCTGGGTGCAGTTGGAGATGGCGCACACGCTGCACATGAGTGGGTCGACATAACAACCCTGGAAAGTCGGAGCGCACTCTTGCATGCCCTGATAGAGGATATTCTCAATGACTGATGGCCCGCTGATTGTTCAAAGTGACAAGACTTTACTTCTAGATATCGATCATCCTCTCTCAACTGAGTGCCGGCGAGCAATTGCTCCATTTGCTGAACTCGAAAGATCTCCTGAACACATTCATACCTATCGCCTGACACCGCTTGGGTTATGGAATGCACGTGCGGCAGGTCATGACGCAGAGCAAGTTATCGACACTCTAATTAAATACTCCCGCTATGCCGTGCCTCATTCAATTTTAATTGATGTAGCAGAAACAATGTCTCGTTACGGGCGTTTGCGATTAGAGGCCGATCCCGTTCATGGCTTGATTCTTGTCACGACAGATACTGCCGTACTGGAAGAAGTTATCCGCGCACGAAAGATTGCTCCACTTCTTGGTGCACGAATCGATGCTGAAACTATTGCAGTCCTGCCCAGTCAACGAGGAGCGATTAAGCAATCACTTCTTCGCTTAGGGTGGCCCGCTGAAGATTTCGCGGGGTATGTGGATGGACAGGCTCACCCAATTGAGTTAGTTCAAAAGGATTGGACAATTCGCCCGTATCAAGAGCTAGCCGCGGAAGGGTTCTGGCATGGGGGTTCAGGAGTTGTTGTTCTCCCATGTGGTGCTGGAAAAACAATAGTCGGTGCTGCAGCAATGGCTCACGCAAAGGCTACGACCTTAATTTTAGTTACAAATACAATTGCAGCTCGTCAGTGGCGAGAGGAACTCTTGCACCGAACAACGCTTAATGAAGATGAGATTGGTGAGTACTCAGGAGCAAAGAAAGAGATACGTCCAGTAACTATTGCAACGTACCAAGTTATGACTAAAAAGAAGAATGGTGTGTACGCACACTTAGATCTTTTTGATACTCATGACTGGGGTCTGATTATTTACGATGAAGTGCATTTATTGCCTGCGCCTATTTTTCGATTCACAGCCGACATCCAATCTCGTCGCCGCTTAGGTTTAACCGCAACACTTGTGCGCGAAGATGGTATGGAGGGTGAGGTTTTCTCCCTCATTGGTCCTAAGCGATATGACGTTCCTTGGAAGGAGATTGAATCGCAAGGTTATATAGCTCCGGCTGAGTGTATAGAAGTCCGTGTCAACTTAACGGAAGAAGAAAGGCTCTTGTATGCAACGGCCGAACCCGAAAATCGATATCGCGCCTGTGCGACTACCCGTACAAAAAGAAACGTCGTAGAAGAGCTAGTTAAAAAACATGCTGGTGAGCAGATCTTGGTAATTGGTCAGTACATTGATCAATTGGATGAGCTCTCAGAAACCCTTGGTGTTCCGCTTATAAAGGGTGACACACCAATTAAAGAACGTGAAATTCTCTTTAATAAGTTTAGGTCCGGCGAAATTACATGTTTAGTTGTATCTAAGGTCGCTAACTTTTCTATTGACTTGCCCGATGCGACGATTGCGATTCAAGTTTCAGGTGCATTTGGTAGCCGACAAGAAGAGGCGCAACGTTTGGGACGAATTCTTCGACCAAAATCTGATGGCCGAAGCGCTAAGTTTTACTCGGTAATTTCTCGAGACACAATTGATCAAGACTTCGCACAAAATCGTCAGCGCTTCTTAGCCGAACAGGGATATTCCTATAAAATTATTGATGCCGACGATGTTTTTCAAGGGAAGATCTGAAGCGTTCTGGATCTACTCTGAAAAAATCGTGGTGCTCTCCATTTATGTGTATTACGGGAATCTGCTCTCCATAGAGTCTCTCTAGTTTTTCATCTCCGTCGATGTAAATCTTCTCAATAGTAAAATCTAATTCGGAGCGCATTGATTCCAAAAGATCTATCGCCGTATGACATAAATGACAGCCATGGCGGGTAAAGACGGTGACTTTGCAAGCACCAACCCTGTCAATTTGCTTAGAGAATTCGCTACCGCCGCTATTGACCATGGTGAAATCATCTCACCTTGGTAGTGTTTACGCTTATGTGGGGTTTCAACTTTAGGAAGATACGGGCAGCGGTAGTAATTACTGCACTCGCTGGATCACTTCTGAATGCACCTACAGCCGAAGCTCTCTTCTTAAAAACTCCCGGAGTTCAATGGGGCCATATTTATGCAGGTACAAGCCCAGTTACGACCACTACTCCCCGCACAAAATTCGCCGTTGGTACGGCAAAATCAAGTTTCAATGTTACTTACAATAATTTTCCGGAGTGGGCTAAAGAAGAGGTTCAAGGCGCGGTCGATATTTGGACGGCGAATTTCGCTTCGACTGTACCTATTAGCGTGGATGCCTCATGGGGCCGTTCTAGTTCGTGGGGGATTCTCGGTAGCGCACGTCCTGTTAATTTCTTTTCATCTTTTGCTGGAGCACCAGATCCATCGCTCTGGTACACGTCAGCTTTAGCTAATGCACTTTCTGGGAAAGATTTGGATAGAGCTAACCCCGATATTATTATTCAAGTTAATTCAAATGCTGGTTGGAACACACGCGGAGATGGTCTGCCAACTACGCAAGAGTACGATTTAGTCTCGGTTTTCTTACATGAAATTGCACATGGTCTCGGCTTTCTATCTAATGACGCCTACGACGCTAATTTCGGAGTTGCGAGCCTTGATCAACCGACTCCATTCGATGCGTATGCTCAAACGCCTGACAATCTTCGTTTAGCGGATTTACCAACTCCATCACGAGAGCTAGCGGTTGCACTCACTTCCTCCCTTGTGTGGTCTGGTGAAAATGCAATTAGAGCTAACAGTGGAGTTAAGCCAAAGTTGTACACCCCATCTCGTTACGAATTTGGATCTTCTGTAAGCCATTTAGATGAAGCGACATTTTCAAATTCTGGACTCGACTCGGTAATGACTCCAAATCTAGAACCTGGGGAAATCTTCAAGGAGCCGGGTCCGCTGCTTCTTGCGATGCTGGAAGATATGCGAACGAAGCCACCAGCAGGTATTGCCACCGCTTTGCCACAACCACCCCGTAATGTTCAAGCCTTTACCGCCGATACTTCAGCGCTCATATCATTTGACCCACCCGTAAATCTGCGAACTGCGCAAATAAGTGAGTACATTATTAAGAACGTAAAGACAGGTGTAGAAAAAAAGGCAATTTCTAGTCCTGTCGTAGTATCTGGATTAAAGAACGGAACTTCTTACACATTTAGTGTTGTTGCTAAAAATGTTTTAGGGCTCTCAGAGCCGGCAATCACCAAAGCTGTAATCCCGCAAGCTGGCTGGAAGAGCAAAGTCTTAGATGGCAGAGCCGATGGGAAGTCCGTTGCAAGCACAACTTTCAATGGTAAACCCGCAATTGCTTATACCGACTCAAAGAGCGGCGACTTAAAAATTGCGACCTTTGACGGCAAGACTTGGAAAAAGACAACGGTCGATGGCGCAGGTGGCACAGGTGGTCGTACATCAAACTCAATAAACAGCAGTATTTCGCTGTGCGTTAACGGCAGTGGAACCAGACAAACTCTTCATATCTTCTACAGCGATTCAACTGATAAAGATCTCCGCTATGCAGCATTTAACGGGAAGAGCTTTACTTTCGAAGTAGTCGACGGTGATGGTCCACAGGTCAATGACTATGAAGATCCAATTCGCGTCCGTACTTCAAGTGATGTAAGTGTCACAAATGCTTGCGTAGCAACTGCGAGCGGGGTCCAAGTCTTTTATCGCGATGAGAGCCAAGGTATTCTTTTAGGCGCGGTAAAGGAGAAGAACTCTCATTGGGTTTATGAGTTGGTAGATGGTGATCGTACAACTGATGGACGATCCACTGGTGATGTGGGCTTTCATTTACAAGCCATCTCTGCTAATTCCAAGGCTTTTCTTCTCTACGACTCAGTGGTCAGTGTTAATCAAAAGAATGAGATCTCAGCAGGCGCTGTGCGGGTCGCCACACGTTTTGGAAATAATGCAGCGGCGTGGAGTTACCAAACTCTAGATGTATCTACGGATGAGGCATCTGTTTTTGGCTATGACGTTGCTTTAG
>ERZ1292640.2755-Hain-H43-02um-R1-2755-length-13965-cov-4_pt1 | contig 13965 bp, 16 predicted proteins | sample MGYA00564404_ERZ1292640 | MGnify/ENA primary metagenome ERZ1292640 (study PRJEB36523, sample SAMEA6512636) | groundwater metagenome | collected 2019-01-08 | study: AquaDiva: Metagenomics assemblies of 32 groundwater samples
GCTATGCACCTAAGGTCTCCTTCGAGGAGGGCATGCGGGAGCTCGTGGCCTGGGGCAAGGGCGCCTCGGCGGCCGATTCGTTCGACAAGGCCTACGAGGAGATGCGAGGCCGGGGACTCCTGGAAGGGTGAGTGGGAAAAGCCCTCGCTGAGGGCCCGTCCTTGTGCACAATACACACATCGGCGTGAGCGGGAGTCTCCGACATGAGAGACGCGACCTCCCGTCCCGTCGCCGTCAGTTCTGCGGCCCAAGGGGTCGAGTCCGTCCCGCCCGCACCGCGAAGGCTCCCAGGGCCACCGCCTCAGGGTCCTTCGTCGCGGGCGCGAGGGGCTGCCAACCGATTTCCCGACGGCCCGATCCCGGCTCGACCTGGGTCGGCCCTGTGCACGACGCGGCCGGCACGATCCGCTCCGTCCGCTGCGACCTCGGCCGCTCCGTCCGCATCGACGCCAGGGACCGCCGGCGGAAGGCGTGGAGCGTCGCGTATGCGAACGAGGACCTCCTCGGTTCGAAGGGGGACCGTCATGTGCTCGGCTGGGTCCCCGCCAGGGGTTTTTCACTTTCACGGGTCTCCCCCGGGATTGCTGATGCTCGACGGGCCCCTCCTCAGGGCCGTGATCGCCCGCAGCACCGCGGCGTCATCCGGGATTTCCTCATTGGTCCAGCCCTGCCCGCCGGACCCAGCCGCCGGAACGAATCCGGATGACTTCGTATGTTGGTATCCAATACCAACACTCAAATACATGGGTGCCCCTACGGTCCAAGGCAGATGTTGAATCGTTGTCCAAGCGCAAGGGCCTGCTCGGCTGGATCCAGCTCATCGAACGAAGGAGCCCGCGGGGGTGGAGCATCGTGATCATGCCGCAGGAAATCCGAATCGACAACTTCCACGGGCCTCTGCACATCCATCCGCCTCGGGGGCAGGCCCCTCCGGAACCCATCGCGGAACGGTCCATGGACGCCGTCCGGGACCTGATCCGCCGGCATGCCGAGGGGCGGCGGACCGTCGTCTACGAGGACGTTCTGGAGGAACTGCGATGATGATCCGCATCCTGCGGCGCGTCACCGTCACGGACTTCCTGGCCGCGATGAAGCAGAGGTATCGGGACCTCGAGGGATTTCGCTCCTACGTCCGGCGGCACCCTCGAGACGTCGCCGCGAGGCTGGACCTGGAGGACTTCGAATTCTACAAGGACCGCCCCGAACTGCGCTCCGGGACGATGGAGCGCGCCGTCTCGCTCATCCCGGTCACGACCGAAGCGCTATCCATGTTCACGAGGCAACGGCTCGCCCTGCTCGAGACCCTCGCGAGCGGGAAGTTCGACTCCGTGCGGCAGCTGGCCGGCCATCTCGGCCGGGACGTGCACAACGTGCACGAGGACCTTCAGCTCTTCCGGAAACTCGGGATCGTCGCGTTCGAGCGGGGGCCGCGCAACCGCCGCATTCCGGAGCTCGTCGCCGACTCGATCAACGTGATTGCCGGGCGCGCCCCCCTCGAGCGATTCGGCACCCATGCCGAATCGAAGCCGTTCGCCCACGCGGACGAATCCCATCAGCCCTGAGACGCGCCTCGACCGGGTCCTCGACTCCTTCGCATGGGGCGAGTACTTCCGCGGGACGGAGGCGGGCCGCGAGGCGCGCGAGGGGCCCGTCCGTGCGGAGAACATGAACGAAGAAGCGTGAGCAGGAGAGGGAGTCCTCCAACCGGAACGCAGGGCGGTTCCCGAAGGCGTGCTCGAAGGCCAGCCCGCTCCTCCCGCCATCCTGGATGACCACGGCGCCCCACAAGCTTTTCATCGAGGTCCCGGCCCAGATAGGTTCAAAGGCTCCAAACCCTCCGGGGCCTCCCGCCGGAACGCCTCGCCCGCACCGCCGACGCCTGGGCCCCGATCGAGCCCCTAGCTCACGGACACCACGCCGATGCGGTGTCGGCCCTCAGTCCTGAGGAGGGGGCGGCAGGTTCGAGAGAGGCGGAGGGGGAGGCTGGAAGCCCGCCGGCGCGAGGGCGGGAGGGACGGCGCCAGTCTCGGAGGCCTCGGACGTCGGCGGCAGGGTCGCCCGGGATCGCTTCCGGCGGCGGACGAGGAGCACCGCGGCGATCACCGCGGCCGCGGCACCCGCCACGAGGGCGGCCCACACCCAGGCGTCGATGGGCACGGTCACCGTGAAGGACTTCGTCATCACGGTCCCGTTCGCGTCCGTCGCCTTGATGACGACCGAATGGGTGCCCCAGGGGATGTTCCGCACGGACACGGTGAAGTTGCCCTGCGTGCCGTACGTGAGGTTCGTCGCCTTGCCGTCGATCACGATCTGCAGGGTCGTGTTGAGGATGTCGTACAGGTTCCCGGCGACTTGGATCGCGTGGTCCGCCGCCAGGCCGTCGGCAGGCGTCAGGTTCGCCCGCAGGGACGGGGTCGCGGAGAGGTCCACAAGGAGGACCGACATGGCGTCCTGGGCGGGCAGGATCGCGGCGGCCGCGGCGACGACGGCCTCGGGGTACGCGATCGCCTCGAGGTAGAGCTTCGCGAGGACGAGGTCCCGGACGGACTCGTTCATCGCGTCCATCACGTTGAAGGGGATGGCCCGCACCTGGGCCGCCTTCATGACGGCCTGGGTGAGGCCGAGCCAGGTCAGGGCCTCGGACATGAGCAGGAGGGCGTTCCCGCGCAGGACCGCGTCCTTGTCGAACTGGTCGAAGCGGTACGTGACCGTCATATAGCTCATGGGCGACGGGGTGAAGTCGAAGAACCAGTTCGCGTAGACAAGGGGCCCGGGCCAGACGATGCCTTGGTGGGGGTGGGCGAGGCCGAGGAAGTGCCCGCCCTCGTGGACGACGGTCGCGGTGAAGCCTCCCCCGTCATAGGTCTCCAGGGTTCCGCTGAAGGTGATCGCGGGGCTCGTGAACGCGGCATCGGCGAAGACGGCATAGTAGTAGCCGGGGGCGGGCACCTGCAGGCTGAAGGTCCAGCCGCGGCCGACGAGGCCCGTGCCGGCGACGAGGGGCGATCCGCCGCCCCACGTGGAGAAGTTCGCGTACTCGTATTCCGTGAACAGGTAGAAGTCCGCGCTCCCCGAGCCCACGTCGAAGGTCCCGTTGAGCCACGACTGGCCCGAGGCGTACGCGAGGACGGCGTTGGGGACGTTCGGCGCGCCGCCCGTGAAGAACGTGGAGCCGCCCGCGGGAACGGTGAAGGTGTTCGCCGCCCACGTGACCCCGTCGGAGGCGGGCGTGGACCTCTGGGGCACGAGACCGAGGACTGCGTCGTTCGCGTAGGCGAGGATGTAGGCCGCGCGGCCCTGGACGGTCATGGCCCAGCCCACGGCCCCCGAGGCGAAGCTCAGGCGGCCCGGGAGGCCGAGCAGGATGACCGGGATGACCGTGTCCGAGCCGTGGGGGGTCACGTAGAGGTCCAGGTTCTGTTTCAGGTAGTCTATGAGGGCGCTGTCGTCGAGGGTGTTCGTGATCGGGTCGATCAAGTTCGTCACGACGGAATCGAGCTGCGCGTCGCTCGACAGGGGCAGCTCCCGCACGATGCCGCCGAACGTGGAGAAGGGCTCGAGGCCTGCGTAGGCGTAGAGGACCGTGCGCAGGTCGAGGTAAGGCAGGAAGGACTTCGCGGGGTCGTCGTTGTAGATCGTGACCTCGACCCAGTACGAGGGGTGGAGCTCCGGCGGCGCGAAGTAGCTCGGGACGAACCGCTGCATGATCGCGTAGTCCGTGTACAAGGCCGTGTCCTGGGAGAACTTCGTGGAGTCGAACTGGGCATACGTCCACACGGGCGGCATGTTCGTCTCGTTCGCCGCGAGCCCGGGGCCCATCCTCGCGTCCGCCGGTCCGGCGGACAGGTCGACGAAGAGGAGCCGGGAGGTCCCGCCGCCGAAGCCCGTCATGAACTGGGAGTAGGTGGGCATGTGCACGAAGCCCGTCTCCAGGTCCTTCGTGTCGCTCTCGTAGAAGTAGTACAGGGACGAGGACACGGACGGGCTCGTGTGGTAGGCGTCCACGAAGACGATCGTGTAGCCCGTGCCGGTGTAGGCGTTCAGGTTCGTCTGGAGCCAGTCCAGAGCCGCGCTCGCGTTCACGAAGCCGACCTCGTTCGCGGGGAAGGGCTGGAGCTCCTGGATCCAGTAGGGCGCGGTCCCCTGGCGGAGGTTCGCCTGGACCCAGCTCGCGTACGCGTTCGCGGTGGAGGACGCGACCGTCGCGACGGAGTAGTTGAACACGTAGGTCGCATAGCGGTTCACGGTCCCCGAGGCGGCGATGGGAGCGGACGCCGTCAGCGTGTACGACGGAAGGAGGTTCGCGGAGAGAACCGAGGTGTCGATGAGGCTCGAGGGCACGCCCATGAAGAGGATGTTGATGGGCACCTCGATCGTCGCCGCGGGCTGCGGCGGCGGCAGCTGCAGCTCCCAGGGGGTGACGTTGGAGAGAGAGATCCGGTCCGCGGTCAGGAGGGGATGGACGGACCACGCGATGTCGGGTCCCCGGGAGGCCGGGATTGCCACGGATGCTACCAGAAGGACGAGCACGACGATGGCCCAGCGCCCGCGGTGCCGGTACCGGACGGTGGATTCCGCCATGGGCCCCGAGGTCCGCCAGGCAGTACTTAGGGGTTCCTAACTCGTTATCGCGTCTGCGTCTTGAATGCGAACGGATCCTGCTGTGCTGACGCCACCTGGACGGGGTCCAGTTATCAGATCGCATAATGAGCGGGTAGATTTTATCGGCTCCTTCCCGATGAATCCGGCCCTCATGGTAGACCTCCCGTGTCCCGCCTGCGGCTCAGAGCTGACCTTCGCGGAGCAATACCAGCGGCACTTCTGCCTCCGCTGCCAGGCGTACGCCCCCGAGGGCTACGGGGCCCGCGGGAAGAAGGCCTGCCCGAAATGCAATGGCATCCTCGCCTTCATCGGCCCCTACGATCGCCACTACTGCTACCGCTGCCGGGCGTACGCGCCGCGGGAAAAGCCCGCCGGGTCGCCGCCTGCCTCCCTGGGCAAGGACGACATCCTCAAGGCGGACAAGGCCACGCTCCTCGAGCTGTGCAAGGCGAACGGGCTGGACCTCACCGCGTCGGAGGATCAGCTCCAGCAGAGGCTCCTCGGGCTCTTCCAGGAGAAGGAGGCCCGGGAGCGGGAGGCGAAGGAGCGGCAGGAGGGCGAGCGCCGAGAGCGGGAAGAGCTCGACGCGAAGCGGAAGGCCGAGGAAGCCGCGAAGGCCGAAGCGGCGCGGCAAGCAGCCGAAGCGGCGGCCCGGAAGGCCGCGGAAGAGACGGCCCGCAAAGCTGCGGAAGACGCGGCTCGCAAGGCGGCCGGGGAAGCGGCCCGGCGGCAGACCCCTGTGGTCCCTGCGCCCCCTGCGGCACCCGCCAGTCCGGCGAAGGTGAACCCGGTTGTGGCCACCCCGGTCGTGACAGCCGCAGCGCGTCCTCCCGCGCCGGTCGCGCAGCCCGCGTGGAGGCCCGCGCCCATCGCCCAACCCGCGCGACCTTTGTTCTACGGACTGAACTGGGGCACCCTGTGTCTCTTCGTCGGGCTCGCCGCATGGATCGCCTACGGGATCCTGTTCAGCCTCCCCGTGTCCCTGTCCCTGTCCCCGATCGTGGGCGTCCCGGTCCTGGGCTTCGCCCTCCAGTTCGCCGGAGTGGGTCTCGTCGCCACGGGCGCCCTGCTGGGAAAGTCCCCGCACGCGCTGACGCGATGAGGGCCTTCACCCGCCGAGCACGATTAGGTCGACGCCTTCCATCTTCTCGCTGTCCAGCATGCTCCGCCCATCGATCACGACTTTTCGCCGCATGGGCGCGAAGTCCTTCGCGGTCAGGTTGCCCCACTGGGGCCAATCGTTGTGCACGATACACACGTCGGCGTGAGCGAGGGCGCTCTTGAAGTCCTTCGCGAACGACCTGGCTCGTTCCGCCGACGCGGTCCTCGTGACCGGGGACCCGCACTTCCGCGACGTCCGAGGCGTTCGGTTCCTCGAGTGAGGACACGGCACGATCCGCGTCGTCCGGTGCGACCTCGGCCGCTCCGTCCGCATCGACGCCAGGGACCACCGTCGGAAGGCGCAGGGCCTCGCGTACCTCGCGGACGGCATCGACGCGGAGCGGCCCGTCCGGACCGTACCCCACCCAATCTGCAAACCGACGAACACCATTCCCCGCGCCCCCACGAAGACTTCCTATTGGGTCCATGGGCCGACGGATGTGACGCCCTCGACCCTCACCACAAATCCGAATGAGGGGGCCGAAGGCGGCGCTCAGAACGTGACGGTCGGAAAGGAGGTCCTCAGGAGGCCGCGGTCCGCGGTGTGGAGGGCCCCGCCGCGGTGAAAGGCGTCGGCGAGGTGGACCGCGTCGAAGACGGTGGACACCTCGCCGGAGTCCAAGGCCTCCGCCGCCGTGTAGAGCACCTCCCGGCACTCAAGGTCGAAGTGGGCCTCGACCGCCCCCAAGGACTCCACGAAACCGAAGCGGAAGCGTTTGGCCACGAACAGCAACTCCAAGGCGACGGAGAACGGCACTGTGAGACGACCGCGGGATCGCAGATGGCGGAGGGCGCGGTCCCGGAGGGCATCCGCGGGCTTGATCACGGCGAGGACGAGGTTGAGGTCCGCGGTGTCCGTCACTCGCCCGCCTCGCGCTCGGCCTCCTTCTCCCCGCTCGCCGCCAAGGCGGGGGGCAGGCGCCCGCCGTCCCGGAGGGTGTCCGGCACGGGCCGAAGGAGCACGCCGTGGGGCGTGAGGATCTGGACCACCCGCTCTCGGAACATCCTCCGGTAGGCCCGACGGATCGTGACGCGTCCGCGGCCGTCCATCCGCGTGACTTCTCGCATGATGGAGTGATATGTGGGCAATACTTAAGAATTGCCCACAGGTGGGCGAATCGGTGTCGTGACGCCGGGCGGTGCGGCCCCATCCAATCCAGGAGCTGCCGTCGGAAGGCGTGGGGCCTCCCGAACGGGAACGAGGAGGCGATCGCACCGCGCAGGTTCAGGAAGGCCGGATCCTCCAGGCGGCGTGAGGTGGTTGCCTTCGGAAGGCGCCTTCGGGGCCTTCTGGACGCTCGTCGCAAGGATCGCTGAATCCGGCCCTCCTTGAAGCGACCTCCCCAGACGGAGAACCGGAGATGCAAGCTACCTATAGTACGATTAATATAATGCTATAGTAGTGACACTACAGTGGGCCTCGAAATGTACGACACGACCTTCCGAATCCTCGACACGCTCTCGAGGAACCTCGGCCGCCCGACCTCGATCCGCCAACTGACCCAGGAGATCAAAGACCTCCATGGCACCGCCTACTATGCCAACATCTACCGCTCCATCCAGGGCCTCGCCGACGACGGACTCCTCCGGCTCACGCCGGCGGGCCGGTCGTCCCTGGTCTCCCTGGACTTCGGATGCTACCTCATCCCGGACCTGCTCACCGAGGTCGAGTTCGTCCGGAAACGGCGGTTCCTCGGCGAACGAAAGGAGTGGCAGATGCTCCTCGCGGAACTCGAGGAGCGCCTCCGGTCCCTCCCCGGGACGGGCCCCGCCTGCCTCATCGATCCGGAGAGGAACGCGCGGCTGAACCGGGCCGAACTGCTAATCCTCCTGCAAGGCCCCGGGTGCGGGGCGGGCGTCTCCCCGGAAGCCGTCCACGTTGCCCTCGCGGACCTGGGGAAGCGACACGGCGTACGCCTGGACGCCCTGGTCCTCGGCGAGGAACGCCTCACTGAGTGCCTCCGCTCCCCGGAACGGAACCCCGTCCAGGAGATGCTTGCCGACGAGGTCGCGTTCCACAAACCCCAGGACCTCTGGGCGGCGATCCGGGACGCGGTCGTGCACGGCCTCGCGCTGCGGTTCCTGCGCCCCGCCACGAATCCCGCGAAGATCCCCGAACGGGATCTCGTCACGAACCTCGCGCGGTTCGGCTACCGGGAGATGGGCACGCGGGCGGGGTCCGGGGAAGAGCTATGTCTCGAGCTCGTCCTCACCGCGCTGCTGATGCAGGGGGACGCGAGGCGCATCGGGGCGATCCCCGCGCTCCTCGCGAAGAACCCGGTGGACTACTCGCTCCTGGTCTTCCTCGCGCGCAGGCATTCCGTCGACGGCGCCCTGCTCGGCCTCCTGAGGGCGCTGGACCAGATCCGGCCGGACCGGGTGGTCCGGGATGCGGTCGAGTCGCTGGAACGGATGGGCGTCAAGGAGGTGCGGGCCAGCCGGGCCGCCATCGAACAGAGGATGAGGTTGTACCATGCCCTTGGATGAGTCCCGCCTGATGGAGTTCCTCGAGGTCGACGCGGCGGTCGCGGGAGAGGCGGGCCGGCTCGGGGCCGAACTCCTGCGGCGGGGGCAGGGTCTCCCCACGACGGACCTGCTCATCGCCGCGGCCGCACGCCTGCACGGGCATGTCCTCGTCACGCGGGACACGGACTTCCAGCGCGTCCCGGGCCTCGCGATCGAGGGCTACTGACGGAGAGACGCGGGCCCCTGACCGTCACGCAAGTTGACAAACGCCGGAGGCGCGGGTGGCCCCAGACCCTGTTCGCCTCGGTTCCTGAGCCGGTCAGGCGCCGGCCGGGCATTCCGTCGCGCTCGCGCCAGCTTCGCCTCATCCGCCGAGTACGAACAACTCGACCCCCGCCATGACCTTCCGGTCCAGGATCCGCCGCCCATCGATTACGATTTTTCGGCGCATCCCGGAGGAGTTTCCCGGCGTGAGCTCCCGCCACTGCGGCCCGTCGTTGTGCACGATGCATACGTCGGCGTGAGCGAGGGCGCTCGACACGTAAGGCTCGATTCTGACGGCCCTGCGGACTTGCACGGGCAGGAGGTCATCTGACCACCGAAGGACAGAGTTTCGCGTCGCAAGGAGCTTTCCAGGCACCCGCGGACTGCGTGATGCCTCGCATGTCCCCCCTGCGCGCCGGGAGTATCGTGCGCCGGATGACCCGAGCGAAATGCACAAATACGTGATACTACATATAAGTGTGCGATGCTCCTCGAACTTCCGGAATCCGTCGAAGGGAACGGGCCCACGTTGGTCACCCTCGTGGAGGTGGGCCAGATCCTAGAAGCTGCCAAGCATGAGCCGCCGCTGAGCCTTGCAGAAATCGGGCGACGCATGGAGGCGAAGCGCGTGCGACACTCCACCCTGCGGGCGAGCGTGGATTTCTTTGCACGACTGGGCTTTGTCACCGTGGGGAGCAAAGGGGTCCTGTGGACGCACACCCGGGATGCGCGCTTCTGGGCCGCCGCAAGGAGAGGTGTCTCGCTCCTCCGGGAGGCCTGACTTCGCCTTCGGTCGAGGTCCGTGTCGAGTCGCCCCACGCCGAAAGGCAGTTTCGGGCCGCTCCCAAAGACGTACAGGAAGCGTTGCGGCGCAAGGCCAAGGACCTGGCGAAGGACGCGCAGGCTGGAACCTTCGTCTCGGTGACTCGCGTGCCGAAGGCCACCATGCGAAGATGGGAGGCGCGCGTCGGCAAAGTCACTAACCTGTACAAACTGGACCTGCCGGGCGCGTGGCGTGCGCTGTACACGATCGGCAGCGATGGCCCGCTGCGCGTGGTCTTGGTGGTCGAAGTGCTCGGTCACAAGGACTACGAGCGGGTGTTGGGCTATTCCTGATTCGGCAGAGCATGCGCATGCCGGCACCCAGCTCGACGCCCTTCATCGCCTCGCGGCGCTGAATCCGGCGGCCCGTCGACCACGACTTTTCGATGTATCCCCCGGGAAATCGGCCGAGGTCAGCTCCCGCCACTGCGGCCGGTCGTTATGCACGATACAGACGTCGGCCTCGACGAGGGCGCCCTCCGAGCGATTGCGCCCGGTCCGCTTGGCGCAAGGTACGCCCGCGGAAGCCTATTAGTATTTAATAAGTTACTACATTAGGAAACTTTATATAAACTCTGAGCGCCTCCCTGATTCGTGGAAGCGGCGCGGGATCGGGTGTATCGGCTCCTTCTCACCTACCCCAAGGAGCCGTGGACGCAGAAGGACCTCGGCGCCCGGGCGGGCTGCTCCCGAGGCTATGTGAGCCGCGTCGTGGACGCCCTCGTCACGTCGGGCGTCCTCGCCAGGCCGTACAAGAACCGCACGGTCCTCCTCGGCCCGGCGAAGCTCCTGACCCTCTGGGCGAGCCGACGGACCTTGCCCGCGCCCGTGCACGTCGCGACCGACCTCGGGGCCGCGGACGTCGAGGCGAGACTCCTCGAGAATCCGGGGACGGCCCTCACCCTGTTCCGAGCAGCCTGGCACCGTACAAAGTTCATGGCCACCTCGGGCGTGGAGGCGTACGTGCGGGAGGAGGATCTCGAGCGCGTGGCGGATTGCCTCGGGGAAAGGTCCGCGGAACCCACCTCCGTCGCCCTCTATCCCGCGCAGGGTCCCGAGTTCGAGGGCGTGGAACGGATCGATGGGCGGCCCCTCGTGTCCGTGCCCCAGAACGTGGTCGACCTCATGGCCGTCGGCGGACAGGGCCCGAGGGTCGCCCTCCACCTCGCCCATGCCTACGACCTCTGGGAGGCGTGACGTGGACGTCTACGAGCGGTCCTTCGAGGAGGCGCAGGCAATCGCCCGCGCGGTTCCCGAGACGGTCCTCATCGGGGGTTGGGCCGTCTGGTGCTTCAATCCCCGGCTCAAGTCGCGGGACATCGACCTCCTCGTCTCCCCGAAGGATCTGTGGAAGCTTGCGCGGCACCTCCGATCGCGGGGCTTCGTCGAGACGTCGGGCGCCCACCTCCAGAAGAAAGGCTTCCGCTCGCTGCACGAGGATGCGTCCGTCGACGTGGATGTGTACGACACCGTCATCGGACCGTACCGTGTCGAGGAACTCGTCTCCCGCTGGGTGCAACGGGAGCTCGGCGGCGTTCCCGTGAGGGTCCTTCGACCGACCGAGCTGATCGTTCTGAAGCTCCGCGCCGCGGACGACCGCCGGGGCTCGGAGAAGGGATCGAAGGACCTGGCGGATCTCCTGGCCCTCCTCGTCGCCGTCTCCGGAACGGTGGAATGGGCCCAGGTGGAGGAACGTCTTCCCCGGAAGCTCGTGCAGGGGGTCCTCCGGTCGGCCCTCTCGGATTACCGGGTGACGTCCAGGCTGTATCCGCTCCACATGGCAGAGTATCGCAGTCTTAAGCGCGCCTTGGCGCGCCGTGGCCTCCTCTAGCGGGCTCCCCACGGTGGACGATTGGTGGTCTCAACTCTACTGCGTTGGGGCGGCCCTGCGTCCGGCGATGCGACGGAGGCCCGCGCGCACGTCCTCCGTGATGGACCGGATGGGGGGCACCTGGCCGAGGACGGGGCCGAGGTCCTGCTCCCAGGACCTCCGGGCGGACTCGATCCCTCGATCCAGGGCCGCGAGCGTGAACCTCCGCCGATACAGGGCCATCTTCCGGTCCAGCAGTTCGCGGGGCGCTCCGAAGCCTCGCTCCAGGAGGAAGTGGACGTCATAGAGATCCCGGGGCTTGCCTCGGACGAGGAGGGCCCGGACCTTCTCCGCGAACAGGTGCTCCTTCGTCAGCACGCGCAGGACGAGCTGGGGCACGTCCGCATAGGGCGTACGAGGGACGAAGACCTCCTCCACCGCCACGGACTCCCGGCGGAGACTCACCTCGAGCCGGACGGTGCCCCGGGAATGCGGGCTGCCGTCGAAGAGGGGACCCTCGAACCGCAGGCGGGCCCCGAGGCCCTCCCCGCGCTCACCGCGTTCCAATATCTCGGCCCGGACGCCGTAGTCGGCGAGTCGGATCGCGCCCTCCTTCAGGTGGGCGAGGGCCGCGGACCGGGAGTCGGCGTTGAAGTCGAGGTCCTCGGAATACCTCGGGCTCCCGTAGGCGATTCGCAGGCAGGTCCCGCCCTTGAAGGTCAGGGGCTCGCGGCCGGCGTGGCGCAGGAACAGGTGCTGGACGTAGTCCCGCTCCGCGACCCCGAGGCCGACGCCCTCCCGGCGAGCGACGGGGGCGAGCTGGTTCCGGAGGAGCATCAGCCCTCCTCCGGCAGGTTGTCGATGACCTTCCAGCGGGCGTTGAAATGACCTCGACGCGGACCGCGGGGGTCCAGCGGGATGTACGCGGCCGAACCGGCGCGTTCCAGCTCGCGCGATTCGACGTGAGATCGCTCGAGGAGGTACCCGAGTCGGGAGGCGAGGCTCCTCACGCCCATCTTCGCGGCGTAGGCTTCTAGGCGAGGCAGGTCCAGGGACTCCACGGCCTCGCCGAGGGCGGACGACACGACCTCCATGCCGCCCGCATGCCCGGGCAAGTAGAGGCTGTCGACGACGGCTTTCTCCGGCTCCGCCATGGGGAACTCCACGTCGGCTTCCCGGGCGAGGGTGTACCCGAAGAACCGCTTGGGCGGAATCTTCACCAGGCGGAAGGCGTACGGCTCCACGGTCCGCCGCCGAGACAGCCGCGTGTTCGCGACGAAGACGAGGCGGGGCGCCTGCTCCGTCCATCCGTAATAGTGGAGGGCGCTCCAGAAGCTGACGTAGGAGGGCTCCACGAGCCGTGTTCCGAGGAAGAAGGGCTGGCCCAGGATTGGGGCTTCTCCGAGGGCCGCGAAGACGTAGCGACCGTTCGCGAGGCGCTTCAGGGCCCCCGCTGACGTAAGACGATGCAAGACGCGGTACGCCTGGGCGGGTGCCAGGTAGAAGAGCCGCGCGAACTCGTCGTTGTCAAAGGCGTCCATCCTGGCTTCCGCGAGGCGGCGAGAAATGTACTGTGTTGTTAGTTTCTTACTCATTTCAGTAAGTAATGCATCACACTTTACATATTTCAGGCCTTCGGCGAGGTTGCCGAATCCGATTCCGGAGGGATCGGGTACCGGCCGTCCTCAGCCGCCCAGTACGTACAGCTCGACGCCCTTCAGCGCTGCGCGCTCAAGGATCCTGCGCCCGTCGATCACGACTTTTCGCCGCATGGGCGCGAAGTCCTTCGCGGTCAGGTTGCCCCACTGGGGCCAATCGTTGTGCACGATGCAGACGTCGGCGTGAGCGAGGGCGCTCTTCAGGTCCTTCGCGATCTGGGCCTTCGGCACCTCCCGGAGGAACGCCTCGCCCGCCAGGGGGTCGTAGCCCACGACCTTGGCGCCTTTCTCCAGGAGGGCCTTGGCCAGGGGCACCGCGCGGGACTCCCGCACGTCGTCGGAGCCGCCCTTGAAGGAGAGGCCGAGGATCGCGACGCGCTTCCCCTTGAGGGACCCGACGGCGGCCTGCGCGAGCTGAACCGCCCGCAGCGGTTGCGTCTCGTTCACCGCCAAGGTGGCCTTGAGGATCTTCGGAACGTAGCCCTTCTTCGTGCCCGCGGCGACGAGCGCCTTGACGTCCTTGGGGAAGCAGGAGCCGCCGAAGCCCAGGCCCGCTTTGAGAAACCGCGGGTTGATCCGCGGGTCGAGGCCCATCCCTTCGACGACATGGTCCACGTCGATGCCACCGAAGGCGTCGCACAGGTTCGCGAGCTCGTTCGCGAAGGAGACCTTCGTCGCGAGGAAGGCGTTCGTCGCGTACTTGACCATCTCCGCGGTCCGCGGGTCCGTCAGGAAACGCGGGCACGGCACGGTCTCATAGACCAAGAGCAGGGATTCGCGGGAGCGCTCGTCGAGGGAGCCGATCACGATCCGGTCCGGCTTGAGGGCGTCCTCCAGGGCGGATCCCTCCCGCAGGAACTCCGGGTTCACGCACAGCCCGAAGTCCAGGCCGGCCTTCTTCCCGGAGGACTTTTCGAGGACCGGGCGCACGACCTCCTCCGCCGTCCCCGGGACGACCGTACTTTTGACGACGACCACACGATACCCGTCAGCGGATGGCATCGCCCGCCCGACCGTCGCGGCGGCCTTCCTCAGATAGGTCAGGTCGATGGACCCGTCCTTGCGGGACGGCGTGCCGACGCACAGGAAGACGATCTCGGCGGACCGTACACCCGCCGCGATGTCCGTGGAGAAGGAGAGGCGGCCCGTGGCCATGGCATTCGCCAGCGCGTCCGCGAGACC
>ERZ1292640.2355-Hain-H43-02um-R1-2355-length-15161-cov-11_pt2 | contig 13963 bp, 19 predicted proteins | sample MGYA00564404_ERZ1292640 | MGnify/ENA primary metagenome ERZ1292640 (study PRJEB36523, sample SAMEA6512636) | groundwater metagenome | collected 2019-01-08 | study: AquaDiva: Metagenomics assemblies of 32 groundwater samples
ACCCTCTTCGACGGCCTCTACGCCACGATCGGGGAGCGATCCTGATGGACTCGAGACGTTGAAGCTGGCCGGCGCCGCCTATCTGATCGTCCTCGGTGGCCAGTCGATCTGGGCTTCCCGGCGCGCGTGGGACCCTCGCCTTCCGACATCGGGCTCCCGGCGTTCCCACTCCTTCCTCGAGGGTCTGGTGACGAATGTGCTCAACCCCAAGGTGGCGATCTTCTACCTCGCGTTCCTGCCCCAGTTCATCCGACCCGCGGACGCGGTGCTCCTGAAATCACTCCTCCTGGCGGGAATCCACGTCGGGATGGGGCTGGTGTGGCTGTCCGCGCTGTCCCTATTCGTGGGCAGGGTGAGGACGGTACTCGAACGCGGAGGCCTTCAGCGAAAGTTACAGGCCGTGACGGGGGGAGTCCTGATCGCTCTGGGCGTGCGCCTCGCGCTCGCGCGCCGGTGACCCCGATGATCGACCTGCTCGATCATTTCGTCCTCACGGTTCGGAGCATCGAGGCGGCGTGCGACTTCTACACGCGCGTGCTCGGCATGGCGGTCGTGACGTTCGGCGACGGCCGGAAGGCCCTCCAGTTCGGCGAGTTCGGCGAGCACAAGATCAACCTGCACGAGGCCGGCCGGGAATTCGAGCCCAAGGCCTCGCGGCCCACCCCGGGATCAGCGGACATCTGTTTCATCACCCGCACGCCTCTCGAGCGCGTGATGAATCGCATGCGGTCCTGCAACATCGAAATTCTCGAGGGCCCCGTGAAGCGAACCGGCGCCAAGGGACCCATCGAATCCATCTACGTCCGCGATCCGGATGGCAACCTGCTCGAGATCGCGAACTATTTGCCCAGGAGCTGAGCCGTGCCCAGCCTGTGGGAACTTGTCCGGTACTTCCTCTACCTGGGAAGCCTGGGCTTCGGTGGCCCGGTCGCACTCGTCGGCTACATGCAGCGCGATCTGGTCGAACAGCGGAAGTGGTTCACGAAGGAAGCCTACATGAAGGGCCTGGCCCTCTCCCAGCTGGCGCCGGGCCCGCTGGCGGCCCAGCTCGCGATCTGTCTGGGCTACGTCCACTCCCGGGTCTGGGGCGCGACGCTGGTCGCGCTCGCTTTCATCCTGCCCTCCTACCTGATGACCGTCGGCATCAGCATGCTCTACGTCCAGTACGGCGGACTCACCTGGATGCAGGCCGCGTTCTACGGCGTGGGCGCGGCCGTGATTGGGATCATCGTGCGCGCGGCGTACAAGCTCACCCGCCTCACCGTGGGCGCCGACCGGCTCCTCTGGCTCGTCTTCGCCGTGATGGCGCTCGTCACGGCCTGGACGGAGTCGGAGATCGCCACCCTCTTCATCCTCTGCGGCGTGGCGGTCCTCGTGATCGAGGCGCCGCCGCGCTGGCTCCGCCGGCTCCTGGGCGCCGGGACGTCGCTCTGGGCCGCCGTTCCCCTGCCCCTCTCCCTCCTCACGGGCATGGGAGCCCCAGCCTCGCTCGGCACCCTCGGCCAGATTCTCTGGTTCTTCACCAAGGCGGGGGCGTTCGTCTTCGGAAGCGGGCTCGCGATCGTGCCGTTTCTCTACGGCGGCGTCGTCCAGGAGTACCGCTGGCTGAACGACAAGCAGTTCCTGGATGCCGTGGCCGTCGCGATGATCACGCCGGGTCCCGTCGTGATCACGGTCGCCTTCATCGGCTACCTCGTGGGGGGCCAGGTTGGCGCGCTGATGGCGGCGATAGGGGTCTTCCTCCCCGTGTACTTCTTCGTCGTGATCCCCTACCCCTGGTTCGACCGCTTCAGCGAGAACCCGCAGGTGAAGGCGTTCGTCAAGGGCGTCACGGCGGCCGCGGCGGGCGCCATCGCCGGGGCCTGCTTCGTCCTCGCGCGTCGCGCGATCTTCGATCTGCCGACCCTCCTCCTGGGGCTCGTCACGCTCGCCATCGTCACCCGCTTCAAGCTCCCCGAGCCCGTCGTGATCATCGCGGCGGGTCTCCTCGGGATCCTGATCTTCTCCCTCCGCGGATGACGATGACTCGGACGATTGGGTTCGTATGCCTCCATGGCTCGGCGAAGAGCCTCATTGCCGCGGAGTACTGCGCGCGGCTTGCCGTTGAACGGGGTTTGGACCTGCGCGCGACGTCGGCGGGGACCGAGCCGGACCCCGGCATCCCTCCCAAGGTGATCGAGGGCCTCCTGCGGGACGGGATCGACGTGCGCGGGCGCCGACCCCGGCTGGCGACTCGCGAAGACCTGGCGACCACGGCGCACGTCGTTTCCTTCGGCTGTGATCTCAAGGAAATAGCGCCCGCGAGCCTCACCATCGAGCGATGGGACGATATCCCAGCCGTCAGCGCGGACTTCGATGCCGCTCGTGACGCGATCCTGGCTCGTCTCCGGCGGCTGCTCGCTGAATGGGAGAGCCCGCGCGACAGCTGAATGAGTCCATTTCTCGCTCTTGTGCTGGCCGGGTTCCTGGCCCGCGTCGGCTACCAGATGGCCCGGAGCCCGGTCCTTCCCCGCTTCGCCCAGGATCTCGGGGCCACGCCGGAGCTGATCGGCGTGATCGTCGCGGCGTCCACGCTGACGGGCGTAGTCATCAAGCTCCCGGCGGGCGCGCTCTCCGACGTCCTCGGCCGCAAACGGGTGATGCTTTTAGGCTGTGCCTTCTTTGCGGCGCCCCCGTTCCTCTATCCCTTCGTTCAGTCGCCCGGGGCCCTTCTGGCGCTCCGCTTCCTCCACGGGTTCGCCACGGCGATCTTCTCCCCCGTGGCCTCGGCCTTTGTCGCGGATCTCTCTCAGCGGGGACGCGGCGAGAGGCTCGGCTGGTTCGCCGCCTCGGGAGACCTCGGCTCCACGCTGGGCGCGCTTGTCGGGGGTCTCCTCCTCTTCTACACCGCCAGTTATCCGATGACGTACCTGACCGTCGGCGTGCTGGGCCTCCTGCCGCTCCTGATCGTCCTCCGGCTGCCCGATGAAGCGCCGCGTTCGACGGGCGCCACCCTCCGCGCGCGCTCCGCGGAATTCTGGAGCGGCATCGCGGAGGTCCTCAGAAGCCGCGCCGTGCTCGTCGCCTCAGCGCTGGAAGCCGCCCTTTACGTGGGCTATGGCGCCTTCCTCGGCTTCTTCCCCACCTATGGCAAGGGCATCGGACTCAACGACGCCCAGATCGCCCTCGTCATGGGCGCCCAGCTCGGGACGACCATGCTCGCCAAGCCGCTCTCGGGGCGGCTCTCCGACCGCCTGGGCCGGAAGCCGATAATCCTGGCCGGCCTCTTCCTCTGTGCCGCCACGCTTCCCCTTATCCCGACGCTGACCTCGCTCTGGCTCCTGTTTCCCGTCTCGGCGCTCTTCGGCCTGGGCGTGGCGATCGTGACCCCCTCCACCACGGCGCTGGTAGCGGACCTCGTGAAGGCCGGCCGGATGGGCTCCGCGATGGGCGTCTTCGGGACGATCTGGGACAGCGGCGAGGCGGCCGGGCCGATCCTGGCGGGCGTCCTGATCGCGTCCCTCTCCTACCCGCCCGCCTTCGGCCTGATCGCGGCCTTCATGGCGGCGACGGCCCTCCTCTTCCTTCTGGCGGTGAAAGACCCTGGCGCATGATCGCCGTCTTCGTCGCGAAAACGGTCCGGACGTTCTGCTACGGCTTTCTCGGCGTCATCCTGCCGATCTACCTGAGCGAGCTGGGGCTGGGGGTCGTGGGGATCGGTGTGGCGCTGACGCTGACACTGGCCGGGAGCGCCGCGCTGACGTGGGCCGTCCGCAGGCCCGCCGAGCGCTACGGCGGGCAGACCGTCCTGCTGGGGCTCGGGGGACTCTCGATCCTATCGGCGGGCCTTTTTCTCCTGACTCTCAATCCATGGCTGGTCATCCTCGCAGCGATGATCGGCAACGTCGCCGTCGGCGGAGGAGAAACCGGCCCGTTCCTCGCCGTCGAGCAGGTCGTGGTCGCGCGCGGCGTCGCGCCGCGCCGGCTCACCCTGGCGCTGTCCCTCTACAACCTCGTTGGCTACGTCGCGGGCGCCCTCGGCGCCGCGCTGGTCGGATTCGTGCCGGCTTACCGCCCGCTTTTCGTCGTGTTCCTGATCGGCTCGGGCCTCCAGTGCCTCGCCTACGGGCGCCTGGCGGCCCCGCGACCGGCCAGTCGCAACCAGGCCCCGACCGAGCTTCCATCGGCGCCGCTCATCTACCGTCTGGCCGCGCTGTTCGCGCTCGACTCGTTCGCCGGGGGATTCGTGCTCCAGTCGCTCGTGGCCTACTTCCTCCACGCGCGTTACGGGCTCGGGCTGGACACGCTCGGCCGGGTCTTCTTCGTCACCCAGCTCCTCAGCGCCGCGTCATTCCTCCTGGCCGAGCGGATCGCCAGGCGCTTCGGCCTGCTCCACACGGCGGTATTCACCCACCTGATCTCGAACGTGCTGCTTGTGGCGATCGCTGTGGCGCCGACCGCGGGTCTGGCGATCGCCCTGCTCTGGGCGCGCCACCTGCTTTCCCAGATGGACGTTCCGACCCGCCAGGCCTACGTCATGTCCGTCGTTGACGACCACGAACGTGAGGCCGCTTCGAGCCTCACGAACCTCGCGCGCACCATCGCCCAGGCCACGACGCCGGCCGTGACGGGATGGGTGATGCAGGCGGTGGCCCTGTCGGCGCCGTTCGTCCTGGGCGGCGGCCTGAAGATCGTCTATGACCTGCTGCTTTTCTTCATGTTCCGCGGCGTGAAGCCGCGCGCCTCAAGAGCCAGCTGAGGTCAGCGGCGCAGGAGGCGCGCCATCATCCAGTCCACGAAGCGGGGGGCGAGGGCGCTGAGCACGGCCAGGATGCGGGCAGGCGGGTACGGGTACACTTCGAGGCGCGGCGACCGGGCGCAGCGCACGATGGCCCGGGCCACCTGCTCGGAGGTCTGGACGGGGCCGCGGCGCTTCGGCTCCGCCTTTTTCAGCTCCACCTGGTGGAACTCGCTCTCCGTGAAGATCGGATAGACGATGCTCACCTGGACGCCGGTCCCGCGGAGCTCCATACGCAACGCTTCCCGAAAGGCCCACCAGCGCGAACTTGGTCGCGTTGTACGCCGAGTGCAGCGGCAGGCCGCGGCGGCCCGCCACCGAGGCGACGTTGATGATGTGGCCGGAGGCATGCTGGAGCATCCCTGGCAGAACGGCCTGGGTGAGGGTGAATACGCCGACCAGGTTTACCTCCATCAGCGCCCGGAGCTCCGCCGCCGTGGTGGCCTCCAGGGGCGCCGCCAGGCCGCGGCCGGCGTTGTTCACCAGGATGTCGATCCGCTTCCACTGACCCAGCACCCGCTCGACTACGGTCCGGCCCGCTGCGGGGTCCGTCACGTCGGCGGGGCAGACCAGCGCGTGGCCGGGCAGGCGGCGAATCTCGTCGGCGACCTCCTCCAGCCGCTCCTCCCGGCGGGCCAAAAGCGCCACGCGCACGCCTTCCCGCGCCAGCGCCTTGGCCGTGGCCGCCCCGATCCCGCTCGAGGCGCCCGTCACCAGCGCCACCTTCCCGACCAGCACAGACATGCTCAGCGCGCCATCCCCTGTTATCGTTGAGACCGAAGCGGCGTAAGCCCTTCTCTCTTCGCCGTCCTTTCGAGGCTGAGGTCCCAGGAGGCAAAGACGAACGGCTCAGCGAGCCGGCCGCGGAGCACAGCCGCTGAAGCCAGGTGTAGGGCGTCAGCGGCCTTCAACCGATGAGCCTCCGTGAGACGGGCGGCCGCCCGAACGAGCGATTCCGTGACTTCGACGACCAGGTAGCGACCCCAGTCCGAATCCAGATCCCGGATGATTCTCCGATAATCTCCCGCTGACAGCCCTCCCTCGTGCCGTCGCCTGACGAAGGCTGCGCGCGCCTCGACATAAGCGAGAATTGACGTGGCGATCAGTTCCGCCTGGTCGACTGCGTTTCGGACGATGGGCGATCCCTCTTCGTCCACATAGAGCTTGACGAGGGCGCTCGTGTCCAGATAGAGCCTCACCGCCGGCCCTCGATAACCGCCCGACCCACCGACGGCCCCTTGATTCTTGGGGGGCGCCGAGCCCCTCTCGGTTTCCCCCCTTCCCACCGGGCCATCCCTTCCCGGAGCAAGGCCTCGATGCGTCGGTCCCCACGGGTGACGGAAGGAGGCGCGATGATGGCAACCGGCTTCCCTCGCTCCGTGACCATCAGCCGTTCCCCGGCTCTTACGCGTTTGAGGTACCGGCTCAGCTGATTCTTCAGCTCCCTGATCCCCACCGCAGCCATGCCGTTTCTCCTATGTGGACACATTGTTCTCGTTTGTGGACACAATGTCAAGGTGCGGTTCCGAGGCTCATCGGAATGCGCACGGGGGAACGGGAGTCTTCCAGGCGGCCTGAGTGAGATGACGGCCGTGGGGGAAGAGGCGGAGCTGGTGGGCGGGGAGCCTCGGAGCCAGGCGCCGGCCGCGGAGCAGCAGGAAGTAGCCCGCGCGAACGGTGTCCACGCCGATGCGCCGCAGATCCTCCGCCCCCCGGAAGACGCTCCGCCGCCGCTCGCGGACCAGGGTCAGCGCCGCCTTCGGCCCGACGCCCGGCACCCGCACCAGGAGCTCGTACGGGGCCCGGCCGACCTCCAGGGGGAATTGCTCGACGTGGCGGAGGGCCCAGGCGGTCTTGGGGTCGTAGTCCAGGGGCAGGTTGCCATCCGCGTCAAACGGGAGCTCCTCGAAGTGGAACCCGTACTCGCGGAGGAGGTGCTCGGCCTGGTAAAGCCTGAACTCGCGCGTCGCCGGCGTGGACGGCTCGCCCTCCATCGGCGTCCCCAGCACCGGCTGGAAGGCGCTGAAGTGGGCGTGGTGGAGGAGCCGCTGGCGTTCGAGCCGGGCCACGAGCGACAGGATCTCGCGATCCTTCTCCCCCGCTGGCCCAACGACGAACTGCGTTGTGGTCGATCCCCGCCGGGGCGCGTCGCGGAGAAGACGCCCGGCCATCTCGAGCTTGGGAAGGAGATCGCCGCTGAAATCCTTGTCCCCGGCGAGCCGCCGGACATAGGAGTCCCCCGGCCCCTCCAGGTTGATTGAGACCCGGTTGGCGAGCCGCGCGGCCTGCTCGACTTGACCCGGCTCGACACCCGGAAGGAGCTTGACGTGGACGTAGCCGCGGTACCCCTCTTTGCGACGGAGAATCTCCACCGCGGCGAGCATCCGATCCATCGCCCGCACCGGTTTGCCGGGCACTCCCGAGGTGAGGAAGAGCCCCTGGGCGAGCCCCGCCCGGTGGGCCTCCATGAAGGTCGTCGCCACCTCTTCGGGCGCGAGCGCCGTGCGCCTCACCTTCCCGCCGCAGAAGGTGGGGCAGTAGCCGCACGACAGGGAGCACGCGTTGGTCTGCATGACGCGCATGATCTGGGTCGAACCGCCGCCGGGGAGCCGGACCCTGGTGATCCCCACAGGATCCCCCGGCCGGTTGGGCCCCTTCGGAAGCCCGTGCTCCCGGTCATCGGCGGCGGCCTCGGCGAGGATGGCCAATCGCTGGTGGCGGTCCATGGCGGGTTACCTCCTAGTGCGTTCATACTATACACAAGACGAGTAGTTCAAGCAAAAAATTTTTCTAGCCCCAAACCCCTGGAATTTTTGAGGAACAAGTGGGGCAGGCCCCTCGGGTGGGGGTCAGGACGTCCTTCAGAATCCTGTAGCCCATTCGCTCCACCAGCACGCTCTTGCAGGACGGGCAGTGGGTGTTCTCGAAAGGCCCCACCTGCCCCGGCAGGTTGCCGGCATACACGTACCGGAGCCCCTCGCCGACGCCGATTTCCGCCGCGCGGATCAGTGTCTTCGCTGTGGTGTTGGGGGGGTCAGTCATCTTGTAGTCCTGGTGGAACGCGGTGACGTGCCAGGGAATGTCGGGAGAGAGCGAGATCAGGAATTGAGCGATGTCACGTAGCTCAGCATCTGAGTCATTGAATCCTGGAATCACCAGCGTAACAACCTCGAGCCAGAACCCCCGCTCGTAAACCATCCGGGTGCCGTCAAGGATGGTCTTCAGAACGCCCCCCAGGCGGCGATAGTCCTTGTCGTCGAAGGACTTCAGATCCACCTTGTAGAGGTCCACGTAGGGCCGAATGTAGTCCAGCACCTCCGGCGTGGCGTTGCCGTTGGAGACGTAGGAGCAAACGAGGCCGCGCGCCCGGCCCTCCTTGAAGACCTCCACCGCCCATTCGCTCGTGATCAACGGCTCGTTGTACGTGGAGGTGAGCACGCGCGCGCGATTGTGGAGGGCGAGATTCACGATCTCGTGCGGCGTCACCCGCTGCGGCGGCACACCGGCATTGGGATCTCTTAGCGCCTGAGATGTCAAAAAGTTCTGACAATTTTGGCAATGCAGGTCACAACCGAGCATGCCGAAGGAGAGCGCGCGGGCACCGGGGTAAGCGTGGAAGAAGGGCTTCTTCTCGATGGGATCGAGCTGGAGGGCGGCCACGTAGCCGGTGGGGACCATGAGGCGGCCGTCCTCGTTCCAGCGGACCTTGCAGATCCCCTTCTGGCCTGGGAGAACCAGGCAGCGGTGGCCGCAGGCGTAGCAGCGAACGCGCCCCTCGGGAAGCCGCTCGTAGAGCTCTCCTTCGCGGGCGAGCCGGGAGAGGGTCTGCTCCAGGGTGACCGCTGCCGCCATGATCCCCCTTAGTGTACTCCCTATCGGCCCGGCACCCGTGTACCCCTGACCCTAGACGCCCAGCACAGCTTTCACGGCATCCCGCGTGACGGAGATCAGCCGGTCCACCTGGGTCTCGGTCACGATGAGCGGTGGAGCGAAGCAGACGGATTCCCCGCGGGTCCGGGTCACCACGCCGCGCTTGACCATCTCGGCCTGGACCCGCGGGCCCACCTTCTGGTCGCCGGGGAAAGCCGCCTTCGTCCCCTTGTCCGCTACCAGCTCCACCGCGGCCAGGAGCCCCTTCCCGCCCCGGATGTCCCCCGCGTGCGGGTGGCTCCCGAAGGTCTGTTTGAGCCCTTCGTACAGGCGCGTGCCCATCCGGGCCGCGTTCTCCCAGAGGCGCTCGCGCTCCATGATCTCGATGTTCTTGAGTCCCACGGCGCAGCAGGTCGGGTGCCCCGAGTAGGTGTGGGCGTGCATCCAGCGGCTCTCGGGCGGTACGGTGTCCATGGCGTCCTTGATCTCGCGCGAGACCATGATCCCCCCGAGCGGCAGGTAGCCGGAGGTGACGCCCTTGGCGAAGGACATGATGTCGGGCTCGACGCCCCAGTAGGTGAGCGCGAACCAGTGGCCGGTGCGGCAGAAGCCCGTGATGACCTCGTCGGCGATGAAGAGGACCTGGTGCTTCGTGCAGATCTCCCGGATCCTCGGGAAGTAGTCGTCCGGCGGCACGATGACGCCGCCCCCGCCGATGATGGGCTCGGCGATGAACGCCGCCACGGTGTCCGGCCCTTCGCGGAGGATCGCCTCTTCGAGCTCGCGCGCGGCTGCCTGGCCCACCGTCTCTCCCGGCTTCGCGCCCTGGAAGCGGTACGCGTAGGGCGGCTGGATGTGGAGGAACCCCGGCACGCGCGGCTCGAACATCTTCCAGTACGGGGCGATCCCGGTGGCGCTCATCGCCTGGAGCGTCACGCCGTGGTAGCCCTCGCGCCGCGCGATGATCTTCACCTTGTCGGGCTTGCCCCGGGCCTTCCAGTAAAAGCGCGCCGTCTTGAAGGCCGCCTCGTTGGACTCGGCGCCGCCGCAGGTGAAGAAGACCGCCTGCATGTTCTTGTAGGCCAGGCTGATCAACCGGTCCGCCAGGGTGATGGCCGGGATATTGGACATCCCTGCGTACGTCGAATAGTAGGCAAGCTCCTTCATCTGGGCTTCGGCGGCCTGGGCCAGTTCCTCTCGGCCGTGGCCCACATTGGTGTTCCAGAGCCCGGAGAGTCCGTCGAAATACTCGCGCCCTTGCACATCGGTGATCACCGCGCCCCGCCCTTTCACGAAGATCAGGGGCTCGGAGTGGTCCATGGGATGGTGGAGCGAATGGATCAGGTGCTCGTGATCGGCCTTGACCAGGTCGGCGGGACTTGGCGTCGTCATGAGTTCTCCTCTGTCATGTGCCTGCGGTAGTCACCATGCGGAACCGGGACCGCCCCGTTGACGGAACCGTTGAACCAGTAGGTCCACGCCCGCACCTCGCGCCCGTCGTCCAGCCGGACGGGAGTCAAACGACGGGGAAACTCGGACCCCTCCGCCCCGTCCAGCGCCGCCAGGAGGTCCGCCGACCGGAGCCGGTACACTTCCCCGCGGATCGTTCCGGCCCCGCGAAGCGCGCCCGGATACCCGCCCAGGTCCACCAGGCGACCGCCGATGCTCCCGGCCGCCACGAACTCCGCCCGCCCCTCGATCAGATGGTGGAGGGGCAGCCCCCGCATCAGCGTGCCATAGGCGAAGAGGAGATCGGTCGCCGTGCTCACGGGCGCGCGCGCCGGAGCCTCGCCAGAGCCTCGAGGATGTCCTGCCCGTCCAGCGCGAGCGATTGCAGTGACACGTGCCGGATGGTCCCCTGCTTGTCCACGAGGAACGTGGCGCGGCGCTCCAGTCCCCAGAGGTCGTCCCAGACCCCGTAGAGGCGCCCGATCTTCCCGCTCGGGTCGAGGTCGCTCAGGAGCCGGAAGGGCAGCCTGAGGTCCTCCGCCCAGGCCCGGTTCCTCTCGGGAAGATCCGCGGAGATGCCCACGATCTCAACGTCTTGCTCGTCGAACTTCGCCTTTTCATCCCTGAACCAGGTGAACTCGCGAATTCAGCCGGACGTGAAGGCCTTGACGTAGAAAGCCAGGACGACGTACCGGCGAGCGGCGAGGAGTTCCGACAGGCGAACGGACTTGCCGCGCTGGTCCGAGAGGGTGAAATCCGGGGCCCTGTCGCCGACGGCCAGCGGCCTGTCAGCAGCCGCCGCGGCGAGCGGGATCGCCAGGAGAACGGACGCCAGGCCCAGCAGGGCGAGCCGCCTCACGTCCCTCCGCCGTTGACCGCCCGGAGCACGGCGCTCAGAAAATCCCGCTCGGGAAGGGCGCCCTCGAACTCCACCCGGTCGTTGATCACCACCTTGGGCACCGCCATCACCCGGTATTGCTGGCTCCACTCGGGAAACTCGTTGGCCTCGATGCAGTCGGCGCGGACTTGCTCCGACGCCACCGCCATGTGCTGAGCCAGGCGCACGGCCCGGGGGCAGTAGGGTCAGGTCGGCGTCGTGAAGACCTTGATGTGAACCGGCGACGCGAGCCCGGCGAGGGCGGCGCGGGTCTCCTCGGAGAGGGCCGGCTTGCCCGTGGAGGCGAGGACCACCGCGTCGATGAGGTTGGTGAACTCGTAGCCGGCAGGAATCCCGAAGAACCGGATGCCGTAGTCCTTCGCCCCCTCGACCACGACCGCGGGGACCCGGTCCACGCCGTACGCCTCGGCCTTCTCCCGGTCCAGGATCAGGTTCAGCACCTCCATCGAGGCCTTGTCGGTCAACTCGACGACCTCCTTGACGAGCCACTCGGTCTGCTGGCAGGTCTCCGAGCCGAGCTCCTGGGAGAACACGATGACCTTCACCGGGCCGGTGAGTTTTTCGAACTCCTTCTTGACCGCCTCGCGGTCTCTATCGGTCAGGAGCGGCATGACGCCTCGATTATACCGTCGTCCCGCTCACTTTTCGACGGGAAGATCGTCCCGATTCCCCCACTCCACCCAGGAGCGGTCGTAGCCCACCAGGTTCGGGTAGCCCAAGAGCCGCAACACAAAGTAGGAGTGAGAGGCCCGGTGGTGGGTCTGGCAGTAGGTAACGACGGTCTTGTCCGGCGTCGCGCCCTTCGCCACGTACATCGCGCGGAGCTCCTCGAGGGGCTTGAACGTCCAGTCGGGGCGGAGATTCTGCCTCCACTCGAGGTTCACCGCGCCTGGGATGCGCCCGCCGCGCTTGGCCCGGACATCCTTGCCCTCGAACTCGGCGGGAGTGCGCGCGTCCACCAGCGCGACCTTCGGGTCCTTGAGCCGGTCCCGGACCCACTCGGCGCTCGCCACGCGCTCGGGATGAACCGTGGGCTTGTAGGTCGTCGGCGTGACCTTGGGAATCTCCTTGCTGAGCGCAAAGCCGGCGCGCTTCCACGCCTGGATCCCCCCGTTCAGGATCGCCGCCTTGCGGTGGCCGAAGACGTCGAGCGTGAAGAAGAGCCGCGAGGCATGGAGGCCGCCCGTGTCGTCGTAGATCACCACCTGGGTCTCGGGCGTGATGCCGAGGCCTCCCAGGAGCCTCGCTCCTTCCTCGGCCGTCGGCAGCCGGAATCCCCCCGCCGGCACCGCGATCCGTGAGTCGTTGACGTGGAGATAGACGGCTCCCGGAACGTGTTCCTTCTGATAGGCCTCCGGCTCGGTCACCATGTCCACGATGCGAATCTGCGGGTCGCCCAGCCGCGCGTTGAGCCATGCGGCGTCCACCAGGAGCCCGCTCTGCTGCGCGAGCCCCGGCGGCGCTCCCGCGAGGAGCGCGATCAGCGCGATGACAAGTCCGATCCCCATCCGCTTCATCATTTCCCTCCGGATCGCCTCCTCTCCCTTCACAGCACCGCTCCCACGGGGGCCGCCAGGACCCGGGGGCTCAACGGAATCACTTCATTCCCTCCATAAAGGAGCAAGCCAACGCGGGCGCTCCTGGGATGTTCGTCCAGAAATGATTCCAGTGACCGGGCCTCCTCAAGTCGGGCCCGCGGTGTCGCCTTGACCTCGACCGGCAGAAGGCGACTCTTGGACTCGATCACGAAATCCACCTCCGCTCCCGCAGCCGTTCTCCAATAATAAACCTGAGGACGCGGAAGTTCGACCTCTCGCCACGCGAGGAGCTGGGTCAGCACCAGGTTTTCCAGCAATCCCCCCGCGCTCGCGCCACGTCGGAGCTCACCCGCGTCGGAGAGCTCCGTGAGAAACGCGGCGAGACCGGTGTCACCCCAGTACACCTTCGGTGACTTGATGAGGCGGCTGGAGCGGCTCCGCGCGAACGCGGGCACGCGCACGATCTGATACGAGGTTTCCAGGAGGTTGAGATAGCGGTGAACCGTGGGCTGGCTGAGGGCCGCATCCCGCCCGAGTTCCGACTGGTTGAGGATTTGGCCGAGTCGCAGAGCCGTCAGCTTCATGAGTCGCCGGAAATCCGCGAGCCCACCGATAGACGCAAGTTCCTGGAGGTCCCGCTCCAGATAGGTCCGAACATACCCCTCAAACCATCTCACCCGCTCCCGCGGCGAGCCGGCCAGGACGACGGACGGATATCCGCCGATCAAGGCGCGCTCGGCCCAATCGGCCCTCGGCGCGCCATTCCCCCCAAGAGCGCGAGCGAGCGCTTTCGGCGTATCCGCTTCCAGGAGCCGGCTCCAGGGGCCCGGATCGGGCGACCTTCGCTTCTCGCGCTCCGTCATCGGGAGGAGAGTCAGGTATATGGCCCGGCCGGCCAGCGATTCGGACACCTTCCGCATCAAGAGGAGGTTCGCCGAGCCGGTCAGGAGGAAGCGCCCTTTCCGCCGATCCCTGTCCACGGCTCGCTTGATGGCCAGGAGGAGCTGGGGGGCCCGCTGGACCTCATCCAGCGTCACACGATCCCCTTCTTCCAGGAGAGTTTCGGGAAAGCGCTCGGCCCGGGCCAGGACGTCGAAATCATCCAGGGTCCGATAGAGGCGGCCGTGCGCGGACGGCAAGTGCTGGACCAGGGTGCTCTTCCCGGTCTGGCGCGCCCCCGTGAGGACCACCACGGGGAACTGGCCGAGCGCCTCCTCGACGGTCGCCGTCAAGAGACGGGGAATGAAGGGGGTGTGCAATCTATTCACGCCTAGCATGATAATCATTCCCGGCATGAATAGCAAGCATAGCCTATCGGGCCGCCTGACCTCGCTGGGCCTTCTTGAGGCGGTCGAGCTCCCACATGTCCCAGTCCGCCTGCGTCTTCCCCCTGAGCCGCGGGGCCAGCTCCTCCAGGATCAGCGCCAGGTC
>ERZ1292640.2610-Hain-H43-02um-R1-2610-length-14359-cov-6_pt1 | contig 13959 bp, 10 predicted proteins | sample MGYA00564404_ERZ1292640 | MGnify/ENA primary metagenome ERZ1292640 (study PRJEB36523, sample SAMEA6512636) | groundwater metagenome | collected 2019-01-08 | study: AquaDiva: Metagenomics assemblies of 32 groundwater samples
AGTCCTGGATTCCCGCCTTCTTGGGCCGCCGTAGCCGAAGGCGAAGGCGCCCGCGAGAGGGCTCGGCAGTGTGGGGCGGCGCTTCGCTAGTTCTCGAACATCACTCGCGTCCCGTAGCGAATTCCCCTCACCCCCGCGACCCGGCGTGCTCGATCGATGACAGCGTTGACGAGCATGGGATCGGCCAGTTTGCCCTCGATTTCCACCTGTCCCGCCCTGGCCCTCACGTCGACCTCGGCGCAGGACGTGACGGGATCGGCAGCGAGGGCTGCGGCGAGACGGCTGGCGAGGAGCAGGTCCGCCATGGCCTGCCGGCTCACGTCATCAGCCTGGAAATGCGGCCTCGAAGCAACGGCGATCACCGCCTGGCATGCACCTTCTACGTCGACCTGCTCGAGGTTGACGACCAGGTCGTAGAGACTCGGATCCTTCCAGTCAGCGCCATACAGGAACTCGGTCCAGCGCGCACGGTCCTTGTCCACCCGCTCGATGTACGCAGCAGCCTCTCGGTCATCGAGTTCCATTCGTTTCCTGACGCGGTCGATCCGGAAATCCAACGGGGCGATCAGCCGCACCCTGACCACGTGGCGGACTCCCTTGAGCAGGAAGTGGCCCGCATGTCCGTGGTAGACGATGTTGTCGTGTGCCGCCCGTTCAACCAGGGCCACCCGCACAAACGCCAGATACAGTCGTCGGTCGTGCAGGAACCGATCGACCAGCCGAGGACTGCTCTCCAGGGCCCGAGAGAGAGTTGACTCCGACACGCCGTAGGTCTTGGCCGCGTCGGCGACGATTTCCCGGCTGACCACGTCGTACCCCAGATGCCGATGGAGACACTCTGCCAGGTCGGCACCTCCGCTAAACGTGCCTCGTGAAATCGTGATGATCGACATCGGCAGCTCCCTGTCCAGCCCACACGCCTCAGAATCTGTTCGCCGGGATGGTTGCCCGCCGCATAGAATGCCTGTGGCTTCGGGGGAAGTTACCACACATGAGGCCGCAACACGAGATACCGACCGAGACACCGACCGAAACGCCGCCCGGCGTGCCAGCCGGACGGCTGACCGGGCAGCCAGGCGGGGACGATCCCCTGACGGCAGCGGACATCGCCCTGCTCCGGCGTCCGAGCTTCAGCATCCGCAAGAAGATTGCGCTCAGTTTCCTGCTGTGTTTTCTCGTGATCGGCGGCGTCACGCTCGCCTCGTTGGTCACACTGGGCCGTATCGAACAGAAGCTGCACTTCCTCGAGGTGGCGGACACCTACACTAGTCAGATCCAGCAGGCTCGGCGGTTCGAGAAGAACTATCTCCTGTATGGCACCGGACTGGATAGCGCCATCGAGTACGCGCACGAAGCGCGCGCCACGCTCGGGGGCGCGTCTGCCGAGTTCGCGCGCATCGTCGGTCAGAAGCCCTACGGGGAGATGCGCCAGCACCTCGAGCGCTATGAGCAACTGCTGCTCAGTCTGGCGAGCGCTCCAACAGGCGCGGCGGGAGCCAGGCGTAGCGCGCTTGAAGCCGAGATCCGGCAGCACGGGGCAGAGATGGTGGCTGCAGCGCTACGGGTGGCGGAGGCCGAACGGCAGAGCGTACGGTCCATGCTCCGGCTGTCGAAACAGATGCCGCTGGCGGCGCTCGCGGTGCTCCTCGTGTTGATTGTGTACATCACCAACTTCCTGGCGCGCCAGTTGCTCGCGCCGCTGGGGCGGATGGTGAACGCGGCTGGCCGCATCGCCAAAGGGGATTTCACGCCCCTCCAGCCAGCCCGGCGGTACCGGGATGAATTCACCGGCCTCGCGCTCGCCATCAATCGCATGATGCAGGAACTGAATCAGCGGCAGGAGGCGCTCGCCGAAGCGCAGAAGCTTCGGGCCATCGGGACCCTGACGGCCGGCATTGCCCATGAACTCAACAACCCCATCAACAACATTTCGTTGACGGCGGAGGCCATGCTCGAAGACTACCGCACGCTGTCCGACGCGGATCGTCTCGACATGTGCCGGGATCTGCTGGCGCAGACCGAACGCGCCCAGGGCATCGTGCGCAACCTGCTCGATTTCTCGCGGCAGCGCGACGTCCATATGGAGGTGATTGATCTCGCGGCGCTGTTGCGATCGACCGCCAAGCTGGCCGGCAATCAAATCAAGCTCACTGGTGCGCGTCTGGAACTGGCGGTGCCCGACGGTGTGCCGGCCATCCGCGGGGACCGCCAGCAACTCTCTCAGGTGTTCGTCAATCTGTATCTCAACGCGCTCGATGCCATGGCGTCGGAGGGGCTCATTCGTGTCGTGGTCAATTGCGCGCCCAGCCACCAGGGCTACGTCCAGGTTGATGTCAGCGACAACGGATCCGGCATTCCCACAGACGTGCTGCCGTTCATCTTCGACCCATTCTTCACGACGAAGAAAGCCAAGGGCACAGGCCTGGGGCTCTCGGTGAGCTACGGCATCGTCACCAAGCACGGCGGGGACATCAGTGTGACGAGCAGTCCGGGGAGTGGCACGACCTTCAGCGTCCTGCTTCCCGTGGACGCACCGTCCTCGACGATCGCTGCGCCACCCTAGATGTCTTGAAGGGCCAAAGTCGTGACAAATGAGTCAAGTTTTCGTCGACGTCCCTCTCGCCCTTCAAGACATCTACAGCCCCGCGTTTCGCGGGGCCAGCCAACAGCGTGGTTCTAGCGAGGCGGTCTGAGGCACGCCTCGCTAGACATCTTCTACGGGCTTCATCTCACCGAATGAAGCAAGTTTTTCGTCACCCCCGCAATAAGCTTGCCCCGCACTTGATGCGGGGCGGGGGTCCAGTCCTGGATTCCCGCCTTCTTGGGTCGCCGTAGCCGAAGGCGAAGGCGCCCGCGGGAATGACGGAGTAGCAGTGCTTCTCCAGGCGTAGGCGAGCGAGACCCCGGCGTGATGACGCTCCCGAGCGATGCGCGGCCGGTTGACCTATCCAAACACCGCGTAGTCGTCGTCGAGAAAGCGCTTCACGAAATGGTCAACCGCGTCCTCGTGATCGAGCAGCATGTCGAGCTGTCTCGCGCACGCCATCAGCCGGCCCAGCAGCGCCAGTCCGTCCTCGCAGGCCGGCCGAGGTGCGGCGCGCAGCCAGGCGTTGAGCAGGTCGCCTCGACGATCGACGCCGAATCCGAGTCGTTCGAGCACCTTGCCGAGAAACGTCGCCCGCAGGTCGCGCCGCGCTTGTGCGGCGCCGCCTCCACAAAACCGGAAGGCGACGTAGTTGTTCTCGGCGAGTTCACCGACGACCGAATCGACCATGGCATAGTGGTACGCCAGACGCGCGTTGAGGTTCACGTAGTCGGGTGCGACAATCAGGTAATTCCGATCCCCCAGCTGTCGCATCGCTCCGGCCTCTCCCGTCACGCCGCTCTGAACGACGGAAAAGAACCCCGCTGCACTCACTACCCGCCGTCCTGTCCAGTTGACTCGCGGGTCAGCGACGCCCTTCCACAGCGCGGCGAAGGGTATCGAGACAATCGCCTCAGGGGGCACACTGCGCTTCCGGCTGTCATGAGCCGCGTCGATGCCACCGCCCAGATCCAGCACGTCCAAATCCAATGGAATGCGTGAGTCCAGATGACGGCCGGTGCGGGCAGATCCGCGACCGCATCGGTCGCCCAGACGGAACATCGCGGCCAGCGCCCGCTCGTGTACGACGCGGACGATGTCGTGAATCGATCGGCAGGCATCTGCTCCGAAACCTGGGGCCGCCGGATCGACGAGGTTGAGCGTTAGCACCAAGTCGTTGAGGAACCCGCGCGGGCGGGTGGCGGCGTGCCGGCCGAGACGCCGGCCCCGCAGTTCCGGCCAAGGAGTGCCAGCGTACACCTCCCCCCGCGTTCCATCGACCCCCACGGTTTCACCGTCCGACAGCCTGTCTAGCGCACCCACCGCGTCGTAAATGGCTGGCACGCCGGCCTGTCTCACCAGCGCAGCCGCGTGGCTTTGCGGAGTGCCTCCTTCGGCAATCAGCGCCGCGATCTTCCCGAGTACGCGTGAGATCTCTGGCGTGGGCTGTCGCACCACCAGGACCGCACCGTCGTGGATCTCCTCGAGTGCTGCGGTGGTCAGCGCTCGTCGAACGGTCCCGACGGCTCGGCCAGGCGCGAGCGGCCGGCCTCGCAGCTTGACCGGGCTGCCCGGCCGCATCCCACGCGATGAAGCCTGGCCGCTCAGCACGAGGGGGCGGGACTGGAGCAGCCAGATCTTCCCATGCCGATCCAGCGCCCACTCGATGTCCAGCGCCTGCCCAAAGTGACGCTCGGCCGAGAGCCCAAGTCGGGCCAACGCGCCGATCTGCTCCTCGGTTAGTGACGGCTCCGATCGCTCTCGGCCTAGTACCGAAACCCGCTCGAGGAAGGGAGGTGCTGTCGACAGCACGAGCGCGTGTTCCTTGTGCGCAATCCGTTGTTCTAGCACGGTGCCGGGAGGCTCGCGGGCAATGATGAACAAGTCGGCCCCCGCGGCGCCTCCGACCACGTCAGCGCCAAGACCGAAGGTGCTCGTCAGCCACATTCTCTGGGCATCCGGCTCATGGGGATCCCTGGTGTAGAGCACGCCCGACGCCCGAGCCTCCACCATCGTCAGGGCGAGCACGGCCATCGGGGTGTCGATCTCGGAGAGCCCACCGCTGAGGCGATAGGCGAGTGCGCGCTCGGAGAACCGGCTCGCGGCAACGGTCCGATAGGCGCTCACCAGGTCTGAGGTTGGCACCCCCAGCAGCGTTTCGAACTGCCCGGCAAAGGAGAGTTGTCCGTCTTCTCCGACGCCGCTCGATCTCACCGCCCAGCGGGTCGAACCCGCGAACGTGCCAGCCTCGGCCACGATGGCTCGTTCCACCTCGGCTGGGACAGCGGCCTGCTCGATCTGGCGACGCAGCTCGCCGGCATGCTGTCCGAGCACGGCATCGCCGTCCTTCGAGCCGGCTACCCGCCTTCGCATGGTGTCGGTGACGCCCGCCGAAGACGCCAGTCCGCGATACGCCGTCGTAGTGATGACGAAGCCATCGGGCACGATTCCCGGCAGAGCGGCTCGGAGCGCGGCGAGGTTCGCGGCCTTTCCACCCGCACGCTCCGGCGAGAGGGTCGCCGCGTCGTCGAGTGAAAGGACGAGTGGAGGTGAAGGGGGTTCCGCCTCACGCTCGAATCCGGCCAGGACCGACGCCTCGATTCGCTCGTGTGCTCGGAACAGTCTCTGTGCGCGGCCGCCTGTGAGCTCGTTGAGATCCTGGACGAGGTCGAGGCAGACGCCCAGGATGCGGCGCGTACGATCCCGGATGGCCGGCGCCGACGGCGCCTCATACCTGAGATCCGTCTCCAGATCAGCCAACAGGCTCAGGAGTTCGCTGTTTCTCCCGAGCAGGCGCCTGAAGCTCTCGTACGCCTGACGAAAAGCGCGTTCGCCTCCGGGCTTGTCGAGGCCATCACGCCTCAGCCACTTGAACATGTGTTCACGCCATGCACGCCGGCGGCGGCCCGAATCAGCTCGGCCGGTCAGCGGCGAGCTTCTCGGCCGCGCGGGTAATCACGGCACGAAGGTCATCCAACTTGAACGGCTTGGCCAGGAAATCAAACGCTCCGAGCGTCAGGGCCTCTCGTGCCATCTCGACGGTGGCGTACCCCGTGATCATGATCACCAGGGTTCGGGCAGAACGCGCCAACGCGTGGCGAAGCACGGCGATTCCGTCGACACCTTCCATGCGGATATCGGTGACGACGATGTCGTAGATCCGCTCATCGATCAGCCGGATCGCGTCCGCCCCGGTTTCGACCACATCGACCCCATAGCCCGATTTCGCCAGCGCGGGCTTGAGTCGCTTCCCGACGATGGGTTCATCATCGAGCACCAGGATGTTGAGCTTCGGCATGCCGTCCTCCCACGCGGGAAACGAGACTACTCCGGATTGAAGCGTCCCTCGAAGAACGCGTCGGCGTAACGCGTAATCGTGTCTTCGTCGTCCATGAGTGCGTCGAGCTGACGCGTGAAGCCGATCAGTCGGCCGATGATTCTGAGACGCTCCTCGGTGGCCTTTCGCGGCAGCTTCCCCAGGCGTGCCACCATCAGATCGAGACTCTGGCGCGTCGCGAATCCCAGCCGCTCCATGATCTCCCGGACCATCGAGGCGCGGCGCACCCGGCGTTCGGCATCCGAGGCCCCGCCTACGAAACGAAAGTAGATGTAGTTTTCCTCGCGGTTGTCGCTCACGAAGGCATCGATCATGTTGTAGTGATACCCGAGATTGAGGCTCAGGTTGACGTAGCTCTCCGACACCACGGCGAGATTGCGGCCCGCGGTCTCGCTGGCCGCCCTGGACATGGCGCTCGACAAGAACGTCGACAAGTCCAGTCTCACGGGCCGGGTGCTCCAGACACCGGGCGTTGTCAGGCCCGTCCACAGCGCCAGCATGGGGACCGAGCGGATGGCGTCGGGCGTCACCGTCGACCGCGACAGACTGCCACCCACCGCGGTGGCGAGTCCGCCGCCGACGTCGATGATCGAGAGCCCGATCGGCAGATCCGAGACCAGCCGCCGCGCCGTCTCGATGCCCGACACGCGCCCCGAGGCCTGCAGGTCGATCAGCTCTTCGACGGCCTTCTCATGTGAGAACCGGACGATGTCATGAATCGTCCGGCAGCGATCGGCCCGGAAGTTGTCCGCCTGAGGGTCGATGAGGTTCAACGGCGTGATCCGCCGAAGCAGCCGGCGCAGCAAACGGTATTCCGGGGTGTCCTCGAGCCCGCTCTCGGTCACGAGCTGATAGGTGATGAGGGGATCGACGCGGCCGACATAGACGACATTCTCGTCAGCGTCGACGGTGACCACCTGGCCGTCGGTCAGGATGATCGACGCCGTGGCGCAGTCCACGAGCGTCGGCACCCGGAATTCGCGGGCCAGCGTCGCCATGTGTCCCGTCGGCGCACCGATGTCCGTGACGAGCGCGGCGCACTTCGCCATGGCGCGGACGAAGCGGGGCGAGGCCCGCCGCGAGACCAGTACCCCGCCGTTGGGGAAGGCTGCGAGGTCCGTCTCCTCGGTGACATGGACGACGGGGCCCGATGCGACGCCCCGGCAGGCGACGTGCCCGCGACCTCGCATCAGCACCGGATACCCCCTGAGCATGTCCGACAGATCCTGCGGAATGCCTGCCGGGGCGCTCACCGCGAGCCGGCGCGCCTGAATGACGTACATCGAGCCATCGTCATCGCGAGCCCACTCGATGTCCTGAGGTTGCTTGAAGTACCGCTCGATACGGAGCGCTGTTTCGCACAGGTTCCGAATCTCCAGCGCCGACAGTTCGCGACCGAATTCAGGACTGTCCGTGACCGCGATGGTTTCGACGCCACCAGCCGCACGCGCGACGACGATGTCTTCGGATGCCGTTGGGCGATAGGTCAGCACGTCGTGGGGAGCCTGGCGAGAGACGGTGTAGTGAGCCATCCCCTGTTCGCCCTGTACGGCCCGGCTGGCAAGACCGCGGGTCGCTCCCACCAGCAGCTCGCCGGAACTCGGGCGATTCGGGTCGACTGTATAGAGCACGCCGCTGACGCTGGCGCGCACCATGCGCATGCAGGCCACGGCCATCAGTCCATCCAGTGGTAGCCCGGAGGCCCGGCGACCGGCAACCGCGTGGGGCGAGTACAGACTTGCCAGCACCTGTCGGTAGGCGTCGAGTATCTCTTCGGGCTTTGCCTGGAGGACCGTCTCGTACTGACCTGCGAAGCTCAGATCCTGATCCTCGCCAAGTGCGCTGGAACGCACGGCGAGGAACAGTCCGTCAGATCCGGCCGGCAGCTGAGCGAGGGCATGCCGGATCGCCCTAGCGAGATCACGGGGAATGTGGGAGTGTCGAAGCCGGTCGACCAGCCGAACTAGCCCGTCCTCTTCGCCACGATCGAAACGCATCAGCGCATCCTCGATCGGACCGGCCAGGTGGTTCGCCTCGAGGACTCGGAGAAACGCCCAAGTCGTGATGGTGAATCCGGCTGGAATCGGCACGTGCAACCGGCTGCGGAGCTCGCCAAGGTGGGCGCTCTTTCCGCCGACGAGGTTGACGAGGCTCTCGTCGATCTGTTCGAACGGCACGCAGAAACTGGCCTTGGACACTACCGGATGTCCGGCCACGTCGCCTTGGACTTCATCCCTGAGGCGATCGACAATGGCGTAAAGCGCCATGTACTTCTGATCGGTGAGGCTATTGAGATCGTGGACGGTCTTTCCCACCAGGTCGAACACCCGGTGGATTGACGTTTGAATATAGGACCGATCGAACACGTATTCGCCGCTCTGCTTCTCGGCCAGATCGGCGAACAGTTGAAGGACTTGCGTGTTGTTGTCGAGGATGGCGCGAAAGCGGGCGAAGAGCAGCCTGAAGGAGATCGAGGGGCGCCGCTCGAAACGAAGCCACTTCCCGATGCGCGCCATGCGAAGACCACCTGTCGCGGGGGCTAGTGTCCTACCTGTCGCCTCTTGAACAGTACTCCCATCGCGAGGCCGACGCTCAGGGCAATGATGACCGACACGATTCCGTAGACGAGGCCACGCTCAAACGCCAACTGGGCGACAAAGCGGGGGATTCCGACGTACTTCACCTCAAGGGTCTGCACGTCCTGCCGCACCACCGCGAACGCCCGCACGTGCAACACGGCGATCTGGTACGCGCCCACCGGTGCGGTGACTGGCCATGGGATCTCAGCGTCGAACGAACGCGCCGACGGAGGCCCTCCGAGGTGAACCGCGCGATCGAACAGCCCGACGACACCCTGCTGTCGCTTCAACTTGAGATACTCGCCGAGCAGCAACTCCCGATCTGGCCCGTTCGGTTCTATCCGCGCGAGGCGGACCAGTGCCTCGAGGTTCAATCGATGTGCGTCGATGCCTTCACGGCGGACCAGGGTCGGCACCGGCGCCGAACTCGCCACGATGTAAAGGCTGGGCACGTCCGAGATCGCCACCCTTCCCGTTGTCGCCCACAGCGGGCCTACGCGTCCCTTTCGGTTAAACCGCTCCTCCATCGTCCGGCCTGTAATCACCACGATGACGCTGTTCCCGGGATCAACCGTCCCGCGCACGCGTACCGTCCCGCCGTTGAAGAAGGCATGGATGGCCACCGGATTCGGTTCGATCGTGAATCGGTCCTGGTCCACCGCAGCAGATGTGGCGCCGTCCGAGAACCACGCAAGCAGGGCCAGGCCGGCCAACGCAACTCGTGCATCCATGACCCTGGCTCCTTTCTAGTGTCCACCGGCGTAGGACAGCAGCACGGCTGGGCTCGCGACCAGACCGTAGACCATCTTCACGCACACCAGGAGGACAATGACGGAGAGGATGATCCGTAGCTGTTCTCCTCTTAGCCGGCGCGCGACCCGGGCCCCGAACTGCGCGCCGATCGTCGAACCGACGGCGAGGACGAGTGCCAGCACGAGGTCGACCGTATGATTGACGGCGGCCTGCATCAACGTCACGCCGCTCGATGTGAACAGAATCTGAAACAGATCCGTGCCCACTGCCACGTGCATCGGCATGCGGAGGAGGTAGACCATCGCCGGAATCATGATGAACCCGCCTCCCACACCCATGATCGCGGCGAGGATGCCCACGAGCAGACACAGGGCGATCGGCACGAACACGGATTGGCGTATGCCGGACTTCTCGAAGCTGGTTTGAAACGGAAGCGCGGCGAGGAATCTCGCGAACCGTGACGGGCCAGGCCTTGTCGGCCTCCGCAGATGAACCCGCCGGAGCGCCCGCAGGCTTTCCCGGAACATGTATGTCCCGATTGACGCCAGCACGATGACATAGGTGAGGCCAATCAGGAAGTCCGCGTTCCCCATGAGCCGCACGATCTTGATGATCTGAACCCCGATCGCCCCTCCGGTGATGCCGCCGATGAGCATCAGGCCACCCAGTTTGTAGTCCACGTTGCCCATGCGTGCGTGGGCGAAACTGCCTGACGCCGACGCTGCGGCGATTTGACACGAGTCGGACGCGGCAGCGACCGTCGCTGGAATTCCCACCATCATGAGCAGCGGGGTCATGAGAAACCCGCCGCCGACCCCGAACATGCCCGACAGGAAGCCGACCAGACAACCGAGACCGAGCGGGATGAGGACATGAATGCTGTTTGCGGCGATCGGCAGAAAAAGATACATGAAGCCCTCCGACCGCCCGAAGGCTACGCGGGAACGTAGACGGAGTCAAGGCGGGATCGGGCGAGTGCGATCGGGCCAACGCTCGGATTAGCACAAGATCGATCCCGTTGGTCCGTGGGTGCCCTGGTGCTACACTCGTGTCCGCCTATGAGCGCCCACCACGCCATCCCCTCCGCCGGCCTTCACACTGAGTCCGCGAAAGACTCGAGCAGCTTCGACACGGCGATGGCGCATCTCTATCGCGGCGAGATGCACCGGATGATCACGTGGCGTCAGCGGCTGGACGTGACGACCAACTGGGCCATGATCATGGCGCTCGGGATGACCACCTTCGTTCTCGGCTCTGAGCGGACGCCGCCCTACATCCTGCTGCTGGGCCTGGCGGCCGTGGCCATGTGTCTGGTGATCGAGGCCCGGCGATATCAGCACCTGCACCATAGCCTGTGGCGGTTGCGGCTGCTCGAGCAGCATTACTTCGTCGGACAGCTCCGGGCGGCACCGCGCACGGACCAATCGTGGCGCGAACGTCTCGCGAGAGAACTCGCCAGCCCGGCGCCGAAGATTGGACTCGTGACGTCCGCGAGATTCCGTCTGCGCCGCAACTACCTCATCCTGTCGCTCTTCATCACCGCTGCGTGGCTGACGAAGGTGTTCATTCATCCCTCCAGTCCGAAGACCGTCAACGAGTTCTATGCGCGTCTCGCCGTAGGTGAGCTCGTCCCAAGCTGGTTAGTGGCCATTACGGCCGGTGCGTTCGTCCTGGGGGCGACCGCGCTGGCGGTGACCTCGGCGAATGAAGAAGAGATGGAACGACAGACCAGCTCCACCGGCGTGTAGTCTCAAACAGCTGAGAGTGCCGGGGCAACGCCCTCCCGTCATTCCCGCTCTCCTCTTGTCATTCCCGCGAGCGCCTTCGCCTTCGGGCTACGGCGGCTCGAGAAGGCGGGAATCCAGAGCCTGGACCCCCGCTTTCTTGGGGGTGACGAGAAACGCGCTTCGTGAATCGGCGCGTTGGTTCGTCCCCAGTCACCCCCCCCTTTAGGAGTCGCTATCGGTGGTTCGGCATGCGGCCTCGATCCGCAGACGTCGTGACGCCTCAAACCGGCTAAGCAGGTATTGTCTACTATTTCTATCAACCATATAGATACACTTGTAAGTATAAGCAAACACTTGACATAGCTCCACTATGGCCATAATGTTGCAGCGTTGATGGCCCCCGCCTCCGGAGCGCCAGTCCCCTTTGCCCCCAGCGTGGCTGCCCTCACTCCGGGTTACCTGCCTGCCCGCTGACACAACAGAGGGCGGCGTCGATTGATCCCGTTCTCTGACCGCGAAAGGTGCGTATCAATCCAGGAGGTAGCGGAATGCCAAGTTATGTGAATCCCGAGAAGTGCGACGGGTGCAAGGCGCTGGACAAGACCGCTTGCCAGCACATCTGCCCCAACGACCTGATGCTCCTGAACAAAGAGACGATGAAAGCGTACAACCGCGACGTCTCGATGTGCTGGGAGTGCTACAACTGCGTGAAGATCTGCCCGACGCAGGCCGTCGAGGTACGGGGCTACGCCGACTTCGTGCCCCTCGGTGCCAACGTCACGCCTCTGCGTTCCACGGACTCCATCATGTGGACCGTCAAATTCCGAAACGGCATGGTGAAGCGGTTCAAGTTCCCCATTCGCACCACGCCTGAAGGCAAAGCCGTTCCCGATGGCGGATTTGCCACCAAGGGAGATTTGAACAGCCACGCGTTGTTTACCGAGCCGGACTCGACTGGCCTGCCGGCGTTGTACACCCTGACGAAGCACTGACCGGGGAGGAAACAGATGGCTAATTTTGAAACGGTAATCGTCGAGACTGATCTGTTGATCCTCGGAGGCGGCATGGCCGCCTGCGGGGCCGCGGTGGAGGCGGCGTACTGGGCCAAGCAGAACGGCCTGAAGGTGACGCTGGTCGACAAAGCCGCCGTGGATCGTTCCGGGGCCGTGGCGATGGGCCTGTCGGCCATCAACCAGTACGTGGGCCTGAAGGACGGCAAGAACTCGGTGAAGGACTACGTGGACTACGTGCGCAACGACCTGATGGGCGTGACGCGCGAAGACCTGGTGGCCAACATCGCCCGCCACGTCGATTCGACCGTCCACCTGTTCGAGAAGTGGGGCCTGCCGATTTGGAAAGACGAGAACGGCGGCTACGTGCACGAGGGCCGCTGGCAGCTCATGATCAACGGCGAGTCCTACAAGGTGGTGGTGGCCGAGGCCGCCAAGAACGCCTTGCTGCAAGACGGCGTCGGCGAAATCTACGAGCGTGTGTTCATCGTGGGTCCGTTGATGGACGGCGACCGGTGTGCGGGTGCGGTCGGCTTCTCGGTGCGCGAGGACAAGTTCTACGTGTTCAAGGCCAAAGCGACGCTGGTGATGATGGGCGGCGCTGTCCACGTCTTCAAGCCGCGCAGCTCGGGCGAGGGACTGGGCCGGGCGTGGTATCCGCCGTGGAACTCGGGTTCGTCCGCCTACTTCACGATCAAGGCTGGCGCCGAGATGACCTGCCAGGAAGTGCGTTTCATCCCGGTCCGCTTTAAGGATGCGTACGGACCGGTGGGGGCCTGGTTCCTGTTGTTCAAGTCGCGGGCCACCAACGCCATGGGCGGCGAGTACATGGTCGAGCGGAAGTCCGAGCTCGAGAAGTGGGGACCCTACGGCCGGGTGAAGCCCATCCCCGCCAACCTGCGCAATTACCTCGGCATGCTCGACGTGCAGGACGGGAAGGGCCCGATCTTCATGAGAACCGACGAGGCTATTCAGAAGATCGCCGACACCCTCAAGGACGATCCGAAAGCCTACAAGAAGAAGATGAAGGAGCTGGAGACCGAGGCGTGGGAAGACTTCCTCGACATGACCATCTCCCAGGCCATCCTGTGGGCGGCGACCAACACGGAGCCCGAGAAACGCAGCTCCGAAATCGCGGCCGCCGAGCCGTACTTCATCGGGTCCCACTCCGGCGCGTCCGGCGCGTGGGTCAGCGGACCGGAAGACCTCCAGACTGACGAGACCAAGAAGGAGTACTTCTGGGGCTACGCGCACATGGCCACCGTCAAGGGCATCTTCTGCGCGGGTGACGCGTCGGGCGCGTCGAGCCACAAGTTCTCGTCAGGGTCCCACGCCGAGGGGCGCATCGCCGCCAAGGCCGCGGTGAAGTTCATTGTCGAGAACAATTCCGCGCCGAAGGTGGACCAGGCTGAGATCGACGCCCTGAAGGCCGAGATCCTCAAGCCGCTCGACACCTTCGCGCAGTTCAAGGGCGCCACGACCGACACCGACGTGAACCCCAACTACATCAAGCCGCGCATGTTCATGTTCCGGCTCCAGAAGTTGATGGACGAGTACGCCGGCGGTGTCAGCTCCGGCTTCGCCACCAACAAGGCCCAGCTCGAACGCGCGCTCGAGCTGTTGGCGTTCCTCAAGGAAGACTCCGCGTCGCTCGCGGCCGAGAACCACCACGAGCTGATGCGGTGCTGGGAAAACGTCCACCGCATGTGGCAGGCCGAGGCGCACGTCCGGACCGTGCTGTTCCGCGAGGAGACGCGCTGGCCGGGGTACTACTTCCGCGCCGACATGCCGAAGCTCGATCAGGAGAAGTGGTTGGTCTTTGCCAACTGCAAGTATGACCCGAAGGCGGGTACATGGGAGATGTTGACCAGGCCGATCCTGCACATCTACCCGCAGCCCAAGGAGCACGAGTTGCTCGGCGGCTAGTCTTTCTTCCTTCCCCGGCCGAGGGGTCCAAAGGGGTCGTGCC
>ERZ1292640.309-Hain-H43-02um-R1-309-length-39501-cov-12_pt2 | contig 13959 bp, 12 predicted proteins | sample MGYA00564404_ERZ1292640 | MGnify/ENA primary metagenome ERZ1292640 (study PRJEB36523, sample SAMEA6512636) | groundwater metagenome | collected 2019-01-08 | study: AquaDiva: Metagenomics assemblies of 32 groundwater samples
CCTCGCGGAGGCGAAGAAGCTGGCGACGGCCATGCCGGTGGATGCGACGCGCGCTTCGGACAAGGAGATCAACGCCGCGTTCAAGGACCAGCCCGACGTCAAATCGAAGCTCGAGACCGAGTGGGACAACTTCGCCAAGACCAACTACGCCCGGGCCCGGGAGGCGGCCAAGCGGGCTCTGGCCGGGACCAAGTAGCGAGCGTGATGGCACAGATGTGCCATCATGGCAACCATTGCCACGCCTCTCATCACGCCGGGATCACGTAACTCTTTGGTATTTTGTGTGTCTTGAGGTGGTTTTGGGTTTGCAGGACGAGGGTGCCTGATGAGCGCGAAGATCCTGTTGGCCGACGACGACCCCGCCGTCTGCCGGTTCGTTGACGTGATCCTGAGGCAGGCGGGCTACAGCGTCGTCAGGGCCGCCGACGGCGTCGAGGCCATGGAGCGGGTGAGGCAGTCGCCCCCGGATCTGATCCTGCTGGACGTCCTCATGCCGCGGCGTGACGGCTTGGAGGTGCTCCGATTGCTCCGCCAGAACCCCGAGACCTCCCAGATCCCCGTGATCATGCTCACGCAGAAGGGCCAGGTCGAGGACCGAGTGAAGGGGTTGGAGTTGGGGGCCGACGACTACGTGCCCAAGCCGTTCGTGGCCCAGGAGCTCCTGGTCCGTATCCGGACCCTTCTCAGGCGGAGCGAGAAGGTCCGCGCCCTTGGGCCGCTCATGGGCGTGCTGGGAGACTGGTTTTCGGTCCAGGGGATCGAGCAGCTCGGTCACGAGCTGGAGACGGCCCGCGAAATCCAGTTCCGCCTCCTCCCGCCCGCCCTGCCCAACCTGGCCGGGGTGGAGGTGGGCGCGGCCCTGGCGCCGACCAAGAGCGTGGGCGGGGATTTCTACGACTTCATCCCCATGCCCGGCGGAGTCGGCTTCGCGATCGGCGATGTGTCGGGAAAGGGCATCCCGGGGGCCCTGCTCATGGTCATGGTCCGCTCGCTCCTGCGCGCCACCGCCTGGGAGCTGGACGCTCCGGGAGAGATCGTCCGCCGGGTGAACCGGTTTCTCTGCCGGGATCTTCCTCCTTCCATGTTCGTGACCATGGTGTTCGGCGTGCTGAGCCTTGGTGGCGGCCGCCGGTTGAGCCTGGCCAACGCCGGGCACGTCAATCCCTTCCTCCTGCGACCGGGCGAGCCGCCGCGCGTCCTGGAGCTCGGCGGGCCGGTGCTGGGCGCCTTCGAGGACGCGAAGTACCCGCAGGAGGAGCTGCTGCTGGAGGCGGGGGACCAGGTCGTCCTCTACACCGATGGGCTGGTGGAAGCCACCGACGCGGCCGGAGCGGCGCTGGGAGTGCAGGGCCTCGCCGCCCTGATCGAGTCGCGCCGCGCCGAGCCACCCCAGGCGGTGGCCCGGGCCGTGCTGGCGGAGGTGCGTGGCCGGGGCACAGGCGTGAGCCGGGACGATGTCACGCTCCTGATCCTGAGAGCGTCGGGTGCGCCGGGGGGTGGGATGGCCGATGAGTAGGGGAGTTTAAAAACCCATGGCTGAGGCCGCCCGCGTGGCGAAGATCCTCGTCGTGGACGACAATCCCGACAACGTGGAGCTGGCGCGGGCCGTCGTGGAAGCGGCCGGATATACGGCGGTGTCCGCCTCCGACGGGATCGAGGCGCTCGAGCGCGTCAAGGAGTCGCCGCCCGACCTGATCCTGCTGGACGTCATGATGCCGCGGCTCGACGGGATGGGTGTGCTCCAGAAGCTCCGGGAGAACCCGGTTACCGCTCAGATCCCCGTGATCATGCTGACGGCCAAGGCGGCGGTGGCCGACCGGGTCGCGGGGCTCACCCAGGGCGCCGACGACTACGTGCCCAAGCCCTTCGAGGCGGCCGAGCTCATGGCCCGGATCCATACGCTCCTCAGGCGCAGCGAGAAGCTCCGCTACCTGAACCCTCTGATGGGCGTCCTCGGGGACTGGTTCTCGGAGCGCGGGGTGGAGCGGCTCTCGCGGGAGCTGGAGGTGGCCCGCGAGATCCAGATGGCCCTCCTCCCCAAGGTGCCGCCGCCGATCCACGGGATCGAGCTCGGGGCCGTGCTCTTCTCGTCGCAGACTGTGAGCGGCGACTTCTACGACTTTTTGCCCATGCCGGACGGGCGTCTGGGGATCTCCGTGGGGGACGTGTCGGGCAAGGGGATTCCGGCCGCGCTGCTCATGGTGATGGTCCGCACGCTCTTCCGGGTCACCGCGGCGGACGGCGATCCTCCCGCTCAGGTGCTCTCCCGCCTGAATCGCTACCTCTGCCGGGATATCCCGCCCTCGATGTTCGTCACCATGTTCTTTTGTCTCCTGGGGCCCGACCGGCAGCTGGTCTACGGGGACGCCGGCCACGTCAAGCCGATCCTGCTCCGGCCGGGCGCGCCGCCGCGCGTGCTGGAGGCCGAGGGGACGATTCTGGGCGTGATGGAAGAGGCGGAGTTCGACGAGCGCCGGGTTCAGCTGAGCGAGGGCGATCTGCTCGCGCTGTGCACCGACGGGGTGGTGGAGTCCATCGGGCCGGACGGCCGCATGCTCGGCACCGAGGGCTTCTGCGCCCTCCTCGAGGCCAACCGCCAGAAACCCCCGCAGGCCATTGCCGAGGCCATCGCGGGCGAAATCCGGAAGAGCCCGGGTCCCCTGCGTGATGACCTCACCCTCCTCATCCTCCGGGCCTAGCGGAGTTTGGGAGACCATGGCTCTCCTGCTATACTCGGAAAATGCTGGGGCGACCCCGAGCGTAACGACACGATGAGGGACGGGGGTCCGGAGGGCACCTTCGTGCTGACCAGCGAGCCGCAGCACTTGGCTCGCCTGCGGGACTGGCTCCGGGGGGAGCTCACGCGCCTGAAGGTGGAAAATCAAGAGCAGTTCGGCCTCCAGGTGGCGGTGGGGGAGATCTGCTCGAATTCCATCCGGCACGCGTATGCCGGGCTCGGCGGCAAGCCGATCCACGTCTCGGTGTGGGGGAACGAGGACCGGCTGGTCATCGAGGTGCGGGACTTCGGGAAGAAGTTCGATCCCGAAGCGTACCGGCCGCCCGACCTCGAAGCGGTGCCCGAGGGCGGGATCGGCCTGCACCTCGTGCGGCAGTTCGTGGACGAGCTCTCGTACGACGTGACCCAGGAGCAGGGGACGCGCTGGATACTCGTGAAGCATCGGAGGAGGGAATAATGGAGATCCAGGTCACGCAGACGCAGGGCGTTACCGTCGTGGTTCCGACGGGTGACCTCGACATGGGAGCCGCCGACCAGGTTCGGCGGGTTCTGACCGAGCTCATCGACAAGGGGCAGGTCAAGCTGGTCATGGACCTCGGCGGTGTCGGGTACATCGACAGCTCGGGGCTCGGCACGCTGGTGGCGGCCATGAAGCAGGCCCGGGCCGCCGGCGGCAACCTCAAGCTCTGCGCCCTCCAGGACGATGTCCGGTCGATTTTCGAGATGACCCGCCTGATCAAGGTAATGTCCGTTCACGCCACCCGCCAGGAAGCCGTCGCATCGTGGGGGTAGTCCCGCTGGTGCGCTGGGGGTCCTGCCGGGCCGGTTCGGAGCGGTGAGACCTCTGGGTCTGCCCGTCGACCGGCACTCCCCTCTCGTCGAGATCGTCCTCGGGCTGCTGCTGCTGGGCGGCCTCACCCTGCTCTTCCTCCCCACCTACTCCCCCCTCGCCCTCGCCTTCGTAGCGCTCGTCGCCCTTCGACACGGCGCGCGCGAGGCGCTGGCCGCGGCGGTCTGCGCCTGGGGACTCCTTCTGGCTCTGGCTCTCGCGCGGCCGCGCGGCCCGGGGATGGCGATCCTCCGCGCGACGGAAACGTACGTCATCCTCTGCCTCCTCCTGGCGGGGGGGATCGGCTTCGGCGCCATCGGCCTCGCCCACCGGCGCGCGCTCCACGCGCTCCGGGACCGGGTCAACGAGCTCGAGCTCGAGCTGGCGGATCAGGGGGTGAGGCTGCTGGTCGCCATCGAGGAGAAACAGGAGCTCGAGCAGCGCCTGGCCCAGGACCCTTCCCCCGGCTCGCCCCCCTGACCTCCGAGTGAACCTCCCGCTCGTCCGACGCACCCACGCTCCCGGCGCGGGTACCCGGTTCTGGGACCCGGAGGGAGTCCTGGTGCTGGCGCTCCTCCTGCTGCTCGGGGCCGGCATCCTGTACCCGCTCCTCCAGGTGCTCTCCGTGGCGGTGGCGGGCGACACCGGGGGATTCACCCTCAGGCATCTCGTCGCGTTCTTCCAGCGCCCCCTGTTTCTGGAATCTCTGCTCAACACGCTGGCGACGGGCTTCCTGGCGGTGCTCTTCGGGAGTCTGATCGGCGTGCCGCTGGCGTTTCTGACGGTGCGCCACGCGTTCCCGGGGAAGGCCGCCTTCCAGACGCTCGGCGTGCTGCCCCTCGTGATCCCGCCCTTCGTCGGGGCGGTGGCCTTCCAGCAGATCCTCGGCCGCAGCGGGATGGTGAACCTGTGGCTCTTGGAGACGTTCGGCACGACCCTCCCGCTGATGGAGGGGCTCACCGGGGTGGTGCTGGTCCAGACCCTTCACTACTTTCCGTTCATCATGGTCAACACCGCGGCCGCCCTGGCAGGAGTGGACCCGTCGCTCGAAGAGGCGGCCCAGAACCTGGGATCGTCCGGCTTCCGTCTGTTTCGCCGCGTGCTCCTTCCCTTAGCACTTCCCGGATACGCGGCCGGAGTCCTCATCACGTTCATCCGCGTCATCGATGATCTGGGCACGCCCCTCATGCTGAACTACACCAAGCTGCTGGCGCCCCAGGCCTATCTCCGCGTGACGACCGTCGGGCTCACGGATGTGGACGGCTACGTCATTTGCGTGATTCTGGTCGTGCTGTCGGTGCTGGCGCTCTGGGGCTCCAAGGCGGCCCTCGGGCTGTCGGAGTACGCCGCGCTCCAGCGGGGCGCCGAGGCCGAGCCCCGGCGGCTCAGCGGGGCCTCGGCCCTGGCGGCATGGCTCATCGCCGCCGCGCTGCTGGGGCCCGCGCTGCTCCCGCACGTGGGGATCGTCCTCCTGTCGTTGTCCAAGGTGTGGAGCCTCTCCCTCCTGCCGACCGTGTACACCCTCGGCAACTACGAGGAGATCCTCTTTCGCACGACGGGCTTCATCTGGAACACCCTCCGCTACGCCCTGCTGGCCGCGGCCGCGGACGTGGCGCTCGGCGCGGCGATCGCCTGGCTGCTCCTTCGCGGGAGCGTGCGCGGCAGGGGCTGGCTCGACGTCATCGCCACGATGCCCCTGGCGATCCCCGGGGTCGTGCTCGCGGTGGGCTACCTTCGCGTGTTCCATGGCTGGAATTTTCCCGGCCTCGGCGAGCCCCTGACAGCCACGTGGCTCATCCTAGTCCTGGCCTACGCGATGCGCCGGCTTCCCTACACGGTGAGGAGCGCCTACGCGGCGCTCCAGCAGCTGCCCCTCGCCCTGGAGGAGGCGGCGCAGAATCTCGGCGCGAACCGCCTTCGGACCTTTGCCCGGGTAACCGCTCCGCTCATGGCCCGGGGTCTCCTGGCCGGCGGGCTCATCGCGTTCATCACGTCGGCGGTGGAGCTCTCCTCCACCATCCTGCTCGTGCCGCGCATCGAGCTCGGTCCGCTCTCCTACGGCATCTACGTGTACATGCAGTCCGCCGTCGGGCGGGGGCCCGGCGCGGCGCTGGGGGTGGTGGCTATCGTCCTGGTCGGGTGCGGGACCTGGCTGGCCCACCGGCTGGCGGCACGGGGGGGCGCCGGCTCCCTCTTCCGGCTTTAATGCGCTTCGCGTGGCCGTCGCGCCGGACGCTCCCGCTGGCCCTCTTCTTCGGGACCTTCGCGTGGTCCTTCGTCTATGTGAGCCTGCCGTTCTATATCCAGGGGCTCTCCACCGTGGATCCCGTCTCCACGCTCAGGTGGACCGGCTGGATCCTGGGGATCTCGGCGCTCGTCACCGTCGTTACCACGCCCGTCTGGGGGCGTCTGGCCGGAAGGGGGAATCCCAAGACCTTCTACGTGGTGGTCGAGATCCTCCAGGGGCTCGGCTTCGTCGGCATGGCGATGGCGCGGTCGCTGCTCGAGCTCTTCCTGGCCCGTCTCGTGCTCGGGGCCATGGGCGCCGCCTCGACCTTCGCCTTCATCATTGCGGGGCGATCCCCCGACCGGGACGTGCGGCGGGAGGTCGCAGCGATCCAGTCGGCGATGACCGTGGGGCAGATCCTGGGGCCGCTGGCCGGCGCCGTCGCGGCGGCCCGCATCGGCTTCGTGCCGTCGTTCCTCCTGGGCGGGGCGATCCTCTGGGGGTGCGCGGGCCTGGTCCAGTGGGGGGTCCCCCAGCCACGCCTCTCCGCGGCGGTCGAGGAGGAACGGCGCCAGATCTCTTGGGGGGAGGTCTTGGTGGCGTGCGTCCTCGTGCTGGCCGGGTCCGTCCAGGTGTTCTTTCTGACGGCGGTGCTTCCCCAGATCCTTCCCCCGCTGGGCGTGGCGACCGCGAGCACGCTGGAGATCGGCGGGTTGATCATTTTCGCCTCGGGGGTTGGGGCTGCGCTTGGGTCGCTTGCGGCGCCGCGGCTGGCCGACCTCCTGGGCGAGCGGAGGACCATCGCCTCGTTCCTCGCCTCTTCCTCGGGCCTGCTCGCGCTCCTGGCGCTGACACGGGACGCTTGGAGCTTCGGGCTGGTCCGGTTCTTCCAGGTGCTCTGCGTGGCCCCCGTGTTCCCGCTGGCTGTGGCGCGGATCGCCCAACGGGCGGGCGGCGAGGCTATCGGCCTGGTCAACTCCGCCCGGATCGGCGCCGCGTTCATCGGGCCGGTCGCGGCCACCACCCTCCTGACATGGACAACCCCCGCCGTCGTCTACGCTCTACTTGCGCTGGCGGGCCTCGCCTGCGTTCCGCTGGTCCGGCGGCGCCCCCGCGCCTCCGGCGTGGAGACCCAGGCTCGCGGCGGCGGCGGGGAGACCCCCTCATGAGCCCCGAGCTCTCCTCCGAGGTCAGGCTGGAAGGGGTCGGGAAGCGATATGGGGAGATCTGGGCGGTCCGCGATGTGACGCTGACCGTCCTGCCCGGGGAATTCTTCACGCTGCTCGGCCCGTCGGGGTGCGGCAAGACGACGCTGCTCCGGATGATCGCGGGCTTCGCGCGGCCGGGCGCCGGGCGGATCCTCGTGGACGGAGAGCCCATCGATGCCGTCCCCCCATGGAAGCGGGACGTCGGGCTGGTCTTCCAGCACTACGCCCTCTGGCCGCATCTGACCGTGTACGAGAACGTCGCCTTCGGGCTCCGCGAACGGAGGCTGCCCCGCGCCGAGATCGCCGAGAAGGTCTCGGCCGCTCTCAGCCAGGTTGGCTTGGAAGGTTTCGAGGCGCGGCGGCCGTCCCAGCTCTCCGGCGGGCAGCAGCAGCGGGTGGCGTTGGCCCGGACTCTCGCGGTGCAACCCCGGCTCCTCCTCCTGGACGAGCCGCTCTCCAACCTGGACGCCCAGCTGCGGGCTCAGATGCGGGTCGAGCTCGCCCGGCTCCAGCGGGATCTCGCCATTACCACGATCTACGTCACCCACGATCAGTCGGAGGCCCTCGCCCTGTCGAATCGAGTCGCGGTGCTCCAGAGCGGCTCGGTGGTTCAGGAGGGGACGCCGGAGGACATCTACCGACGTCCCCGCAGCCGCTTCGCGGCCGAATTCGTGGGAGCGGCCAACCTGCTCCCCGTGCAGGTGGTCGAACTTCGGGAGACCGGCGTGCTGGTCGACGCCGTCGGGGGGGCGCGGCTCCCGGTGCCGGCCGACCCGGCCCGCTGGCGGACGGGAGCCCGGGCGCTTCTCTGCCTTCGCCCCGAGACCCTCCGGATCGAGGAAGCCGCCTTGGGGCGCGAGACGGGATTCTTCGCGACCGTGGCCTCCCGAGTCTTCGAGGGGGATCGCCACATTTACGAGGTGAAGGTCGGCGAGGGGACGCTGCTCCGGGTCGAGCTGCCGGCGCTGGGCGAAGGACGGATCTTCCGGCTGGGGGATCGCGTCCGGGTGGAATTCAGCGCGGAGAGCGCCGTCCTCCTCCCCGAATCCTAGAGGGTGTAGGTCTTGCCCTGCTCCAGGATGTGGATGCGGGCCGGGTCGATCTTCTGAAGCTCCTCGGCGACCTCCTCGAAAAAGTGCGGCTTGATGTGGTAGATCCAGAGGGGAAGATCGGACGGCATCTTCTTCATCTCCCGGCTCAGCATCGTCGGAGTCAGGTGCTTGGAGGCGCGCGCGAGGCCGTCCAGGCGGCTGGGGAAGGCGGTCTCGACGATCACCGCCTTGAGTCCCTTGAGCTCGCGCGCCGCCTGCCAGATCCGCTCGGTGGGCCCCGTGTCGCCCGAGTACACGAACCCCGTTTCCCCGTCGTGGATCACGAAGCCGACGGCGTCCACGGTATGGTCCACGCGGATCGGCGTGACCCAGAGCTCGCCCACCCGCGATTCGACATCCTCCGTCAGCGTCCGGTAGCCCAGGACGGGGGTCTGGGAGGTGGGGATCGTGGAGAAATCGGGCCAGAGCCGGTCGTTGAAGGCGTGCTTCTTCAGGTCGTCCACCACCGGCGCGATGCTGGTGGCGATCACGGGTCGCTTCGCGTTCGTGATGGCGAGCGTGTCGGTGAGGAAGGCCAGCCCCGCGATGTGATCCAGGTGCGCGTGGCTCAGAAGGGCGTGCTCGATCTCCCGCTGCTCGTCGATGTTGAGGGCGCCCGGCACGCTCCCGGCGTCCACCAGCACCCGGTCGTTGACGAGGAAGGCCGACGGGCGCTGCCCCTGGCCCTCGCTGCCGAAGACGCCGAGCGCCTTGATTTTCATTCCACGGATTTTAGTCTAGCAGACTTTGCCGGTCAAGCCGCGGAATCCGTGGCGTCGGGGGGATGCCAGCCTCCCCCGACCTGTGCTACCCTGCCAGCATGAAATTTTTCTCCGGCGCGGCCCGGCCGTGGCTCATCGGCCTCGGGGTAGGGGTGGTCGTCGCGCTCGTCAGCCTCCTGGGCGTCGTTGAGTTCCTGGAGCTCAAGAGTCTGGACTACCGCTTTCTTCTGCGGGGCCCGATTCGCCCCGCCTCGCCCATCGTCATCATCTCCATCGACGAGGACTCGTTCGACGAGCTGGACCTGGCGTGGCCGTGGCCCCGGGCGCTCCACGGCCGGCTGCTGGATCTCCTCAGTCAGGGGCGGCCCGCGGCGATCGGCCTCGACATCCTCTTCATCGAGCCGAGCCTTCACGGGCCCCGTGACGACCCCGCCCTGGCCGCGGCTGTCGCAAGGGCCGGCAACGTGGTGCTGGGGAACAACTTAACGAAGACCCAGGGGGAGTATGGCGTCAAGGACGACCTCAACCCCCCCCTCCCCGTGATCCGGAAAGGGGCTGCGGCCTTCGGCTTTATCAACCTCGCGACGGACGAGGACGGCTTCGTCCGGTCGGGCGATCTCAGGCTTTCCTACCAGGGCGGCGTCCAGGAGAGCTTCGATGTCCATCTCTACAACCTGGCGATCAAGGCGGGGATTCCCGCCAAGCCGCTCCCCCAGGAACCGACGGTGTACATCAACTATCGAGGCCCCCGGCGGACGTTCGCCGTCGTCCCGTACTACCGGGTGCTGAACGGCGAGGTGAAGCCGGAAGTCTTTCAGGGCAAGATCGTCATGGTGGGGGCAACGACGCTTGCCCTTCACGACGACTTTCTCACCCCGTTCTCCCCTGGGCTGCTCTCGGGGCTGGACAGAATGCCCGGAGTCGAAGTCCACGCCAACCTGCTGGAGAACCTCCTCCAGGGGAATCGGCTGACCCGGATCCACCTGTACCTCGGAGCCCTCCTGGCCCTGATCGCTGCCCTTCTGACGACTCTCGCCACCTTCAAATTGCGCGCGGTCCGCGCCTTCCTCTTGGTCGTGGCGGTAGGCGCCGCGTATACGGTGATCAGCTTCTGGGCCTTCGTCAGCTTCTACCTCTGGGTGGATTGGTTCTCGGTCCAGCTGGCTCTGTCCTCCGGCTATGGGACCGCCGTGGTGATCAACTACATCCGCGAGCAGCGCGAGAAGCGGCGCCTGTCGCGGTTCTTCTCCCCCGACGTCATCAAGGAGATCCTGAGGAGTCAGAGCGAGAGTTCGCTCGTTGGAAGCCGCCGCCGGGTCACGGTGCTCTTCTCCGACATCCGAGGTTTCACCTCGCTCTCGGAGAAGCTCTCGCCCGAAGAGGTGGTCGAGATGCTCCGCGATTACCTGACGACCATGACCGAGATCGTCTTCAAGTACGGCGGCACCGTGGACAAGTACATCGGGGACGCGATCATGGCCCTCTACGGTGCGCCGTTCGACCAGCCCAACCATGCCGAGCAGGCCGTGCGCACCGCGCTCGAGTTCCAGGAGCAGGTCAAGGTCCTCTCCGAGCGCTGGGAGGCCAAGTGCGGCGTGCGGCTCCGCAACGGCGTCGGGATCAACACCGGGGAGGCCGTCGTCGGGACCATCGGCTCCCAGCAGCGGCTCGAGTACACGGCGATCGGCGACACGGTCAACCTCGCTTCCCGGCTCGAGGGCCTGACCAAGGACTTTCTCTCCCCCGTCGTGATCAGCGAGAACACCTACGAGGAGGTCAAACACCTCTTCTACTCGCGCTACCTGGGAGAGGTGAAGGTCAAGGGCAAGGAGATCCCGGTGAAGATCTACGCCGTGGAGAAGGTGGAAGGGCGCCAATCCCCTCGCGCCCTCCTCGAGGCGCCGCTCACCATCGTGGACGAGGACGTCACGATCACGGCCGTCATGCTGGACCTCAGCCGCACCGGCGTCGCGGCGCGCAACCTGCCCAAGCGGATTCCGGCGAACCGCATCGTCGGCATCCGGATCGAGCTCCCCGGCCTTGCCGAGCCCCTCACCGTTGACGGCCGGGTCATCTGGAGCGATGGCGATCGAGCGGGTTTTGGCTTCCTCGGGCTGTCGCTCGAGAACGAAAACCTCCTGGAAGACTTCGTCAAGCGCCGGGCGGCGACGCCCGAATCCTGATTCCCGCCTGAGCCTGCCGCCGCCTGCGCGGGGCGGCCCCCCTGACGGATTTGGACACCTGCTCCGACGGGATTTCTTACCGGCCACCCGGCCCCCTGTCAGCTTTTGTCGCCGAGTGACGGGCTGACAACCCCCTGACCGGCCCGCCAGGATTTTCCACTACCCCTTGGGGCGCCTCGGCGCTTGTTCCTGCCACCCGTTAGGCCGTTCCCGCTGTAACAAAAGACCGTCATCCCCGGTCGATTGGCACATAGGCTGCACATCAAAGAAGCAGCAAGGGCAGGGCCGGTCGGGCCTCGGTCGGCCAAGGGGGAGGGTGAACAAAACTTTCCGGGCTCGGGATGCGTTGGCAGGTATGGAGCCTGAGATGCGGAGAGTCTGCGCTCTGATCTTGGCGGTGACCGTCGTCGTCCCCCGCGTCGACCCCGACCCAAGGATTTCAAACCCTGGATCGGGGGCATCGTCGCGCTCGCGGAAACAGGCATTAGGGGAGTGTCACCTTGACAGAAGCGGCTTCGACAGGGTTGCCAGATTGAGCCGCTAGAAGTGGGGGGAGATATCTCGACTCAATAGAATCAACATGTTAGCAGTGGCACGAACTCTGCTGTGATTTAGGCAGAGTTGTATTGTCCCCCTTTGGGTTCCGTGTGCTGTTTGCCCTGAGGGAAGCGTCGCCGAGGAGCAATTGAGGCCCGGCCGACGGTCAGTGTCCTGGAGAGTGCGTGAAGAAGGCCCTGATTCTGCTGGTGACGGGGGCGATCGCGCTCCTTGTGACGGCGGCCCCCGAGATCGCCAGCGCTCAGACCCCGACCGCTGTGGGTACCGTGATGGCCGTCTCCGGTAACGTCACGGTGGCGCGGCTGGCGGCGGCTCCCCGACCCCTCAAGTTTGGCGACACCCTCTACTCGCGTGACGTGGTCGAGGCGCGCAAGGACGGGCGCGCGCGCATCCTGCTTGGGGGGAAGACGACGGTGACGGTGCGGGAGCTGTCGCGGCTGGAGCTACGCGAGGAGGCGCAGGCGGACGGGGTGCGTTACACGGTGGAGCTTGTGGTGGGGAAGGTGCGGGCGTCGGTGGCGCGGGCGCTGATGCGTCCGGGCGAGCAGGTGGAAGTGCGGACACGGAACGCCGTGGCGTCGGTGCGAGGGACGGACTTCATCGTGGAGACGGTGGAGCGGCCGGCGCCGAGGGGAGCATTCGGGCTCGTGGCGGCGCGCGAGGTCGGGGAACGAATCCACGGTGGCGCGGCCCGGTCGGAGGAGACGGTGGTGGTGACGCTGTCGGGCGCGGTGGAAGTGGCGAACCGGCTGGCGGGGACGGGCCGGGCTGAGCGGGTCGGGGCGTACGAGGCGGCGTGGATCAGCGGGCAAGGGGAGCCCATACGGCTTCACATCCAAGGCGACGACGTGAAATCGCTTGTGAAGGGGCTGACTCCTGCGAGGCCGCATGAAAAGTAGCAGGTAGTAATATAAGAGAATAAAAAGTGACTGCCTTGACAGAAATCTAATCTGGCTCTATAGGGTAGAGTTACCCACAGGCGTCAAGAGAAATGCCGGGGGGTTAGTCCCCCGAAGGGGCGCCCTGGAGAGATGCCGGCCAGGCGCTCGCCGAGGTGTCCTTTTCGGCACTGACGGCGTGCCTTCCTGGCAGCGAGATGGCCATCTTGGGCAGAGGGAATCGGCTGGCCAAGTCCCTTCCCGATGGCCTTTGTTGGGCGCCGGGGAGGAAGGTTCGGCGAGGCTCCGTACCTGGCCCGCCGGTAGTCGGTTCCTCAGGAGACTCTATGAAGAAGGCTCCTAGGCTACTGCTAGCCGGAGTAGCCGTAAGCCGGCCACATCGCCGGGGCAAGCCAAGAAGTAGTCTGCGAGGTCAGATGATGAGACATGCCCGCGTGCTCTTAGTTCTGATGGTGAGCGTGATGTCGGGAGCCCTGCTGGCCGGGGTGGCCGCCGCCGAAACGGCTAAAGCCGCCGGCCAGGTGATGTCCGTCGCCGGGCCGGTCACCGTGACCCGGGCAGAGGTGACCCCCCACCAACTCAAGTTCAGGGATAATCTCTACTGGCGCGATGTAGTGGAGGCGCGCAGGGACGGGATCGCGCGCGTTCTGCTCGGAGGCAAGGCCACGGTGACGGTGCGCGAGCTCACCCGCCTGGAATTGCGCGAGGAGAAGCGGGTCGAAGGGGTTCGCTACGTGGCCGACCTCGTGTCGGGGAGAATTCGGGCTTCGGTGGCGCGGATGCTGATGCAGCCGGGGGAGCAGATAGAAGTGTGGACGTTCAACACGGTCGCGTCGGTGCGCGGGACGGACTTCATCGTGGAAACGGTGGAGCGACCGACCCAGGCCGGGGCGTTCGGACTTCTCGGCGTCCGGGACGTAGGGGAGTCCGTCGGCGACGGCGCGGCCCGGTCGCGGGAGACGGTGGTGGTCACCCTGTCCGGCGCGGTGGATGTGGTGAACCCGCTGGCGGGGACGGGCCGGGTGGAGCAGATCGGGGCCAACGAGGCGGCGCGGTTGAGCGGTAACCAGGACCCGGTGCGGTTCCAGGTCAGCGCGGCTGAGCTGAAGCTGTACCTGAAGGGATTGACTCCCGCGCGGCCGCAGGAGACCCGGAACGGGGACAAGGCCCAGTCGGTCGGGGACAAGGTGGAGCAGGTGGCGCAGGCGGTTGCGTCCCAGAGCGCGAGGGTCTCGGAGCAGGCCGGAGGTAACGAGGGGCGGCGCGATCCGGGGAAGGGGAAAGACAAGGGCGATAAGGGGGACAAGCAGGCCGGCCCCTCCTCGGAGCGCGAAGGCTCCGGCAAAGGCGATAAGGGAAGCAGGCAGGATAAGAGCGCCTCCGGGGGCAAGGGCGACGGCAAGGGCCACGGGTTCGCGCTGGGTCACGTGAACGGCGGAGGGAACCGCAACGGGCTCGCGCTGGGTCACGTGAATCTTGCGAAGGACCTCGAAAAGGAAAAGGAC
>ERZ1292640.2757-Hain-H43-02um-R1-2757-length-13958-cov-10_pt1 | contig 13958 bp, 10 predicted proteins | sample MGYA00564404_ERZ1292640 | MGnify/ENA primary metagenome ERZ1292640 (study PRJEB36523, sample SAMEA6512636) | groundwater metagenome | collected 2019-01-08 | study: AquaDiva: Metagenomics assemblies of 32 groundwater samples
CGTTGCTCCTCAGTCGAAGATCCGCCAGGGATATTCTCCTTCGTCGCGCCTCGCCCGGCAGCCTTTTCCGCGAAAACAGGACCCCACGGAATTTTAAAACAGGCTCTCAGGTTGCGCCCGCGCGCGGGAGCTGGGAAGCAGGCGGGTTCGCGCGTGAGCATTGGCCGGGGAGTCGGTCTAAAGGAGTGATGAAGGTCATCGGCGGCGGATGCCCCGATCTTTCGTCAAGATTTGCAGAAAAACAATTTGAAACCTGATGTTATGGGCGCCGTCCTTATCTTAGCTCCCGTGGTGATCGCGGCTTGGCCGGCTTTGAGCGCCGCCGTGGTGGCCGCCGCCGCTTCTTTAGGCTACGCTGTGGCCGACGAAGCCACTGAGAAGGAGCAAACCAAAACCAAACAAAAAGCATCCAACCAGATAACTCTGGAGATTCCGCAAAGTGAGATCGTCACCAACCAACTCGGACGCGAGCAACGCATTGCGGTCACCCGCAACGGCGTCACCGTCACGTTTTCCAGGGACGCCCGCGGCCAAGCGTCGCTCTGCGTCACCGGCACGGGGCAGACTGAGGAAGCCTTGCGCGCTTTGGGCGAGGAACTCAGCCACCGCGTGGTTCAACAGTATGTTTATCAAAAGTTGATCAACGAAATCCAGGCGCGGCAATTCTTGGTCGTCGAGGAAGAAGTGACTGCCGATCACTCGATCCGCTTAAAGGGCCGGCATTGGGATAATTAGAGATTTGTCAGTAGTCCGTCGTCAGTAGTCCGTGGTCCGGGGTCAGGGCGGGGCGATTGTAACCCTGGAACCGATGGCTCTCTACTGACCACGGACCACGGACCACGGACTACCGACAACTAACAACCAACAACTGACCACTGACCACCGACAACTGACTATGCCACAACGCGAATTCGAAATTACCATTGGCCCCGGCGGCACCGTCGATCTCCATATCAAAGGTTACAAAGGAAAAGGCTGCCTGGACGCCGTCAAGATGTTTGAAAAAATTGTAGGCGAAGTGAAGGCACAACGGGAGACGAGCGAGTTTTATGAGCCGGAAGAACTGGTGCATTACCACATAGAGCAGCGAAGTTGAAAAGAAAATGAAGGAAATGATGTGTTTTCCTGTGATCTGGACCAGCCTTTGGCCGGCCCAGGTTGGTCTGCCCGCCCGGCGGCTAAACCAGGGACGAGGTGGAACTCGTCCCTCCCAGCCGCCATGAGCAAATTCCCTTCGCCCTATTACCCGCCGCGCGCGCGGTGGTACAGCCGGTTTTATTATGTCTGGCTGGCAGCCAAGAACCTGTTCCATTTTGAGGGACTCTCGTTTCCAGGAAGGATGGCCTTCTGGCAACTCGTTTTGAGTGTGATCGTGCCAGGTTACTCCTTTTGCGCGCTGCGGCGGCAAAAGATCGGCCGCGCTATCCAACTCGGCTACGGATGGGCGGCCCTCGTTTTTGTTGTTTGGCTGGGTTACGCCGCCGCCAATCTCGCCATAGGCGCGATGATCGCTCTGCATGTGATCAGCGTCTTCTTTTTGATCCGCGCATGGGACATGGATTGGAGTTTTCGGTCGCGCCTGCTCCTGGCCTTGGGGACGCTGCTCTTGGTGGGTTTGGGCTTGTACCTCCCCCTGCGCCGCCAGATTGAGCGGCAGTTGATCATGCCCTTCCGCGTGGGCAACCGCGTCGTGGTCGTCAACACTTTCAAGCAGCCGTCAGCCATTCATCGCGGGGATTGGATCGCGTACAAGATGGACCGCTACTACGCAGGCAATGTCCTTATCGCCGCCGGCTATGTGTTGGGCCGGGTCCAGGCGGTGGCCGGCGACCGGGTGCGCATCACGCCGGAATACGTTCAGGTGAACGGCCGTGCCGCTCCGCGCCTTGCGCACATGCCTGCTGAGGCCGAATATACTGTGCCGGAAAAACATTGGTTTATTTGGCCGGACTTGCGTATATCGGGCTATGGCGCGGGTGCAGGCGACATTGCCCGGGCGTTTGCCGAAAACGCGCTCGTGCCGGAGACGCAATTTGTGGGCAGGCCATTTCAGCGCTGGTTTTGGCGGCGCCAGTCAGATTTATGAGTCGCTTTGGCAATCTTGAGTTTGCGGACGAGTCCCGGGAGCAATTCCGGGAAACGCCTCTGCAGAAGGACGAAGCTTTTTACCTGGCGGAGGCCAAGGCGGCGTTCGAGCGCGGCCGTTTTGAACAGGGACTCCGCGCCTATGCCAAGGTCCTGGAGTTCAATCCCCAAAATGCCGCCGCCTGGACCGGCCAGGTGCGCATGCTGATCGAGTTGGGCGAATATCGCGAAGCCAAGCTCTGGGCGGACAAAGCGCTGGAAAGCTTTCCGCATGAACCCGAATTGCTGGCCGCCAAAGCCGTTGCGCTGGGCCGGAGTGGTGATCTGAAAGCGGCGATGGCTTTTTCCGATGCCTCGATCGAAGAACGCGGCAACACGCCCTATGTCTGGCTGGCCCGCGGCGACGTGCTCCTGACGGCCGAGGAAAGGCGGGCCGATTATTGCTTTGAAAAGGCGCTGGCGCTGGCGCCGCACAATTGGTTTTTCCCCTGGCTGGCCTCGCGCATTTATTCCTTCTACAAAAAGTTCGCGCGCGCCTTGAAGCTGGCCCAACAGGCGCTGACGCTGGACGCGACTCAAGCGGTGATCTGGCTTCAGCTCGGCCGCTGCCAATTGGCGCTCGGTTTGGCAGGGCAGGCGCAGAATTCGCTGGCCCAAGCCCGCCAGATGGATTCCGAATGCCCCGAGACGGATGGGGCCATCGTCGAAGCAGCGAACCTCGGCTTCTGGGCGCGCTTGTCGGGCCGCTGGCGTCATTGGTTTCAAAAATGAGCAGCCCGCATCTTGATCAACTCATCGCGGCGGCCTCCGACGCCCGGTCGTCGGACCTTCATTTGATTGCCGGGGTGCCGCCCGCTTTTCGTGTCAATGGCGAGATCATTTTTGCCGATGAAGATGCTTTGACGGCGGAGGAAACAACCGACCTGGCCTTCAGCCTCCTGAGCGATGAGCAACGCCAGCAATTCGAGCGGGATTGGGAACTGTGCATTTCCATTCCGCATAGCCTGGCAGGCCGGATGCGGGCCACTCTTTACCGGCGCAATGGCCATCCCGAATTGAGCATCCGTTTTTGCGGCGACCGCATCCCAACCCGCGAAGAACTGGGGCTGCCGCCCAAAATCGATGAACTGGCGCGCAGACCCAACGGCTTGGTGCTCATCACCGGGCCGACCGGCGCGGGCAAAACCACGACGCTCAATTACATGGTTGATTTGATCAACAGCGAGCGCCGGTGCAAGATCGTGACCATCGAGGACCCCATCGAGTACGTGCACGACAACAAGCGGGCCATTGTCGTCCAGCAAGAGGTCCTGACCGATACACGCTCCTTCGATCGCGCCCTCATTCACGTGCTCCGGCAGGACCCCGATGTCATTGTCGTGGGCGAAATGCGCGATCACGAGACTATTTCCGCGGCGTTGACGGCAGCCGAGACCGGACACCTGGTGCTGGCCACGCTCCACTCGCCCAATGTGTCGCATGCCTTCGAGCGCATTACCGGTGTGTTTGAAGGCAGCGCCCAACGCCAGATCATCATGCAATTGGCTAACTCGCTGCAGGGCATTATTGCCCAGGATTTGTTGCCCTCGGCTGATCGCTGCCGCCGCATTCTGGCCTACGAATTGTTGATTGCCAATGGCGCCGTACGCAATCTCATCCGGGAAAACAACAAGCACATGCTCGAAACCACCATTCAGACGGGCGGCAAAGACGGCATGGTGCTGATGGATGCCTGCCTGTACGACCTGTACTGCCGTTGTCTGATCAGCTACGACACTGCCCTGAGCCGCGCGCGCAATGCGGATCAGATGACGAAGCGCAACGGTTGAATTATGTTGAGCGCCATTTGGAAAACCGTAACGAGCTTGATCGCGCTGTTGGGGATTGGCTGGTTCCTGTTTCGCCTGTTGCAGCGGAGCGAAGACCCGGCGCGGCTGCTCTTCAAGTGGATTCTCTCGGCGGTGATCGTGGCCGGCACAGCGGTTTTCCTGGTGAAAGTGGGAGGTTTGGGCAGTGGCGGCTCTGCCGCCGATTTCGGCGTGGCGTTTCTCATTGCGGGCACCTCAGCCGCGTGTGGACTTGTCTTGGGCATCATCTGGGCGCCCAACATAGGAGCCATGGTGGCGAAACCGTTCGTGTCGATGTTCGACGGAGGCGATGTGGAAGTTGAAGCACGCCCGTTTTACGCCGTTGCCGAAGCCAAACGCAAGATGGGCCTTTATCGCGAGGCCATCGCGGAAATCCACATGCAACTGGCGCGTTTTCCGGATGATTTTTTAGGGCTGATGCTGATGGCCGAAATCCAGGCGGAGAACCTGAACGATCTGCCGGGCGCGCAGGAAACCATCGAGCGGATTGTCCGCTTCGAAGGGCGCGCTCCGAAGAACGTCGCTTTTGCTTTGAATCGCCTGGCCGATTGGCACCTGAAGTTCAACCAGGACCGTGCCGCGGCGCGCGAGGCTCTGGAGCGGATTCCCGCCCTCCTGCCGGACACGGAACTGGCGCAGATGGCAGCGCAACGGATCGCCCACTTGACTCCCATGGAAATGTTGTTGGAGAAAAAGGAGCCGTCCCGCATTGCCCTGAGGAAGTTCGAAGACCGCATCGGCCTCCAGGACCGCGTGGAAACTCATGCTCCGATCAAAGACCCCGCCGCGCTGGCCGAGCAGTACGTCAAACATCTGGAGGAGTACCCGCTCGATAATGAAGCCAGGGAGAATCTGGCCATGATCTACGCGAACCATTATCAGCGGCTCGACTTGGCCTTGGACCAGTTGGAACAATTGATCGCGGCCCCCCATCAGCCGGCCAAGCAGGTGGTGCATTGGCTGAACGTGCTGGCCGATCTGCACATCAAGCTGGCCGGGGATGCCAACGCCGCCCGCCAAGCCCTGCAACGCATCGTGGATACCTATCCGAAATCGGCGGCGGCGGAGAATGCCCTGAGCCGGATGGCTTACTTGAAATTAGAACTCCGGCCGCAGCAAAAAAGCCAGGCCGTGAAGCTGGGCACTTATGAACAGAATATCGGGCTGAAGGGTCGGGAGCCTTAGCGCAACCGCAACGCGATTTGCTTGTCGATTTCGCTGGCCAGGTCGATGTCTGAAGTGCCGCCTTTCCTGCGCGCCTGAACGACGACGCGGCTGATCTTGGGTTGGACTTCATCCACCTTGACCCAGACCGTGCGGGTATCGATTTTGGCTTCGAGCATTTTGGTGACGGTATTCTCGCCGTAGAGCGTGCCGTTGAACTTCAGGACTTCTTTGGCGGCGGCAAAGATTTGGTCCACGGGACGTTCGTAGCGGCTTTCGATTCTATCTTTGACAAAAGGAACCCCTGCTCTCATGTGACCGTCTGGAGTGGAGTAGCAGCCGGAAAAAAGAACCACCAAACAACTCATGGCGAACAGCGCTGACAAATTCGTTTTCATTGCGATTCATGCAACCACACTGGTTCCCACCGTCAAGCTTTTAAGGGAAAGCTTTTGAGGGAAAGGTTGTTTCAATCAGGCCTAAGCCAATTCCTTGCAGTGGCGAATGCGAAATTGAGTTCAGGCGCCGCGGGCCATTTGTCGTTGTCTGCCACCCCGGGCACTTGGTTAAGCGTCGCCGTCTTCTTTTCCAGGCGTGCCGGCCCGTTCAGCCGGAGTGCTCTTGGGCAGCAATCGCGCGATGACCACCAGCAACGCCGCCACGACCAGTCCTAAGACACCCCAAAAAAGGAAGCCGGTCAGTCCCGTCGCCGTGGACGTTTCGCTCCAGGGCAATTTCTTCAGTTGCTCTTCCCCCGCCAGGGCGGCCGCAGATTTTTCCGAGGTCAATAATTGGCTGCCGACCAGGCTCAAGTCGTACTGCGGAAAACCGGCTTCCCGATTTCCGTAATACAAAAACAGGTCCGAGCTGGAGGACGCCTTAAACAAAAGGCGCGTCGCCGGGTAGAACACTTGAAAGTTACCCAGTTTGATCGCGGGATTATCTTCGTTGTTCGTCTCAAGAAAAAGGGTGTCGGTGAAGGGCCTGTTCGACAGGAAGAGGACCAGTTGATTGGTTGGCTGGCCCGGTGTTTGCACCCAGGAGGCCTGGCCGAGCGAACGGACATACTTGGCGCCGCGTTCGTCCGTGGCTTCCTCGGACAATATCACTTCGCGCCTGAATAAAGGCGTGCTCGAAGCACAGGTCAGCCGCGTCAAGGGCAGCGAGGCGTGCAACAGTTTGACGGACCAGCGGCTGGTTTTCGGCGTTTTGGGGTCATTGGCTGGACCCACTTGGGGCATGATCGCGCGCGTGATCGAGGTTTGTTCCAGGATGTACGAAACCTGCTTGCCCTGCCGCACCAGCCGCAGATCCTGGAAACCGGCCTGCGCGTGAGCGAGCGTTTCCCAATCCAATTCAAGCTGCTGCACGCCGGTCCGAGTGAGTTTGACCTGTTTGCGATATCGCCAGGAGGAAGTGTCCAAGTCGGTCCCGCTGTCACGGAGTTCCGGGAGTGTCTCCGCCTGGCGGTAGGCCGGATTGGCGGTCAGGGCCGTGACGGCCAGGGCAGAAACTGCCACTTTCTCGAGATCGGAACCGAGGGCCGCCAGGTCGTAACGCGGCGCCGGGCATTGCGCATGGCCGGTCAGCAAATGGTACGGGCTGCTCTGCGGCGCGTGAAAGACGACATAAACCGGACGCCGCTCTGCCGTGATCCCGGTGATGCGGAGCGGCGGGCTGTCGTGGTTTTGAATCAAGAGCAGCAAATCGTTCGACGGAACGGCGGCCTCGACAGAAAAGGAGAGGTTTGAAGAAGCCGGCTGTCCCTCAATGGCCAGGCGATAAATGGTGCCGCGGGCCAGCGCCTGCTCGATCACTGCGTTCTCCGAAATCCGGCGGACGGCGGCTGTCACCTCGCGCGTAAACAGAGTGTCACTCGTCTCGATGCGCAATCGCGCGAGCTGCAGGTGGGCTGCGCCCAGGTTCAACGTCAACCGCGTTTCTCCCGGATTCTCGATTCGTTCGGCGATGGCGATGAGCACCGGTTCCAGCGGGGACGGTTCAAGCGCCGCGCCATGAATTCTCGCGCCGGAGAAGGGCACCGGTTCGGACCGGCGGTCATCCACGGTCAGCCGCAGAAAGGGCCAGGCTCCGGGCGGAAAAGCCACGTAAAGCTGGCTCGGCCCGTAGGCCTGACGAAAGATCGGCTGGCCTTGGGCGAGCCTTTGCCAGGTCTGCCGATCGCGAGACCCTTCGACCCGGACTGACTTGATGAAACTCCGGGCCGGCGCGTTCAATGTGACACCTTCAACGGGCTGCGTGATCCCAGTTTCCAGAAGAATGCTCGTTTCGCTCGCAGCCAAAGAAATCTGGAAGGAGCGGGCGTCCCGCACGACTTTGTCCACCGGGCGTGAGCGCTCGACATGGTAAGGCACTTCATGGCCGGCGTCGTCAAAGATGCGCAAATCCTCGAGGCCGGGCCGGGCTGCGCCCAAAGTCTCGGCCGGCAGACTGATCTTAACCAGCCCGGCTTGGAGCACCTGCAGTTGTTGCGCGTTCTTCCATTCCGAAGAAAAGTTGGCCGCCAGGAGATTTGTCGCGAGCAGACAGCCGGCGCCCGCGACGAGCGACAAACCGGTGAAACTAATTTTCATTTGAGGACTCGGATTCTTCCTTGCGGAGCGCGGCGGCAAAGAACCGCTGGTAGAGGACGGAGGCCAGAATGGAGATGACCGCTACGCCAACAAACGCGCCGATGCGATAGAGCTCGCTCAACCGGCTCAGGTCGTGGAAGAACAACTTGAGCAGCGTCACGCCCAGCAAAGCTACGCCCGCGTAACGCGCCGGTCGAACCCCTTTCAGAATCCCGGCACTCAACAATCCGATGGCGAACAAGCCCCAGGCGATGGAGTAGGTCATGTCCCGGGCAAAGTTCCCGGAAAACTGGAACGTGAGATTCGGTCCTTCAGCGAAATAATCGGCGATTTCAATGTTCAACAGCAGAAAAGCCAGGATGGTTCCAAGGCTGTAGAGCAACGGCGGCGCGCTCCAGCCTAAAACCATGTTGCGAGGCGGCGCGAGCAAACGTGCTCCGGCCATCAGGCAGACCGTCGCGATTCCAAAAGCATAAAGATACCAGTTGAGGATTGGGGTTTCGCTGCGCGGATGATACCTCAAGACGGCCGGATTCAAGGCCAGCCGAACAAACGCCACGATGAGCAAGGCCATTCCCGTGAGCCGCAGACCCGGATGCGGCACGCGATGGAAAAACCAGAGCAACGCCGCGCCTTCCAGCGCCCAGCCAATCGTGATCCACTGGCGCTCAAATTGAATCGGGAAAATGAGCGTGACAAAAAACAGTGTGCTCCCGCCAAACCAGGCCAAAAGAGTGTTCCTCTGCGCCTGAGCCGGAGAAAGCCGTCCCGCCAGCCAGATCAACCCGAGCAACGGCGGCAGCGCGAAAGCCGCCGGCAAAAGACCCAGGTACGAATTGTGAAATCCGAGCGACACAGCCTGATACACCAGGTAAAAATGAAGCGGGCCTGACAGAGCGGCTATTGCCCAAGGCAGCGTTTGGTCCAGCCGGCCTCTTCGGAAGACAAAGGGAAAAGCGGTAAAGACAGCATAAAAAACCAAATACCAACCGAGCGGCAACAACGCCAGCTCGCGCTGAAAATGCGCGTTGTGCCAGGTGTGCTCCAGAGCCAGGACGCACGCGAGGCTGATGGCCACCAGCCAGTTGACCCCGCTCCTGTGGGCGAGCCCGAGAAGTAGCACGACCAGCAGCAGGGCCAATCCAAATACCGGCGACGGATTGGCCAGCGGCAGCCGGATCGTGACCATCATTAACAACAAAAATGGCAGGATGGCCGAGACGGCAGGGAGTTGCGCCTGCAGCTCCGAAAGCTGCAGGCCGGCCGCCAGATGCGGAAGGCCGGGTTCACCTCCACTTGCGGGCGAAACGGCGCCCACGCTCTGCCATTTAGGAATGAGCTTCCGCACCGCAAGAATCCCAACGACGAAAAAGAAAACTGCGAATCCGCCGATGATGGTGAGCGTCGGAGACAGGCCGGTCAACTCGGCCGGAATTTTCAAAATCCACGCTGCCGTGACAATGATTGTCAGGAGCAGCACAGCCATGATCGAAAGCAAGGAACCGGTCAGCACCGCCAGTCCGATGGCCAGCAGATCAATCAGCAGCACACACGGCCAGACCAGCAGTGAGACGACCTCGCTCTTGATCAAGGGTATCAGAACCAGCAGCAGAGCGAACGGCGGAAACAGATGGCCCCACCAAACCGGCGCCACGCCAGGACGCAACCGTTGCAGCACGATCGGCATGGCCGAGTGCAGCGCCGAAAAGAAAAGATAAGAGCCAAGCGCCCAAGCCAAGAGCGCATCCGTCAAGTGTCCCATCGTCCACGAGGCCAAAAACAAAAAGACGACCGTCCCTGAAACCAGATGAAGGTTGAATAAGCCGGTCTGGAGAACGACCAAAGCCAGCAAACAGAGATCGGCCGCCAGCACAAAGGTGAAAAGCGCGCCGGGCCTTGCTCCCAGGCCGGGGTAGCCAAGAAGGTAAAACGTGAATCCCATCGTGATAAAGGGCAAAGCGATCGCCGACGCCGAAAGCCACGGGTTCGCTTGCTTGATCTTTTCGGCCCAAGCAAACGCCAGCAGGAAAAGAAGATCGAAGCTGGCAAAGATGCCCAGAGCAACGAACACCTTTTCTTCCGTAAAAAAATTTGCGGCCCAGCCCATCTGCATCAGGAACGTGCCGATGGCGCCCATGAGAATCAGGAAATGCCAGCGCCGGTGGAACGCCACCGCCAGCAACCCGGCATCCAATATCGCAATGTAGCCGAACAGCCCGAAGGGATTATCGACGCCTGTGGAAAGCAGCGGCGGGGTCAGAAAGCCGCCCACCAATCCAAGGATCGCCACCACCTGCGCTTCCATTCTGACCGCCAGCAAAAAGGCGGTGGCGGTGATCAAAATCATGAGCAGGAAAGTCGGCCACAAGCCAAAGAAGGGGAAGTGGTAAATTGACCGGCAGGCAAAAGTCACCGCATACAAGATTACTGTGCCCGTGGCGCAGAGCGTTTGCGACGTCACCGCATACTCCCGGCGTTTCAAGGCCACGCCTCCCACCACCAGCCCCAGGCCGCTCAAGAAGCCAAGCGCGACCCGAATCTCGGGTGAAATCCAATTTCTGTCGAAAGAATACTTGATGAAAAAGGCAACGCCCAGAAACAAGGCCAGACCGCCAATCCAAGCGAACAACTTCACGCCCAGGAACCGTTCCCAATTGATTTCGACGGGTTCTTTTTCCCTCGCTGGACTTCGGCTCGTGGTGACGGGAGCAAGCGGCGGCATGAACGCTGGTCTGGGCAACGCAGGCGGCGTGAGGCGCGGCTGAGGCGGCGCATCGACAGGCAACGGCGCCGGAGCAGCCACAGAAGGCGTTTCGGCCTTCCGCGCCGTGACCGGCCCAGCCCAGGCTGGCGTTTCAGGCAAACGTGCGGCTCCGCCGCTTGCCGGGACCGGTGTGAGTGTCGGCGAAACGGGCGGAACTGCCGGAGCGCCAAAGCCTGTGGCAGGCTCTGCTGCGGAAGGTTCTTTTGTCAAGGACTCCTCCGCCGTGCTCGCATCCAACGTCGAACTTGGAGCGGCCTTTGCCCCTTTGTCCGTTTCTTCCTCCATTCGTTGCTTCAGCCTGGAGAGATCGTAACTGAGACGGTGGACCAAGTGCGAAAGCTCATCCAACTGGCTGGAAGTTTTGATCGCCCTGTAAACAAGCCACGCCGGCACACCCAAGACGACCAACAACACCGCGACGATGATAAGGGCTCCGTCCATCTGAATATGGCTTTCGTTTTCCGGACCGTGCCTGCGATTGACCAGTTTTTACGCTTCCCATTCAGGAATAGCAAGCCCCCTCACTTCCACTTCAACGCACTCAGAATGTTCGAGAAATCGTCCGTCCAAACTTTTGGTTCTGAGCGCCCCGGCACGGGCAACCAACGGGAGCTTTTGACCAGTCCGCCCAAGTTCTGGGATTTCCGCGCCAGCACCACCCAATGGGAGGCGTCCTTGCCCTGCCGCGTGTCGTCAAACATGTCATCCCAGCCGTAGCAAACCAAGCCGGCGTTCCTGGCCAGATCGCCCACCACCGGCTCCAGTTCCAGGTAGCGATTCGAGATGTGGAAAGCCAGCATTCCATCGGGGGCCAGTTTCGAGAGATAAAGCTCCAGGGCCTGCGCCGTCAACAGATGCACGGGAATGGCGTCGGAACTGAAGGCATCCAGGACGATCAAGCCATAGAACGCATCCGGAGCTTCGCGGAGCCGCAGCCGCGCATCCCCGAGCACCAACTTAGGTTTGGCCTTGGCGCAGTGCGACAGGTAAGTGAAGTAGTTGGTGTCGGACGCAATGCGGACCACCAGGGGATCAATCTCATAATAGGTCCATTCCTGGCCTACCGTGGCATAACTGATCATCGAGCCGGTCCCGAGTCCGATGACGGCGACCCTGGCCGCGGCTGGACGGGCATTGAACTGTTCAAAAATGCCGCCCAACGGTCCGGTGCGATGGTAATAGGCCAGCGGTTCGCATTGGCGATGGGAGGCGAGGAACTGGCGGCCATGGAGTGTGTTGCCATGAAACATGCGCCGAAACGTGCCGGCGGCGTCACGAGTCACGCGCGAAACACCAAAGAAATTTCGTTCCCTGAACAAGGTCTGGCCGCTCGTTCCCAGGAATAATCCACCGCACAACAGGATCGCCCCCAGGCCCAAACCAAAGCGGACGGTCCGATCTACAAACGTGAAGCCGATCAGCGCCGGCACACCGATGACGACGGCATTGCGCAGATGAACGGACCGAAACTCGAAAAAGGGAATCATCAATGCCAGGCCGACGGTCAAGGTGCCCAACAGAAGGGGCAGGGCGAAATCCAGCCAGCGCCTGCCCGCGGCGATTTCCCCAGCAGAATCACGCGGCCTTAGCAAACAGGCCAGCACGAGTGCCAGCGGGTATTCGAGGACGGCATTGAAAAGGTGCGGGGCCAGCAAGGCATTGAACAAGCCGCCCAGCACGCCACCGAGCGATATCCAAAGGTAGAATTCCGTCAGATGCGCGGGCGCCGGCCGGTCTTCGGCCAGCCGGCCATGACAGAGCAGCGCGGCCAGGAAAAAGACCAGAAGATGACAAACCATCAGCAACCAGACCGGTTGCGTGGCACGGGACAAAATCAGGAAAGTCAATCCCAGGGCGCCGATCGGCAAAGCGCGCGAGAGCCAGCGCAATGACACCAGCCGCCGCCGGCTGAAGGCCAGGATAAACGTCAGCAGATAAATCGCCAAGGGGATCACCCAGATCAGCGGAATGCTGGCAATGTCCGTGGTCAAAAAGTTGGTGACTCCCAGCATGAGGCTGGAAGGAACAAAGGCCAGAAACGTCCATTTTATTTGGCGCCGGAGCGAGAGCGGTTCTGCGGGTGACTCGCCGGTCACCGCCGGCTCCTCCGGGGAGCCGTTGGAACCGGGTTTTGGCACGGCAAGAGGATGCCAGCGCCAGAGGAATGCTGTGCAGCATAAACTCAACAAGATGAGGACGGCATAGCCTCCTGCCCAAACCCAGCTCTGCGTGCGCAACCGTAAATTGGGCTCGATGATTACGGCGTAACCGAGCAGTGCAATCAAACTGCCTAGATTGCTGACGCCGTACAAAAAATAGGGGTCTTTGGCCGCAGGATGCCGCGTGTTGGAAAACCATTTTTGAAAAAGGGGTCCGCTGCTCGAGAGAATGAAAAACGGCCCTCCCACGATGGCGAGGAGACAGCCTAGCAACCACCAGGAAGGGTCCGATTCCGGCGACAAGTTGGGAAGATTCGCTTCAGAAACGGCGACGGGCAGAAATGCGGCTGCCGACAGCAGCAACGCCAAATGCACAACCGTCTGGGACCGCGCGCTCAACCGAGACGTCAGGAGATGCGCATAAACGTAACCGGCCAGCAACACGGCTTGAAAAAAGACCATGCAGGTGTTCCAAACCGCCGGCGCGCCGCCCCAGAAAGGCAACAACATCTTGGCCACCATTGGCTGCACCCAAAAGAGCAGGGTGGCGCTGACAAAAAGCGTCAGACCGAAGAGGAAAGGCACGACAGCTTTTTCAGTGGCAGGAATTTTCAGATGGCAGGTCCGTTCGTTCTTTGATCGCGGCTTGGATTTAAGTCAGAAAGCTCGATTCACACAATGTAAATGTGGCGATGACCCTCGGGACATTCGGGGTGAAACCTGCCGGTGAAGTGCGGGCGGCCTCTTCTAAATTCGGCGCAACAATTATCTCGGAACTTGCTTTTGGATAACGACTTAGATTGGATGGATAGACGAAGAACTGACCGGGTTTGGATGACCTTGGACAGCATCCACGATTTCAACATCGAGCCTCGGGGCCATGAACCGGGTGGCGCAGCCGTCCCCGGCTGCGAGTTCAAACGGCGTCTCGCCGCCGGGAGTTTCGCTAGGTGGGACGCCAGAATACAGCCCACATTGTCAAGCTCATGCTATAGCTGACCCTGCAATGGGGTGGTGTGTCAACTGGAATTTTTTCTTTTCATTCAGTTTTTTCAAATCGATCGGAGTTGCGTTGCGTTTCGGATCGCCTCCTCTGGCGGAGCACCGGTCGTTGGACCTGGCTTAACCTGCTATCCGTACATCCACAGGGGAGTACATCATATCGTTTCCAAACAGGCCAGAGGAGCGCACGGAAACCAATCTTTAAGACGGGCCATCCAAAGGCCCAGGGGTCAGTACGGTCTCCGTTACGCTCCAAAAGTTTCATGAGACAAACGCGCTTAATCCCGCGATGGCGTCTCCGTTAAATTTTTCCGATGACAGG